>Ga0255338_1000577_pt1 | contig 107072 bp, 95 predicted proteins | sample MeOH1_35cm_T4_19_FD_203715 | JGI IMG/M metagenome (GOLD analysis project Ga0255338, IMG submission 203715) | Sandy soil microbial communities from University of British Columbia, Vancouver, Canada - MeOH1_35cm_T4_195 | ecosystem: Engineered > Artificial ecosystem > Sand microcosm > Unclassified...
GGGCCCGGCTCGAATTCGCCCTGCACTGCCTGGCCTTCAACCTCAAGAGGGCCGTGCTGGTGGTTTCTGTTCTTTCGGTGCGCTGGCACTCCCCCTCGGGGGGGCGGCTCCTGCTGCGCCTGTCAACTCTGCTCTTCTGCTAGGCGCACCACCCCTCTGCTCCCCACTGCAGGGGATTCGCGTGCCATTCCCCCACCCCTGCCACGGGCCGCTAATTCGACGGTCTGACAACCAGACAGGTTCGTGCCATGCGCCAACGGGGCCTCAGCCCCCGCCTGCTCCTGCTCGCCCAGAAGCTGTCCGGCTGTCAGACAGGTCTACAGAACAACGCCCTCGCGCGAGGTGCGAGGGCCTTCGCTGGGAGTGCACATGGACAAGGTCATCGTCATCACGGGAGCGAGTGCGGGGATCGGGGCGGAGCTGGCGCGTCAGGCCGGAGAGAAGGGGGCGAAGCTGGTGCTGGCGGCGCGCCGTCAGCGGGAGCTGGAGGCGGCCGTGGCCCGCTCGGGGCGCGAGGCGATCGCCGTCGTCACCGATGCCACCCAACGCAAGGACATGGAGCGGCTGCGAGACGCCACGCTGGAGCGCTTCGGGCGCATCGACGTCTGGGTGAACAACGCCGGGCGTGGCATCACCCGGCCGGTGTCGGAGCTCACGGACGAGGACGTCGACGCCATGATGACCGATAACGTGAAGAGCGCGCTCTACGGCATGCAGGCGGTGCTGCCGCACTTCAAGGCACGCAATGCCGGACAGATCGTGAACGTCTCCAGCGGGCTGGCGAGGCTGCCGCTGGTGCCCTTCCGGTCGGCATACAGCGCCGCCAAGCACGCGCTCAACGCGCTCAGCGCCTGCCTGCGCATGGAGCTCCGGCCGTCGCACCCGGGCATCATGGTGAGCGTGGTGATGCCAGGCGTGGTCGCCACGGAGTTTGGCAGCAACGCGCTGGGCGGCGGTCCCGACTCGCGAGTGCTGCCCGGGGCGCAGAGCGTCGAGGACGCCACGAAGGTCATCCTCGATGTCATCGAGAACCCGCGCCCCGAGGCCTACACGCAGCCCGCCATGCAGGCCGACGTCGAGCGCTACTACCGCGATGTCGCGGCGTTCGAAGCAGAGGCCAGCGCTCGCTTCCGGCGCTGAGCTGACCAAGCTCCAGCCTACGTGCAGGGTGGGAACGGGAGGGAAGACGCCTCAGGTCCAGCTGCCCTGCTGAGGAGACTGTCGCTCTGGGCGTGGCTTCCCCCGTGTCAGACCTTCGGGATAGACCGGAGGCTGCATGGGCCGCATGAAGCCACGTCCACCGATGGATCTGCCCACCACGTCCGAGGCCGAGCAGGCGCTCTTCGAGGAGCGCGCGGCCATCCGGGAGTTCCTGGGCGGCATGTCGCGCGTGGAGGCCGAGGCCGCCGCCCGCGAAGATGTGCAGCGGATCCTGGCCGCGGAACGAGCTCCTGCCTCCGGCTGGCGCGAGCGCATCAAGTCCTGAGCTGCGGCCAGACGTGACGAAGGCCATCCCCGCGCCGTGCGAGGATGGCCTCCTGTGCTACCGGATGGTGACGGCGTGCCTCTTTAGAAGAGGACGGGGAAGTTGAGGCGCTTGGCGTGGGGGGCCTTCTCGCCGTCGCGCTTCTCCAGGCCGATCTCGAAGGAGGCCGCGTCCTGCCGGATGTTCACCATCTGCTCCTCGATGAAGTCCACCTCGCCATCGGACTTGGCGTCGGCGACGGTCTGGGCGATGTCGGCCTGATCCGTGAGGAGCGTGTTGGCCTCGGCGCCCGTCAGGGACCCGCTCCGCACGCCCTGGGCGATGCGGCCGAGCTGCGCGGCCTGCTCCTTGGCGACGGCATCGCCGGGGGCGCTGCGGTCGCGGTTGTGGGTGGCCAGGAACGTGTCGAGGCCGGCCTTGGTCTGCAGGCCGCGGAGGGTGGCGGCCTCCTTCGCGGTGATGACGCCGTCAGCGCTGGCGCTGGCGGTGGCCTCGGCGATCTTCGCCTGCTGGCCCAGGAGCTTCGTGGCCTCCTGCTCGGTGATGGAGCCGCTCTTGAGCCCCTTCTGGATGGAGTCGAGCTGGTTGCCCTGGGTGTTGGCCAGCTGCTGGGAGCGCGCCGGCGTGAGGAACCGGTCCAGGCCGCCAGGCTTCGGGGTCGGAAGGGGCAGCGGCTCAGGACGGGGCAGGGTCGGCGACGGCAGCGACGGCTGGTTGGGGGTGGGGAAGCAGCCGCCCGCGACGATGGAGTTGATCTTGGTCATGAGTGTTTTTCCGGAAGCGAAGTGTCGTCACGATTTTCGCGGTTTGCTGCAGGGAGTTGCGTGAGGCGGGAGCAAAATCCGCACAACGTGTGTGTGCGCCTGCGTGCGACACGCGCTTCATGCCGTCCTCTCAAAGCCTGAGAGGGGAGCGATAGATCCTTTGCCCGGCTCGCTCGTTCATGGGGCTCCTTCCCAGCGAGGTCCCCATGAACGTTGTGCCTGCCCGTCGTCGTTCTCTCGTCTCGGTGGTCGTTGGTGCGCTCGCGATGGTGGGCTCGTTCGCTGTCATGGGAGTGCTGGTCCTCTCCGACGTCGCTGACGCGAAGGCGCCCCGCAAGTCCGCGCCCGTGCAGGTGGCCCGTGTGGAGCAGGAGCAGACGGTGACGGCGGCCGAGCAGACCGAGAACGCTCCGGTGGGGGACTCCGAGACCGAGCAGAAGCGCCCGTCGAAGAAGCGGGCCCGGAGGCAGGCGAAGGTGGATTTCGGCCGCTTCGAGGGCTACTGACCCCTGGCCCCTCAGGTCCCCATGCTCGCGACGCTCCTGGGCACCGCCGTCTCGCTGCTGGTGATGGCAGGGCTCCTCGCCCCGCTGGAGAGCTGGTTTCCCGTGGCTCCCACTCGCCCGCGGGCGCGGGCCTTGGCGGCCTGTGTGACGCTCTTCGTCTTCAACACCGCGCTGATGCAGCTCGCCGGCGCTCCGGTGCTCGAGGTGCTGGAGGAGCGGTTCGCGGCCGTGGAGTCCCCTTCGTGGGCGCGGCTGTTGGCGGTCCTCGTGCTCTCGGACGTGGCGGGCTACTGGATGCACCGGGCGATGCACCGGGTGCCCGTGCTGTGGCGGCTGCACTCGGTCCACCACGCGCCCACGGAGCTCCACTGGTTCGAGGCGTGGCGCCAGCACCCGCTCGACTTCCTGCTGCATGGGCTCGCGGTGGGCCTGCCGGGCGCGGTGCTGGGCGCCTCGCTCGCGGAGATCGCCAGCGTGGTGCTGATCCGCAAGGTGTTCACCGCGTTCCTCCACGCCAACGTGCGCTGGCGCTTCGGGCCGCTGGAGTGGGTGCTGGCGACGCCGCTCTTCCACTGGGTGCACCACAGCGCCGACCCGAGTGACCACGACAGCAACTTCGCGGGCACCTTCGCCTGGGTGGACGTGCTCTTCCGCACCCACCGCCGCGCGCAGGAGTTCCCCCGGGCGGTAGGCCTGGAGCCGCCCCCGGGCTCCCTTGCCTCGGCCCCTGCCACCCAGCCGCCCGAGTGGCTTTCCCGGCATTCCAGCGGTGGGCCGCGTATATCCTCAGGGCCTCATGGCCTACGACGACTTCAAGAGCCGCATCCGTGAAGGCTGGCAGCGCACTCTCCAGGGCATCCTGACCCGGGCACGCTCGCTCGGCTCGCAGGCCGTGCTGGCGTTCGACCTGGACTCCACCCTCTTCGACAACCGCCCGCGCCAGGCCCGCATCCTCCGGGAGTTCGGCACGGCCCGGGGGCTGACCCCCTTGGAGGCCTGTGTAGCCTCCCACTGGAGCAGCGGGTGGGACATGAAGGCGGCCATGCGCAACTGCGGCCTGGCTCCCGAGCAGGTGGAGGCCGTCTACGCGGAGGCCCGCGACTTCTGGCTGCAGCGCTTCTTCACCAGCGAGTACTGCCTGGAGGACGTCGCCATCGAGGGCGCGGCGGCCTTCACCCACGCCGTGGTGGGCACCGGTGCCCAGCTGGCCTACGTGACGGGGCGCCACGAGGGGATGCGCACCGGGACGGTAGGGGCCATGCACCGCTGTGGCCTGGCGCTCCCGGGCGAGGGCGCCCCCCACCTCATCATGAAGCCCGCGATGCGCGACAGCGACGACGCCTTCAAGCGCGATGCCCATGCGCGGCTGGGGACGCTCGGCCAGGTGATCGCCGCGTTCGACAACGAGCCCACCCACGTCAACGACTACCTGCTCCGGTTCCCCGAGGCGACGGTCGTCCACCTGGCGACCGACCACTCGGGCCGGCCGGTGCAATTGTTGGAGGCCGTTGTCTCCATTCCCCACTTCACGGGCGTGCTGTGACGCAGTGCGCCCAAGCCACACTTTGACTTTGAAGTCCCACAGCCGCGCGCTATGAGGCGCACGGCGTTCGATACCCCGCTCGGACCAAAGCGGGGGACCCCTTCAGGGAGGCAGCTCGCGGTGGCCAGCAAGTACTCGAAGGACCTGCTGTTGACGATGCACCGGAAGATGTACCTCATCCGCCGCTTCGAGGAGCGCACGGACCAGGCCTACAAGCAGCAGAAGATCGCCGGGTTCTGCCACCTCTACATCGGCCAGGAGGCCGTCGGGGTGGGCACCAACGAGGCCCTCCGTCCGGACGACTACATGCTCTCCGGCTACCGCGATCACGGCCAGCCGCTGGCCCGAGGCTCGGATGCGGGCATGGTGATGGCGGAGCTGTTCGGCCGCGGCACCGGCTACAGCAAGGGCAAGGGCGGCTCGATGCACATCTTCGACATCGAGCACCACTTCTACGGCGGCTACGGCATCGTCGGCGGGCAGATCCCCCTGGCGGCGGGCATGGCGTTCGCCAGCCGCTACCGCAACGAGGATCGCGTCACGGTGTGCTTCTTTGGCGACGCGGCGGCCAACCAGGGCGCCTTCCACGAGACGTTCAACATGGCGGCCAAGTGGAAGCTGCCGGTTATCTACATCTGCGAGAACAACCGCTACGGCATGGGCACGGCGATCGGCCGCGTGTCGGCGGAGCCGGAGATCTACAAGCGCGCGGCGGCCTACAAGATGCGCGGCGAGGCCGTGGACGGCATGGACTGCCTGAAGATGTACGAGGCGGTGAAGGACGCCGCCGAGTACTGCCGCGCGGGCAAGGGCCCGGTGCTGATGGAGGCCAACACCTACCGCTTCCGCGGCCACTCCGTGGTGGATCCTGCCAGCTACCGCCCCAAGGAGGAGGTGGAGGAGGAGCGCAAGAACGATCCGATCCCCAAGCTCAAGGAGTACGCGATCAAGCAGAAGCTGGCGACGGAGGCGGAGTTCGACGCCATCGACGAGGAGATCAAGGCCCAGGTGGACGCGGCGCTGAAGTTCGCCGACGAGTCGCCCGAGCCGAGCCTCGAGGAGCTGTGGCGCGACACCATCGTCGAGCCGGGCGAGGAGGACGTGCGCCCGCGCGAGCGCGTGCTGGGGATGAAGGTGAAGTGGCCTGCCTATCCGTCCGGCCAGGAGCTGAAGGTGACGTGGGATCTGGAGCCTCGCCATCAGGCCGAGCGCGAGGACAAGAAGGCGGGGCTGGCTCGCTAGGAGCAGGCCGCCCCTCAACCTCTTACTGCTTACGAGCTGACGAGTCGGAGCCAACGATGCCCGAGTTGATGTACCGCGAGGCGCTGAACCAGGCGCTCGCCGAGGAGATGGAGCGCGACGCCAACGTCTTCCTCATTGGTGAGGAGGTGGGCCGCTACAACGGCGCGTTCAAGGTGTCCCAGGGGCTGCTGGACAGGTTCGGGAGCGCGCGCATCATCGACGCGCCCATCTCCGAGCTGGGCTTCACGGGCCTGGGCGTGGGCGCGGCGATGGTGGGCCTGCGCCCCATCGTGGAGATGATGACGTGGAACTTCGCCATCCTGGCGATGGACCAGATCGTCAACAACGCGGCCAAGCTGCGGCACATGTCCGGCGGCCAGCTGCGCTGCCCGATCGTCTTCCGCGGCCCGGGTGGCGCGGGCGGCCGGCTCTCCAGCCAGCACAGCCAGGCGCTCGAGGCCAACTACGCCCACTTCCCCGGCCTCAAGGTGATTGCGCCGGCCACGCCCGCGGACGCCAAGGGCATGCTCAAGGCGGCCATCCGCGACGACAACCCCGTCATCATGTTCGAGGGCGAGCGGCTCTACGCCCTCAAGGGCGAGGTGCCCGAGGGTGAGCACGTCGTCCCGCTGGGCAAGGCGGACGTGAAGCGCGAGGGCAAGGACGTCTCCATCATCACCTGGAGCCGCATGTACTACTTCTGCGAGGAGGCCGCGAAGCAGCTGGAGGCCGAGGGGATCTCCGCGGAGATCCTGGACCTGCGCACGCTGCGGCCTCTCGACGAGGAGGCCATCCTGGCCACGGTGCGCAAGACGAACCGCGCCATCATCGTGGAGGAGGGCTGGTCGCTGGCGGGCGTGGGCGCCTCCGTGGTGGACCTCATCCAGTCCAAGGCGTTCGACGAGCTGGACGCGCCGGTGCTGCGGGTGACGGGGCTCGACGTGAACATGTCCTACGCGACGAACCTGGAGAACGAGACGCAGCCGGACGCGTCGAAGATCATCGCCGCCGTGAAGAAGGTCCTCTACCGAGAGGGAGCCTGAGACGTATGGCCAAGCCCATCCAGATGCCGTCGCTCTCCCCGACGATGAAGGAGGGGAAGATCGTCAAGTGGCTCAAGAAGGTGGGGGACAAGGTCTCCTCCGGTGAAGCGATTGCCGAGGTGGAGACGGACAAGTCCAACCTCGAGATCGAAGCCTACGACGACGGCTTCCTGCTCCAGATCACCGTGCCGGAGGGGCAGATGGCCCCGGTCGGTGCTCCCATCGCCTACGTGGGCGCGAAGGGGGAGAAGGTCGAGGCGGGTGCTGCCTCCGCGCCCGCTCCTGCCGCTCCCCAGGCTCCCGCGCCGGCCGCCGCTGCCCCAGCTCCCGCGCCTGCTCCCGCTGCTCCGGCCGCGGGAGGTGGGGAGATCCCGGTCACCATGCCGTCGCTCTCCCCGACGATGAAGGAGGGGAAGATCGTCAAGTGGCTCAAGAAGGTGGGGGACAAGGTCTCCTCCGGTGAGCTGATCGCCGAGGTGGAGACGGACAAGTCCAACCTCGAGATCGAGTCCTACGAGGACGGGACGCTCGCCCGGATCGTCGTGGACCAGGACCAGATGGCGCAGGTGGGCGCTCCCATCGCGTACATCACCGGCAAGGGTGGCAAGGGTGCCAAGCCTGCCGCTGCGCCTGCTGCCGCTCCGTCCGCTCCGGCTGCCGCGGCGCCTGGTCGCGCTCCCGCACCGCCGAAGGCGGAGGCTCTCAAGGCCCCCGCTTCCGCGCCCTCGGGTGGCCGCGTCCGTGCCAGCCCGCTCGCCAAGAGGATGGCGAAGGATCGGGGCCTGGACCTGTCGGCGCTGCACGGCTCCGGTCCGCTCGGCCGCGTCGTGAAGCGAGACATCGAGGCGGCGCTGGCCCAGGGCGTGCCCCCGAAGCAGGCTCCCGCGGCCGCGCCCGCTCGCGCCGCCGCGGTCCCCGGTGTCCGGCCCGAGCCGAAGGTGGTGCCGATCTCGACGATGCGCCGGGTGATCGCCCAGCGCATGAGCGAGGTGAAGCCCGGCGTGCCCCACTTCTACCTGACGGTGGACGTGGAGATGGACGCGGCGATGAAGATCCGCGAGGAGGCCAAGGCGCTGGAGTCCAAGGTCTCCGTCAACGACATCATCGTGAAGGCGGCGGCCATCGCGCTGAAGCGCTATCCGAAGATCAACGTGTCGCTGCAGGGAGATCATGTCCTGCAGTACGCCACGGCGGACGTGGGTATCGCGGTGGCGCTGGAGGAGGGCCTCATCACGCCCATCATCCGGGACGCGGACCAGAAGGGCCTGTCGGCGATCTCGGCCGAGTCCCGCGAGCTGGCCGAGCGCGCCCGCAAGCGGGCCCTCAAGCCCGACGAGTACACCGGCGGCTCGCTCACGGTGAGCAACCTGGGCATGTACGGCATCGACCAGTTCGTGGCCGTCATCAATCCGCCTCAGGCGGCGATCCTCGCGGTCGGCTCGGTGGCGGACAAGCCGGTGGTGCGTGACGGGCAGATCCTCGTGCGGAAGATCCTGACGGTGACGCTCTCGTGCGATCACCGCGTGATCGATGGCGCCATCGGCGCGGAGTACCTGCGCGAGCTCAAGGCGCTGCTCGAGCACCCCATGCGCCTGCTGTTCTAGCCACGAAGAAGGGCCGCCATGCCAGGAAGCGTGGCGGCCCGACGGAGGCGCGTCCTCCCATAGCGGCTCAGCTCCGCGGCTTCTCCTCTTCCGTCTCGTCCATGTCGCGCTCGAGCCTGCGCTGGGCCTCGGTGACGTCGGCCTGCACCTCGCGCGGCGTGCCGGTGGGCAGCTCCTCCTCGTGCTCCTTCGAGCGGCCCTGGATGCCAGGCCACGGCTCTGGCCGAGTCGACTGCGAGTGCTCGATGTGCTCCACGTAGCCCTTGTCCTTCTTCTTCATCGTCCGCCTCCTTCGAGTGTCCGCAGAGATACGGTGAGGTGGGGAGGTGGAGGTAGCCAGGGGGCTCAGAGGAGGGGGCTTGCTACACAGCCTGCCCTCCAGGCGACGAAAAAAGCCCGCAGCGTGGTCGTCACCTGCTTAACTTCCCCTCAAATGAACGACGACATGACACGAGCCCGGTCCACCGCTGGCGAAGGTGGACTGGAGGCACGTGCGAAGCCAGCTCCCTCGCTCGCATCCTCGCTGCGGCAGGCGCTCCAAGGCGCGGTGTTTCCGCTCTCCCGGGAACACCTGATTCTCGTGGCCCGGGAGAACGCCATTCCCTCGGAGCTCCTCACGCTGCTGGCGGCACTGCCGCGCGGGGATTTCCGCTCTCTCGAAGCCGTGGAGTTCGCCCTCGAGGGAGCGGCGCAGGACAACGCCCGTGCGCAGCACGAGGCCGAGAGCGACGAGAGCTGAGGCGAGCACTGCTTCGCTCCTGAGCCCACGGTCGTGCTTCAGCACGTACCGGTTCGGCGGGGTACGCGGGGCTTGAGACGCGGCGCGTTACTCGCGGTGGTGGCTCCCGGAAGGATGTTCTCGGGAGGGGGGATGCGCCGACTGGATGTAGCGGTATCCTGTCGTTATTCCAGCCGGGTTCCTCTGCTCGGCCCGGACCCCTGCCATGAGCCCGTACGACCTTCCCGCAGTGCTCTATTGTGACGATGACGCCCTGAACCTGCGGGTATTTGACGCGAACTTCGGGCAACGCTTCCGCATCTTCCGCTGCTCCTCTCCCAACGAGGCGCTGGCCCTGCTGGAGCAGCGGCGCGGAGAGATCGGCGTCGTCATCTCCGACCAGCGCATGCCCGGCATGAGCGGCGTGGAGCTGCTCGAGCGCGCCCGCACGCTGGCGCCCGACGCCAAGCGCATGCTCGTCACCGCCTACGCGGATCTCCAGGCCGTGGTGGACGCGGTCAACCGCGGCCAGGTGACGCGCTACTTCGTCAAGCCGTGGGATCGCGCGGAGATGCTCGCCGCGCTCGAGGACGCGCTGAAGATCGCGCGCCTGGAGCTGAAGATCCGCGAGGTGGAGAGCCGGATGATGAAGGCCGAGCGTCTGGCCACGCTCGGGCAGGTGACGGCCGGCATCGCCCACGAGCTGATGGGGCCGGTGGGCTACCTCTCGCAGAACGTGGCCGCGCTGCGCCGCGACATCGATCAGGTCATCGAGTACGTGAACAAGCACCTGGCCCAGGATCCCGACCGGGGCGTGTCGGAGACGGTGAAGGATCTGCCCTCGCTCATCGGCGATCTGGGGACGGGCACCGAGCACCTGCGGCAGGTGGCGCACGGGCTCAAGGCTCAGGCGCGGGGCGACGAGACGGAGCAGGCCGCGGAGATCTCCGAGGTGGTGTCCTTCGCCGTGAAGCTCGCGCGCGCCGAGGTCCGCGATCGCGCCCGGCTGACGAGCAACGGCGAGCCGGTGCGCGTGCTGTTCGGCCCGGTGAAGCTCTGCCAGGTGGTGCTCAACCTCGTCGTCAACGCCGCGCAGGCCATGGAGGGCATTGGCCGGACCGGCAAGATCGACGTGCGCTGGGCCACGCAGGACCACCACGTGATCCTCACCGTCGCGGACAACGGCTGCGGCATCCCCGTGGAGCTGCAGGAGAAGGTCTTCCAGCCGCTCTTCACCACCAAGCCGGTGGGGATCGGCACGGGGCTCGGGCTCTCCATCTGCCGCGAGCTCGTCACGCAGTACGGCGGCAAGCTCAAGCTGTCCTCGGTCCCTGGAGAGGGGACGGAGATCGAGATCACCCTCCTGAAGGCGCCGATGCCTTGAGGCCGAAGGCGTTGTGGAGCATGCGCCACACGCGCTGGAGCGTCTCCGCCTCGCTGGGGCGGATCTGGTCCACCAGCACCGCGCTCCGCTCCTCGCGCTGCTCCTTCGGCCCCGTCTTCCAGGTCACCCGGAGGGCGTAGTGCCCGGAGGGGTGCTCGAGCGCCTCCACCGCCGTGACGTCGTCGAAGGGGATGGTCTCCAGCCGGGTCGCCGAGGGGGCCCACGTCAAGCGCTCCAGCCGGAGCGTCTCGGTGGCGAAGTGCAGGACGAACCGCCGGCGCCCCAGGTGGGCCTCGAGCCGGAGCGCGGCTCCCACGAAGGCCGTGGCCGCCAGCCCCAGCGCCACCGGCACCCCGTACGGGCTGGGGGCCACCACCAGCAGGGCCATGCTGCCCAGCGCGCAGGCAGCCGCCAGCAGCACGCACAGCTCAGGGAGCAGGCGCTGCCCCACGGTCGGCGGGAGGGTCTCTCCCAGGAGGCGCCCTTCGTCGTACCTCAGGCGCACGTCTCCAACCCGAGGGGGGATGCGGTTCTCCACCAGGGAGTCGGCGAAGCTCACACCCTGCAGCATAGGTCGTCTTCTCTCGTCGCTCGAAGTTACCTGCGAGCTGTGCGAATCTCTCCCTCAATGGATCTGCCGTTCGAGACCGAGGAGGATGAGGGTCAGGGGGCGGGGACACTCGCCTCGACCGTATTGGTAGTGGACGATGAGCCCGTCGTGCTGGACGTGTGCAGCCGGCTGCTGGCCCGCGAGCCCGATCTGGTGGTCACCCAGGCCACCAGCGCCGAGGAGGCCCTGCCGCTGCTGGAGTCCCAGCGCATCGATATCCTCATCACTGACAAGAACCTGCCGCAGATGAGCGGCATCGAGCTCATCTCCGAGGCCCGGCGTCTCCAGCCCACCCTGGAGGCGATGATGATCACCGGCTACGCCAGCTCGGAGTCCGTCATCGCCGCCTTCGCGGCCGGTGCCAGCGACTACATCCTCAAGCCCTTCGATGATCTGCGGGTGCTGCGGGCCAAGGTGCGCGCGGCGCTCGAGCGGCGCGCCGAGCGCATCAAGGGCCGTGAGCAGGCGAGGGACGTGGCCAAGCAGGCCGCCGCGCTCCTGGAGACGGGGCAGGACGCTCCGGAGCCCGCCCACCAGGCGCTGGAAGACGAGCTGCGCAGCTACGAGCAGATGGTGAGGAGCGGCGCCATGGCGGGGCGCGTGGCCGTGGTGGGCAGCCCGGAGGCCGTGCAGGTGCTGGCCGAGGAGGGCTTCCAGGTGGTGGACTTGCCGGCCACCTCGCCGGAGCTGGAGCACTGCGACGTCGTCATCCTGGAGACGGGCGAGCCTCGGTGGCGGATGCTGGCGGAGATCCTCCTGTCGCGCGCGCCGGATGTGCTCCTGCTGGCCAACCCGCAGGCGGACCTGTCGGACCTGCTGGAGGCCATTGGCCTGAGGCTGGACCTGGTGGGCTTCGGCACCTCCGCGGGCACCGAGGCGCTGCCGGAGCGGGTGCGAATGCTGCTGGTGAGCCGGAGCATCCAGCGGGCGCAGACGCGGCTCGCCAACGCGCTGCTGCTCTTCCACCGCAGCATCGCCCGCCGCTGAGGCCGGACGCGCCGGGCCCACCGGCGCTGGAGCCCGCAAAAGCGAAGCGCCCGCTCTCCGTGAAGAAGAGCGGGCGCCTCAGTGACCCTGCCGGGATTCGAACCCGAGTTTGTGCCGTGAGAGGGCACCGTCCTAACCACTAGACGACAGGGCCATTCAAACCGCGACCTCAACTACAGCTTCGGTGTCCTCACGTCAACCGAAGTTTTCAAGCTGGGGAACTAGGATTCGAACCTAGATAAGCAGAGTCAGAGTCTGCTGTCCTGCCGTTAGACGATTCCCCAAAAACCGCCGTGCTTCGTGCTGCTCACTTCGCGACTTCTACTACCACAACTCGCCGGGCTTGGTGAACTACCGAGTTTTCTTCCCCGACTTCGGGTCCGGCGTCTTCCTGACGGGCTGCTTCGGAGGCGGCGGCACCGGGACGATGTAGATGCGAACCTCGTCGTTCGCTTCATAAATGTTCAGCCCCTCGAAGTTCTTCCCCGAGGGGTTGACGATGTGCATGGCCTTCACGCCCGGCTGGTTGACGATCGGCTTTCGAGGGAACGCCTGAACCGGGTACACCGTCCGGTAGTACTTCAACGTCTCCTCGAACCCCTGCGGCGCCCGATACCTGTTCTCGCCCACCTTCTGCGCGCCGTCGGGGAGCTGCGCCCCGCTGACCGTCTCCGCCCCCGCCCCCGTCACCCACAGGGCGGCCAGGGCCACCCACAGCGGGCGCGCCTTATAAAAATGGCCTCTCAGACTGTCAAGCGCTCGCGACATGGGGCGACAAGATAGGGCCCGTGTCCGGCGTCGTCCACCGCCTTCGCACGGGCCCATGTCCGGGTGTCAGCCGCGCGCCAGGGCCGCATCCAGCCGGCGCAGCGCCTCATCCTTGCCCAGGAGCAGCAGCGTCTCGCCGATACCCGGGCTCACCGTGTTGCCGGTGATGGCCACCCGGATGGGCTGGGCCACCTTGCCCATGCCCACGCTGGCCCGCTCGCTCACTGTCTTGATGACCGCGTCCAGGGCCGCCACGCTCCACTCCGGGAGGGCGGCCGCCTCGTCTCGCACCTGCCGGACGAGCTTCAGGGAGTCCGCGGTGAGGTGCTTGGCCGCAGCCTTCTCGTCCAGCGTCACGCCCTGCTGGAGGTAGGGCACGGCCATGGCCGCCATCTCGTCCAGCGTCTTGGCGCGCTCGCGGAAGGCCAACACGAAGCGCTCCAGGCGCGCGTCCCCGGGAGGCAGGGCGTGGCCCTTGTCCACGAGGAAGGGTGCGAGCCGCCCGGCGATGTCCGCCGGAGGCAGCGTCTTCAGGTAGTGCTGGTTGAGCCACAGCAGCTTGTCCGGGTTCCACACGCCGGAGGTGCTGCCCACGTCCTTGAAGTCGAACCACTCGACCATCTGCTGGCGGGAGATGACCTCGTCGTTGCCGTGGCTCCAGCCCAGGCGGATGACGAAGTTGAGCAGGGCCTCCGGGAGGATCCCGTTGGCCTTGTGCAACATGACGTCCGCCTCCTTGTGCTTGCGCTTGGACAGCTTCTCGCGGTCCGGGCCGAGGATGAGCGGCAGGTGGGCGAACTGCGGCGGCTGCCACCCCAGCGCCTGGTAGAGCATGAGCTGCGGGAAGGTGGAGTTCACGTGCTCCTGCCCGCGCGAGACCAGGCTGATCTCCATCAGGTGGTCGTCGATGACGCAGCCGTAGTTGTAGAGGGGAATCCCGTCACCGCGCATCATGACCCAGTCATCCAGGTCCGAGTACTCCTTGGTGATCTTCCCCAGCACCAGATCGTCGAAGGAGACGGAGCCCTCCTGGGAGGGCATCTTGAAGCGGATCACGTGGTGGCGCCCCTCGGGAGCGTCCTTGCGCTCGCGGCAGGTGCCTTCGTACTTGTAGGTGCGGCCCTCCTTCTCGGCCTGGGCGCGCCGCTCCTTGAGCTCCTCCTGGGTGCAGTAGCAGCGGTAGGCCTTGCCCGCGGCGATGAGCTGGTCGACGTGCTGGCGGTAGGTGTCCAGCCGCTGCGTCTGGAAGTACGGCGGGAAGGGGCCGCCCTTCTCGGGGCCCTCGTCCCAGTCGATGTCCAGCCACTTGAGGCCGTCGAGGATGGCCTTCAGCGAGGCCTCCGTGGAGCGCTCCAGGTCCGTGTCCTCGATGCGCAGGATGAACGTGCCGCCGAAGCGCCGCGCATAGAGGTAGTTGAACAGCGCGGTCCGGGCGCCACCAATGTGGAGGTAGCCGGTAGGAGAGGGTGCGAAACGTACGCGGAGAGCGGAGGCCATATGAGGAGGCGCGGATTAGCAAGCAGGGGGATGGCTGGTCAACGCACGTCCGACAGAGGGTCGAGCGTTGCTGGAACCCATGGGCTACACTGACGGGAACAGAGGTGACCTGATGACACTCCGCTCCACGCTCTCCGCGCTCCTGGCCGTGGCCCTGCTGATCGGGCTGCCGGCGGCCGCCACGACGATGCTCCGAATCGACCTGCCCGAGCTGGCCCAGACGGCCGACACCGTCGTCCACGGCACTGTCCGCCGCATGGAGAGCCGGTGGAGCGGGGACCGAAGCCGCATCGTCACCGACGTGGAGATCCAGGTGACAGAGACGCTCAAGGGGCAGGCGGGCAGCACGGTGCTCGTCGTCCAGCCGGGTGGCCGGGTAGGGGATATCGGACAGATCGTCCACGGCCTGGCCTCCTTCGCCGAGGGCGAGGAGGTGGTGGTCTTCCTGGAGCGCCGCGGGACGAGCGCCTTCCGCGTCACGGGCATGGCGCAGGGCAAGTACCAGGTGCGCCGCTCCACCGAGGATCGCTCGGTGCTCGCGGTGCCGGAGAACACGGGGGACGCGTTGCTGGTGGACCCCTCTACGCGCCAGCCCACCGCCTCCGCGCAGCGCACGCTCACGCTGGAGGAACTCAAGGCCGCCATCAAGACCGCCCTCCAGCAGCCGGGGCAGGAGAAGCGCCAGTGACGATCACGGCGTTGATGCTCTCCCTGGCGCTAGGCGCGATTTCCTCGGCCCCCTACGCGCGCAGCCGTGTCGAGACGGGCGATCCGACCAGCCAGTGCCTCTTCTGGACGGTGCCGCAGATCACCTGGTACCAGAGCACCGTGGGCAACCCGCAGACGAAGCCCGCGGGCTCCGAGTTCGATGCCGTCCGCCGCTCCTTCGAGAGCTGGCAGTCGGTCTTCGCCGGGTGCGGCAACCTCTCCTTCGCAGAGGGGGGCAAGGTGGACGACCGCAAGGTGGGCTACGTGGTAGGCGGTGAGAACCGCAACCTGGTGCTCTTCCGCTTGCGCCGGTGCTCGGACGTGACGCCGACCAATGACGCCTGCTGGGACGACGACACGTGCGGCAACAAGTACGACTGCTGGAGCAATGGCGGCCAGACGATCGCCGTCACCCTCACCACGTACGACGAGAAGTCCGGCATCATCTACGACTCGGACATCGAGCTGAACACGCCGAGCTTCTACTTCACCACGTCCGATGGCGGCACCTGCAACCCGCCGCTGGTGACCACCAACTGCGTGTCCACCGACGTGCAGAACACCATGACGCACGAGATCGGCCACTTCGTCGGCCTGGATCACACGTCATACCCGGGCTCGACCATGAACGATACCGCCAGGCCGGGGGAGACCTCCAAGCGGACCATCGACACGGGCTCGAGGGACTTCGTGTGCACGGCGTATCCGCAGGGGCAGGCCAGCCAGGCCTGCGTCCATCCCACCATGGAGTCGAACCTCGGCCGCAAGGCCGCGGTGGCGGGCTGCGCCAGCGCCGGGGCCGAGGCGTGGCTGCCCGCGCTGGCCGGGTGGGCCCTGCTGCTCGTCCGCCGCCGCCGGGGAATGCGCGCGTGAACCGCCACCTGCCGCTCCTGCTGGCCGTCCTGTTCGTGGCGCCCGCCGCGGGAGCCCAGGTCTACCGGCGCACCGCGGTGCCCGGCAAGCCGCTGTGCCTCAACTGGCTCAGCCGCGAGTTCAAGTACCACGTCGACTCCCAGGGCAGCCTCCGCACGCCCCGGGACACCGAGTTCCCCGCCATCGAGGCCTCCTTCGACACCTGGCGGACGCTCTCGGCGACGTGCAGTGACTTCACCTACGTCCGCGGCCCGGATGTGGACCGCCCCTTCGTGGGCTACAACAAGGACCCGGGCGCGGTGAACCAGAACATCATCACCTTCCGGGAGACCTCCTGCCGGGACGTCGTCCCCTTCGACGATCCGTGCATCGAGGCGGAGAGCTGCCAGAACGACTACTCCTGCTGGGACCATGGGGACCTGACCATCGGGCTCACCACGACGACGTTCAGCTTCAAGAACGGCGTCATCCTGGACGCGGACATCGAGCTCAACGCCTCGCAGCCCGGAGGCAACCTGGGCTTCCTCTTCACCGTCGTGAGCTCGCCGCTCTGCGAGGGGCTGCCCACCCCGGAGTGCGTGGCCACGGACCTCCAGAACACCCTGACCCATGAGATCGGCCACGCCATGGGGCTGGATCACGTCTTCGAGCCGCTCTCCACCATGGAGGCCTCCGCGCCCCCTGGCGAGACGAACAAGCGCGTCATCGACGTGGGCACCGCCGCCGGCTTCTGCGACACGTATCCGCGCGGGCTGCCTCCCACGCAATGCACCGAGCTCGGCGCGTCGAGCAAGAACCTCTCCGCCCAGAGCGCGGGGACGAGCTGCGCGGCGGCCCCGGGCGTGCTGCTGCCCGGTGTGCTGCTGAGCGTGTGGACGCTCCTGCGCCGGCGCAGGGCTCCTAACTAAGGGGGCGCCCATGGGCGTCGCGTTCTTCGATCTGGACAAGACGCTGCTCGCGGTGAACTCCGGGACGCTGTGGATCCGCCGCGAGCTGGCCCTGGGCCACATCACCCGCTTGCAGGCCCTCCGCGCCAGCCTGTGGATTGCCCGCTACCACCTCGGCTTCGTCTCCATGCAGGACGCGCTGATCGAGGCCATCTCCCACCTGGCCGGCACCTCCTCCCAGGCCATCCAGGAGCGCACCGCCACCTTCTATGAGGCGCAGGTCCGCCCCCTCTACCGCCCCGGTGCCCTGCGCGCCGTCGAGGAGCACCGCGACGCGGGGGAGCGGCTGGTGCTCCTGACCTCCTCGTCGGGCTACCTCTCCGAGCTCGTCTCGCGCGATCTGCGCCTGGACGCGATCCTCTGCAACCGCTTCGAGGTGGATGCGCAGGGGCTGCACACCGGCCGGCCGCTGGGAGACGTCTGCTTCGGGGCGGGCAAGCGCACCCACGCGGAGCGCTATGCCCGGGAGGCCGGCGTCTCGCTGTCCGGGTGCGCCTTCTACACGGACTCCTACTCGGATCTGCCGGTGCTGGAGGTGGTGGGCAGGCCCGTGGCCGTCCACCCGGACTACCGCCTGCGGCGAGAGGCGGTGCGGCGCGGCTGGCCGGTGGTGGACTGGGGCGTGCCCCCCTTAGGGGCCCCGGCTGCCGGTTCGCCCGCGTCTCCGCAGGCAGGCCCCGGCGCCGGGTGAGCGGCGCTCAGCGCCGCGGCAGCTGCAGCTTGATGTTGAACACGTAGTCCACCGCGACAACCTGGCCCTTATAGAGGATGGGCTTGTAGACGCGCGACTGCAGCGCCTCCAGCACCGTCTGCTCCATGTGCGGCACCGGCTTGAGCACGCGGCAGTTCTCCACGCGGCCCGCGCGGGTGATGGTGCACTTCACCAACATGCTCCCCTGGACGCGGGCCGCGAGCGCCTCGCGGGTATAGGCGATCTCCTTGCCTTCGAGCTGCTCCGGCCGGCTCATGCCCTCGCCGTAGGGAATGGGCCTGTTGCCCGCCGCGGCGAGCACGTTCGTCGGGAGCACCTGCACGGCGCCGCTCCCGGTCGTCTCCGCGGGCGCGCTGTCAGGCTCGGGCGCCGCGGCCTTGGGCGCGGGGGCCGAGGGGACCAGGGACTCCGCCGGGTCCAGCGACGTGGCCATCGAGGTGGCGGGCTCCAGGCTGCTGCCTCGCGCGCCGGCGAACTCCACCTTCGAGCCCGGCAGGCCCCCGCGGCGCTTCTGGAGCTTCTGTGAGAGCACCACGTCCCCCGAGCCGCCGGTGATCACCGCCTCGGTCTGGTAGCCCTCGAGCGCGAAGGTGAGCTCTGCCGTCACCGTGCCGTCCCCACCTGCGGGGACCTCCAGCACGAACGGTGTCGTGCCGCGCTCCTTGCCCTGGTAGTAGACGCGCGCTCCGGTCGGCTCGCTCATGAGGCGGAAGCGCACCTTCTGGGGCGCCGCCTGCGCAGGCTCGGGCGCAGCGGGGGGAGGCGTGGCGGGCGTGGGGGCCACCGCCGCCGCCTCGGCCACCGCGGGCGCGGCGGGAGGGGCCTCCTTGGGCCGCATCAGGAGGAGCGTCGTCACCAGGCCGAGGACGACGGCGCCGCCCACCAGCGCCATGGCCAGCAGCTTGCCCTTGCGGGCCTTGGCCACCGACTCGGGCTCCTCGACGCTGATGTCCAGCGCCAGGGTGGAGGAGCTGGTGTCGGTAGCGCTCGCGGCCGCGAAGGAGGGAGAAGGGTGGGGGCCCGTGGTCGCCCCGCCTCCCGGACGCTTGAAGATGCCGCTGTGGCCACCGGCGGCCATGTTGGCCGTCCGCATCGCCTCCAGCATCTCGTCCATGGACTGGTAGCGGCGCGCCGGATCCTTCTCCAGGCAGCGCATCACCACCGTCTCGATGTCCGCGGGCACGGGGATGTGCGGCCGCAGCGAGTTGAAGGGCGGGGGCGGCTCCTTGCAGTGGGCGAAGATCAGCTCCAGGTGATCCCTCGCGATGAACGGAGGGCGCCCCTGCAGCATCTGGTACATCACCACGCCCAGCGAGTAGATGTCGCTGCGCGCGTCCGCCACGTTGCGCGCCTGCTCCGGCGCCATGTACTGCGGCGAGCCGAGGAACGTGCCGCTCTGGGTGATCTCCGGGCTGAGCGCCTCGGCCTCACCCTCCGCGATGGACTTCACGAGGCCGAAGTCCAGCACCTTCACCAGATCCTGGTCCGACTCGTTCAGGAGCATGATGTTGGCCGGCTTCAGGTCCCGGTGGACGATGCCGATGCCGTGCGCCTCGCGCAGCGAGCGACAGACCTGTTGCGCGATGGCGATCACCCGGCTCCAGGGCAGGGGGCCGGATTGGGCGAGAACCTGGGCGAGCGTCCTACCCTCCAGGTACTCCATGGCGATGTAGTAGATGCCATCGTCGGTCTGCCCGTAGTCGATCACCGTCACCGTGTTGGGGTGGCGGAGCTTGGACGTGAGGGAGGCCTCGCGCAGGAAGCGCTGCTGGAAGCCGGGATCCTTGGTGCTCGGGAAGCTGGGGTTGAGGACCTTGAGGGCCACCACCCGGTCCAGCGGGGCCTGCATGGCCTTGTACACCTTGCCCATGCCGCCGATGCCAATCGGCTCGGTGATGCTGAAGCGACCATTGAGTGTCCGGCCAACGAGGGGGTCCCCACCTGGGGTCGCGACAACCTCAGCGCTCGGAGCGTCACTCTTGATCATTCATGCCCCCTGCCTGCAACCGACATCCGTGCCTCCATCCAGTGTCCCGGTGTCCATCAAACCACAACCTCAAGTCCTCCGCGATCACCGCCAAGCACCCACCGTATCAGGTCGGACACCCCTGCCTGGAGCAGGCGAGGAAGCAACCCAGGCCGTTCGCCCGCATTGACGGTCCTCCGTTCGGCGGATTACGTTTCGAGCCAACCCGAGCCCGGTGTTCGGGTGGGTCTCCCCGATGGCTGAAACTCCCACAACTCCGGCGGAAGCCCAGGCGCAACGTGCGTCAGTCCAGCGGCGGCTGATCTCGCTGGAGAACGAACTTGCGCGGCTGCGGCGAGAACTTTTCCACCTTGGCGGCGAGCACCGGCTGCCCGGCCTCTTCCTCACCGTGGAGGTCGCCGGCACACAGGTGCTGCTGCCCTCTGACGCCGTGCAGGAGGTGGTCCGGCTGGTGGAGCTGCAGAATCTGCCGGGCGCCCCGGTCCATGTGCTGGGGGCCTTCGTCTACCGCGGCGTCTCCGCCATCGCCGTGGACCTGGCCCGGCTGATGGGTGTGACGCGGGAGCCCTTGCTGGATGCACATCTGGTGGTGTGCTCCGGTATCCGCACGGTGGCGCTGCTGGTGGACCACGTGCAGGACATCGTCGAGGCGCCGCTGTTGGTGGATCGGGTGGAGGAGGGCGAAGAGCGCTCTCCGTGGGACAAGACCGGCCTGATGGCGGGGCTGTGCCGCACGTCGGAAGGCGCGCTGCGCCCGCTGCTGCGCATCTCGGCGATGCTGGCGTCCCCGGAGCAGACGTGAGCGAGGGGCCGCGAGTGGACTCGCTCGATGAAGCCACGCTGAGCCGGGTCGAGGAGGTGCTTCGCGAGGCCAGCGGAATGACCCTGGCCTCCAGCGTGCGGCGCTCGCTGAGCACGGCGATCACCCGGGCGGCCGAGTCGCGGGGGATGGAGATCCCGGTCTTTCTCCAGAAGCTGCTGGCGCGCGACGCGGCGGTGGTGGAGCAGTTCATCGAATACGCCGTCATCGGCGAGACGTACTTCTTCCGTCACCCCGAGCACCTGCGCGAGCTGGGCCGGGTGGCCGTCCTGAAGGAGGAGGGCCTGTTCCGGGTGTGGAGCGCGGGCTGCGCCACCGGCGAGGAGGCCTACAGCATCGCCATGACGCTGCTGGCCTCGGGCCTGCCCGTGGAGCGCATCCGGGTGACGGCCAGCGACATCTCCGCCCGCTCGCTGCAGCGGGCCCGGGCCGCCACGTATGGCCCCTGGTCGGTGCGCCGCATCGAGCCCACCATGGAGCGGCGCTTCCTGACGCCCCAGGGAGATCTGGTGATGGTCAGCTCCCAGGCGCGGCGGCCGGTGGAGTTCCTCCGCCACAACCTGGTGCTCGACGCGGCGCCGGTGTCCGACCAGGACGCGGTCTTCTGCCGCAATGTCCTCATCTACTTCCCCCACGAGCTGGTGCGGCAGGTGCTCGCCAAGCTCATTGGCGCACTGGCGCCGGGCGGGATGCTCTTCCTGGCGCCGGCGGAGATCCCCCTCACCAATGGCATGGGGCTGGAGCAGATCGACGTGCAGGGCTCTCCGGTCCTCCGGCTGCCCCGGCCTCGGGCCGTCCCGCCCGTGGAGAGCACGCCCGCTTCCCCGCCCACGCCCGACCCGAAGCAGGAGCTGCTGCGCAAGCTGAAGGCGCCGGTCCTCGGCTCGGTGTCCACGGCCCGCCCGGCCCCGGCGTTCGCTCCGTCTTCAGCGCCTGCGGCGGGTGCGCGCCCAGGCACGCCGTCCGGCCCTGCTGCGACGGGCAGTGATGACGTGCTGCGTCAGGCGATGAAAGCAGCCCAGGAAGGAAAGTTCGACCAGGCTGAAGAACTGGCGCGGGAGGCGACGCGCAAGCTCGTCCCCGAGGCTTACTTGCTGCTGGCCATGGTGTCCGAGGTCCGGGGCAACCTGAACGCGGCGGTGGATTTGGTTCGCAAGGCACTGTATCTGGATCCGACGATGGCGCTCGGCCACGCTACGCTGGTGACGCTGTATACGCGGTTGAATCGGCGGGAAGAGGCGGAGCGGGCCCGGCAGAATGCGCTGCGCGCGCTGGATGGGCTGGACGACGAGCATCAACTCCGGGGAGTGGAAACGATGACGGCGGGGGGCTTGCGGCAGGCACTGGCCGCCCGGAATCGGACAGGATGGCAGGGGGCGCAGTAAGGCGCGAGCGCTCGCGATAGCTGGGAGGTCACGTGGAAGTCCAAGGCGTCAAGCTGTCCATGCCGGGGCGTCGGTCGGTGGGACGGCTCAGCCTGCGCACCAAGATCCTGTTGATCACGGGCCTGACAGGCGGCCTGGTGGCCACGCTCTTGAGCGTGGTCTTCACGGTGCAGATGCGCGATGCGCTGCGCAACGAGCTGGCCTCGCGGGCGCGCGTGGTCAGCGTCCAGCTGGCCAGCAACCTGGCGGCCGCGACGGCGGCCCGCTCGCAGGTCTCCCTGCAGCAGGCGGCGGACTCCACCCTGCGCGACGTGGCCGAGGTGGCGTACGTGGTGGTGCGCGACAGCCAGGGCGAGGTGCTGGCGGTGGCCTCCGAGAGATCCTACGCGGGCGCCGACAAGCTGGCGGCCTCCCAGCAGCAGCTGGCCGTGGAGCGCGAGGTGACGGTGGGCAACCGGCAGGTGCTGGAGACCTCCGCCCCCATCCTCTACGGCAGCGCGGAGGATCCGCGGCAGCCCTCGGCGCCCGATATGCGCAGCCGGGTGGGCACCGTCCAGGTGGGGATCCAGCTGGACACGCTCTCGGCCTCGGTGAGCGAGGGCGTGCTGCGGGCCGCCCTCATCGGCCTGGCGGCCCTGCTGCTGTGCCTCATCGCCGCGGCCATGCTGTCCCGGCTGGTGACGGTGCCGGTGGAGCGGCTGACGGGGATGGCCGCGGGGATCGCCGCGGGCAACCTGCGGCAGCAGATCGACATCCGCTCCACGGACGAGATCGGCGAGCTGGCGCAGAGCTTCGGGAAGATGGCGCAGACGGTGACGCACCTCGTGGCGGACCTGCGCAACGCCGCGGCGGACATCGAGCGCGAGGCCAACAGCGCGCTCACCACCTCCTCGCAGCAGTCCGCCATGGCGCACGAGCAGGCCTCCGCCATCAGCGAGACGAGCACCACGGTGGCGGAGATCGCCCAGACGGCCAAGCAGGCCACCAGCTACGCGGACTCGGTGATCAGCGGCACTCAGCGCTCCGAGGCCCTCTCCACGGAGGGCCAGAAGGTGGTGGCCGAGAGCGTGGCCGGCATGGAGAAGCTGGGCGAGCAGGTGCGGGCCATCGCGGTGGCCATCACCGAGCTCAACGAGCGCACGCTGCAGATCGGCGACATCATCACCACGGTGCGGGACGTGGCCGAGCAGTCCAACCTGCTGGCGCTCAACGCCTCCATCGAGGCGGCCAAGGCGGGCGATCACGGCCGCGGCTTCGCGGTGGTGGCCATGGAGATGCGCGCCCTGGCCGAGCAGTCCAAGGTCGCCGCCAACCAGGTGCGCGCCCTGCTGGGCGAGGTGCAGAAGGGCACCAAGGCGGCGGTGGCGGCCACGGACGAGGGCAGCCGCAGAGCCCAGGCGGCCATGGCCCTGGCGCAGAGCGCGGGCTCGGCCATTCTGGGCCTGGCCGAGGTGATCAAGGAGTCCTCCGCTGCGGCGCGGCAGATCGCCGGTAACACGCGGCAGCAGACGATTGGTGTGGAGCAGATCGCCACGGCGATGAGTGAGCTGTCCGTGGCGATGGCTGACAGCGTCAGTGGGACGCGTCAGATTGAACAGGTGGCGGGTAACCTCTCGAACCTCTCCAAGAAGTTCTCGGAGCTCGTAGGTAGATATCAGCTATGAACATCGCCGCGACACGAGGCGCACCACTGAAGGTCCTGATCGTCGAGGACACCAAGACGATCACGAACCTGCTGCAGGTGTACCTGATGGGGTGGGGGCTCCAGTTCTTCGACGCCGGCAACGGCGTCCAGGGACTGGCCAAGGCGCGTGAGATCAAGCCGGATCTGATCATCTCCGACGTGCAGATGCCGGAGATGGACGGCTTCGCGCTCTGCGCGGCGGTGAGGGCGGACTCCTCGCTGCATGCCACGCCTTTCCTGCTGCTCACCTCGCTCAAGGACGAGGCCAGCCGCCAGCGCGGCCGGCTGGTGGGGGCGAGCGCCTTCCTCAACAAGCCCGTCTCGGTGGACGAGCTTCGGGAGCGGGTGCGTGAGCTGCTGAAACTCCCCGTGAAGGGCCCCACGGGCCGCTGAGCAGCCGATGTCCACCGAAGAAGCCAAGGTCGAGATCGACTACACCACCCTCCTCCAGCGTCTGGATGAGGCGCGAGCGGTGATCGAGAACGCCACGGTGAGCCCGGAGAAGCGCCGCGAGGTGCTCTCGACCCGGGCGCGCGCCCTGGCGGGCTCTCGCGAGGAGGTCCGCCCCGCGGTCCTCACCGTGCTGGTCTTCCAGGTGGGCGGCGAGCGCTACGCGGTCCCCATCGAGCAGGTGGACCATGTGCTGGAGTCCCGCGGCCTGTGCGCGCTGCCGGGCGCGCCTCGGCACGTGATGGGCGCGCTGGTGTCTCGCTCGCGCGTGGTGCCGGTGCTGGACCTGCGCCAGCTGCTCGGGCTGGAGGGTGGCGGCATGTCCGACCTGGCCAAGGTGGTGGTGGTGGATGTGTCGGGCGATGCCTTCGGGATCGCCGCCGAGGTGGTGGACGGGCGGGCGGAGCTGCTGCGCTCCACGCTCTCCCAGCCGCCGCCCGGGCCCTTCCTGTTCCTCACGCCGGAGCGGCTCACCGTGTTGGACGTGGTGCAGCTGGGACTTCCGTCTGCCGAGAGGCGGGGGTAGGCGGGGCGCATGGACGAGCAGGTGCTCCGGAGCATCTGGCCCATCTTCTCCGCGGAGACGCGCGAGCAGATTCAGGCCATCGGCGAGAAGATCCTGGTCCTGGAGAACGATCCCATCGGGCGGGATCCGGATCTGTTCCCGTCCATGAAGCGGCTGGTGCACAGCCTGAAGGGCTCCGCCGCGAGCCTGGGGCTGTCGCAGATCGAGCAGGTCGTCCACGCCATCGAGGATGGGCTGGCACGCTTCCGCGGGGACGAGCGGCTGCCCATCGAGGTGGTGCAAGTCACCCTGACAGGGCTGCGGAAGATCGAGGATGCGCTGGGGCGCGGGGACGAGGGCGGGGATCCGATCATCGACGGCCTCGCGGAGCTGCTGGCCTCGCTCGGGCGGGGCGGGGAGCTCAAGGCCCCGAACAAGGAAAAGGAGAAGGAGAGGCAGCGCGCCCTGGAGCGGTTCCGCAAGGACGCCCTGCTGGCGCTGGAGAAGCTCGAGGAGCTGCTGACCACGCTGTGCTCGCCGAACGTGCCGGACCGCTCGGGCACCGTGCGCGCGGCGGTGGCACTGGCCAGCTCGCTCAAGGCCACGGCAGAGGTCGCCCAGGAGGCCCGCATCGCCCCGCTCGCGGATCAGACGGCCGCGGGCTTCTCGAAGATGGAGCAGGCGGGCGACACCGCGAGCATCGTCGCGTCGGATCTCGCGGGGATCCTCGTGGAGCTCCGGGGAGTGATCGTCCCAGCGGAGCCCGCTCCCGCCGCTGCTGTGGCCCCGGCTCCCGAGCCCGCTCCCGCTCCGGCGCAGCAGGCCGCCCAGGCCCTGCGCGCCGCCAGCGAGGCCTCCACGGCGCCCGCACCCGTCTCGGGTGAGGCCAAGGGAGGCGTGGATCAGGCGGTCCGCGTCTCGGTGAAGACGCTGGAGTCGCTGGGGCTCCAGGTGGAGCACCTGATCTCGGGCCGGGCCCTGCAGATGCGCCGGACGGATGTCCTGCGGGATCTGCTCGACAGCACGCACGACTCGATCGTGCACCTGGAGCGCTCCGCGTCGCACCTGTCACTGACGGGGGGCGGCGAGGCCCTGGAGTCGCTGCGGATCGGCGTGCTCAACCTGCGCAGCATCCAGAAGCGGCTGGTGGAGCTGCTGAAGGAGGGCACCCGCGAGGGCGAGCAGCTCAACCTCGTCGCCCAGGTGGTGCGCGACGACCTGCGCGACATGCGCATGGTGCCGGCCGTGCAGGTGCTGGAGCCGCTGCGGCGCACGGTGCGCGAGGTGAGCTCGCGCCTGGGCAAGCAGGTGGACCTCTTCATCTCGGGCGGGGACGTGCGGCTGGACCGGCGCATCCTGGACGCCCTGAAGGATCCGCTGCTGCACCTGGTGCGCAACGCCATCGACCACGGCATCGAGATGCCGGACGTGCGGCGCGAGGCGGGCAAGAACGAGAAGGGCAAGCTCTGGGTCCGCGTGGAGTCGCGGGGCACCCGCATCGCCGTCGTCGTGGAGGATGACGGCGGAGGCCTGTCCCCCGCGAGGGTGCGCGCCACGGCCATCAAGCGCGGGCTGCTGACGCCGGAGGCCGCGGCCAAGCTCCCGGACGCCCAGGCGGCGCGGCTCATCTTCCAGCCCGGCTTCTCCACCCGCGATCAGGTGACGGAGACCTCCGGGCGCGGCGTGGGCCTGGACGTGGTGCTGGCCACGGCCCAGCGGCTCCAGGGCGCGGTGGACATCTCGTACACCGAGGGGCAGGGGACGCGCTTCACCATCGATCTGCCGCTCACGCTGGCCTCCGCGCTGGGGCTGTTGATCCGCGTGGGCACGTCGGTCGTCGCCGTCCCCTCGGACATGGTCGAGCGTGTGTTCCGGCTGGCCCCGAGCGATGTGGGGACGGTGGCCGGGCGCGTGGTGGCGCGCGTGGAGTCCGATCAGATCACCTTCCTCTCGCTGTCGGAGGCCATCGGGCTGCCCCGGCTGCCGCTGGCGCTCGAGGCCGGGAAGATGCAGACGGTGATGCTGCTCACGCTCGGCAAGGAGCGGGTGCTGTACGCCATCGACGAGGTGGTGGGGCAGCAGGACATCGTCGTCCGCGCGCTGGGGCCGCACCTGAAGGGCGTGGCGCACCTGGCAGGCGCCGCCGTGCTGGATGACGGCCGCCTGGTGCCGGTGCTCAACGCGCCGGAGCTGCTGCGCGCCGCGGCTCCCACCACGCGCGGCATCAGCACCGGGGAGATCCGCCGCCCGCGCATCCTGGTGACGGACGACTCGCTGACCACGCGCTTCGCGATGAAGTCGCTGCTGGAGATCGCCGGCTACCCGGTGGTCACCGCCTCGGACGGCGAGGAGGCCTGGGAGGTGCTGGAGCGCACGCCCTGCCAGCTCGTGGTCAGCGACTGGCAGATGCCTCGGCTGGACGGCGTGGGGCTCACGCGGCGCATCCGCTCGAGCCCGACGCTCAACCGGCTGCCCGTCATCCTCGTCACCTCGCTCGACAGCCCCGAGGAGCGGGCCGCCGGCCTCGAGGCGGGTGCGGACGGCTACCTCGTCAAGCGCGAGGTGGAGCGCGGCAAGCTGCTGGAGCTCGTCCGGCAGCTGATGCCCGGGTAACCCGGGCACCCCGGCTCAGAGCGCCTCCACCGCCACCGTGTTGTCCTCCGGCTTCCGGTCGATCAGCTTGTAGAGCGGATCCAGCCCGGCCTTCGCGGGGCGCTGGTTCACCTGCACGGTGAAGCTGACGTCCCCCTGCTGGACGAGGCGCTTCTCCAGGAAGAGGGGCTTGCCGTCCGCGTCGAGCACGCCCACGTCCACCCAGTCGTTGAGCGCGAGCTCCTTCTCCTGGCCCAGCCCGTCCGCCTCCACCTTGCGGGCCTTGGCGGTGAGCTTCACCTCGAAGCGGCCGTCGGGCAGGGCGGTGGAGGTGGCGGTGACGGCGCGGTTCTCGTAGAGGGTGATGCGGTCGAAGAAGTCCTCGAGCAGGTAGCGCAGGTGCTCGGGCGTCACCGCGCGCAGCTCGGCGATCAGCTCGGGCGAGTGGGTGAAGGGAGGCTGCTGGTACGCCGTCTTGCGCAGGAACGAGGCGAGCGCCTCGTTCACCTTGTCCTCGCCCAGGTAGTCCTGCAGCGCGTACATGACGAGGCTGCCCTTGCGGTAGTGGACGTAGCCCTGGTTCTCCACGCGCCCCAGGGGCATCTCCTTGTTGCGCTCGATGCTGCGGCCATTGAGGTAGCGGTCCAGCTCGTAGCGCAGGAAGCGGCCCATCTTCTCCGCCCCGTACTTGCGCTTCATCACCATCAGCGCCGAGTACTGGGACAGCGTCTCCGACAGGAGCGTGGCGCCCTGGACGTTGCCGCCGACCACCTGGTGCGCCCACCACTGGTGGGCCACCTCGTGCGCGGTGACGTAGTAGGGGTAGTCCACGTCCTTGGGATCCTCGGGATCCACCCGGGCGATGAAGCCGATGCTCTCCGAGTAGGGAATGGTGTTGGGGAAGGACTGGGCGAAGGTGGCGTAGCGGGGGAACTCGAGGATGCGCACCTGGCGGTGCTGGTAGGGGCTGAAGGCGCGCGTGAAGTAGTCCAGCGAGTCCTTCACCGAGTCGATCATCCGCTCCACGTTGTACTCGTGGCCGGGGTGGTAATAGACCTCGATGGCCACGCCGTTCCACGTGTCGCGCTTCACCTGCCAGCGCGCGGAGAGGAACGAGAAGAAGTCCAGGATGGGGCGGTCCATCTTGTAGTGGAAGTAGCGCCGCCCGCCCTCGGTCCACTCGCGCTCCAGGTAGCCGGGCGCGAGCGCGATCTGATCGGGCGAGGTGCTGACGGTGGCCTCGAAGGTGACCCAGTCCGAGTCCGAGGCGATATAGGTGTTCATCCGCGCCTTCAGATCGTTCACGTCGGCCATGCGCTCCTTCGGGGCCAGGCCGAAGCGGCGGCGGGTGTCCTCGTCCGACAGCTCGTAGCTCTCCTGGTAGCCCAGGTGGGGCAGGGCGAGGTTGTTGATGAAGGTGCCGTTCTCCACCACCTCGGTGGGCTGGGAGCCGTTCTTGAAGCCCCGGGCGGAGTATTCGAGATCGAAGGTCAGCTCCGCCTTCGCGCCGGGGGCCAGGGGCTCGGGCAGGCGGTATGTGGAGAGGCCGAGCCGCGAGTCCTTCTCGGCGGCGGCGTCCTGCCCGGCCACCGCGAGCCGGTGGACCGTGAGCTCCTCCTTGACCGGGAGGTTCACGTAGACGGTGTTCACCGGCTGGCCCGAGCGGTTCTCCAGGCCGTAGGTGCCCTGGAAGCGGACGCGGGCCTCCTCGGGGAAGATGTCCGTCTGCACCTTCACCGCCACGATGCGCGGCTGGGGCTCCTCGGAGAGCGCCTTGTACTTCTTCTCGTAGTCGGCCTGCTCGGCCTGCTGCTCCCGCTCGGTGACGTAGCGGTTGAGGCGGTTGGTGTTGTGGAAGATGTAGCCCCCCACCCCCGCGAAGCCGAGCAGCGCCAGCGCGAGCCCTGCACGCACCGGGCCTGACAGCCGGGTCCTCGCCGTGCGCAGGCGCCACGAGGAGCCCTCCTCGGCGCCCCGGACCCAGAGGAGGTGGGCCGCCAGCGCCAGCGCCACGGCGGCCAGGGCCCAGTACGCGTGGAACCAGAAGTACGGCCGGAGGAACGGCCCGAAGCCGTTCATGTCGGAGTACTTGTACGAGGGCGAGCCGGCGTAGTTGTACAGGTTGTGCTCGAGCCCGAACTGCGAGGCGAACTGCGTGAGCACGAGGTAGAGCACCATGACGAAGTGCCCCACGTACTTGTGGTTGACCCCCACGTGGATGAACACCGCGAGCACGCACAGCAGCCACAGGTCCGGCAGCCGCATGCCGAACAGCTCCGAGACGTAGAGCCCAAGCTCGTAGTGGGTGTAGCCCTTGGCCGTCTGGACGATCAGGCCGCAGACGAGCACCACGCCCGTGAGGATCACCTGCACGCCCATGAGGGCCAGCAGCTTGGAGAGGTACGGGAGCCAGCCGGGCGTGGGCAGCGCGTCCATCAGGCCGCTCATCTGCGCGTCCCGCTCCCGCCAGATGAGCTCGCCCGAGTAGAAGGTGATGATGATGATGTGGAAGAGGCCAAAGGTGCCGCCCACCAGCTCCAGCACCATGTACGTCACGGGCCAGGTGTTGGTGCCGTACATCGACCCCAGCGCGCGCGAGCTGATGAGGACGAAGAGCACCCCCGCGAGCACCATGACCAGGAAGTAGACGTTCTTCACCGTCTCCTTCAGGTCGAGCCACGCCAGCCGCGGGAGCAGCCGGAGAAAGGTGGTGCCCCGGAAGTCCCGCGCGGGCGCGGGGACAGCGGCGACGGACCCGGTGAGCGCGGGCTCGGAGGCCGGCTCCTGCTCCTTCTGGCCTCGGAGGGGCAGGGCGTGGGTGCGCTGGAAGCGCAGGTAGGTGAAGACGAGGGCCGCGGCGCCGATCGCCATCCACAGGAGCCGGTTGGCCAGGAACCAGCCCTCCAGCGGGATGAGGCGGGTGTTCTTCTCGGCCACCGTCCAGTACTCGGCCACCACGCGCTGGGCGTTGAGGCCGAAGGGATCGGCCAGCGCGGCGACCCACTTGGTCTCCAGCTCCCGCAGCAGGTTGACCCCGATGAGGTAGCCGATGAAGAGCACCACGGTGCCCACGTAGACGGGGAGGATGCGCCGGGTCAGCGCGGCCAGCGTGAAGAAGAGGGTGCCCGTGATGAAGAGGTTGGGCAGCACGCTCACCACGTAGGGCCAGAGGTAGGCGGCGGGCACGGTGGGGCCCACGAGGTGCTTCTGGAGCCACGGCGTGTGGCTGCCGAGGAAGGCGCCCAGGCCGATGCTCGAGAAGATGACAATCAGGACGAGGAAGGCCCCCACGAAGCGGCCGAAGAGGTACTGGGCCTTGGAGATGGGCGTGGTGAAGAAGAGGGTGTGCGAGCCCGTGGCGAAGTCCTGGTAGACGGCCTGGCCCATCATCGCGCCCGAGATGATGACGCCGGTGTAGCCCAGGTAGGCCAGCATCACGCTGAGCGAGTGCGGCGAGTTGGCCAGCACCTTGCCGCCCCCGCCCACGCTGAAGACGACGCTCTCCCAGGCCCCTCCCGCGGCGTTCATCACGATGAAGCCGAGCGCCAGGTAGACGCCGAAGTAGACCCACGTGGAGAGCAGCTTGAGCCGGCGGCGCAGCTCGAAGAGAGCGATGGCGATCATGGCTCCCCCCTTCAGGCCACGGCCGGGGTGGCGGGGGCCGGCGCGTTCTGCACGTGGCCCTTGATGGTGGCGAAGTAGGCGTCCTCGAGATCCGGCTCCACCGGCTCGAAGCCCGTGCCCGGAGAGCCGTCACTGTAGACGTGCACGCGCGTGCGCCCCATCACCAGCCGGGTGGAGATGACGCGCTGCTGGGCCTGCACGCCCGCCAGCTCCGCCTTCTCCACGAAGCGCCTCCAGATGCGGCCAGAGAGCCGGGAGATGACCTCCTGGGGCTCGCCGGTGAGCAGCACCCGGCCCTTGTCCAGCACCGCCAGCTGCGAGCACAGCTCGTGGACGTCCGCGACGATGTGCGTGGAGAGGATGACGATGACCTCGTGGCCGATGTCCGACAGCAGGTTGTGGAAGCGGACGCGCTCCTCGGGATCCAGGCCGGCGGTGGGCTCGTCCACGATGAGCAGGCGCGGGTTGCCCAGCAGGGCCTGGGCGATGCCGAAGCGCTGGCGCATGCCGCCGGAGAAGCTGCCCAGGGGCTTCTTGCGCGCCGCGTGGAGGTTGGTCTGGTTCAGCAGCGCCGAGACGAGCTCCTTGCGCTCCTTCGCCCGGCTGATGCCCTTGAGCGTGGCCAGGTGCTCCAGCAGATCCTCGGCGGACACCTTGGGATAGAGGCCGAAGTCCTGGGGCAGATAGCCGAGCACCCGCCGCACCGCGTCCTTGTTCCGCAGCACGTCGATGTCCCCGAGCGTGGCGCTCCCGCTGTCCGCCTCCTGGAGCGTGGCCAGGGTGCGCATCAGCGTGGACTTGCCCGCGCCGTTGGGGCCCAGCAGCCCGAACATCCCGGGCTTGACGGTGAGTGTGACGTCCGCCAGCGCCTGCGTCCCGTTGGGATAGCGCTTGGACAGGTTCTGGATGCGAAGCTCCACGGACAGCCCCCCAAGGATGAAGAGGGCCGCATCATGGAAGGGGGCGGGAGGTTTTGGCTAGAGAGGCCGGGGATTGAAGCTGGCGGCGGGCAGGTGGAGCCGCAGCTCGAAGGGAGCCTCGTCCTGGATCGACAGCGTGCCCCCCAGCCGCTGGAGGAGCTGCTCCAGCCGCGCCACCTTCCGGGCCATCAGCAGCCGGGGCTTGTCCGTGGACACGCGCAGCCGCCACATGCCCTGCTTCTCCTGCTCGTCGATGCGCACCCGCACCACGCCGACCCGCGAGGTGCCCAGATCCTTCGCCAGCATCCGCGTCAGCTGCGTCACCACGGACCGCGGGCCCCGCACGGGCGCCCACTCCACCGCGCACTCCAGACGCAGTGAAAGATTCCGGGCCCGCGCGACCGGCTCGAAGGCCTCGAGCACCAGCGCGCGCAGATCCTCCGGGGCCCCGCCTCGCGAGAGCTGCCGGGAGATGAGCTGGGCCATCATCTGGGCCGAGCCCTGCATGCGCTCCACGTAGCGCTCCATGGTGGGCGTGAGCTCTCCCGTGAGGCCCTTGCGCATCATCTCCAGGTAGCCCTGGATGACGAGCAGCGGAGTGCGGAGGTCGTGGGAGGCCCGCGAGCGGTTGCTCTCCCGGTACGACAGCTCCCGCTGCAGCTGCCGCAGCTCCTGGCAGAGTGAGGCCTGCCGGGCCTGGAGCGAGGCCTCGCGCCTCCGGGCCGCCAGCAGGGTGCTCGCGAGCCGGGCGATCCGCGCCAGCACCTCGCGCTGCTCCACACCGACCCGCTCCGGGAGCACCCCGATCACCGAGCGCCCGTCCCCGGCGGGGATCAGCTGGGGAGGACGCAGCCGCGAGAGAGGAGGGAGCCGCAGTCCCGCCTCGGCGATTCGCCCCCGCCCTTCATGGAGGGCGATGCCCGCCAGGCCCGTGAGCCGCAGGGCTTCCTCCATGAGCGCGTCGAGCCCCGCACGCGCCCCATCCAGGAGCGACCGCTCGGCCACCGCCGCCAGCGATCGTTCCACCTCTACGGCTCCGAGAGGCTCTTCGGGCAGCCGCCCGCTCAACGCTCCGCTACGCACGGACCAAGGAATGAGCATGACCCGGGGGCGGCGCAATGTTGCCCACCCTTCGGAGTGATCTGCACACGACAGAGAGCCGGCTTCCCAATTCGCCGGGGGAGCCCTGGCGTTTTTACCGGCGCGCGTGCCCCAGGGTGAGCCAACCCCCAGGAAGATCAACGGCTTCCCATTGGCCGGACGATTGCTACCCGGTGAGCGGCAGCCTGGAAGGGGCGGATGGGGACTTTCGACTACTACACGGCACTCGTTCGACTCGCGCCAGCGGCTGTCGCGAAGAGCGCCGTGCGCCGGGTGCAGGGCGTCGCACGGCAGGCACTCTATCGCCGCCGCTACCGTGTGGACGAGCTGAGGATTCTCCAGGCTTACGGCGCCGCCTCCGCACAGGAGCTGGCGGACAAGCTCCTGGAGACGCGCCACACCAGCGTGTGGTGCGAGCACCGGCAGCGCCGGTCCGTGCTCGAGGCGCTTGCGGCCGTGCCTGGCGCGCGGGAGCGGGCGCTCGAGCGGGCCCACGCGGCGCTTCGTCAGGAGTTCCGGGTGTTCGGGACGCGCGTGGCCTTCGGAGAGGGGAGGCCGGTGGACTGGTGCCTGGATCCGCTGAGCGGCTACCGCTACCCGCTGGAGCCCGTGGAGCAGCTCCGGCTGGTGCGGCCTGGGACTGATCCCAAGTACCCGTGGGTGCTGGGGCGGCTCGACAGCGCCGTGGCGCTGGGCCAGGGCTACTGGGTGGAGGAGGACGCGCAGGCGCGGACCCGCTTCGCGCGCGCCTTCGTGCTGCAGACGCTGGACTTTCTTCAGGCCAACCCTCCAGGGCAGGGTGTGCAGTGGGCGTGCAACATGGAGGTGGCCCTGCGGGCGGCCAACCTCGCGCAGGCGCTCGCCATGTTCGCGGAGGCGCCCGAGGTCCAGCGGCCCGAGTTCCTCGTGCCCGTGCTGAGCGCGCTCGCCGAGCACACCGCGTGGGTGGAGGCGCATCCGGAGGACCAGGGCGCCATCCCCAACAACCACCTCGTCGCCAACTACGTGGGCCTGCTCGTGGTGGGCCTGCTGTTCCCGGAGCTGCCGGGCGCACCGCGCCACGTGGCGCTGGCGGTGAAGGGCCTGCGCACGCAGCTGCAGGCGCAGGTGCACGCGGACGGCACCTCCTTCGAGGGCTCCACCTCCTATCACCGGCTCGTGGTGGAGCTGTTCACCCTGGCGCAGGTGGTGGCGCTCCGGGCCGGCGTGATGCTGGGCAAGGACTATGAGGAGCGCCTGGGGCGGATGTTCCACGCCGCGCGCGCCTGGTGCTCCGAGCAGGGGCTGGCGCCGCAGATCGGCGACAACGACTCCTGCCGCGTCTTCCCGCTCCGGGAGCGCGCGGATCAGGACCATGGCTACCTGGCTCCGCTGGGGGCGGCGCTCTTCGGGGAGGCGTCCCTGGCGGGCGGCGAGTTCCCGGACGAGGCGGCGTGGCTGCTCGGGAAGCCGGGCCTGGAGCGCTTCCAGGCGCTGACTCCTGCTCCGCCGCCCAGCTCGGTGAGCTTCCCCGCGGGCGGCTTCCACGTGCTGCGAGGGGCCGGAGCGGTCGTCACCATCAGCGCGGGCCGGCAGGGGCAGCGCGGTGTGGGCGGGCACAGCCACAACGACAAGCTCTCCTTCGAGCTGCACCTGGGTGGAGAGCCCGTCATCGTGGACTCGGGGACGGGCACGTACACGCGGGACGCGGCGCTGCGCAACTTCTTCCGGAGCACCGCCGCGCACAACACGCTCGTGGTGGACGCGGTGGAGCAGGCCGTCTTCGAGCCGGCGCGCCTCTTCGCGCTGCCCGAGGACGCCCGCGCCCGGGTGGAGGTGTTCCAGCCCGGGGCGCAGCTGGATCGGCTCACCGTGAGGCATGACGGCTACCGGACGCTGCCCTCGCCCCTGGGCATCGAGCGGACCTTCTACCTGGACAAGCGCGAGCGCGCGCTCGCGGTGACGGATCGGCTCATCGGCACGGGCGCGCATGAGGTGGTGGGCCGGCTGTGCCTGCCGGACGCGGAGGCGCGGCTGCGGCCCGCCTCGCCCGAGGAGATCGCCCGGGCGCTGCGCGTGCCGGATGCGCCGAGGGCCTTCGAGCCGCTCTGCGTGGAGATGGGGCCGGAGGGCGCGGCGCGGGCGTGCGTGCTCTTTGCCTCGGGGCTGACGCCCCGGTTGGAGCCGTCCTCGTACTCACCGGGCTACGGGCAGGTGAGGCAGGCGTTGGTGGTGACGTACGGGGCACGGCGCGTGCCCCCGGCATGGTTGCGATGGGTGGTCGTCTTTTCTTGAAGGCCGTTGGTCGAGGCGGTCCGTGTCTCACGGCGCCTCTCTTGGGAGGGTCAGCAGATGCGCGTAATGGTCAGCCCGCTCGTGGACATGATCCGCAAGCGGGAAGCGAAGGTAGGCGTCGTTGGCATGGGCTACGTGGGGTTGCCGCTCGGCATGGCGTTCGCCGAGGCGGGCTTCCCGGTGACGGGGCTCGATATCGACAAGCGGAAGGTCGAGAAGATCGAGAAGGGGGAGAGCTACATCAAGCACATCCCCAGCGAGCCGCTGAGGAAGCTGAGCAGCGGGGGCAAGCTGAAGGCGACGACGGACTTCGCCAAGGCGGCGGAGATGGACTGTCTCGTCATCTGCGTGCCCACGCCGCTGACGGCCTCGCGTGAGCCGGACATGACGTACATCATCCAGACGGGCGAGGCGCTGGCTCCGTACGTGCGGCGCAACCAGCTCTTCGTGCTGGAGTCCACCACCTACCCGGGCACCACCGAGGAGGTGCTCAAGCCGCTGCTGGAGAAGGGCGGCCTGAAGGCGGGCGTGGACTTCCACCTGGCCTTCAGCCCCGAGCGCGAGGATCCGGGCAACAAGAGCTTCAACACGAAGACGATCCCGAAGATCGTGGGCGGCTTCACGCCGGGGTGCCTCGAGGTGGCGCAGGCCCTGTACGCCAGCGCGCTGAAGGAGATTGTGCCGGTGTCCTCCACGCGGGTGGCGGAGCTCTCCAAGCTGCTGGAGAACATCTTCCGCTGCGTGAACATCGCCATGGTCAACGAGATGAAGATGCTCTGCGACCGGATGGGCATCGACGTGTGGGAGGTGATCCAGGCGGCGAGCACCAAGCCGTTCGGCTTCATGCCCTTCTATCCGGGCCCCGGGCTCGGCGGGCACTGCATCCCGATCGATCCGTTCTACCTGACGTGGAAGGCGCGCGAGTACGAGTTCCACACCAAGTTCATCGAGCTGGCCGGCGAGGTGAACACGCAGATGCCGTACTACGTGGTGCAGCGCACCATGGAGGCGCTCAACCAGCACAAGAAGACGCTGAACGGCGCCAAGGTGCTGTGCCTGGGGGCGGCCTACAAGAAGGACATCGACGACATGCGGGAGAGCCCCAGCCTGCGGGTCATCTCGCTGCTCCTCGAGAAGGGCGCGGAGGTCTGCTACCACGATCCGTACGTGCCGAAGCTGGAGAAGGGGCACGGCTTCCACCACGAGCTGGCGTCCGTGCCGCTGTCGCCGGAGAAGCTGGGCCAGTACGACGCGGTGCTGATCCTCACGGACCACTCCTCCATCGACTACAACATGGTGGTGCAGAAGGCCCAGTGCGTCATCGACACGCGCAACGCCACGAAGCGGGTGGGCCCGGGCCGTGAGAAGGTGACCAAGGCCTAGCCGCCTCCGGCTCGATTGCCTCCCAAGCGAGGGTCCTCGCCGCTCTTGACCGAGGCGGTGAGGACCTTCGATGCATTGTGGGGTGTTTTGGGTACAGTGGAGCCGTGCGACTTCCTCTCTCGCCCATCCTTCCCCTGCTGGCCGTCTCCGCCCTCTTGTCCGCCGCTGCGCCCCCGGCCGATCCGCGCCTGGAGCTGGCCGAGGCGATGGCGGCCGAGCTGACGCGCAACCACCAGCAGCTCCAGCTCAAGGGCCACGAGCCGCCGTACTTCATGAGCTACCAGCTCAAGGACTACGATCAGTACGCCATCAGCGCGCGCTACGGGGCGATCTTCACGGATGACGGCTCGCACGATCGCCGGCTGGCGGTGGATGTGCGGGTGGGCTCGTACGAGTTCGACAGCTCGGTGCCCGAGGAGCAGGACTTCCTCGTCTCGACCAAGGGGACCAGCTACTTCGCCCGGCCGGATGGCCCCCTCGACGACTCGCCGGTGGCGCTGCGCACCGCGTTCTGGCTGCTGACCGACGAGCGGTACAAGTCCGCGCTGGCCCAGTTCCTCAAGAAGAAGGGCGAGGACGTCTACGCGGTGGAGGATCCGAAGCGCCCGCCGTCCTTCTCCAAGGAGAAGCCGAGCACGTACGCGCAGGCGCCCGTGGCCTTCCCGTTCGATCGGGAGCGCTGGCGGAAGGTGGCGCGGACGCTGTCGGCCCGCTTCAACGCGTACCCGGAGCTCTTCGACTCGGACGTGCGGATTACCGCGGACAAGGTGACGCGCCTCTTCGTCTCCACGGAGGGCAGCCGCATCATCACCGAGGAGACGCTCTACGGCCTGCACATCACCGCGGTGGCGCGCGCGGAGGACGGGCAGCTGCTGGACGACTCGCGGAACTACTACTCGCCCACCGAGGCGGGCCTGCCCGACGACAAGACGCTGCGCGAGGCCACGGACAAGGTCATCGAGGAGCTGAGGGCGCTGCGCAAGGCGCCCGCGATCGATCCCTACACGGGGCCGGCCATCCTCGCGCCCGAGGCCTCGGGCGTGCTCTTCCACGAGGTGCTCGGGCACCGGCTCGAGGGGCACCGGCAGGGGGATGATCGCGAGGGCAAGACGTTCCGAGGGCAGGAGGGCAAGCCGATCCTGCCGTCCTTCCTCTCCATCTTTGATGACCCGACGGTGCGTGAGCTGAACGGGGAGAAGCTCAACGGCTACTACCTCTATGACGAGGAGGGAGTGAAGGCGCAGCGGGTGCCGCTGGTGGAGAAGGGCGTGCTGCGCAACTACCTGCTGTCGCGCCAGCCGGTGGAGGGCTTTCTGCAGTCCAATGGGCACGGGCGGAGCCAGGGCTCCCAGCGGCCCGTGGCACGCATGGCGAACCTGCTCGTGGACTCCTCGAAGCAGGTCTCCGACGAGGAGCTGAAGAAGCAGCTGATCGCGGAGGCGAAGCGGCAGGGCAAGCCCTACGGGCTCATCATCCGCGACATCACCGGAGGCAACACCAACACCTCCAGCTACGGCTACCAGGCGTTCAAGGGTGTGCCGAGGATGGTGTACCGGGTGGACGTGCGGGACGGGAAGGAGACGCTGGTGCGAGGGGTGGAGATCGTCGGCACCCCGCTGTCGGCGGTGAACCGCATCATGGCCTCGGGCCGCAGGCAGGGCGTGTTCAACGGCTTCTGCGGCGCGGAGAGCGGCATGGTGCCCGTGTCCACCGTGGCGCCCGCGATGCTGCTCCAGGAGATCGAGCTGCAGCGGACGATGGAGGGCAAGGATCGTCCGCCGATCCTCACGAGCCCCGCGGCCACCTCACAGCCCGAGGCAAAGAAGCAGGAGTAGGGCGGTTCTGAACAGGGCTTTGCTGTGTCTTATCAACGCAAGTCAGCCACCGTAGCCGGGGTATTCCTCGCACTGCTACTCTCTTGCAATGGGTGCCCCTCAGACACTTCTGTGGCGGTGGAGGAGCCCCATCGCCCAGATAGCGGAGCCACGAGCAACCAGGACAGCGAGTTCATTACATACGATGAATATGAAATGCTGCCCATTGGGTACCGGTTCTCCCTCTCCGATGGATACAGGGACGTAGAGAATCGCTACCCGTTCGTTGTCATGGTCGCAGCTGCCGTGGACCCCCCCAAGGTGGTGATGTGCAGCGGTATTCTTTTGACCCCCCGCCTTGTCCTCACGGCAGGCCATTGCGTGTGTGGAAAGCGCAAACCCACGCTGCAAGAGAAAGGCGCGAGCTCCGTCATTGATGCTTCCAGATGCGCCAGGACTGCGACCATTGATACCGCTGTGTACACCTCCGCACGTGAAAAGCTGACAAGTCCCACGGAGCAGTTTCGGAGTTACGACGGTACGGTGAGGCCTCATCCCAACCTTGAGATCCTCTTGGATGAACAATTGATGCCTCTCTCCAGCAGAGCGGATTTCGCGATGATCGCCCTGGACAAGCCCGTCGAGGTTCGGGTGCCCACCATCCGCTTGCCAGACTCGGAGCCCCAACTCAATGAACCCTTTGTCATTGTCGGTTATGGCTTGGATGGGAGGACCGACTTGATTGAGGGCTTCCGCCGTTCTGGCTGGAAGGAGATCGCGAGTCTTCCAACGCCCGGCAGCGAAAGGTTCTTGTTCGAACCGTATGGTGCGGCGTTCACCACCGGAAGTGGCGAACCTACCTTGGAATTTCAGGGGAGTGGGTTCGCGCTCACGGGCATCACGACCTTGTCTTCGGTGGAAGAAAATGGCTTCACCAGCACGTACGTTTATCGGGACTGGCTGCGCTCGGAAATTCGTCATGCGTCGAGTCCGAGCGGAGGTCTTCCAAAAACCAAGGATTGAGGGCATGCGCCTCCTGAAAACGCGTTTGGAATCGTATCCAGCCTTATCATTGGCGCTGGTCTTGCCCGTGCTCTTCCTCGTTGGATGCGCCGGCAGCAACCACAGCCAGAAAGAGGTTATCCAGGAGCATGATCTGACGGAGGTGCAGCCTGATGATGAGATCCTGAATATATTGAATGGGGAGGTTGACTCACGGAACCGCTTTTCGTCGGCTGTGTTTGTTGCGCTGTCGCCGGATGAGAAATGCAGTGGCGTCTTGATTCATCCTCTTCTTGTCCTCACTGCGGGGCATTGCGTCTGCCGCGGGCGTTCGGACGGAGGCGTGACCACTCTCGACAGTTCGAGCTGCGAGCAAGCTGTCACAGTCAGAATAGGCAAGGTCCCTGATGATTCCGCGCCGTATATTGGTAGAGTAACGCTTCACCCGGACTTCAATATCGTTCTGCAAAAGAAGAAGCTACTGGTGCCGCCTGGAGTTGATCTCGATCACGTCATGGAGGAGGCCGGGAAGCGTTACGTCCTTGTGGATGTGGTGATCAAGAGCAGAGCAGACCTCGCGTTGATCGCACTGAATCAGGCCATTGAGGGCTTGGCGACACCCATTCCATTGGCCCGGACCGACATTATCCTCCGTGAGCAGGTCGTTACCGCGGGCTATGGCGCGGATGATGTCAAGAATGGGCTCGTTGCGTTCACGAACAAGTCGCCCATCCGCCGCTTCGGAAAGAACAGCATTGCGAAAATAGATGGTGAGCGCTTCATTCTTGAATCCCCTGGAGCCTTGCCCTTGCCAGGCGATAGTGGGGGCCCCTGCTTCCGGGAGGAGGCGGCTGGCATGGTGCTTGTCGGCATCAATTCCAGGTCCACTCCCGGCAGGAAGGGGGCGTTTACGAGCACGTATCGCTATCTCAGCTGGCTGAAGGGAGAACTTCAGCGGGCAACCGAGCGGAAACCCGACACTCCCTGAGGCGTTATTGAGCGTCCGAGGACGGGTGCAGCAGGCGCCCGCCCTGGAAGCCTCGCAGGCGGAGGTAGCGCGAGAAGTCCCGGAGGAACGTCTCCGGCGGCACCCCCACGGTTGCCGTGAAGGCCACCGGGAAGTCCGGGCCGCGGCTCATCTCTGTCAGCAGCGCGCGCACCGTGTCCTCGCCGTAGCGGTTCACCAGGAAGCTGAAGGCGTGGTGCGCCGCGCCGTATGCCACCGGCATCTGCTCGGCGTAGAGCGGCTCCGGGCGCAGCAGCGGCTCCCACGTGGGGTTGGACTCCAGCGTCCTCGCCAGCGTCTCCAGCGTGGGCCAGCGGTAGGCCTGATTCGCCGTGTACGAGGCCATGCCCTCGCGGAACCACGCCGGGATCTTCTTCTGCCGCCAGCCGCCCAGGTCCGCCGCGGCCTGGTACATCACGGTGTGCGTCAGCTCGTGCAGCATCGTCTCGTTCAGGTCCTGCTGCGTGGCGCTCACGGGGCGCCAGGTGTCCGGGGCCTGCACATCCACCACGTCGTAGCGCGCCCAGGCCCTCAGCCAGTCATAGCCGGAGCGCCTCGCGGCCCGCTCCAGGGACTTGTGGTCCGGGTGGACGCGCACCGTCACGGGCTCGCGGAGCTTGCCCCAGCGCGCGAGCCGGGGCCCCGCATTCTCCAGGGCCGCCCGGACCATCCTCGCGCTCGCCTCCTCCCGGGCCGGGTACTCGATGTGGAAGGTCCCCACCTCGGTCTCCACCGGGAGGACCTCGACCCTCACCGCGGCGCGAGGCCCCAGGCATCCCGTTCCCAAGAGCAGCGCGAGCACCACGCCAGCCATTGTTCGCCTGTGGCTCCTGCCCACCGTCACGCGCACCTCACTCCACGTCCAGCCAGCGCAACACCGTGCGCCCCACGTCGGCCACGGTGGCCAGCGCCTCTACCTCCGGCGCCGGCGGACCAAAGTAGAGCACGGGCACTGGGTTCAGGGTGTGGCTCCGTGTCGAGAGATCCTCCACGTTGCCGTGATCGCTGCAGATCAGCACCCGCGCATCCGGCGGCTGGAGCGCCACCACCGCCCGCGCGAAGGCATCGAAGGTGTCCAGGGCCGCCAGGGCCGCCTCGAAGTCCTGCGCATGCCCCGCCTCGTCGGCCAGGTAGTGCTCGAAGAAGGTGAAGTCCACGCCCTCGGCCACCTGCCAGAAGATCCGGGCGGCCTCCTCGGGGGTGCGCTGGGGCACGGACAGGCCCATGCGGTGCGCATGGGCCCCCGTGATGTCGTGCGTGAGCCCGTCCCCCGCCCGAGCGTCATCCAGCGTGCGCAGGGGGACCCCTCCCGCCGAGAAGGCCAGGGTGGAGGCCGAGGGCCTCAAGCGCTTCGCGACCCCAGGAGGGAAGACGAACTCCGGGGGCGTGGTGGAGGCCCGCCGGCCCAGCTTCAGCACGTCGAGGTACGGTGCGGCATAGCTGTTGGCGAAGGTGGCGGTCCGCCCCGCGGCGACCAGCCGCTTGACGAGCGAGCGCTCCGCCAGCAGCGCCCGCAGGGGTGGGTTCGGGTAGCCCAGCACATGGCGTTGGATGAGGGCAGGGGCGGGCTCGCCGGTGAGGATGGCCGTCTGGTTGGACGCCGACTGGGGGCGGCCTTCCACGCCAAACGTGGTGTCCACGGGGGTACACCGCCCCCCCTCAGGCAGGGGAGCTCCGGGCGCGTCCCCGAACTGGGAGAGCAGGTGGGCCCTCCCGGCGAGCGGGTTCACCGCCGGGTCCTTCCGGCCCAGACCTACACCATCGATGAACAGGAGCGCGACGCGCACGGTGTCTGACTGTATCCTTGAATTTCTGGAATCCGTCACCCATGGCCCTTCACGGCGACCTCTTCAGCTATCCGCTTCCTGAACTTCTGCAGTGGCTCGACGGCTCCCGCAAGACGGGGACGTTGCAGCTCTCGTGGGAGGCCGGGGAGCGCAAGATCTTCGTCCTCTCTGGCCAGGTGGTCGCCACCGCCAGCCGGGGGCTGCGCGAGCGCGTGGCCAGGCTGCTGGAGCTGGCGAAGCTGTGCCCCGGCAGCCGGGTGCTCGCCTCCTTCGAGGAGCTGCAGCGCACCCCGGACGTGGAGCAGGCCTTCGCCGCCCACGGCGTGGACGTGCGGATGGTCCGGGAGATGGGGCGCGAGGAGCTCTTCAGCGCCATGATGGACCTGACCATCGCCGGGCGCGGCACCTTCCACTGGACGGAGGACGCGGATCGCTCGGGCGAGGACTGGGTGCCCTCGGACATGAGCATCCGCGAGCTGCTCTTCGAGTCCCTGCGCTGGGTGGATGAGCACGGGGATGTGGAGCAGGCGCTGCCCATCGACGCCATGAGCGTGCGGGCCGTGTCTCAGCCCAGCGCGAGCCAGCCGCTGTTGCACCGGGTGATCCTCACGCTCTGCGTGAGCCCGCAGAACCTGGGCCGGCTGCGGCTCTCCATGGGGATGTCTCGCTCGGTGGTGACTCGCCGGGTGTTCGATCTGCTGCGCCTGAAGCTGGTGGAGGTGGAGGGCGCGCCGCAGGTCGAGGCGGATCCGGTGGCGGAGATGCTGGAGAAGGGCCAGGTGCTGGTGCGCGAGGGGCAGTTCGACTCGGCGGGCATCATCTGCGCCTCGCTGCTGGCCAGCGATCCGGCGGATCGCCGCGTGCGCGAGTTCGCCCGCATGGTCCAGCGCGAGCACGTGGCGGCGCTCTACGGTGAGCTGCCTCCCGTCGCCGTGCCGGTGCCGGTGCACGATCCGGAGGGCATGGCGCTGCTCAAGCCCGAGGAGCGGCAGATCGCCGGCCTGGTCAACGGTGGCTGGGACGTGTCCACGCTGGTGCTGGCCGTGCCCGCGCGCGAGCTGGACACCCTGCGCACGCTGGCGAAGCTGGTGCGCATGGGGCTGGTCCAGCTCACCATGCCGATGCACTGAGGCGGGGCTACGCCGTCTCGGGCAGGCCCGCTGCGTTCAGCCGCGTGAAGACCTGCATCACGAAGTAGAGCGCGAACGCCGCGTCATCCACCCGCGCCGTGTCCACCCGGTTGGACAGCCCCTGGAGCCGCAGCAGATCCGTTCCATCCACCCGCAGCAGGAAGCACTGCTGCGCCAGCGAGCCCTCTCCCGCGAACGCCAGCGCCCGCCGGGCCGCATCCATGCAGGCCGTGATGCACGCCCCATACTGCCCGCTGGCGAAGGACGTCTCCGCCGCTCGGGCGTGATCGAACAGCTCCCCCGGCGCCAGCGCCGTCGCCGGACCCAGCGCGCGCTGGCCCACCGTTCGAGGCACCGCCACCGAAGAGTACGTGGGCGTCACCTCCATCCGGGCCGCGGGCGCCATGGCCGTCGCGGCTCCCGCTCCTCCCGCTCCGCCCGCTCCGGCCGAGGCCACCGCTGGGAGGTTCGTCGAGGAGTGAGGGTGCTGCCGGGGCGTCATCGCGGGTGGCTGCACCGCCTGCATCGTCTGGGAGGGGCGCGTGGGCAGGTGCTGGCTCAGCTGCGCCTCCAGCCCGGCCCCCGGCGCCACCGGAGTGGGCGTGGGGCGCGGCGGGGGGACGATCCGCTTGGCCCGCAAGTCCTTGATCACCAGCCGGGTGATCGCCTTGAGCGCATCCAGCACGCCCCGGCCGCTGGTGGCCGAGGTCTCGAACTCGGGAGCGCCGCGCGCATTCAGCGTCGCCCGGAGCTGCTCCACCGGCAGCGCCTTGTCGATGTCCCGCTTGTTCCACTGCATCACCAGCGGGAACCGGTCCAGCCGGATGCCCTGCTCGAGCAGGTTCTCCTCCAGGTTCTGCAGCGACTCGCGGTTGGAGTCCAAGGCCTCCGGCTGCGAGTCCGCCACGAACACCACTCCGTCCGCCCCCTGCAGCACCAGCTTGCGCGTGGCGTTGTAGAAGACCTGCCCGGGCACGGTGTACAGCGCCAGCCGCACCGAGCAGTCATTCACCCGCTCCACCTTCACGGGCAGGAAGTCGAAGAAGAGGGTGCGGTCGCCCTCCGTGGCGATGGACATCATCTCGCCTCGGTGTGCGGGCCGGACCGTCTCGTAGATCTTCCGCAGGGTCGTCGTCTTCCCCGAAAGGCCCGGTCCGTAGAAAACAATCTTGGCGGCCACTTCGCGGGCCAACAGGTTCACGCTGCTCACGGTGTGAGCTTACCTAGAACGACTCGGCGTCTTGCGCCAGTCGCAGACGGCACATTCGCGGGGGTCCCCATCAAATGCTCGGCCGCCAGCAGGGCAAAGCAGGCAGCCTCCTTGGCCCCCTCCGGGAACCCCAGGGTGTCCAGCGTCCTCACCGGCAGAGGGGCCATCCGCGCCGTGAACCGCTCCATCAGCGCGGGGTTCCGGCTCCCTCCTCCAGAGACATACACCGCCTCCAAGGACTTGAAACGGGGGAGAACGTAGGCCTCGTAGGCCCGAGCCGTGGCCTCCACCGTGAAGGCCAGCGCGGTGGCCATGAGATCCGCCGGCCGATCCGGGTACTGCTCCCAGAGGAAGGACACGAGCGCCTCGCCGAACCCCTCGCGCCCGGCGCTGCGCGGGGGGGGCAGGGCGAAGAACGGGTGCGTCAGCAGCTCCGCCAGCAGCGCGGGGATGAGCGTGCCCTGCCGAGACAGCTGCCCGTCCAGATCACACTGGAGCCTGCCGCCCGTCATCCGCCGCGCCAGCCCGTCCAGCACCATGTTGCCCGGGCCCGTGTCGAAGGCGAGCACGTCGTCCAGCCGCTCGCCCACCACGCTCACGTTGGCGATGCCGCCGATGTTCTGGAACGCCCGCACCGCCCCCGGCTTCCGGAACACCGCCCAGTCGAAGTAGGGCACCAGCGGCGCCCCCTGGCCGCCCGCGGCCATGTCCCGTGTACGGAAGTCACTCACCACGGCGATGCCCGTGCGCTCGGCGATGACGGAGGCCTCGCCGAGCTGCAGGGTGGAGGGGGTGGTGGAGAGGCTCGTGGGCAGGTGCGCCATCGTCTGCCCGTGCGAGCCGATCACGTCCACGTCCCCGTTGCGCAGGCCCGCGCGGGTGATGACGGCCTGGGCCGCCTCGGCGAAGCGCTCGCCCAGCTCGAAGTTGAGCTCGCACAGCGTGCGCGCGTCCTGCGGCCCGAGCACGCGCTGGACGAACTCTGGCGGGAAGGGGCGGGAGACGTGGGTCAGCAGCTTCAGCTCCACCGTGGGGCCCGTGCCTTCGATCTTGCAGAGCACCGCCTCCACCGCGTCCACGCTCGTGCCGGAGATCAGCCCTACGCAGAGGCGGGGGCGGCTCGGGTCGGAGGCAGAGCGAGGGGAGCGCATGCCCCGAGTTTAAGCCCCCGGACCCACGCCGGGGCGGAAAGAGCGGGTGCGCGAGGGCTTGAGTGTTCGCAGGGAGGCGCGCTGGAGCCGCTCCTGCGCCTCTGCTCGGCCCAACCCGGTGAAGTGCATCGCGAGCGCCACCTTCACCGAGCCGCCCGCCGCGCTCAGCAGCCGGCGAGCCTTCGCCACAGGCAGCTCCGTCAGCTCCGCCACCATCCGCACCGCGCGCGCCTGGAGCTTCGCGTTCGCCGGGCGCACATCCACCATCCGCCCGCGGTACACCTTGCCCAGCGAGACGAAGGCCGCCGTGGTGAGGGCGTTGAGGATCAGCTTGGTGGCCGTGCCCGCCTTGAGCCGCGTGGAGCCCGCCACCAGCTCCGGGCCCGTCACCGCCAGGATCAGGATGTCCACCCGCGTCCGAGGCCCGGGAGGGTTGCAGCACACGAGCACCGTCCGCGCCCGCCGCCGCCGCGCCTCGGCCAGCGCCCCGAGCACATAGGGCGTGGAGGCACTGGCGGAGATGCCGCACACCACGTCTCTCGGGCCCGCGCGGAACCGGCGCACGGCCGCGGCTCCTGCGGCCTTGTCGTCCTCGGCGCCTTCCACGGCGCGCGTCAGCGCCTGGCGGCCTCCGGCGATGACGGCCTGAACCTGGGAGGGAGGGGTGCCAAAGGTGGGGGGGCACTCACTGGCGTCGAGCACACCGAGCCGCCCACTGGTGCCGGCGCCCACGTAGAGCAGCCGGCCACCGGCCCGCAATGCATCCGCCACGGCCCGAGCCGCTTCCGCTACAGAGGGGAGCACGCTTCGGACCGCTCGAACGGCGGCCAGGTCTTCCTGATGCATCCGGCGGACGAGGGCCTCGACAGAGAGGAGGTCCAGCTCATCCGCACGGGGGTGAAGCCGCTCGGTGGGCGGGAGCGCGAGCGGAGTCGAACGCGGCCTTCCCACCCTCGAGCGCCCAGCGATCAGGCGGCCTTGGTGATCTTGCCCGCCTTGATGCAGCGGGTGCAGGCCAGGACGCGCTCGGTGCGGCCCTCGACGCTGGCCCGGATCTTCTGAAGGTTCGGCAGCGTCCGCTTCTTGGTCTTGTTGTTCGCGTGGGAGACGTTGTTGCCCACGAGCGGCCGCTTCCCACAGATGTCGCACTTCCACGCCATGACAGCCAACTCCTTGAAAACAGGGGCTTTACAGGCTCTGCCCCGAAAAGAGCGGCGGAACCTACCAGAAATCCCCTGAAAATCCAGCCGATCCGTTGCGCCTACCCGGCGCTGGGGGTCTTCTTCTTGAGCATCTCCTGCACGAGCCGCGCGGCGCGCATCCCCGCGAGGAACTCGCCCTCCAGGCCCAGGCCCGGGAGCACCTCGCGGCCAGCGAGGAGGATGTTCTTCGCCGGCGTGCGCTGCTTCAAACCCGTGACGCCCAGGAAGGCTTCCGCCTCGAAGCTGTAGAGCGGGTGGGGCATCAGCCTGCTGCCTCGCACCCCTCCGGCGTCCAGGTACGGCGCCGAGCGCAGCACCCGGTGACTCGGGGTGAAGGGCATCAACGTCTCCAGCTCCTTGTCGATGCGCTGCGCCAGGGCCTGCATGTGGTCCTCGCCGAGATCCCGCACGGTGGCGGGCACGAAGGCGGCGGCGCAGACCACCCGCAGCGACTCGTCCTCCTGGCCGCCAGGGGTGCGCGCCGGGTGGACCTGGATCAGCAGCGGCCGGAGCTCCACGTCCTCGCTCTCCACCAGCAGCAGCTCGCCCATGCCGCGGGGCAGGGCGTCGGCGGGGACCACCCAGTTCACCGCGAAGAGGATGGAGCGGGTGGAGGACGCGTCGAGCTGCTCCAGCAGGCCGCGGTGCCGCTTGCGATCCGTGACGAGCCGCCGCAGTGCCCCCGAGTCCGTGGCCGCCACCAGGCACGAGGCCCGGTAGACGACGTCCGAGCGCACCAGCTTCACCCCGGCGAAGCGGGCGCCGTCGAAGGTGATCTCCTCGACGACGTAGCTGTCCGAGTTCTCGCGGGTGAGCACGTCCCCGCCCAGCTCCGACAGCCGCTTGACGAGCAGCTCGCGCAGGCCCTCGTTGCCGCCCGGGAAGCGCTGGGGCGACTGGAGCACCTGGGACAGGGGCCGGGAGAGCGCCAGCGGTGAGGAGGGATCGTCCAGGTGGATGAGGAAGGGCAGCAGCCCGCGCAGCAGGGCGCCGGGCGGGGTGTTGGTGGACAGCCGCGGGTGCTTCTCCAGCCCCGGGTGCTGGCCGATCTTCTTCTTCAGGCCCCACGCCTCGAAGAAGCCGTCGGGGGGCAGGTTCGGCTGCTCCTTGAAGAAGGCGTTGCTCTCCTCGTGCTGGGAGGCGGTGGCGGAGATGGCCGAGAGCAGGCCCTCGGCCGTTTCGCCGAACTCGCGGACCAGCTCGGCGCGGCGGCGGGCCGGGTCGGGGTGCAGGTCCACCCGGTGGCGGGGCAGGACGAGCTGCAGCTCGGGGAGGTGGGGGCGCAGGGAGCGCTGGATGGTGGTGGTGAGGCCCAGCTCGGTGAAGGCCTCCTCCACGGCGGGCATCGCCTTGAGCGGGGGCGTGATGGAGGGCCCGTAGGGGAGCACGTAGCCACCGTGCTCGTAGCCCGTGCCGGTGCCGTCATGATCGATGAGCAGCACGCGGTGCTTGCGCTTGGCCAGGAGCGCAGCTGTGAGGGCTCCGCCCAGCTGGCTGCCCAGGACGATCGCGTCGTAGACGTGCCGGGAGGGACCCGAGGGGACCTGGAGTCTGGCGGCTTGGGTGGCCATTGCGAGGGGCACACTACACAACGTCCCGGTTCCTGGCGCCTTTCTGATGCGAGGAGCTGTTCGATGCCCTGCGAGTCCGGTGGGGCCGGGAGCCGCCGAGGTGCCCTTAGAAGGCGCCCGAGGCGCGTGAGGCACTGAGGAGGAGCCGGGCCTCCAGATCGGGCGGGAGCGTGGCGAAGTCTGGAGCCACCCAGTGGGCGCCGGCCTCTCGGAGCACCTCGGGGGGCGTGGTGGTGGTGATGCCCACCGCGGCCATGCCCGCCGCGCGCGCCGCGATGATGCCATTCACCGCATCCTCGAAGACGACACACATGGAGGGCTCGACCTCGATGGCCTTGGCCGCGGCGAGGAAGATGTCCGGCGCGGGCTTGCCTCGGACGACCTCCTCGGCGCCGACGACGCGCGAGAAGAGCGAGCGGATGCCGAGCCCATCGAGCACCATCGCCCGGTTCCCGGTGGGCGCGGCGGTGGCGACGGCGAGCCGGGCCCCAGCGCCCCTCAGGCGGGCGATGAAGGCCTCGGCGCCTCGCATGAGCGACAGGTGGGGCGTGTAGAGCTTGCGGTAGTGGGTCTCCTTCTCGTCGGCCAGCTGGGACAGCTCCTCGGAGGACAGAGGACGGCCGAGCAGGATGGGGAGGATCTCCTCGTTCTTCTTGCCCGCGAACTCGCGCTCGAACCGCTCGGCGGTCGCCTCGATGCCGAGGCGCTGAGAGAGCGCCACCCACGCCTCGGAGTGGTAGCGCATGTTGTCGACGAGGGTGCCGTCCATGTCGAAGATGGCAGCGTGCAGAGGTGCGGACGCGATCATGACCCCAGAATTACCGCGTCCGGCGCCGGGATGGGATCCGGAAGTGCCTGGGCCCGGCGCCCCGCTCGCTCCGCACACAGGAGCGCACGGAGGGCTTTGTCATCCGGGGTAGGCGGAGGCCGTGACAGTGCCTCACAGCTCCTCGTCACTGAGGATGATGACCCCAGCGGAGTGGAGCAGGGCAGCCGTGACGCCTCGGCCCCGGACCACCGCACCGTTCACGTGCGTGCCCTGGCTGCCGCACGAGGGGCTGCGCTCCTTGAGCACCGCCACCGTCACTCCGAAGCGCCGCACTGCCTCCAGCGCCAGCTCCGCGCCGTAGCGGAACGCCGCCGTTCGATCTTCGCCCGTCGTGGCCACCACCGCCTGCGCCCGGCCCGCCAGCACTGCCTCACCCGTGCCTCCGCGCAGCTCGACCGCGGGCCGAGGAATCCCCAGGCCGGCTCCCGTCTCCGGGCACACGGGCACCACCTCCTTGCCCTCCAGCGCCCGCATCACCCGGTCCGAGCCCTTCGACTTCCCGTCGTACCGGCACGCCTCGCCCAGCAGGCACGCGCTCACCAGCACCACCCGGGCCTCGCGCAGCGCCGCCAGCCGCTCCTCTCGCGTCCGCTCCGCCGTCATGGCGCCCCCGGGCTGCGCAGGCTCAGCTCGCCCACCGTGGCCCGCGCGTCCACCCGCGTCCGTGCCCCATCCAGCGTTACCTTGCCCGTCACCGCCAGCCGCACCGCCAGCGGGTAGAGCCGGTGCTCCTCCACGAGGATGCGCGCGCTCAGGCTCGCCTCGTCATCCCCCGGCAGCACCGGCACCGCCGCCTGCGCGATGATCGGCCCCGTGTCCGTGCCCGCGTCCACGAAGTGCACCGTGCACCCGGCGATCTTCACCCCTCGCTCCAGCGCCTGCCGCTGCGCATGCAGCCCCGGGAACGCCGGCAGCAGGGCAGGGTGGATGTTCAGCACCCGCCCCGGAAACCTCGCCAGGAAGTCCGCGCTCAGCAGCCGCATGAAGCCCGCCAGGCATACCCACTCCACGCCCGTCTTCCCCAGCTCCTCCCCGAGCGCCCGCTCGAAGTCCACCCGGGAGCCGAACGCCTTGTGCTCCAGCGCCACCGCGGGCACGCCTGCCTTGCGCGCCCGCTCCAGCCCGAACGCCGTGGGCACGTTGGACACCACGCAGGCCACCTCCGCCGGGAAGTCCGCCTGCCCGCACGCATCCAGCAGCGCCTGCAGGTTGCTCCCGCTTCCGGAGACCAGCACCGCCAGCCGGGCCCGCGCCGCGCTCATGGCTCGATGACCGCCGTCGCCTCGCCCTGGCCCTGCTCCACACGCCCCACCTCGGTGGCCTTCACGCCCCTCGCGTTCAGCACGCTCAGCGCCTGCGCCACGTCCTCCTTCGCCACCACCACGATGAGCCCCAGCCCCATGTTGAAGGTGGAGAACATCTCGTCGCGCGCCACCCCGCCCACCCGGGCGATCAGGTCGAAGATCGCAGGCCGGCTCCACGCCCGCTCGCTCAGCACCGCCCGCGTCCCGTCCGGCAGGCAGCGAGGCAGGTTTCCCGGAATGCCGCTCCCGGTGATGTGCGCCATCCCCTTCACCTTCACCGCCAGCGCCAGCGCCAGCGCGTCCTTCACGTAGATCCGCGTGGGCTCCAGCAGCGCATCCGCCAGCGGCCGATCCAGGCCCTCGGGCGTCTCCTTCAGCGCCAGCTTCCCGTCGTCCAGCAGCACCTTGCGCGCCAGCGAGTACCCGTTGGAGTGCAGCCCCGACGACGGCAGGCCGATGAGCGCGTCGCCCGGCGCCACCGTCCGCCCATCGATGAGCTCCGAGCGCTCCACCACGCCCACGCAGAAGCCGGCCACGTCGTACTCACCCCGCGAGTAGAAGCCCGGCATCTCCGCCGTCTCGCCGCCCAGCAGCGTGCACCCGGCCTCCTCGCAGCCCTGGGCGATGCCCTTCACCACCTCGGCCGCCGCGTCCACCTCCAGCCGCGAGGTGGCGAAGTAGTCCAGGAAGAACAGGGGCTCGGCGCCACAGGTGAGGATGTCGTTCACCGACATGGCCACCAGGTCGATGCCCACCGTGTCATGCCGCCCCGCCAGGAACGCCACCTTCAGCTTCGTGCCCACCCCGTCCGTGCCCGCCACCAGCACCGGCTCGCGGTACTTGCCCGGCGGCAGGGCGAAGAGGCCCCCGAAGCCGCCCACGCCGGCCACCACCTCGGGCCGCATCGTGCGCGCAGCGTAGGGCTTGATCCGCTCGACGAAGGCGTCTCCCGCCTCGATGTCCACTCCGGCCTGCTTGTAGGTCGTCACGGGCGGCCTTCTACCGGCAAGCCCCCGCTCTTGTCTCGGCTGGAGAAGCGCAGGTGTCGCGTTTGCGGCTACCATGGCGCCCCACTTCCGGATGAAGACATTTCTCTCGCGCCACCGCTTCGAAGTGCTCGTCCTGGGGCTCGTCGTCCTCTTCTGCTCCCTGCACGTGTGGGTGGATGACTCCCCCGTCATCGGGACCCGGGCAGACGACAAGGCCGCTCCGCTGCTCGTCCGGGCCCTCCAGGCCGCCGAGGGCCGCGTCACAGACCTCCAGTTCGCCCTCCGAGGCCCTCGCCCGGCTCACCCGGACGTGGTCGTCGTCGCCGTGGACGAGAAGAGCGCCCAGCGCTACGGCCTCTGGCCCTGGCCGAGAGATCTCCTGGCCCGGGGGATCGACCGCCTCCGAGAGGCCGGAGCCGGGGCCGTGGGCCTGGACATGATCTTCGCCGACGAAGTCGTGGACCGGCGCGCCCAGGCCTACGCGGGTGCGCTCGAGGAGCTCGATCGGTCCCTCGCGCAGGGGAGCCCCGAGAGCGCCGCCTTGACCTCTTACCGCGAGGAGCTGCGCCGGCGTGCCGCGGTCAACACGGACTCCATCCTGGCCGCGTCCCTCCACCGCTTTCCCCAGGTCGTCCAGGGCATCGTCGTCTACCCCGCGAAGGACCGGGAGCAGTTCGCCAGCAAGGCCGAGGAGTGGAAGCGGCTGCTCGAGCCCCGCCTGATCCGCGACTTCCCGGGCGAGATCGCGTCGTCCTCGCTCACAGAAAAGGTAGACCTCGCCACGCTGCGCAGCTGGCGCATGGAGTCCGCGCAGCTCCCGCTGCTCCTGTTCACCGAGGCCAGCCAGCACCTGGGGTTCTTCAACTCCTCCCCGGATCCGGACGGCACCCTGCGCCGCCTCCCCCTGTTCGCCCTGCTGGCGCAGCCGCGAGGACTGGCCGTCTCGCTGGAGCTGCAGACCGCGGCGGCCTACCTGGGCTCGAAGGTGGAGGCCGTGATCGATCTCTCCGAGAACCAGATCACCGGCGCCCGCCTGCGCCGCCCGGACCGGACGCTGGTGCCCCTGCGCGTGCCCCTGCCGCACGACGAGCCCTTCCTGCTCATCAACTACCCGGGGCCCGCCAGCAGCTTCGCCACCCTGAGCCTGGCGGACGTGGTGGACGGCGCCTTCGATCCTGCCTCGGTGCGCGGCAAGGCGGTGCTCGTGGGCATCACGCTGGTGGGCAACTACGACCAGCGCGTCACCCCCTTCAAGGAGTTCGAGTGCGGCGTCTACGTCCACGCCGCCGCGCTCTCCAACATCCTCTCCCAGGACTTCCTCCTCCGGCCTCAGGAGGCCCAGCCCCTGGAGCTGCTCTTCATGATCGGCGCCGCCCTGCTGCTGGCCCGCCTGCTGCCCCGGGTGCGCTTCGCCTGGAAGCTGGGCTCCGTGGCGCTGCTCGTGGCGGCGTGGCTCCTCGTGGATCAGCTCCTCTTCACCCGCGGCATCCAGGTGGCCACGGTGATGCCGCTGGCCAGCCTCGTCACCTCGGCCTTTGCCGTCATCTTCCTCGGCTACTTCTCCGTGGACGCGGAGAAGACCCAGCTGCACGCGGAGAAGGCCCGGCTCCGCGAGACGTTCCAGCACTACCTGGACGCCAGCGTGATGGAGCAGGTGCTCGCCCACCCGGAGAAGCTCAAGCTCGGCGGCGAGCGCAAGGAGCTCACCGTCCTCTTCTCCGACATCCGCGGCTTCACCACGCTCTCCGAGCGCATGACGCCCGAGCAGCTCGTCGGCTTCATCAACCAGTACCTCACCCCCATGACGGACGTGGTCTTCGCCAACGGGGGCACGCTCGACAAGTACATCGGCGACGCGATCATGGCCTTCTGGGGCGCTCCCGTGGATCAGCCGGACCACGCCGTGCGCGCCTGCGCCGCCGCCCTGGGCTTCCTGGAGAAGCTCGCCGAGCTGCGGGGCCGCTGGCGCGCCGCCGGCCTGCCCGAGGTGGACATCGGCGTGGGCATCAACAGCGGCCTCATGAACGTGGGCCACATGGGCACCGAGAACCGCTTCAACTACACCGTCATGGGCGACGCGGTGAACCTGGCCTCCCGCCTCGAGGGCCTCAACAAGGCCTATGACACCCGCATCCTCATCTCCGCCGCCACCTACACCCAGACGCGCGGCCACGTCACCGCCCGGCGCCTCGGCGTGGTCCGTGTCAAGGGAAAGAGCGAGCCCACCGACGTTTATGAGCTGCGCGCCATGGGCGCCCCCGTAGGCCCGGACGCCGAGGCCATCCAGGCCTTCGAGGCGGGCGTGGCGGGCTTCCTCGCCCAGGACTTCTCAGCCGCTGAGACACACTTCCGCCAGGTGATTTCCCTCTGGCCCGAGGACGGGCCCAGCCTCCGCTACCTGGAGGAGATCAACACCCTGAAGTGGAACCGTCCCGGGCCGGATTGGGACGGGGTGTTCACCGCGACCACGAAGTAGGCAGAGAATCTGCCACTTCGGGACCCCATCTAAATTTGACCCCGGGGGTGGGGGCTGGTTGACTCGTGATCCAGATGGGCGCCGAGGAAACCCTCTTTCAACGTTTCGGCAAAGAGTTCCCCAAGGGCACGGTCCTCTTTCAGGAGGGGGAGCCGGGCAAGGACATGTTCGTCCTTCAGTCCGGGAAGATCTCCATCTCCAAGAAGGTCCGGGACGTGGAGAAGGTCCTCGCCATGCTGGGGCCGGGTGAGTTCTTCGGGGAGATGGCCATCATCTCCAACAAGCCGAGGAACGCCACCGCCACGGTGATGGAGGACGCCAAGCTCCTCGTCATCGATCCCAAGACGTTCGAGGCGATGATCCGCGGCAACGCCGAGATCGCCGTGCGGATGATCAAGAAGCTGGCCGAGCGCCTCTCCGAGGCGGACGCCCAGATCGAGAACCTGCTCCTGGCCGATCCGGCCAGCCGCGTGGTCCACCAGGTGCTCCAGGTCTGCCAGACGCGGGGCCGGCCCATGGAAGAGGGCATCGAGGTGGACTTCCCCGTCCGAGAGCTCCCCCGGCTCATCGGCGTCGGAGAGCCAGCCATCCGGCACATGCTGGACCGCCTCGAGCGGGCGGGGTTGATCGAGCGCAGTGGTGACAGACTCACTGTGTATGACACGGCCCGGCTGCACGACTTCCTCCAGTATCTGGAGATGAAGTGGAAGTTCGGAGACCTCTAGGGTGAAGCTGCAAGTCCTCGGCTGTCACGGCGGCGAACTGCCTTCGTGCCGGACCACATGCTTCCTCGTGGATGACGTGCTCGCGCTGGACGCGGGCGCGCTCACGAGCACCCTCTCGCTCGATCAGCTCTGTAAGGTGGACGACATCCTCGTCGGCCACAGCCACTTCGACCATGTGAAGGATCTGCCGCTGCTGGCGGACCTGGTGATCGGCCGGAGGGACGGGCCCGTCACCATCCACGCGTCGCGCGAGGCCGCCAAGGCGCTGCGCGACCACATGTTCAACAACGCGCTCTGGCCGGACTTCACCCGCATCCCCACGCGCAACGACCCGGTGCTGCGCATCAAGACGTTCCGCGCCGGCAGCGCCTTCCAGGTGGGCCGCTACACGGTGCAGTCCATCCCCGTGAGCCACCCGGTGGAGTCCTGCGGCTTCGTCATCTCCAATGGGCAGAGCTCCCTGGCCATGAGCGGCGACACGGGCCCCACGGACAATCTCTGGCGGGCGCTCAACCAGGTGAAGAACCTGAAGGCGCTGCTGGTGGAGACGAGCTTCCCCAACGCGCTCCAGGAGCTGGCGGACCTGTCCGGCCACCTCACGCCCAAGACGCTCCAGTCCGAGCTGACCAAGTTCCACCGCAACGGCGCCGAGGTGCTGCTGTACCACCTCAAGCCCGCCTTCGTGAGCCAGCTCAAGCGCGAGCTGTCCGGACTGCCAGTGGAGATCCTTGAACTCGGAGACACCTTCGAGTTCTGACGGGGTGCGTCGTTGCGCAGGGGTTGACGGACGCCCCCGGCCAGACTAACCCCGCGCCTCCCATGGCATGGTTCTCCAAGAAGCCCCGTATTTCCACTCGCCAGGAGCCCTCGCAAGAGGAGCAGCCCTCGCGCATGCAGGGCCTGTGGGCCAAGTGCGAGAGCTGTGACGAGATCATCTACCGCCAGGAGCTGGAGAAGAACTGGATGGTGTGCCCGCACTGCGAGCACCACCACCCCTGGACGGCCCGCTCCCGGCTGGCCGGCCTGCTGGACCCGGACAGCTTCGAGGAGTTCGACAAGGAGCTGGAGCCGCTGGACCCGCTCGGGTTCGCCGACAGCAAGAAGTACAAGGATCGGCTGAAGTCCACGCGCAAGAGCCTGGGGGAGCCGGACGCGTTCATCTCCGGGGTGGGCCGGATTGAAGGCCACCAGGTCTCCGTGGGCTGCTTCGTGTTCGAGTTCATGGGCGGCTCCATGGGCTCGGTGGTGGGCGAGAAGGTGACGCGCGTCTTCGAGCGCGCGCACGAGCTGAAGTGCCCGGCCCTGGTCTTCTCGGCCTCGGGCGGCGCGCGCATGCAGGAGGGCATCTTCTCCCTCATGCAGATGGCGAAGACCTCCGCGGCCATTGCCCGCTTCCGCTCGGGCAACAAGCCCTACATCTCCGTGCTGCTCCACCCGACGACGGGCGGCGTGGCGGCCTCGTTCGCGTGGCTGGGGGATCTCATCCTCGCCGAGCCCAGGGCGCTGATTGGCTTCGCGGGCCCCCGCGTCATCGAGCAGACCATCCGCCAGAAGCTCCCCGAGGGCTTCCAGCGCTCCGAGTTCCTCCTGGATCACGGGATGATTGACGCCATCATCCACCGCAAGGATCTGCGCGCCAAGCTGGGCCAGCTGCTCGGGCTGGTGGGCTGAGGCACTCCAGGGGGGCCGGCGCCCCCTTGGTGACTGGACTCATCAGCTGGTGACTGGAGTCCCGCCGTCCAGGGGCCCCCAGCTGATGACTGGAGTCCCGTGGCGCCCCACGCGGGCGGTGGACCGGGAGCCGCTGGAGACAGGCGGCCCCCGAGCGTTCCCCTCGGAGACGGGGCTCGGCCAGTGGCAGCTGTCGGGTGGCGTGGACGTTGGCACACCTTCTGCTTTGGGTAGTGCCCGTCACCCACCCGCTCTCACCCCCACAGAGAGCCCACTCCCGAGGATGCCGCCATGACCACGATCGCCGCCAACCCCGCCTCCACCCGTTCGAACTTTGCCAAGCCCGAGCTGACGCGTGCCCCGGCGCTGTCGAGCGTGGCGTCCCCCACGGCGCAGGCCAAGCCCACCTCGCCCAGCGTCGCCTCGAAGGTGACGGACAGCTTCAGCAAGGCGGGCTCCGCGGTGGCCAACGGCGCCAGCAAGGTGGGCTCCGCGGTGGTCAACGGCGCCAGCACGGTGGGCTCCGCGGTGGCCAGCGGCGCCAGCAAGGCGGGCTCCGCGGTGGCCAGTGGCGCCAGCAAGGTCGGCTCCGCGGTGGGAGACGGCTTTAGCAAGGCCGGCTCCGCGGCGAAGGGCTGGCACGGGAACGCCGTGAACACGGCCACCGCCGGTGCCCAGGCCTCGGGCGTCGGGGTGCTGGGCGGGCTGAAGGCGGGCGCGGGCCTGGCCGGCGGCGCCGCCAGCATCGGGTCCAACGCCAAGGGCCTCGTGGACGCCATCAAGAATGGTGAGGGGGGGCAGGCCATCGCCCAGAACGCCCTCGGGCTGACCCGCGGCGTCCTGAGCGCCACCAAGGGCGCGCTCGACACCGCCGCCGTCATCGAGTCCGCCCGCGGGTTCGGCAAGGTCGGTCAGGCCGCCAAGGACCTCATCGGCAACCAGGGCCGGCTGTCCGGGGCCATCGCCAACGCGGCCGCCGAGGCCGTCCACAACGGCAAGGATCTGCGGAACGTGGACGTGATGGCCTCGATCGCCAAGGGGCAGGGCACCTTGAGCAACGTCAAGGTCAGCTCCCAGATGGCGATCGCCGACCTGCTGCGCCAGGGCGGGTTCGACAAGGCGGCCGGCAAGATCGAGAACAGCGTCACCAAGGCGGGCCAGAAGGCCGCGGACGCAGCGGCGGACGCGAAGAACATCGGCAAGGGCATCACCTCGGCGGGCGGCGTGGCTGCGTCCACGGCGGGGGATGCGGCCCATGCGGCGGGCAACGCGGCCAAGGGCGCCAAGGCGGCTGACGCGGCCATCGATGCGGCCAAGGGCGCCGAGGCGGCTCTCAAGGTCGGCGCCAAGGGCGCGGGCACCGCGGCTCGGCTGGCGGGCCGCTTCGCCCCGGGCCTCAACATCGCCATGGCGGGCGTGGACACCGCCATCGCGGCGCGCACCCTGAGCGATCCCAAGGCGAGCATCGCCTCCAAGGTGACGTCGAGCATCACCGCGGCCGGCTCCATCGCCGCCGCCACCAACATCCCGATCGTCTCCCAGGTGGGCGCGGCCGTCTCGGCGGTCTCCTCCGTCACCGGCCTGGCCATCGAGAACGCCGGGAAGATCAAGGACGGCTTCAAGAAGCTCGGCGACAAGATCAAGAACCTCTTCTAGCCAACGGCCCGCTGACCCACCCTCCAGGAGGAACCCGCCATGGAATGCATCAACGTGCCCGAGCTGGGCGATCAGATGGAGCTGCCGCAGGTGAAGGCGCCCTCGCTGGAGGGCCTGTCCATCACCATCCCCGCACCCGAGGGCTTCACCGCTGAAGAGGTCCAGCAGCGCTTCCTCGAGCTGGCGCGCCCTCACGCCACCGAGCGCTACCGCTACCCCACGGAGCGGGTCGCCTGGAGGGACGAGGTGCTGCTCAGCATCGCCGGCTACTCCAACGGCCGCCTCATTCCCTTCAGCGTCCGCAAGGAGGTCTGGCTGCCCCTGGAGCCCGAGCCGCTGCTTCCCGGGCTGTACGAGGCGCTCGTGGGCCACTCGCCCAACGAGGGCGTGGTGGTGGACCTCACCCTGCCCGAGGCGTACCCCGCCGAGGCGCTGCGCGGCACCCCCGCCCGCTTCCTGGTCCATATCCACGCCGCGCGCGAGGTGACGTACCCGGATCTGGAGAGCCCGGCGTTCCTGCGGGCCTTGGGCCGCGGCGGGACGCTGCAGGAGGCCACGCGCAGCATCGTCCAGCAGATGGAGCAGGAGCACGCGCAGGTGCTCGCGCTCCAGGCCCGGCAGCGGGTGCTCGAGGAGGTGGCCTCTCGCACCCAGGTGCGGATCCCCGCCGAGCTCATCGACCAGGAGATCCGCCAGCGCTGGAGCGCCAGCGAGGGCCTCACCGTCCGCGAGCTGGACTTCTCCGAGGAGGAGCAGCAGGAGTCGCTCCACACCTGGCTCCATGACGCGCGGACCCGGAGCGAGGTGGAGCAGCGGCTGCGGCTCGGCCTGGCGCTGGGGGCCATCTGCCAGCGGGATGGGCTCACGCTCACCCCGGAGCGGGTGGAGCAGCTCCTCCAGGAGCAGGCCGACGCCTCCGGGGTGTCGCTGGAGGAGGTGGTGGAGTCCCTGCGCGCCGAGCCGCAGCACCTGGCGCGCATCGACCAGATGGCGTGGCACCTCCTGGCGGTCGATCACGTCATGAGCCGGGCGCAGATCCGCTTCGAGCGGGCCTGAGCCGCTGAAAGAACAGGGCCGGGCTCGCGTGGATCGGAGCCTGGCCCGAAGTCTGTCCGTTGAAGGCGGTGGCGAGCCCCGGTGAGAGCCAGGAGGCACCCCCGCCGATGCAGCAGGGCCCCTCGCTCCGAGGGGCCGTTCTGATCCCTCATCCAGGAGCATCCATCATGAGCGGCGCACCGGCACGGCGGCACGTGGAGGGCAGTGAGGGCTCCGAGCTTCAGGCCCTGGAGGTTCGCGTGAGGTTGCGCGCCGCGCTGGTGGAGTGGCTCCTCCACGGAATGGAGGACGTGAATGACCGGCTGGCCTGCTTCCTGAGGAACCCGGGCCGCCTGGGCGCCGTCCACCTGACGCGGGTGCTCAGCGAGAGCGCCCTCACCTATGAAGCCTGGAAGGAGCCCCGTGCCGTCCCCGAGCGCCGCGCTCGCGTGGCCCAGCTGCTGGGCCTCTCCGCGTCCGTGGAGGATGCCGCGCTGCTGCGGGCGCTGATGGCCGAGGTGCACCAGGCCTTCAGGGCCTTCCAGGCCAGCCCCGAGGGCCGCGAGGCCCGGCGCCGGTACGAGGAGCTGCTCGAGGCCTGCGAGGCGGCGAACGTGCTGCCCATCGTCCCAGGTCACGACACGGGCCCCATGCTGGCCGAGCTCGCCCGGGTGGGACTGGCGTACGAGAAGGACTTCACCCGCTCGCTGCTGGTGGACCCGCGGATCCTGTCGGTGGGGCTCACCCCCGAGGACTGCTCGGCCAGCCCGCTCATGGCTGGCGGCCAGAGCGTGTCCCAGGTGGGCGCGCTCGTCGCCCACGTGCGCAGCCTCAACCCCCGGCTCACGAACGGCCAGGTCCGCAAGCTCCTGCTGCGCACCTCTCTCCCGGACGGCAGGTGCGCCCTCCGCAAGAGCCAGGGACCGAGCGAGGTGGAGCGGGTGAAGGCGTTCGCCCGCCAGCTGCTGCGGTTCCAGGTGGTCGAGCTGAGCTTTGGCTGAAGTGGCCCAGGCGCGAGGCGAGGCCCGGGCCCGGCGAGCAGAGGCCCGGAAACGCCAAGAGGGCTGCCGGGTGCCCCCATCTCAGGGGCACTGCCAGGCAGCCCTCTCAGGCTCTCCGCCGAAGCGGCTCATCCAGAGGTAGGTACGGCGGCCCCGGCGGCGCGCTCTGGCCAAAGCTGTCTGGTTGTCGGACAGGTTTGGCCAGCCTGCGGCCGGCAGGGGCGCTGCCTAGGAAGACTCGCGGCCGAAGGACTTCTCCGCGTTGGAGCCGCCGCCCTTGGTGTCGGCCAGCGGCACGGTCTTGCTCGCGTTCTCCTGGGCCAGCGCCGCGCCGGAGGTAGCGCCCTTCGCATCCTCGACGAGGAGCATTCCGCCGCCGTTGTGCTTCCACCACCCGTTGTCCACGGCGCTGGAGAGGTGGTTGAAGTCCACCCCGTAGCTGGAGCCGGTGGCCGGGTCCTTCACCGTGTAGTTGCCCTGGTCGTCCTTGCCGTCGATGACGACCCAGTGCGCCCCGCCGGCCTTCTGCGGGTCCGCGCCCGGGGTGATCTGGTTGGAGTCCACCATGGCGAGGAGCTTGCCGCCCTTCTTCAGCGTCTCGTCCACCGTGTACTGGTCGAACTTGAAGGCCGCCTGGTTCACCGCCATGCCCTCGTGCCCCAGCATCTTGGCGAGCTGCTGCGGCGTGGTGCCCTTGCCGTCGGTGAACGCCGACTCGAGCTCCTGCACCCGCTGCGCGTCCGACACCCCCGCCGTCTTCCCCCTCGAGCCGGCCGCCATGAGCGCCGCCGTGGCGCCGCAGTTGTCGTCCGAGGTCTGCCGGAGCACGGGAGCGGAGCCCGACGCCTGGAGCGCCCCCGCCGAGAACTTCGCCGCCCACTCCTGCTGCCGCGAGGAGGCCTGCTCGAAGCCATCCGTGAAGGAGGCCGGCGGGGCGCTGGGAGGAGGAGAGGCGGGAGCCGCTGCGGGCGTGCCCTGCGGCCCGACAGGCGCGGTGGAGTCCTGGCGAGGCTGGAAGGCTCTGAGGATGCTGGACGCGAGGGAGACGCTCACGGTGCTCTCCTGGGGGTGGGGTGCACTGCGGGTAAAGAATTGTCGGAGAGATGCTGCGGAAAGTTTCCTCTCCCCGTCTTCCCTGACAGTCAGGGCTTGTAGATAACCCTAGGCAAGAGGTGTGCCAGGGTAGGAAAGGGGCCGGAAGGGGGCGCGTCCCTCGGTTCTCAAGGGCTTGGCCGCGCCCTGGGCCCGCGGAGCCCGATGACGCCACCCATCAGCTGGTGAATGCAGTCATCAGCCCGCGACGCCTTGGGCGGCCCTCAGTCCTGATGACTGGGGTCATCACTGGGGCCACCGGAGCCTGCGGTCCGCTGATCCAGCCCGTGCTTGCGCAGCAGCTTGCGGAGGTAGACCCGGTCGATGCCGGCCTCCCGGGAGGCGCGGGAGATGTTGCCCTCGCAGCGCTCGATCAGGCCCTTGAGGTAGTCGCGCTCGAAGCCCTCGATGAGCTTCTCCTTGGCTTCCTTGAAGGGCAGGTCCAGATCGGGCCCGCCCTTGCCGGCGCCCTCGCCCGGGAGTGGCTCCATCGCCGGCAGCGCCTCCTCGCCCAGGCTCACCACCTGCTCCACCACGTTGCGCAGCTCGCGCACATTGCCCGGCCACGGGTACTGGGCCAGCAGCGCCCGCGTCTGGTCCGACAGGGCGCTGGGAGGCCGGCCCCCGAGCTGCAGCATCGTGTCGATGAGCAGGGGGATGTCCTCGGGCCGCTCGCGCAGGGGGGGGAGGGTGACGCGCAGCACCGCGAGCCGGTGGAACAGGTCCCTCCGGAACTTCTCCGCCTGCACCGCGGCCTCCAGGTCCACGTGCGTCGCCGCGATCACCCGCACGTTCACGGTGCGGTAGTCGTTGGCACCCACCCGCTTCACCTGGCGGCGCTCCAGCACCCGCAGCAGCCGGGGCTGGAGCTCCATCGGCAGCTCGCCGATCTCATCCAGGAAGACGGTGCCCCCTTGGGCCCGCTCGAAGGCCCCGGCGCGGTCGCCCTGGGCGCCGGTGAAGGCCCCCTTCACATGGCCGAACAGCTCCGACTCGATGAGCGAGGGGGGCACGCCCGCCAGATCCACGAGGACGAAGGGGCCCTCCTTGCGCGGGCTCTCGGTGTGGAGGGCCTCGGCACAGCCCTCCTTGCCGGTGCCCGTCTCGCCCTGGATGAGCACATCCGCACCGCTGGCGGCCATGCGCTCCAGCAGGGTGAAGGCCTCGCGCATCTTTCGGCTGGAGCCCACCAGGCCTCCAAAGCGCTCGCGCGTGGAGAGCAGCAGCGAGCGCTCCCGGGTGTCCTCGGGCACCAGCTTGAGCTCGGTGGTCCCCAGGGTGATGACACTGCCCGGGCGCAGGTCCATCTGCGTGAAGCGCAGCCCCTCGTAGAAGCAGCCGTTGCGGGACTCCATGTCGACGGCCCGGATGGACTCGTCGCTGACCTCCAGCTTCAGGTGCTGGCGCGAGATGGCCTTGTCGCTCAAGACGACGTCACACGTGGGGGCCTTGCCCACCACGTACTCGCGGTTCTCGAGCGAGAGGCTGTGTCCGGCCTCGGGCCCCGACACCACCACCAGCTTCATGCGCACCCGGCCGGGCCTGGCCCGGTGCAGGGTGGCAGTGGGATCCTGCTGCTCTTCCTCTTCTCGCGACGCCGCCACGGGGGGGACGTTACCACGCTCAGGGGCGGGCGGCAGCTATGGACTCCAGCCAGGAGTCCAGCTCGGCCACGCGAGAGGCCTGCCCCGCCCGGGCGAAGCGCTCGCGAGCCTGGGACGCCTCGGTGCGTGCCTCCGCGCGGTGGCCGGAGCGCCAGAGCGCCCGGGCCAGGACGAAGCCCGACTCCGCTCGCACCTCCTCCGGTGCCGAGGTGATGGCGACGGCCTTCCGCAGGGCCTCGAGCGACTCGGGGAGCCGCCCCAGCCCCAGCAGCGCCTGCCCCACACCATCATAGGAGTACTGGAAGTCGGGGGCCTCGGCGGGCAGCGTCTGGCGCTTGGCCGCCAGGGCCTCCTCATACACGCGCAGCGCCTCTTCATGGCGGCCGAGCCCCAGCAGGCACATGCCCACCTCATCCAGGGCCTCCGCGAAGGCGAGGCTCTGAGGGCCGAGCGTGGCTCCGCGGATCTCCGCCGTCGCGCGAGCATGCTCCAGCGCCCGCGCGTACTCCTGCTGGTTGCGGAGGGCCCAGGAGAGCGCGCCGTGGCGCCGCGCCATGTCCGGGTGCAGGGGGCCCACCGAGGCCTCCGTCTGCCGCAGCGCCTCCTCCAGCATCTCCACTGCCCTCGCGTGCTCGCCCAGGCTCTGCAGCACCCGCCCCAGCAGGAAGGTGGTCCGCGCGCGCTTCGGGTGGCCCGGCGCCAGCGCCCGATCCTGGATGGCCCGGGCCTGATCCAGCAGCGCACGTGCCTCGGGGAAGCGCTTCTGGGACACCGCCAGGTTGGCCTGATTCACCCGGACATCGGCCTCCAGGAGCGGATCTCCGCCCAGGCGCCGGATCGTCGCCTCCGCCAGCTGGCCCCAGCCCTCCGCCTGGACGAAGTGCTGCTGCCCGTCCTCCACGAAGAGGAGCTTGTTGAGGAGTGAGGCCTTCAGCCGATCCGCCCGTCCCGCCTCGGCATCATAGAGGGCCTGGGACAGCAGCCGCGCCGCCTCGGGCGACTGGCCGAGCTGCTCCTGGAGCCAGCCCAGATGGAAGCGCAGCTCGGCCATGAGCGGCAGGTGGCCGGTGGCCAGCACGGGCGCCTCGAGCTGGCGCGCCGTCTCCAGCGCCGCCGGGTAGCGGCCCGCGTCCACCCGCGCCTTCACCTCCGCGAGCCGCTCCTCGAGCCGCTCGATCTCGGCGCGCCGGGCCGGATCCGTGGGCAGCCCCTGTTGCTCGGCGAGCGACTCCACGTCCTCGCACTCCTGCAAGAGGGGCAGCGCGTAGGCGGCGTCCAGGGCCTTCTCCACCAGGGCCCCATCCGCGCCGGCCAGCAGGTTCACCGTCGCCCGCAGGTCCTTGCGCCGCCGCTCCAGGCACACCACCTGCCGCGCCAGCAGCTCCCCGGGCTGCGTTCCGCGCCCGCGCGAGGCCTCGCACACGGCGATGCGCTGCCTCTTCCACTCGGCTGCGTAGCCCTCCAACACCCCGGTGACGCGCGAGGCCATCTCCGCCGCGAAGGGCCGTCCGGTGGCCGCGAAGGCCGCCTCCAGCTTCTGCCGTGCCGCGGGGCTCCACACCTCCTCCAGGCGCGCCCCGGTGCCCGCGCACACCTGGGACTGCTGGTACGCCCCGCCTGCGATCACCGCCAGCCCCGCCGCCGTCGCGAAGGCCACCCCTCCCCAGAGCCGTCGCCGCGCCCGGCGCTGCTCCTGCGAGAGCGCCTCCAGCAGCTCCTTCATCGAAGGGAAGCGGGCCCCGGGCTCGAGCGCCAGCCCGCGCATCACCGCCTGTCTCACCCACGCGGGCACCTTCACGTCGCGGGGCGGCTCCTGGATGAGCCCCTCGGTCTTGCCGGAGAGGAGTCTCTTCGCGGAGCCGGGGGGCGTCAGAGGCTGGGTGTGGTCCGGGCTCTCCTTCGGAGGCGGAGGCGGCAGGGCGGCCACGTGGGCGCTCATCCGGTGGGGATCGAAGGCGCGCTGGCGGTAGAGGCCCCAGTAGAGCGAGGCGCAGAAGCTGAACTGATCCGAGCGCGCATCCAGCTCGGCGTCCTGGAGCTGCTCCGGGGACATATATGCGGGCGTCCCCATCACCATGCCGACCTCGGTGATGGTGGTCTCCAGCATGTGGCGATCCCTCGAGAGCTGACGGGCCTCCTCGGGGAGCGGGTCCTCCTTCCGGGCCGCTCCCACCTGCCGGGCCAGCCCGAAGTCGGTGACGTAGACGCGCCCGGTGCGGCTCATCAGCACGTTGGCGGGCTTGAAGTCCCGGTGGACCAGCCCGGCCTCGTGGGCGGCCTGCAGGCCCTGCCCGGCGGCCAGGAAGCACTCCAGCACCTGGCGCCAGGGACGCTCCGCCTCCTGCATCCAGGAGCTCAGCGTGCCTCCGTCCACCAGCTCCATGGCGAGGAACACCTGATCGCCCCACACGCCCACATCGAAGATGGGGATGACGTTGGGATGGGAGACCCGCGCCATGGCCTGGGCCTCGCGCAGCAGCCGCGCCCGCGCCTCTTCTGAGTCCGTCCGCACGTCGGGCCGCAGCAGCTTCAGGGCGACCTTGCGCTCCAGGTCCGGATCATAGGCGGAGTACACCACCCCCATGCCGCCCTCTCCGAGCCGCTTGAGGAGGAGGTAGCGGCCGACCTGAGAGAGAGGCGGCACCTCCGCCCGAGGCGGACTGGGCGGGGAGCCGTCGGTGCTCAGGAGGGGGGTGCGCGTGTCACTGCTGCCGCTCCCGCTGTCTTCCTCTTTCATGTCGCACTTCTATCCCATGGATGCTGCGCGGCATTCTACCTGGTGACAGGACTCACCACGTGGGGCTGGCGTCACCAGGGGCCCGTCCTCGGGGAGACGGGGAGCCGCCGGGACTGGCGTCATCAGGGGCCCAGGCCGCCCGGAGGGGCAGAAGGCTGGCACGGCCCGTGCTGTAGGGAGACCTGCCAGCAACGCCGCACTCCACCTCCTCCCTCCTCCTGAAAGGAACCCCACCATGTCCGTCTCGAACCTCCGCCAGACCCCGAGCCTCCAGACCCTGGACACCTCCTCCCTCCGGCATCACGGTGGCCTCAAGAAGGGCGGCCTCGAGGGCCTCTTCGGTGGGAGCGGCCAGCTGCAGAAGCTGATGGAGGGCGCCCAGGCGCTCATGAAGTCCATCCAGGCGATCGAGAAGCTGATGCAGAGCGCGAAGGCCGGGGGGCTGCAGAAGGCCGGGGCCTCGCCGTCGCAGGCGCCGTCGCCGTTCTCTCAGAGCTGCTTCACGCCGGCGGGAGCCAAGGCGCCCGTGGAGCTCAACCCCTCGGCGGGCGGCTCGGGCGCGGTGAGCCCCTCGGGTGACGCGAAGCTGGGGGCGGGGATGCCGCCGGCCCTGGGGCAGTACAAGGGCGCCATCGAGTCCGCGGCGGCGAAGACGGGCGTGCCGGCGTCGATGCTGGCCGGGCAGATCTGGCAGGAGTCGCGGGGCAACCTGAGCGCCACCTCCACCAACGGGGGCAACGGCATGACGGACACGGGGCTGATGCAGGTCAACCCCAACACCTTCAAGGAGCTGCAGTCGAAGTACCCGGAGCTGCAGGGCAAGAACCTGGCCGATCCGGAGACGAACATCCTCGCGGGCGCCTACTACATGAAGGACATGAAGGAGCAGTTCGGGAGCTGGGACCTGGCGCTGCGGGCGTACAACTCGGGGCCCAACGGCGTCGATCGCAGCAACCCGAACGCCCTCCCCGCGGGCACCGGTGACGCCACCTACGTCCAGAAGGTGAAGCAGTTCTGGGACACCATCTCCACCGGGAAGGGCTCGCTGCCCGCGTAGGCTCCGTCCTGGCTCCGCAACGCCGTGGGGTTCGCCTGCCTGGATGGATGCCGGGCAAGCGCCCCAGCGTTCAAATCAGCCCAGCTGGCACGCTCGACGGCGGTTAGAGTCCGCGGCCCATGTCGCTGCCCACGCTGCTCACCGCCGAGAACCTTCGCGCGACCGCGGGGAGCGCCTTTGCGCGCGGCGAGGTGTATTGGCGCGAGGGACGCGTCCTCTCCTGCGTCCTCGAGAAGGACGCGCTCGCCGGGCTCGTCGAGGGAACGGCGAAGTACCGCGTCCGGGTCACGGCTCCCAGTGGAGCGCTCGTGTCCGACTGCACGTGCCCGGTGCGGGACTCGGTCTGCAAGCACGCCGTCGCGCTCAGCCTCTCCTTTCTGGCGCAGCGTGGGGCCGTGCTGGAGCCGCCGCGCGGGGCCGTCGTGGCGGGGCCGCGCGAAGGGCCGTTCGCGACTCGAGACACTCTCGAGCACTGGGCGGAGGAACACCACGTCCGGCATGCGCTCGCGGTCTCCGTGACCGTGCTCTTCCCGGAGCTGCCGATCAACGAGGCGCAGCGAAATGGGCTCCAGCACGTGCTGAACGGTCTCGCCCTCCGTGACGTGGGCTCGAGAGACGGCGCAGTTCGTTATGTCGGCGCGCGCGGGAGAGGCCTGGAGACGGCGCTCACCGAGGCGGCGTGGGCGTACCTGCAGCAGGAGGCGGGCTCGGTGCAGCAGGCGCTCTCCGAGGAGACCGCGCGTCCGGAGTCGCACGCGGATGCGACGCTCGCGCCGCTGTGGACCCGCCTGCTCGAGCTGCGCCGCACGCTCCGGCCCTCTGCGTCTCCGCGCTCACGGGAGCGGCGGGCTTCGGGGACCTGGGGCTTCGATGTGGCGGCGTGCGCGCTCACGTGGAAGGAGCGCGATCGCGTGGTTCGCGGAGGCCCGGACTACGGCACCATCGGGGTCTCGGCCCGGTTGACGTTCCCCGGTGGGGGCGAGGGCCGGGTGGAGTGCAGCTGCGCGACCCGGCAACGCGGCTGCGTCCATGCGCTGGCGCTCATCGACACCACCCTGGATCTCCTCGAAGACAGCGCCCGGACCGTCGAGGCCCGGCGGATCGCCGAGGAGCTCCTTCGCCCGAGCTGGGCGCGCGCGCTGAAGGAGCTCGAGCTGTTCGAGGAGGAGGCGGCAAAGCCTCGCGCTGCGATCGAGGTGTGGTGGTGCATTGAGCATGAGCTCGGCACGCTGACCGTGTCGCCCGTCGTGAAGAAGCAGACCCGTCGGGGCATCATGAGCCCTGGCGCCAGGACGCCCGCGGCGCGACTGCTCGAAGAGCACCGCGAGCTCCTCTCTGAGACCGATCTCCGGATCGCCGAGCAGCTCGCCTCCTGGGCTCCGGCGTCCCGCGCGGCCGGAACGTACCCCTCGCGGGCGTTCGCCGCGCTCGTCGGACACCCGCGTGTGGCGCTCGAGCTTCGCCCCGAAGAGCCCATTGAGGTGAAGCGCGTGCGGCTGGGCTTCACCGCGCTCTCCGCCGACAGCCACATCCGCCTCGAGCCCTCCATCGAAGGGGAGCGCTTCAACCCGAAGCTCCTGGGCGCGCTGCTGCGCTCGTTCTCGCCGGGAGAGCCGTTGGTCACCGTGGAGGAGCAGCGGGGCCGCTGCCTGCTCATCGACGTGAACCCCGAGGCGCGACAGATCTGGAACGTGCTCGAGAAGCATGGAGATCAGTTCCCCCCCGAGAGCCACGAGCAGCTGCTCGAGCGCCTGTCCCGGCTCGAAGCGCGTCTCCCGCTCGTCGTCCCGTCCACGCTGAAGGGGCGCGAGCTCCAGACGGAGACGACCACCGTCGTCCGCCTGCGCCTGCTTCCGGACGTCTCGCTCGAGCTCGAGCTGCTCGTGCGGCCGGGGCCGGGCGCGCCGCTGTTCCATCCCGGAGTGGGCCCACGCGATGTGCTGCTCTCCCGCAACGGTGAGCGCGGCTATGTGCGCCGCAAGCTGCTGGTCGAGGAGCAGCATGCACGCGCGGCGATCGCCCCGCTTCCCCTCGCTGGCGCGGAAGAGGGGCCGCCGTTCTGCTTCCGGATGGGTGACACGGAGGCGGCGCTGCGGCTCGTCGCCGCGCTCCAGAAGCCGTCGCTGGGGCTGGAGGTGGAGTGGCTCGACGAGAGGCCGTTCATCGCTTCGTCCGCAGGCCCCGAGGCCTTGAAGGTCCAGGTCGAGCGCAAGCGGGACTGGTTCGGCATCTCGGGTGAGCTGAAGGTCGAGGCGGGACGTATTGAGCTGGCCGTCCTCCTGGATGCGGCTCGGCGGCAGAAGCGCTTCGTGCGCGTCGATGCCCACCGGTGGGTCGAGCTCAGCGACACCTTGCGGCAGCGCTTGCTCGCGGTATCCGATCACACCTTCCTGGGAAAGAGCCGCGCGGAGCTCTCTCCTGGAGGGGTCTCGGCGATCAGCGCGCTGCTCGACGCAGGGGCCGACGTCGAAGCCGCGCCAGCGTGGCAGCTGTTGACGGAGCGGCTCGCCGCGTCGCTCTCGCTCAAGCCGAAGCCTCCCGCGGCGTTGAAGACCACGCTGCGCGACTATCAGGTGGAGGGCCATGCGTGGCTCAGCCGCGTGGCGGCATGGGGTGCCGGAGCGTGCCTCGCGGATGACATGGGGCTCGGAAAGACCGTGCAGGCGCTCGCGGTGCTCCTCGATCGCTCGCGGCTCGGCCCGGCCCTCGTGCTCGCGCCGACCTCGGTCGCCTTCAACTGGACTCAGGAGATCCAGCGCTTCGCACCGAGCCTGCGTCCCGTGCTCTATGCGGAGCAGCCGGATCGGGTGAAGTGCCTCGCGAAGCTCAAGAAGACCGACGTCCTCATCGTGAGCTACGGCCTGCTGGTGCGCGATGCGGCGAGCCTCGGTGCCAGCTCTTTCGCCACGCTCGTCGTCGATGAGGCGCAGGCGCTGAAGAACCCGAACACCCGGCGGGCCCGTGCCGCGCGGCAGTTGAACGCCGGCTTCCGCATCGCGCTCTCGGGGACGCCGCTCGAGAACCATCTGGGCGAGCTGTGGAGCCTCTTCGCCGTCGTGTTCCCGGGGCTGCTGGGGAGCTGGGAGCAGTTCCGTGAGCGCTTCGCCGCGCCCCTCGAGCGGGGCAAGGATCCCGGCGCGAGCGCAGCGCTCTCCCGCGTGCTCCGTCCCTTCCTGCTTCGACGCACCAAGCAGGAGGTGGCGCGCGAGCTGCCATCGCGGACGGAGATCCAGGTGCCCGTGGCGCTCTCCGAAGAGGAGTGGACGCTGTACGAGGACGCGAGGCTGGCGGCGGTCGCGGAGGTCAGCGAGCAGGGCAAGGGCCTGCGCAACGAGCAGCAGCGCTTCCAGGTGCTCGCGGCGCTCACTCGGCTTCGGCTGCTCGCGTCCCACCCACGGCTCTACGACGCGCAGTCGGCGGTTACGTCCTCCAAGATGCGGCGCCTGCTCGAGCTTCTGGAGGAGCTGCGGAGCGAGGGCCACCGGGCGCTGGTGTTCAGCCAGTTCACCTCGCACCTCGAGCTCGTCCGCGAGGAGCTGGAGCGCGCCGGGTTTACGTACCAGTACCTCGATGGCTCGACGCCCGCGGCTGCGCGCGCGAAGCGAATCCAGGCGTTCCAGGAGGGGCAGGGCGAGGTGTTCCTGATCTCGCTCAAGGCCGGCGGCACGGGCATCAACCTCACCGCCGCCGACTACGTCATCCATCTGGATCCCTGGTGGAACCCGGCGGTCGAGGATCAAGCGACGGATCGAGCCCACCGCATCGGCCAGACGCGGCCGGTGACCGTGTACCGGCTGATCGCCCGGGGGACGATTGAGGAGCAGATCCTCTCGCTGCACTCGGACAAGCGCGCGCTGGTGGCGGGGGTGCTGGAAGGGACGGATGTCGCGGCACGGCTGACCACGAAGGATCTGCTCGCCCTGCTGGCGGGTGGGGACTCGCCTCGCGAGAGGCATGACGACGGGGAGGAGCCGCGCACCCGGACGGTGCACTGACCGTAAACGGGCTTGCCTCACTACAGGACGTCAGAGAGGCGCAGGATGGCTACGAGGAGGCCCGTGCCTCCGAGGATCAGGCCAAACAGGGCCGCCCCTGCCGCAGCGAGCTTCTTCCAGCGCGCGCGCCAGTACGCGATCCCACAGAGGATGCTCGACACAGCCCCCCAGAGGAGGACCCCGATCCAGAGCCCCCAGGCCCCGGAGCGCCAGGCGTCCACGATGGGAAGCAGTCCCAGGAGGGCCAGGAGCAAGGCGAGGATGGCGAAGAGGCTGGGGCGTTCCATCGGCAGTCACCGGGGGGGGAGGAACTTGGGGGGAACGCCTCTGCGAAGCCTGCTGCTGCAGCAGGGGAGGCTAGCGCTTCTTCGGCGCGGCCTGCTTCGCCTTGGCGCTCTCGGCGACTTCCTTCGCGCGGAGCTTCGCGATGCGCTCGATCAACTTGACGGGGACGGGCTGCGAGAGCGGGAAGCGGATCGTGCCTTTAGTGACCTTGTACGGTGCAAGGTCGTCCTTGAACGCCTCCACGACGCGCTCGGTGGCGGGGTAGAGCGAGTAGTGCTGCTTCCACCCAGCGAAATAGAGCACGGGGCCACCGGGCAGTTTGTACGCGGGGATCTGGTAACTGATCCCTTCCTCGGCGCCGGGCACGGCCTTGCGGATGGTGCTGCGGACGCGCTTCAGGATCGCCTGCACGTTTTCCGGCTGCGTCGCGATGTACTCCCCTACGGACTTGAAGTCGGTCTTGGCCATCGTCTCCCCGATTCCCGGGCTGCGACCGTAGCAAGGGGGCCCTGCACTTTCACTCGGGCTCTCTGCCTGTCGTCTCGTCGAGAGAAGTGAGGTGGACGCCCCTGCCGGGCGCCGTGCTGGAAAACCTGTCTGACAACCAGACAGGGTCAGCCCAGGTCGTGCCGGAAGGGCCCGGGTCTGTCAGGGTGGTGACTTTCTGTCAGACCCATGAGGTAGGATAGGACGAGCGGGGTCGACCGTCCCCCGCCGGAGACTGCCCATGGGGAAGAAGGCGCCCTCACTGGACGTGGACCCACTCTGCCTCCCGCTGGGGATGCGGATCGGTCCCTGGCGGATTCTGGGCTGGGGAGGCCGGGGGACCTACGGCACCGTCTACCGTGTGGAGCGCGTGGGCCACGAGGCGGAAGGCCCCTTCGCGCTCAAGCTGGCCGCCTTTCCTGGGGATGAGCGCTTCGAGCGCGAGGCGTGGCTGCTCGCCCATGTCGACAGCCCTTATGTGCCCCGGCTCCATGATCAGGGCACTTGGGAGCACGCCTCGGGAAGCTACCCCTATCTGGTGATGCAGTGGGTGGGGGGCGAGCCGCTCTACGAGTGGGCCGCGCGGCGCAACCCCACTGAGCGCCAGGTCTGGGGGCTGGTGCTGCAGGTGGCGCGGGCGGTGGAGGCCACGCATGCGGTGGGTGGAGTGCACCGCGACGTGAAGGGCGGGAACGTGCTGGTGAGGCCGACGGATGGGCGGGCCTTCCTGATGGACTTCGGGGCGGGGCACTACCGGGGGGCGGCAACGCTCACCTCGAAGCTGCTGCCGCCGGGTACCCCCGCGTATCGCAGCCCCGAGGCGTGGGGCTTTCTCCGCCTGTTCCTCCGTCACCCGACGGCGCACTACCCGGCCAGCGCGAGCGATGACCTGTTCGCCCTGGGAGTGATGGCCTACCGGCTGGTGACGGATGAGTATCCGCCCTCCACGGATCCGAGTGAGCCAGGGGCGGAGGTGTGGCGCGAGGGTGGGCCTGGGCCTCGGCCACCGCGTGAGCTCAACCCGCGTGTGAGCCCCGAGCTGGATGCGCTGATCCTGAGACTGCTGGCCACGGCTCCCGTGGACCGCTTCAACGGGCGGGCCCAGGAGGTCGTCGCGGCGCTGGAGCAGGGGAAGAGTAGGGGAGGGCCCGAGAGGGATGTTCCCCTCTTCCCCTGGTCACACGCGTACAGTCCCCGATGGCGATCTATAGGAGGCGTGCGTCTGGCCGAGGAGCGGGACGCCGCGAGGAGAGAACGCGAGGGGCGCGAACTGGAGGAGCGGGCTCGAGCAGAGGCCGCGAACCGTCAGGTGATGCTTCAGCACTCGGTGCCTGTATGGGGAACGGAAGGAGCTGTGGCTGTCCTGGGGCTGCTGGTCGCCTGCCTCATGGTGGCATGGCTGCACCGAGGGCAGGAGGTGGCCCAGACCGTTTCGGGCAGGGAGCACCGCAAGAGTGACGCCGTCGCGGTGGGTGACAGCACCAGTGCCACTTCCGCATCGGCGGTTGCCTCGATGCCCACCGGGAGCGCGAGGCCGACGGTGGGCCTGCCTCTGCCCGAGAAGCTCTTCCCCGGCCAGCGCAAGCCTCCATGCAACAAGACCGGCGAGGTGGAGATCCGTGACGGGTGCTGGTTCCGCCTGGCCGCCACACCGCCCTGCAAGGAGAAGGGCAAAGAGGACGCGTATGACTGGAAGGGGGCTTGCTACATGCCCTCGTATCAAGTCGGCCGCGAGCCCACCTCCAATCCACCGTGAGTGGCTGCGACCGCGAGCGAGCCGATGCCATTGCCCCTGGAGAGAGGCGCGGAAAATCCCCAGGCGCGTGTGCTAGGAGGGCAGGGGTGAGGAGCGTGTTCCACCGTGAGTAGGAGCCTGGCTGCCGCATGACATCGCCTCGGACGCCGGAGGAGGCGGTGGACTTCTTCTCCCGGCTCAACCCCTCCGTCATCAAGCCGGGCCTCGAACGGATGCACGTGGCCCTCGAGGCCCTGGGCCATCCGGAGCGCCGGTACCGCTCGCTTCATGTGGCCGGGACCAATGGCAAGGGAAGCACCTGCGCCTTCGCCTCCACCGCCCTGCGCGCCGCCGGGCACCGCGTGGGCCTCTACACCTCGCCGCACCTGGAGCGCGTCACCGAGCGTTTCCAGGTGAATGGCGCGGAGATCTCCCGCGAGCTCCTGGGACGCCGCATCCTCGAGATTCTGGAGCGCTACCCGGAGGCTGCCGGCACCCCCGCGCCCCTCACGTACTTCGAGTTCTGCACCGTGATCGCCTTCTGGCACTTCGCCCAGGAGGCCGTGGACTTCGCCGTGCTGGAGACGGGGCTCGGCGGACGCCTGGATGCCACCAACACCGTGTCGCCGCTCGTCACGGCCATCACCCCCATCTCCTTTGATCACATGGAGTATCTGGGCCACACGCTCGGAGCCATCGCTGGCGAGAAGGCCGGGATCCTCAAGCCCGGCGTCCCCGTGGTGGTCAGCCGCCAGGAGCCCGAGGCCCTCGACGCCATCACCCGCGTGGCAGGGCAGGTCGGCGCTCCCTTGTTGCTGGAGGGGCGGGACTTCGCCCTCGAGCCGCTCCCGGACGGGGGCCTCTCGTACCAGGGGCCGAGGTGGAGCCTGCACGGCCTCTCGCTCTCCCTGCGAGGCCCCCACCAGCGGCAGAACGCAGCGTTGGCGCTCGCGGCCCTGGAGCAACTCGACGCGCGCGGTGTCCCTGTCCCCGCCGAGGCCGCGAGCGCGGGCGTGTCCTCGGCGCGCTGGCCGGGGAGGTTGGAGGAGGTAAGCAGGCAGCCGGCCGTGGTCTTGGACGGCGCCCACAACCCCGGCGGAGTGGCCGTGCTGCTGGCGTCGCTCGACAGCCTGTACCCCGGCCGCCGTATCCACGCGGTGTTCGGTGTGGTCGCCGACAAGGACCGCGCGCCCATGATGCGGGCCCTCTTCCCCCGCTGCGCCTCCGTCCACCTCACGCCCCTGGACACTCCCCGCTCCCTGGCCCCCGAGCGCTACCTCGATGAGGCCCGTGCTCTGTGCGTGGATGTGCGGGCCTATGCTGGCTTGGATGACGCCCTGGCAGGCGCCAAGGCCCTCGCGATGGAGGGGGACGTCATCCTATGTACGGGCTCCTTGTTCCTCGTGGGAGCAACCCGCGCGCGCCTCTCCGGAAACCTTGGCGCAATGCAGTATCAGTCATAAATTCCAGGTATGCGCCTCCCGGATGATTGGAGAACTGCGGCTCCTGGTCCGCGGATACCGACGGTCGACGAGGTCGACTTCCGGGCGCTCTACCAGAAGACGAAGTACGTGGTGGAGACGGCGGACGGCTGGTCGCTGATGATGACGCGCTACCGGCCGGTGAAGCAGCCGTTCCCCCAGCCGCTGTTCGGCGAGGTGCTGCTCCTGGTGCACGGCTTCTCGCAGAACCGCCACGCGTGGACCAGCGGGCAGTTCGTGAAGAACCTGCTCTTCTTCGGCGTGGACATCCACATCCTGGAGCTGCGTGGCCACGGGAAGAGCTCGCTGGAGCTGCAGCGCGAGCGGTGCGCGCGCTTCCGCCGGCCCCTGCCGCCCGACCTGGAGTACGGCTGGGACATCGACAGCTACTTCCTCTACGACTTGCCCGCGGCCGTCTCGGCGGTGAAGCGCATCACCCGGCGCGACAAGATCTTCTACTGCGGCCACTCCATGGGCGGGATGCTGGGCTACGGCTACGCCGGCATCCACGACGACTTCGAGGGCCTGATCACCATCGGCTCGCCGGCCGATCTAGGCCGGGGCTTCTTCATGCTCAAGGCCCTGGCCATGGGCGCGCCGGCCCTGGGCGGCCTGGTGGACATGACCCTGGCCGGGCTCAACGTGCAGAGCCGTCTGGGGCACCTGGGCCGGACGCTGCTGTCCCGCGGCGCCCAGGCGGTGAGCCGCGAGCTGGGCCAGCGGCTCAAGCCCCAGGTGGAGCCTCAGGACGCGCGCTTCAACTATGTGCCCGTGGACTCCTGGCTGAAGTACGCGGAGAAGCAGCTCGCCCGCGCCGAGGGGCACCCCATCTACGAGGAGCTCGCCCGGCGCATCAACAGGCTGAGCAACCCCGCCCGTGTGAAGGCCCAGGACGTCCGCTGGCTGCTGCGCGAGGGCGGCGAGCGCGAGCCCCGCAAGGTGCTGGAGCAGTTCGCCAAGTGGATCCGCCGCGGGGAGATGGTCTGCTACCGCACCGACTACGACTTCAAGCGTGGGTTCTCGAAGATCCAGATCCCCATGGCCATCATCTTCGGGGACATGGATCCGCTGGCCTCGGTGGAGTCCACCCGGAGCGTCTACCGCGCCGCCAAGAGCGAGTACCTCCTCTGGCGCCCGGTGAAGGGCAACAGCCACATCGAGCTGACGATGGGGCACGACATCCGGCAGATCTGCTACGACATCAAGAACCTCATCGAATACGCGAGGACCCACCGCTCGCGCTCCCCGGTGCTGCCGCGCGTTCGTTAGGCCCGGGGCTGCCCCCCGGGCGGGAAGTTGGTGCCCAAGGGCGCTTGCTCTACAGTCGGGCTCTCTGAGAAGGGGTGTCGTTCGATGAAGTGGCTGGCGGTCTCCGTGCTCGGCTGGGTGCTGATCCCCGTGCTTGCGCTCGCGCAGGAGAAGGTGGAGCTCAACGCCATCACCAGCGTGAAGGTGAACGGCAGCACGGTGGAGATCACCGGGAGCAAGAAGCCGAACTTCACCACCTTCACCATGACGGACCCGCCCCGGCTCGTCATCGACATCTCCGAGGCCATCCTCAAGGGCGTGCCGGAAGAGATGCGGGTGAACACCGAGCTCATCACCGGCCTGCGCTCGGCGAACTACGGCTCGGACTCGTCCGCCATCGCCCGCGTCCTCATCGGCTACGACCGGGACGTGGAGACCGACATCCAGGTGAACGGCAACGTGCTGGCGGTGAAGGTGCTGGACGGCACCAGCCCGGCAGTGGCCCAGGCGCCCACGGAGCCCGAGCAGCCCCTCGTGGCCGCCAATGGCCCGACGGCCGCCGAGGCCCAGGCCGCCGCCACGCAGGCCACCCAGGCGTCCCAGCAGGATCGCGCCGCCCAGGAGAGGGCCGCGGCGGAGGCTGCCGCGACGGCGAAGAAGACCGACGAGGAGCTCCGCAAGCAGGAGGAGGCCGCGCGCGTGGCCGCCGCGAAGAAGGCCGAGGAGGATCGCCGCGCCCAGGAGCTGGCGGCCGCCGAGGAGAAGAAGCGCCAGGAGGCGCTCGCCCGCGCGGAGGTCGAGGCGAAGAAGCAGGCCGAGCTCGACGAGAAGAAGCGCAAGCAGGAGGAGGCTCGCGCGGAGGCCGAGGCGAAGAAGCAGGCCGAGCTCGACGAGAAGAGGCGCAAGGCGGAGGAGGCCGAGCAGAGGCGCCTGGCCGCGCTCGAGGAGAAGAAGCGCAAGTCGGAGGAGGCCCGCGCGGAGGCCGAGGCGAAGCGGCAGGCCGAGGCCGACGAGAAGAAGCGCCGGGCGGAAGAGGCCGAGCAGAGGCGCCTGGCCGCCCTGGAGGAGAAGAAGCACAAGTCGGAGGAGGCCCGCGCGGGGGCCGAGGCGAAGAAGGCGCAGGAGGCCGAGGAGAAGAAGCGCCGGGCCGAGGAGGCCGAGCAGAGGCGCCTGGCCGCCCTGGAGGAGAAGAAGCACCGGGAGGAGGGCGCCGGAGGGAGCCGTGTGGCCAGCGCCGAGGTGCCTCGCCGCACCGAGCCCCAGAGCACCCCCTCAGAGGCCCCCTCGGGCAAGCGCAAGACGCTGGAGATTGTCGGCTTCCAACAGCAGACGGGCGGGTCGCGTGTCTACGTGCGCACCAACGAGCCGGTGAGCTACAAAGTCTCCGAGGGCCGCAACGAGATCGTCCTCATGCTGGAGAACACGCAGATCGGCAAGGGCAACAACACCCGTGCGCTCGACACCTCGTTCTTCGATACCGCCGTGGCTCGCGTGGATCCCACCGTGGGGCCGGACCGCTCCGTCCGGGTCTCCATCAAGCTCAAGGAGCAGGTGTCCGTCCGGACGAGCCAGGAGGGCAACACCATCTCCCTGGAGTTCCCGCGCCCCGAGCGCTGAGCCGGGAAGGCCATGAGCCTCCTCCTCCCGGCAGCCGTCGCGCTGCTCGTCTCCGCGCAGCTCCCCCTGTCCACCCAGATCCAGCTCCCCACCGGGGAGACGGTCGAGGTGGCCGCGGACTACGTCGTCTACGAGCCGGATCAGCAGCTCCTCACCGCCCGCGGCCACACCGAGCTGCGCACCGCCGAGACGGTGCTGCGCGCCGACGAAGTCACCTACGACCAGGGGAAGCAGACGGCGCGCGCCAGCGGCAATGTGATGTTCGTTAGCGGACAGTTCGCCGCCGTGGCGGACGAGGTGGAGGTGGACCTGCAGTCCAACGAGGCCAACGTCAAAGGCGGCCTCTTCATGCAGAAGCGCAACGTCACCGCCGAGGCGCTGCGCAGCGCGGAGACGCCCCAGCAGCTGCGGCAGATGGGCGAGACGCCCGTCCTCATCAGCGGCACGCGCATCAAGCGCAACGGGCCCAACTCCTTCGCGGTGGATGATCTCGCCTTCACCCCGTGCGAGTGCGGCCCCGGAGAGCCCAGCTGGCGCGTGGAGGCCAACAACGCCTCCGTGGTGATGGGCGAGCGCGCCATCCTCACCTGGCCGGTGGTCTACGTGCACTCGGTGCCCGTGTTCGCGCTGCCCTGGCTGTACCTCCCGCTGGCCGAGCGGCGCTCCGGCCTGCTGGTGCCGCGCCCCACCACCTCCAGCCTCAACGGCTTCGGCATCGACCAGCCCGTCTTCCTCACGCTCGGGCGCAGCTACGATCTCACCCTCACCCCGGGCTACTACACCGGCGGCTCCCAGGAGGAGCACACGCTCTCCGAGGAGGTGACGCGCAAGGAGCCGCGCTACTTCGGCGTCCGCGGCCCCCGCCTGCACACCGAGTTCCGCTACGTGCCCAGCGAGCGCACCCGGGGGCGGGCCACGCTGGGCTTCCTCTACGATCTCCAGCCCCCGCGAGACCCGAGGGATGGCACGTTCTTCCGCGTGGGGGGAGGCACCAACGAGCCCCTCCCCGAGGCCCGCGGGCTGCGCGCCGAGGCCTCCTGGCAGCACGCCCAGGACCTGGGCGGCGGCTTCAACAACCGGGTGGATGCCGCGTTCGTCTCGGACGGCTTCTACACGCGCGACTTCACCGCGGACATCGTCGCCCGCGAGAACCAGTACCTGCGCAGCAGTGCGGTGCTCTACCACCGGGGCGAGGAGCACTACGCCGGGATGGACGTGTCGCTCCGCCAGGACATCCGCTGGGGCTTCTCCTTCCTGCGGGACGATCGCCTCCCGGCCGCGACGAACCCGGATCGGCCTCTCCTCCCCGGGCCGCTCACCTTCCAGAAGCTGCCCGCCCTGACGCTGGCCCTGCCCGAGCGGCTCCTCGGCAACCGGTGGGCCGCGGGGCTGCGCGTGGAGTTCTCCCGCCTCTCGCCGCTCACCCGGAACTTCGGCGATGAGGGCGAGGATGGCCTCTTCAACCCCACCGCCGCGGACGCCGCCCAGTCGAACGGCACCTTTGATGCCTCGGACCGCGAGGCCCGCGATCGACTGGACTTCTTCCCACGCCTCTCGACTTCGGTGGGGCTGGGGCCGTACGCGCGGCTGACCCCCTCGCTGGCGCTCCGCCAGGACTTCTACCTGGGCGAGCGCTCCGGGCGCGTGGCCCAGCGCGGCTACCCGCTGCTGGGGGTCATCGCGGACTCAGAGCTGGCCCGTACCTACGAGCGGGGCACCACCGCCTGGCGCCACACCCTCAGGCCCTCCGTGGAGGTGCGCTACGTGCCTGGGGTCTGGGGAGGCGTCCCTCCGCCTGGCGCCTCGCCCGATCGTCCCCCGCAGCGCTACGACGAGCTTGACGCGGCGCTTCCCGTCGGCCTGGACGGCCGGGATCGCGGCTTCCTCCACGCCGTGGTGGAGGTGAGCCAGAGCCTCCAGCGCAAGCAGGGCGAGCAGCGGCGAGAGCTCCTCCGCCTCCGCCTCGGCCAGGGCTTTGATCTGTCTCCACAAGGGGAGGCCGGGGGTGTGCTGCGTGACACCTACGCTCGGGTGAATGCCAGCGCGGGGGTGCTCAACGCGGGGGCGCTGGTCCGCTTTGATCCCCATACTGAACAAATTACACAGCTCAGCGCGGACGCAGCCATCGACAACGGCCAGGGTGAGGCGCTCTACGCCCGCTATGACGACCTGCTGGCGGTGGGTTCGGATCGACTCCGCCGGGGGATTGACGCCCTGGTTGGTCCCGCAGCGGAGAGCCGGGCCCGTGCTCAGCTGCTCGTTGCGGGGACGCGTTTGTCGCTCGGAATCGGGCTCGGTCTGCGATACGAAGCCATCGTGCAGCCACTCGCGAAGACTCAGTCTCCGCTTGCCCAGCAGGTGCTGGGAGTGTCGTATGGTCCCGCTTGTGATTGCTGGCGTATCGAGGGAGTGGCCACGCTGCGACGAGGCCAGAAGCGTCCGGACTTCGGTATCAACCTGAGTGTGGCTGGTGTTGGCGCCTTCGGGTCGGGAGGTTGACGGATAGCGGAATCCTCGGACGCCCCCAGTAGTTGTCACAAACCTACAACGTCCCCCAGGAGGGCAAGATCTCCGTGTCGGAACTCGGAAAACGTATCGGCCAACGCATCCGCGAGCTTCGCACGCAGCGGCCGGAGCGTTGGACTCAGGAAGAGCTCGCGGAGCGGGCTCAAATCAGTGTGTCGTTTCTCTCCATGATCGAGCGGGGAGAGCGTGTCGCCCATGTGGAGACGCTTGCCGCGCTCGCCGGTGCCCTGGGCGTCAGCCTCGGGGAGCTGTTTGCCGGAACGGAGCAGTCCCTCGCCCAAACCGAGGACCTGCTCCGGCCGCTGTCGGACTTTGCCCGCGCGCGGGGCCTGACTGCCCGCGATGTCGACCGCCTGCTGGGCGTGGCGCGGGTGATGTTCAACGGCTCGACCGCCTAACCACGGTGCCGCGGCCCTCCCCGGGGTCCGCGGCACCGTGCCCTGTCCTTGACTCGACGCGGTGCAGCCCTGGAAGATGGGGAATTGTTGGCCAGGCGTCATCTCCGGCGCTCGGCTCTTTCTCTTCCAAGGAGTCACCGCAGATGCGTTTGGGTCTCGCCTCATGCGTGGTGCTCGCCAGCGCCTTGTTGGTGGCGTGCGAGCCGCCGCCCCCCGCCACGCTGGAGTTCGTCGATCAATCTCCGGCCGCTCCGCGGCTGGGCGAGATCACGACCCTGCGGTTCAGGGCCATTGATAGCCGCGGCAATCCGCAGGCCGGCACCACCGTCAGCTTCCGGCTCCAGTCGGAGGTGCCCGGGGTGTCCCTCAACCCCACCGAGGGCTCCACGAACGTGGGGGACGGCATCGTCTCCACGCAGCTGGTGGCCACCGGGCGTGTGGCCTCGGTGGTGGTGGTCGCCACCGCGGGCGACAAGACGGCGGTGAGCCCGGCGGTGTCCTTCGCCGGCGCGGGCGCCAACGGCAAGCAGTTCACCTTCCAGTGCGGCAAGTTCTCCGGCGATGCCTCGGGCGGTCTGCACGCCATCGGCGCGTGGGATGAGACGCGCTACCTGATCGCGGGCGTGAAGGCGCGCTGCATCGCGCACGTGGCCGACCGCAGCGGTGACGGTATCGCCGGCGCCCAGGTCTCCTTCATCACCGAGGCGGGCACCGTCGGCCCGACGGCCAGCTCGGTGTCCGACGTGGTGGGCAACGCGGAGATCCTCTACAAGTCGTCCTACCCGACGCCGGTGGAGACCGATCCCGGCACGTTCACGTGGACTCCGGCCAATGACGCCACCCACACGGGCGACTACATCGCCCCGCTGTGGATGCACCCGTTCTACTGGACGCCGAACCCCATCCGGGACTTCGGCACCCTGATCAACCCCATGGAGCCGCGCCCGGAGCCGTTCCGCGACGATCCGATCCGCCCCAACAAGCGCAACAACCCTCGCGACAACCTGGTGGCCATGATCGCCATCACCACGGGCGAGGAGGGGTACGACGACAAGAACAACAACGGCCAGTTCGACGAGGGCGAGTTCGACCCGCGCTATGACTTGACGGAGCCCTTCGTCGACAACAACGACGACGGCACCTTCCAGGACACCGAGCGCTTCGTCGACACCAACGGCAACGGCAAGTGGGATGGGAAGAACGGCAAGTACGACGCCACCACCCTCATCTGGGTGCAGGAGCGCCTCCTGTGGACGGGCTGGCCGCACCCGCTGGATCGCGACGAGACGGCGCTCAACCGCACGCCCATCGTCCGGCAGCTCAAGCCGCCCGTGGGCACCACCCTCATCATCGAGCACTTCGGCGCGGAGGACTCGATCTTCCTGCTGGCCGATCCCTGGTTCAACCGGATCGCCCAGAACGAGGACGGGGACGGCTGCAGCGGTGGCAACATCGGCCCGATCATCGTGGACAACCTGGGGCAGGGCGTGGCCTTCACCTACCCGTCCTTCGCCGTGGAGCGGTTCGTCATGCGCGATCAGCATGATCCGGCCGCCGTTCCCCCGGCGCCGCGCTACCCGGATCCGGGCATCAAGTTCGAGGTGAGCGCCAGCTGCAGGTACACGGCGGCCCAGGAGGACGGGCACGTGGTGGTGGTTCCCTCGCCGACGATCCTCGGCCGGGTGTTCTAGCCCTTCACGAAGAGCATTGACCGGCGGCCCCGCCGTCCGTAGGGTCCTCCGCGGCTGATTTCCGAGTCAATCGGCCGCGGAGGGCGTGTTGAGCCAGCAGCAGAACAGCAAGGCGGCCGACGGAGGGACGCGCGAGAGCGAGCGCCGGCACACCATCCTCCGCGCCGCGATCGAGGTGTTCGCGAGCAAGGGCTACCACGGGTGCCGCATCGCGGACGTGGCGAAAGAGGCGGGCGTGGCCTACGGGCTCGTCTACCACTACTTCAAGAACAAGGATGAGCTGCTGGAGACCGTCTTCGAGGCGGGCTGGCGCGGCTTCATCACCCGCGTGCGCGCGGTGGCCCTGGGCGAGGGGACGCTCGAGCAGAAGGTGCACCGCATCGCGGACGTGGCCATCGAGGCGTACCGGGTGGATCCGCGGACGGTGAAGGTGATCATCGTCGAGATCGCCCGCAGCCCGGGAGGCCGGGTGAACCGACAGACGGCCTTCACGGAGGCCATCCAGCTGTGCACGCAGATGCTCACCCAGGCCCAGGAGGCCGGGGAGCTGCTGCCGGACGTGGATCTGCCCCTGGCCGCGGCGATGTTCTTCGGCAACATCGAGATGGTGTTCACCGCCCTGTTGATGGGGGGGGTGGGGCCCAAGGAGCCGGACAAGCTGGAGCGGGCCAAGCGGCAGCTCGCGGAGTTCTTCCTTCACGGCGTCCACGCGCGAGACGCTTCCTCGGAGGTGTCATGGAAGAAGGAGCAGGAGAAGTCCGCTACGCGGTCCAAGGCGCCCAAGCGCTCGTGACGATCGACCGGCCGCGGGCGCGCAACGCCCTGTCGCCGGCGGTGGTGCAGGGGCTGATGGAGGCCATTGGCCGGGCGGAGGCGGACGCGGAGGCGCGAGTGCTGGTGCTCACCGGCGCCGGGGAGAAGGTGTTCTGCGCGGGCGGCGATCTCGGGCAGCTGGGAGACGGCGGCTTCCTGGGCATGCACGAGGGCCGGCGCGCGTACGCCACGCTGCTCTCGCGGCTCCAGGGCTGCCGCAAGCCCACGGTGGCGCGGGTGAACGGGCACGCGCTGGCGGGCGGGCTCGGGCTGGTGCTGGCGTGCGATCTGGCCGTGGCCGTGGAGGGCGCGGACTTCGGCACCCCGGAGATCGACGTGGGGCTCTTCCCCATGATGATGATGGCGCTGCTGCATCGGCACGTGGGCCGCAAGCGCGCGCTGGAGTTGGTGATGACGGGGGATCGGCTGCCCGCCCGCGAGGCGCTGGCGCTGGGGCTGATCAACCGGGTGGTGCCTGTGGCGGAGCTGGACGCGGCCGTGGGTGCGCTGGCGGGCAAGCTGGCGGGTAAGAGCCAGGCGGTGCTGGCGCTCGGGAAGCGGGCCTTCCTGACGGCGGAGGATCTGCCGCTGCCCGCGGCCCTGGAGTTCCTGGCGTCCCAGCTCTCGCTCAATGTGCTGGCCGAGGACGCGGGTGAGGGTGTCGCCGCGTTCCTGGAGAAGCGTCCCCCGAAGTGGAACGACCGTTGAGCGCGCCCTGCGCGCGGAGGAGAGCGTCATGCCCCTGGTGAAGGACAAGGTCATCGTCACCTGCGCGTTGACTGGCGTGCTGGCCAAGCGCGAGCAGTGCCCGCACCTGCCGTACTCCCCCGTGGAGATCGCCGAGGAGGCCCGGCGCGCTTACGAGGCGGGCGCCGCGGTGGTGCACATCCACGGGCGCGAGCCGGACTCGGGCGCGCAGACGTGGAGCTCGGACATCTACCGGCAGATCCGCGATGAGGTGCGCAAGCGCAGCCCCATCATCATCAACTTCTCCACCGGCGGCTTCAACATGGGGGTGGAGTCCGACGCCGAGAAGCAGAGCCGGCTGGCCTACGTCGCCGAGACGCGGCCGGAGATGGCCGCGCTCAACATGGGCTCGATGAACTACGCGAAGTATTCGGAGAAGCGGAAGGGCTTCGTCTTCGACTTCGTGTTCCCCAACCCCTTCTCGGACATTTTGATGGCCGCCGAGGCCATGAAGGCGGGCGGCACCAAGCCGGAGCTCGAGTGCTTCGATCTGGGGCACATCCACAACGCGCAGCCGCTGCTGGCCATGGGGGCGCTCAAGCCGCCGCTCCAGTACAGCTTCATCCTCGGGGTGCTGGGCGGCGTGGCGCCCACCGCGGAGAACCTGGCGCACATGGCGCGGCAGGTGGGCCCGCAGGACACCTGGGAGATCATCGGCATCTCCAAGGTGCAGTGGCCGCTGGTGATGGCGGGGCTGGTGCTGGGCGGCAACATCCGCGTGGGGCTGGAGGACAACTTCTACCTGGACACGGCGGGCACGCAGATGGCCAAGGGCAACGGCCCGCTGGTGGAGAAGGCGGTGCGGCTGGCGCGCGACGTGGGCCGCGAGCCGATGACACCGGACGAGGCGCGCGCCGCGCTCAGCCTCCCCCAAGTCTGGTAGCGGGTAGCCGGGCGCGCCCCGCTCAGGGCGTCGCGGTGACGGAGGCGGTGCCCTCGCCCTGGCTGGGAGCCGCCGGGGAGGGTGGGGCGGAGGGAGTCCCGGAGGTGGCCACCCGCGGCTCCGGAGCGCCGAAGAAGTCCAGCTTCAGCAGCGACAGGCCGTCCACCCAGAGCCCGTCCACCTTCACGCCCCAGTGGAGGTGCGGGCCGGTGACGCGGCCCGTCTTCCCCACGAGGCCCAGCTTCTGGCCCTGCTCCACCTTCGCTCCCGGCCGCACGTCGATGCGCGACATGTGGAAGTACGTGGTGTAGAGGCCGGCCCCGTGGTGGACGATCACCGTGTTGCCCGAGCTGTAGCAGTCGCGGGCCATCACCACGGTGCCCGCGTTGGCGGCGGAGATGGAGTCGCCGGTGTCCCCGTCGATGTCCACGCCGAAGTGCTGGCTCTGGAGCTTGCCGTTGAACGAGCGCCGATCTCCGTACGGCGCGGTGATGCGATCCTGGCGCGGCCAGGCGAAGTTGTCCTGGAACAGCGGCGTGGCGAACGACTGGGAGAACGCGGCGGCGAAGGCGGCGCGGTCCTCGGCCATCCGGGCCTTCACGGACTCGGGCGGCTTGACGTACTTGCCCGCGACCTGGAGCTGCCGCTCGGGGTAGCCGGGCTCCACCACGTCCAGCGCGCCGGCGAGCTCCAGGGCCTTGCCCTCCGCCGTGCGGGGAGCGCTCACCTTCACGTCCACCGTGCCCAGGGCCTGCTCGACCGGGAGTCCGGTGAGTGCCATCCAGGCGCCCGAGGCCTCGAAGAAGTGCAGGGACCTGCCCGCCAGCGTGCCCGAGGGGACACCCGCCACGCCTCGCACGGTGACAAGGACGGGATCCCCCGGCTTGGCCGTCCCAGGCTGCACGGAGAGGCTCGGCTGAGCCTGGGCTCCGAAGGCCACCAGGCCCAGGGCGAGCAGGGCGAAGGGGAGCGAGGCGGAGAGACGGGGAAGGGAGGGCGCGAGCGGCATGAGGGCCGCATTTGTACACCGGGAACTTCCGCGCTCCGACTTCCCGAATGCGGGGCTCGCTTGAACGCCTGCCCTTCTTGCTTGCCAGGCGTCAAAGGCGAGGGGGTGATCGCCCGCTGGTGAACAGCGAAGCTGTGAGCTGTGCCCCGCTGGTCAAGGAGCGAACGTCCGGGCGGCGCGAGCCCTCGCGTGGGTGTACCAAGGGCGGGGGCGGCTCCCTACTTTCTCCGACGAACTGACTTCCAATGGGGGGATGCTGGATGCCGCGCACTTATAGCTTCGACCATTTCCAGGTGCCCGCAGCCGAGCCTCGCAGCCGGAGCTTGCGGCGCCAGGACAAGCAGCACCTGGCCGAATCACACCACTCTCTGCCCGAGCAGGACGGGGGCATCCACTACGGCAAGAGCCACGCGCAGACGGAGGAGATCCTCAAGGCTCGCGCCCTGGCTCCTCCGCGCAGGGAGAGCCCCGGGGCCAGGCCTGGCGAGGCGCAGGCCTCGCCGCGCCAGGAGCGGCTCCAGGCCACGCCGCGGATCAACCGCAACACCACGCCCATTGGCGCGCTGCCGGCCACCGAGGAGCTGCCGCCCCGCGGGCGCTTCCAGGATCTGCTCGATGAGGCGACGCGCCAGTTCGAGGCCATCCAGGGCGGGATCGGCGACGTGAGCAAGGCCGCGGTGCGGCTGGCCTCGCTGCCGCTCGAGGTGGTGCGCCTGGCCGCGCGCCGCCTGCGTCTGGTCCACGGCTGAGGGCTCGGGCGCCGTGGAGCTGACGCTCGTCTCGTACAACATCCACAGCGGCATCGGGACAGACGGGCGGTTTGATCTGCACCGGGTGGGCGAGGTGCTCCGCGAGATCGACGCGGACATCATCGCCCTGCAGGAGGTGGGGGACTTCCGGGGCAAGACGTCCCGGGAGGATCAGCCCGAGCACCTCGCGGATCTGCTGGGGTTCCACATGGCCTTCGGCCCGAACGTGGTGCGCCAGGGCCGGCGCTACGGGAACGCCGTGCTGACGCGCCTGCCCATCCTCAAGTCGAAGAACTACGATCTCAGCGTGGAGAGCCGGGAGCCGCGCGGCGCGCTGCGCTGCGATCTGGACCTGGGCGGGGGCCGGCAGCTCCATGTCTTCTGCCTGCACCTGGGGCTGTCGCTCGGGGAGCGCCGGAGGCAGGAGGGCCTGCTGCTGTCGTCGGACATCCTCCGGGATGCGGTGCGCAAGGATCCGGTGGTGGTGTGCGGAGACTTCAACTACTGGGGGAACAGGCCCGTCCCCGCCCTGGTGCGGCGGGCCATCCATGACGCGGCGCTGGAGCTGCGCACCCCGGCGCGCACCTACCCCTCCCGGCTGCCCCTGCTGCGGCTGGACCGCATCTTCGTGGACCTGGGCGTCCGCCCGCTCACCATCCGGCCTCACCGTTCCCCTTTGTCCACGGTCACCTCGGACCACCTGCCGCTGGTGATGCGCTTCGAGGCCCCGGTGCTCACCGAGTCCCTGGCGGCCTCGGCACCCGTCCAGCTCATCGGGTAGCGTTGTACCTCCGGCGGCGTTCATTGGCCGACGCTTGCGGCCGCTGGACACAAGAAGCACGCGACGGGTTGTCGCGGCGGGGGTGGATGCCTAGGTTGGCTCCGCCTGTGGGACGCGAGCAGTGTCGGCCGGAGAGTCGATGAACTTGGGGACGGAACAGACGGAGCGCGGGATCTCCGCGATCGTCGGACGGATGGCGGACAGCTTCAGCCGCCTGGTGTCGCAGCACATCACCCTGGCGCGCCTGGAGCTGGCCGAGGACGCCAAGGCCATGGGCCGGGATGTGGCGAGCATCGTCGTCTTCGTGCCTTTCCTGCTGGTGGGCTGGGTCTTCCTGTGCGGTGCGATCACCGTGGCGCTCGCGCAGGCCATCGGCTACGGCTGGGCCCTGGCGGTGGTGGGCGGCGTCCACATGATAGGAGGAGGGCTCGGCATCTGGAGCGCCGTCTCCCGCCTCAAGAACCGCCAGGTCATGAATGACACGGGCGAGGAACTTTCGCGCAGCATGGCGGTGCTCACCTCGGCGAGCCATTCCGCCGTGTCCCCTTCACAGCCCCGGAACGTGCTCAAGGAGCCCCCCAATGCCCAGTAATGGACAGCCCAAGGCCGAGCCTCGAAGTCCCGCCGCGCTGCGCGCCGAGATCGAGCGCACCCGCGCGGAGCTGGCCACCTCGGTCACCGCGTTGCGCGAGGAGGTGGCCCACGCCACCGACTGGCGCGCCTGGGTGCGCAAGCGCCCGCTGCTGGCCGTGGGCGCCGCGTTCATGATCGGCTTCGCGCTCGCCCAGCGCCGCTGACGGCCGCCACCCTTCACCCCACCACTGTCATCACTTTCAACCCACAGGAGAGGCTTCGATGGAGATGAATCCGCAGCAGATCCAGGACCGCGCGCGTGAGATCCAGGAGCGCATCGTGCCGCAGATCGAAGAGGCGCGGCGCAACCTGGTGGATGTGAACACCCGCGTGGTGAGCTTCATCCGCGCCAACCCGGGCACCTGCCTCGTCGGCGCCGTCGCCCTGGGCTTCCTCATCGGCAAGATCGCCTCTCGCCGCTGATCTCCGCCGCCACTTCGTCACACCGAGAGAACATCATGACGACCTTTCAGAACACCCAGGGCAACGGCACTCCCACCAGCGGCGAGGACCAGGGGTTTGGCCAGCGCGTGGACCAGATTGGCTCGGAGGCCCAGCAGCTGTGGAGCAACGCGCGCAGCGCGGTGTCGGACCTGGGCCAGACGCTGGATCTCAAGGGCCGGGTGGAGCGCAACCCGTACGGGATGGTGGCTGCGGCGATCGGCGTGGGCTACGTGCTGGGCGGGGGCCTCTTCACCCCGCTGACCGGGCGGATCCTGAAGCTGGGCGTGCGCCTGGCGATGCTGCCGTTCGTCAAGGACGAGCTGCTGGGCATGGCCGAGGCCGCGCTCCAGGGCTATCAGGCGGGCCAGTCCAGTGTGGGCGGGCAGAGTGGCGTGGGCGGGCAGAGCGGTGCCGCGGGAATTGGCACGTCGCCTCGGACGGGCGGCCCTGGCAACATCAGCTGATCCGTGGTTCGCGCACCTCACCTTCACTTAACCCGGGGAGTTTCCACATGTTCGGAGTCAGTGATCTCAAGAAGTTGGACAAGGACGAGCTGCTCAACCTGATCGGGCTCGAGACCCGGAGGGACACCACCGACTACCTGCTGCCGGCGCTGGGCGCCTTCACGGTGGGCGTGTTGCTGGGCGTAGGCGTGGGGCTGATGCTCGCGCCCAAGCCGGGCAACGAGCTTCGCAACGATCTGCGCAACCGGTTCCAGCCCGGCCAGGAGCCGGTCACTGGCGCCGGCGCCACGCGCACTGAGAACGTCTCGCGCGGCGTGTAGCCGGGCACGGGCGGTTTCACCTCGGGCCTCCCCTGGGCGCGTGACCCGCGTCCGGGCGGAGGCCCGTTGCTTTGGAGAGCGACGCACCGCTCCCTGTCGTGTTGGCATGTCAGCCTCGTCTGATTTCATGGCGGCCACCTGAAACGAGGAGGGTGGCGGACATGGAACGGATGGGGCTCGTCTCGCGCGTCGCGGAGGATCTGGAGCGGGTGATTTCGCAGGGCCGGCTGCCGAGGGATGGAAGCCTTCCCTCGGAGTCATTGCTTTCGCGACAGTACGGTGTCTCGCGCACCACTGTCCGGGAGGCGCTGAGCCATCTGGCCGCGCGAGGCCTGATTGTGCAGCACCCAGGCCGCAGGAGCCGCGCGGTGGCGCTGGACGAGGCCGTCACCCTGGAGAACCTGGGTGTGGCACTGCATGGAGCGGGTCCAGAACACCCCGAGAGGCGGCGGCTGCTGGACGGCTTCTTGGCACTCAAGCGGGAGATGACGGTGGAGTTGCTGGCCGCCTGTTGCGAGCACGCTTCCAAGGCGGAGCTGGACCAGCTGCAGGGGGCCTGCTTCTCGCTGAGGGATGCAGCCCGCTGGGAGGAGGATCGTGGCCGGTGGGCTGCGTGGGAGTTTGAGCTCCTGAGGCTGGCGGCACGCGCGGCGGATCGTCCCGGGCACTTGCTGCTCATCCATTCGCTGGAACGCTCCCTTTGGGGGATGGCAGGACGGGTGCTGCCTCACCTCGATTCCGCCTCCGTCTGTCGGTGGGCGGAGTGCGCGCTCTACGCTCTGGGAGAGAAGGATGCGCAGGCGCTGCGGAGAGACCTGCTGCCGCTGCTGAGGGCTGGCGATGAGCGGCTCCTCGGCAGCCTCAGAGCGGCCAACAAGAAGGGTGACCCGCCCGCAACCTCCACTTCCGAGGTCCCCACTTCCGAGGTTCCCACTCCCGAGGTTCCCACTCCCGAGGTTCCCACTCCCGAGGTTCCCACTCCCGAGGTTCCCACTCCCGAGGTTCCCACTCCCGAGGTTCCTACTTCCTCAGCCCCTACTTCTGCGGCTCCTACTTCCGCAGCTCCTACTCCAGCAGCTCCTACTCCAGTAGCTCCTACTCCAGCAGCTCCTACTCCAGCAGCTCCTACTCCAGCAGCTCCTACTCCAGCAGCTCCTACTCCAGCAGCCCCCACTTCCGCAGGCCCCACTTCCGCAGGCCCCACTTCTGTGGTGGAGCCGCCCCGTAGGGACAACTCGGTGCCTGAGTCCGCCGCAGGAGAGGCGCTGGCGGGCTCGGTTTTGCCAAACCGGTCTGCTTGTCGGACAGGTTTGTGCGAAGCGCGCCCGGCAGGCGGGCCCCCACTCGAGTCCGCGTCTACCGGCTCCTGCCATCCGCCGTTGCGCACGGCGTTCGAGATGGACAGGCTTCCAGACCATGAGGGTGCGCGGGATCCTCATCCACCTCTGGCACCCTCCCTGGCGATGGAGCTGCCGTGCGTTTCTTCGCCTGGCGTGCCGCGCGCGATCGCCGCGCCTCCGCTTCCTCTGCCGTGGAGCGGTGCAGCCGGTCCTCCTGAGCACGAGTGAACTCCCTGCGCCCGGAACCCAGCCTGCAACAGCTTGTGGGGGGAAGGGTGGCTTGCGGGTAGACTGCCAGCCATGGCCAAGGGCAGGACTCCGAAGCAGCGCCGGCCGGGAGCGGGCAGCAAGCGCAAGTCCGCCCCGTCAACGCCGGAGAGCACGACCTCAGCCATCGTGACCACCGGCAGGAGGAGGCCGGTTTCGAAAGCGAGCAGCTCGGAGGCACCAGCGCCCGCGCGTGGGCTCGCGGCCCCTCGCCCAGAGCCTCGGGGGGAGCTGCCTGTGGCTGTCCCTGCCTCGGGGGAGAGCGGTGAAGGTGCCCAGGCGGCACTCGCCCGGTTGCGCAGCCTGGAGACGCTGGAGACTGCTTACGAGGCGTGGTTGGTGCTGAAGCAGGAGCACAGCACCGCCCGGCTCCGATTCAAGGAGGAGCGCGAGCGCCTGGACCAGCAGGGCTCCTTCCTCGTGGGGGCCGTTCGGGCTGCCGGTGTCGAGCCCAAGCCCGGCGGTGAGCCAGGCATCCTTCTCGCCGGAGCGGATAGCTTCCTTCGTGGCGCCGAGGCGCGGCTCTCTCAGGCGCGCGAGGAGCTTGCGCGCAAGGAGGCTGGCTCGGAGGCGTTCTACCAGCAGGCCTTCACCGAGATCCGCACCACGCTCACGGATCGCGTCCGGCGCTACCTCGAGGCCTCGCGTCCAAGACTGAAGCTGCTCCTGCGCAAGGTGGGAGCCACCCGCTCTATCTTGCACGTGGCTCGAGTCGGCAGCGACGAGGGCGTGCTGCTCTGCTTCCTCTTCACAGGACGCATCCCCTCGCGCTACGGCTTTCTCTTCGATGACTCCACCGAGGATGTCTCGCTGTCTCCCGCGCCCCTCTACCCGGACGAAGGCGTGGACCCGCACGGCACCCGCCCTGATGCCACCGCCCTGGCGGCTCGGATCGGGGCGCCCGGCGGGGCGCTGCCTCTCAAGGGCTTCCTGCCCGTCTTCGTCCCGCGCCCCGAGGGTGGTGAGGACTTTTTCCGCCTGCTCCAGCGAGGCCCCGTGATGGAGGTCGAGGTGGCCGACGGCGCCACGTTCCGCAACATCCTCTCACGCGAGGAGTCGGAGCGCTTCGCAGGCCACCTCCTGCGGCTCAAGCTCGAAGAGAAGATCGAACTCGAGATCGAGGCCGGCTGACCGGGAGCGCCGCTGACCTCTGCTGCCGAGGCTCAGTGGCTCCGATTCCTTCGCCCGAGAGTGCTGTGCTGGGAGTTCCTTTGACCCACGCGGCGAGCGGGCGCTGGAGCGCTTCGGAAGATCCGCCGATTCCGGACGAGGATTCACTCTCCCCCCAAAGCACGTCTGCCCTTACTCATTCCGCATGACACTGCGCGGGACGAGCCTTGACCGAGAATTCGCGGTCTGGGACGAGGAGCCGGAGAGCACCCGGGAGGCAGCACAGGGATGGGCGCCGGGGACTCGACTGCGGGCTGCCGTCCCGGCGCCGGAACCTCTGCGAGGCAAAATATGACGGGACGGGACGTGGAAGCCGTGGATGTGGTGATTGTCGGGGGAGGCCCCGCGGGCCTGAACGCCGCGCTGATGCTGGGCCGCGCCCGGAAGCGGGTGCTGCTCTGCGACGCGGGAGCACCCCGGAATGCCGCGGCCGAGAGCATTCATGGCTTCGTCACCCGCGACGGCACGCCGCCCAGTGAGTTCCGCCGCGTCGCTCGTGAGCAGCTGCGGCCCTATGGCGTCCAGGTGCGTGAGGTGCGAGTGAGCGCCGTGCAGCCGCTCGCCTCAGGCTTCCAAGTGCTCCTCGAGGGGGGAGGCGCGGTGAACACCCGGCGGGTGCTGCTGGCCACGGGCATGGTGGATGTCCTTCCGGAGCTGCCCGGCTACCGTGAGCTGTGGGGTAAGAGCATCTTCCAGTGTCCCTACTGCCACGGCTGGGAGGTCCAGGGACAGGCCTTCGGCGTGCTCGCGACCCAGGCCGCGCTTCTGGACTTCGCCCTGATCCTCACGGGGTGGTCCTCCGATGTCACGGTGTTCACCGACCGGAGCTTCGAGCTCTCTTCAGAGCAGAGGGGCCGCCTCCAACGCGCCGGAGTGCAATGCGAGGAGCGGCGCCTCCGACGGCTGATCTCCCGCGCCGGGGATGAGGCGAGAGGGGGCCTCCTCGAAGCGGTGGAACTGGAGGATGGGACGCGAGTGCCTCGGGAGGTGCTCTTCGCCGCCCCTCCTCAACAGCAGACGCGCCTGGTCCAGCAGCTCGGCCTCTCCCTGGATGAGCAGGGGTTCGTGCGCGTCGACGATCACCGGGAGACCTCCGTCCCGGGCATCCATGCGGCCGGAGACCTGACGACGCGTCTGCAAGGCGCGGTGCTGGCCGCCGCCGCGGGCTGCTTTGCCGCCGCCATGCTGAACCACGCCCTCACTCTTGAGAGCGCGGAGCGCGGAAACCGTTGAGGCGGGATCGGCTCCCGGCTACGAACGTGGGGATGCCCAAGCCCCGAGTCCCGCAGCACCTGACGTTGTCTTCCTCCTGCGAAGACTTCGAGGCGCTGCGTCTGCCCGTCTGGGTCGGCCGCTATGGGCGCGTGGAGGCCGCGCCACGGGGCCCCGCCGTTCACTCCTACGCGGTCATGATCCTCGTCACTCGCGGGCAGTCGAGCGTGCACCATGCGGGCGAGCAGGTGCTGCGGGCGGGAGATGTCCACCTCATTCCTCCGGGAGATCCGCATGGCCCTGGCCACTTCGAGGACGTCGACGGCTGGGCGCTCGCCTTCCGGCCGGAGATGCTGCCCCAGGAGGAAGCGGGGTGGGGGAGCGAGAGGGGGCTCCGGTTAGGCCCCTTCCTCCGGGTCCGAAGCGGTTGCCACCCTGTGCTGCGACCCACCCCGGCCCAACGCCGCCGCCTCGAGCACTGGCTGCGGCTCATTGAGGCGGAGGCGTCCCGGGAAGAGCGAGGCCAGAGCGAGGCGCTCGGAGCCCTGCTGCGGCTGGTGCTCATCGAGCTGGACCGCATGGCGGCTCCCCAGGGTGCACCTGAGCCCGTGGGCCTCAGCCTGGCCCGCCGCGCCCTCACGCACATCGAGGCGCACTGCCTCCAGCCGCTGTCGCTCACGGCTGTGGCCAGGGCCCTCGAGCGCTCACCCACGCATGTGGCCGGCGTCGTCCGTCAGGAGACCGGGCGCACAGTGGGGGAGTGGATCCTGGAGTACCGGATGGCCGAGGCCCGGCGGCGCCTCCGGGGCACCGACGAGCGCGTGGACATCATCGCCGAGCGCGTGGGCTACGCGGACGTGACGCACTTCATCCGCCTCTTCCGGCGCGTCCACGGCGTCACCCCGGCCGCCTGGAGGCGCCGGGCCACCGCCGTGGACTGACCCGGGCGGGGCTACTGCGTGCGCACCACGCCCACATCCGCGGTGCCCGCCAGCAGCGCGCTGCCCAGGAAGAGGTTCTCCGACTGGGGGCCGCCCAGGCGCACCGACTGGAAGATGACCATGTACGTCTGCTTCGGCATGGGGAAGGCCGTGCCGGGAATCGCCACGCGCTTCTGCTTCCAGTCCACCGGGACGGCGACGAGCTTCAGGAAGTCCAGCGGCGTCTTCGGCACGTTGGTGTAGGTGGGCTCGCCCTGCTGCCCGCTGTCGCTCACCGGCACCACCGTGACGAAGCCCAGCGTCCGCTCCTGCCCCGAGGGCGGATCCGCCCGGTCGAAGGCCAGCTCCGTGTTGGCCGCCATCCGCACCACTCCCGCGGACGGGTGCAGCGCCGGGATGTTCTCCTTGGCGGGCGCGTCCTTCACCTGGCCGATGAACTTCTCGCCGCTGCGCTCGGCGATGAACTCATAGGTGGCGCCATTCTGGTACGTCAGCGTGGCGTCGCTGTTGCTGGAGCGGCTGTAGGAGCCAAAGCCATCGCTGGTGAGGGGCACCTTCTGGGTGCCGTTGGTCTGCAGGGAGACGGTGGCGCCCGTCAGGCCCTCGGGGGTGGCGTTCTCCCCCTTGCGCGTGCCCAGGAAGACGATGGCCGCCGTCTGGCCCGGGATGGTGAACGAGGACTGCCCCCCGTCCGGTTGGACACCCCCATCGAAGCCCGCGACAGCCTCGGGGGAGATGGGGACATCCGGCGTGGAGAGCACGGTGCCCACCATCACCGTCTCGGCGGAGATCTGGTTGGCGGTCTTCTCGAGATCGCACGCCAGGGGAGCAAGGCAGCAGACGGCTACGAAGGACAGCAGGAAGAGGCGTTTCATCCGAATCGAATCCTTCCAGAAAGGCCGGCCCTGCAAGAGAGCATATCAGCCCCACACATGACAGGCGCGGTCGCGCTATCCTCGCGGCCCCGTGCAGAGCCGCCCCGTCCAGTCCTCCGGCCGCCGCTTCCTCAAGCGGCTGGGGTTTGCCCTCCTTCAGACCGCCATCTTTGGCGCGCTGATTGGCGGGCTCGTCTTCGCCCGCGTGCCGAGGACGCAGCTGGACACGGAGGGTGCCCCTCAGACGGTCCTGGCCTGGCTGGTGGGCCTGATCGAGCGCCCCGAGCGCGTCACCTACGACGCCCGCGTCCGCGCCCTGGGCGAGTCCCTCCAGCGTCAGCGCCCCAAGGAGTCCAAGCCCCAGGAGCGCGTCGTCGTCGTAACGGTGGATGACGACACCCTGACCAACGCGCGCCAGAGCCAGCACCGGGAGCTCGCCTCCTACCCGTGGCCACGCGAGGTGATTGGCGGGATGACGCGTCGGCTGGTGGAGGAGGGCGCCTCCATCGTCCTGATCGACATGCTCTTCCCCGAGCTGAGCCCGCGCGGGTGCTTCACCCAGGAGTCCGAGGCTGGGGAGGCGTCCGACGACGAGCGCTTCCGGAGCCTGCTGAGCCAGGATCCCGGCCGCTCCGCGCTCGCCTTCTCCTGGAGCGTCCCCCGCGCCAGCCCGCCCACGTTCCAGCTCTGGCCGTACCGTGCGCGCGTGGGCTCTCACCCGGGGCAGGCCGAGGCGCGCTCCCAGGCCCAGGCCGTGCTGGCCTTGCAGCGGCCCGCCTTCCTCATCCCCTCGGGAGACCGGGTGGAGGTGTGGGCCGGCGTGGAGGACGAGCGCGAAGGGCAGGTGCTCGCCGCGCGGCTGGGCGCTCCCCAGGCTCAGGCCCTGGTGCGCGAGCGCCGCAGCTCGGATGACGCCTCGCGCGTGACGCCGCTGGATCTCTTCGTCTCCCTGGCCGAGGTGGAGGTGGAGGGGCTGGATCCCTCGCAGCTGCTGCAGGTGCGCACGCTGCGGCACCCCGTGGTGCCGCTGCTCGGCTCCCAGAGCCTCCAGGGCGCGGTGACCGGCTTCCCGGACGCGGACGGTGTCGTCCGGGGCATGCTCCACCTGGTCAGCTATGAGCCCCATGAGGGCGAGCACCACCTCCTGCCCTCCCTGCCCCTGGCCGCCGCGATGAAGCTGGCGGGCACCCGCAAGCTCCGCTACGCCGACGGCCGGCTCCACGTGGGGGAGGCCTACTCGTTCCCCATGGACGAGACGGGCTACAGCCTCACGCGCTGGGAGGCGGGGGAGGCGGGCCGCACGGCGGGCGCCTCGGTGTTCCGCTCCATTCGCGCCTGGAACATCCTGCTCAACCTCTTTGATCTCCGCGAGGGGCGGCCGCCGCGCTCGGCCCATGATCTCGACCAGCGCGCCGTCATCCTCACGAACACCTCTACCTATGCCACGGACTACCGCGCCACGCCCATCGGCGAGGCGACGCCCCGGGGCGCCGTGCTCGCGCAGTCGCTGGAGAACATCCTCCTGTCCGAGGGCATTGCCCGCGCCGCGCCCCGGATGGATCTGTACCTGACGATGGGGATGGCCTTCCTGGGCGCCACCATCGCCTTCTTCTTCAGCCGCAGCTTCCGCTCCGGCTTCGGCGCCGTCATCTACTTCTCCAGCGCGGTGCTCGCGCTCGCGGGCTACTACTTCGTGGCCCGCTATGTCTTCGTGGAGCGGCAGCTGTGGATCGCCGTGGCCGGCCCGCAGCTCGCCATGGTGGCCACCTTCCTCCTCACCACCGTCTACACCGTGCGCACGGAGGACGAGATCCGCGACTTCGTCAACCACGCGCTCGGGCGCTACGTGAGCCCGGAGGTGGCGCGGCTCGTCACGCGCGATCTCTCCCTGCTGGTGCACCCCGAGCGCCGGCCGATGACGATCTTCTTCTGCGACATCGCCGGCTTCACCCGGCTCTCGGAGCAGATGGAGCCGGAGCTGCTCGTCCAGTTCCTCAACGAGTACCTCACGGAGATGACGCTGGCCGTGCGCGCCTCGGGCGGCCAGGTGGACAAGTACATCGGCGACACGGTGATGGCCTTCTGGGGCGCGCCCGTGCGCACCGATCGTCACGCGCACCTGGCCTGCGACGCCTTCCTGAAGATGCGCGCCCTGGTGCTGGAGCGCCAGCCGGCCTGGGAGAAGAAGTACGGCCAGCGCATCCAGTTCCGCGCCGGCATCAACAGCGGCGACGTCGTGGTGGGCGACATGGGCACCGAGCTCAAGTCCAACTACACCGTCTTCGGGGACGCGGTGGGCCTGGCCTCGTGGCTGGAGAACTGCAACAAGTTCTATGGCACCGTGGCGCTGGTGGGAGAGACCACCGCCCAGCTCGCGCGCGACGCCTACGTCTTCCGCGAGGTGGACCGGGTGCTGGTGAAGAACAAGCCCGCGCCCATCCGCCTCCATGAGCTGCTCGGGCGCCAGGGGGAGATCTCCCCGCGCATGCAGGAGCAGCTGGCCCTCTACGAGCAGGCGTTGACGGCCTACCACCAGCGCCGCTTCGACGAGGCGCTCGGCCTGTTCGAGCGCTGTGCTTCGGAGTATCAGGACACGGTCGCGGCCGTGTATGCGGGCCGGTGCCGCCGCTTCCTGGTCACCGCCCCGGCGGAGGACTGGGATGGAGTCTACGAAGTCGGGGAGAAGTGAGCCGTGAGCCCGCGGCGGATCGGCGCGTCGGTGGTGCTCGCCGGGGCGCTCGCGGCGTGCCAGGCGGCGAACACGCCCGCCATCCTGGTCCGGGCGGAGCAGAGCCTCGAGGTCAGCCGCGGCCAGCTGAGCCGCGAGCTGGATCAGCGCAAGGGGAGCCTCGGCCTCATGGGGGCCTCGCTCACCGGCTGCTCCCTGGAGCGTCGCAAGGCCTATGAGCTGGATGCGGAGCAGGAGGCCGCACTGGGCCAGGCCGTGGCCGCGCGTCAGCTCGTGGTGCTGGGGGTCGAGCCGCTGCCCGCCACGGCTCCGGTTGCACGCTACGTGGAGCAGCTGGGGCAGTACCTCGCGCTGGTGGCGGCGGCGGTGGGCAACTCCAACGGCCCGGATCGCGCCGGCCGGCCCGAGCGTGCCCTCGAGAACCGTCCCTGGCCGCATGCGGGCTACCAGTTCCGGGTGCTGCCGCTGGAAGAGCCTCGGGCCACCGGAGGCCCGGGAGGCATCGTCTTCATCTCCACGGGGTTCCTGCGCTCGCTCGGGAGCGAGGAGGAGCTGGCCGCGGTGCTGGCCCACGAGCTGGCTCACGTACAGCGGGGGCATGGCGTGGAGGCGATCAAGGCCGCCATGTGCGGCTACGAGGCGCGCCAGGAGTCCTCGGCCGCGCTCCGGGCCTTCGGCCAGCGCATCAAGCTCCAGCGCCAGACGGCCGCCCCCGGCTCCCGGGAGGCTCAGGGGCAGCGCGTGCCGGGGGAGCTTCTCGGAGGCGCGGCGGAGGAGGCCGCGAGCCTGTACCGGGAGGGCTTCCTCGAGGACTTCGAGCTGGAGGCGGACCGCATCGCCGTCCGGATCCTGCTGGCGGCAGGCTATGACGCCCGGGCCTTCTCAGGAGTGCTCCAACGCCTCTCCCTGGAGGCGCCGGCGAAGCATCCCTGGCGCCGGACGCACCCTCCGCCCCGGGAGCGGCTGGCGGTGGTGGAGGAGCGGCTGACGGCCCTCGGCTCGGCACAAGCCTGGCCCACCCCGGAGGCGGTGGAGCCGCGCACGAAGCGCTTCCGGGAGGCGATGGGCGCGCTGGCGGGCTACGGGTCCTCGTCCGGATTGCCGTAGTACTCGCGGATGGGCTGATCCTGGGCGATGTGCTCGGCGACCACCCTGCGCATCTTCTCGGGAGACATGCGCGAGTAGTAGACCTCCCCGGGCCAGCCCATGAGCTGGAAGTCCTCGGGAGAGAGCGGATCCCGCTTGCGCCCCGTGTCCTCGCGGATCACCACGTTGGGGCCCATGTGGCAGAAGCCGTAGCAGCCGCCCCGGTACGCCTCGCAGCGCGGGAGCAGGGCGCGCTGGGCGAGCTCCTCCTTGGCCGCGGCGAAGACGGCATCGGACCCGTTGGCCTTGCAGTCCATGCCTTTGCACACGGACAGGCGGTAGCGCTTCATCGAGGGCTCACCCTACGGGAGTTGGAAAAGGTGAGGAAGAGGCGAGCAGGCGTGCGCCCCCAGGGTCAGCCAGAAGCGCGGAGCTACTTGATGGCGCGCTCTTTCGGAGTCTCGCCGGGGCCGAGCGGCTTGGCCTCGTGGCCCTTGCCCACGGCGTGCGGCGTCTTGAGCTGCACCAGGCCCTCGCCGATGCGCGTATGGGCCTCCTTGTGCACGTGGTGCGGCTCCTCGGAGCCCTCGCGCTTGTTCCACGGATCGGACGGGTGCGAGACGGCAGGCCCCTTCAGCAGCCGGGGAATGTCGTACACGAAGTCCTGCCGGGTGTACTCGGGCTTGGTGTGCTCGTAGGTGTCCATGCGGATGGCGTCCTTGGGGCACGCATCCACGCACAGGCCACAGACGATGCAGCGCAGCTCGTCGATGACGAACTGGGTCGGGTACTTCTCGATGACGCGCGACTCGCCGTCCTTGGCCTCCTGCTCGTACTCACCGGCCTCGATGTAGATGCACTGGGCCGGGCAGATGGTGGCGCACATGTAGCAGGCCACGCACCGCGGCTTGCCATCGTCCCGAGGCACCAGCCGGTGCAGCCCTCGGTAGCCCGGCGGGTAGGGGATCTTCTCCTCCGGGTACTGGACGGTGGTGATGAGGCTGGTGCCCTTGCGGTCCACCACCTGCGTGTTCGCGTCGCGCGTTCCGAAGAGGTTCCGGAAGAAGTGGCGCGCGGTGATGCCCAGCCCCTTGAGGAGCTCCGGGAGGTAGGCCCGCTCGCGGACATCCGTGCGGGGATCTTGGGTCGCCTTGTAGCCCATGGCAGTCCTTGTCTTTCTTCCTCGGAAGCCTAATGCGTGGAGCCCGGGTGCGCACCTGCGTGCGCCGGGGCGTGTCCGCCCAGACTGGACGCGGCGTGGCCCTGCGCCACGGTCTCCTTGCGGGAGAGCGTCAGCGCCAGCAGCACCCCGAGCTGCAGAATCCCGAAGAGCGCCAGCCAGCGCAGCGAGGGATCCCACAGCACCAGCGCGCCGCTGATGAACACGTTGGCCAGGCCCACGGGCAGCAGCATCTTCCACCCGAGCGTCTGGATCTGGTCGTACCGGAAGCGCGGGAACGTCCAGCGGATGAGCAGCTGCAGGAAGCACAGCAGCAGCACCTTCACCCAGAAGAACGTGCCCAGCAGGGTGGCGTACACCAGCGGGGAGTCCTTGAGGTGGCTGGCCACCCACTCGCCGCCGAAGGGCAGGTGGTAGCCGCCGAAGAAGAGCGCCGCGGTGACGCCCGAGAGCACCACCACCTCGACGAACTCCGAGATCATGAAGAGGCCGAACTGCATGCCCGAGTACTCCACGAAGTAGCCGATGATCTCGGACTCACCCTCGGGCACGTCGAACGGAGCGCGCTTGGTCTCGGCGAAGGCCGCCGCGAAGAAGCCGATGAAGCCCACCGGCTGCAGCAGGATGCCCCACGCCGGCAGGCCGATGTCGAAGCCCTCGCCCGCGGCGCCGCCCGTCCACTGCCACAGGTAGCGCGCCTGGCCGGCGGCCTGGCCGCCCGTCTCCGCCGCCAGCGTGCCGACGATCTCCGGCAGCTGCACCGAGGAGAACGCCAGCATGATGCCGACCAGGGACAGGCCCAGCGCCACCTCGTAGGAGATCATCTGCGAGGAGGCGCGCACGCCACCCAGCAGGGCGAACTTGTTGTTGGAGGCCCAGCCAGCCAGCGCCGTGCCGTACACCGCCAGCGAGGCGATGGCGAACAGGTAGAGCAGGCCGAAGTCCGGCGTGCCCACCACCATGGCCACCTCGCGGCCCCAGAGGTTCACCGTGGGGCCGGCGGGGACGATGGCGAACAGGGCGAACACCGGCGCGAACGCCAGCAGGGGCCCCAGGTTGAAGAGGAGCTTGTTGGCGTTCTCCGGGCGGAAGGCCTCCTTGGTCAGCATCTTCAAGGAGTCCGCCGCCACGAAGGGCAGGCCCGCCAGCGCGCGGTTCTTCAGGCCCGGCAGGGCGATGCGCGCGCGGTTCGGGCCGATGCGATCCTGCATCAGCGCGCTCCACTTGCGCTCGGCCAGGGTGAGCAGCGTGGCGATGATCATCACGAAGATGAGCATCAGGAACAGGATGTTCGTCAGCCGGCTGGCCCCGTCGAAGCCGTACTTCTCCACGAGCCCGCCCACGGCGTAGGCCGAGGCCACGCCACCGGCGAGCAGGAAGAGGATGAACCCGGTGGCGAAGAGGACGGTGAGGATGCGGTTCATTAGATCCCTCTCACGCGGGGAGTACCGAACTCGCGGTACCCCGGGGGACGGCCATCGGCGCCGGTGGGCAGCGGGTTGATACCCGGCTTCTCACGGTCCGGCGGCGAGGACTGCTCCCAGTTGAACGAAGCGAGCTCGGCCACCTTCGGCGCCAGCTCGTGGAACACCTCACGCGCGGAGCTCCACGTCGCTCCGCCCATGGCCTTGCTGATCTCCGCCACCCAGCGCCAGTGCGGCAGCGCCTCTCCCTTGGAGGGGTACGCCTTGCGGAAGCGCTGGATGATGCCGTCCACCTGGACGAAGGAGCCCTCGTCCTCCACGTGCGCGGAGGCCGGCAGCACCACGGTGGCCTGCGCGGCGAGGGGCGACTCGTTCATCGCCTGCGCCACGAAGACCTCGGCCTTGGCCACCGCCTGCGCGAAGGTCTCGGCGTCGCCCGGCACCTCGGTGCCGATGGCGTACAGCGCCTTCACCTTGCCGGCGTGCAGCGCGGGCGCCAGCTCCTCGAAGGGCTTGAGCGTGAGGCCCAGCCCCTTGGCGATGAGCTCCAGGCCCTTGCGGTTGGGGTTCTTGTCCGCCGTCATGAGGTAGTGGTCCGCGGCGCCCTGAGGACGGCCGCCCACGTACACCTCGGTGACGCCCAGCGTGCCCTTGGCGAACGAGAGGCCCGCCAGCAGATCCTCGTTGGAGCACACCGGCGAGGCGAGCACCGCCAGCTGCTTCGAGCCCACCAGCGGCTGCAGCTGCTGGGCGGCGGCCTTGGCGGCCTCCCCGCGGGTGAGCACCGGGACGACGGTGTTCGGGGCCAGGGTGGCGCGCCGGCCCACGGTGGCGCTCAGCGCGCGGTTCAGGTTGATGGACTTGTACGAGAGCCGGCCCTGATCGCACATCCAGCTCTTGTTGATCTGCTCGTTCTCGCGCGGGCGGTAGCGGTAGGTGTCCTGGGACATCCAGTCCGCGTAGATGTTGCAGCCGCGCGAGCAGCCGGTGCACACGGAGGGGGTGGCGGACAGGAACCACGCGCGGGCGCGGAAGCGGAAGTCCCGGCTGAGCAGCGCGCCCACCGGGCAGATGTCCACCGTGTTGAGCGAGTAGTTGCTGTTGAGCTCGCTGCCGGGGAACACGTCGATGCGCTCGTGGCTGCCGCGGCCGAACACGCCCAGCTGCGGCTCCTTGGGCACCTCGTTCATGAAGCGCACGCAGCGGGTGCAGAGGATGCAGCGCTCCTGATCCAGCACCACCTGCGGGCCCAGCACCTTGCGCTTGTTCTTGAGGACCTTGCCGCCCTCCAGGCGCGAGGGGCGGTAGTCGTACTTCATGTAGTAGTCCTGCAGCTTGCACTCACCGGCCTGGTCGCAGATGGAGCAGTCGACCGGGTGGTTGATGAGCAGGAACTCCATCACCGCGCGCTGCTGCTCCTTCACCTTGGGCGTGGTGGTCTTGATGACCTGGCCCTCGGCCAGCGGCGTCTGGCACGCCGGCACGAGCTTGGGGGCGTTGGAGGCCTCGATGAGGCAGATGCGGCAGTTGGCCGCGATCGAGAGCCGCGGGTGGTAGCAGTAGAAGGGGATCTCCACGCCCACCGACTTGGCCGCGTCGATCATGTTCGTCCCCGGCTTCACCACCACTTCGTGGCCGTCGACGGTGCAGGTGACGAAGCCCGGGTTCTTGGGTGGGGGCGGCTTGGGCGGGCCACCGGCGGGCGCCGGGGGCTTGGGCGGCGTGGTGCTGCTGTGGGCCGCGGGCGGGCTGTCCGCCTTGGCGGCTGCGGGAGGGTTGGAGGGCTCCGGGCCGACCTTCGCGGCCGGGGAGTTCGTGGGCGCACCCTGCGGGGGCGGCTGCGCGTCTCCCGTCGGCTTCTTGGTGTCGTTCTCGCTCACTGCTCGACCTCGCCGCCGATCATGTTGATCATGTCAAAGGTGGGAATGAGGTCCGCCAGCATCTTGCCCTCGATGATGTGGGGGATGGCGGACACCATGGGGAAGCCCGGCGCGCGGACGTGGACCTTGTACGGCCGGCCGCCTCCGTCGCTCACCAGGTACCAGCCCAGCTCGCCGTTGGCCGCCTCGGTGCAGTCGTAGACCTCGCCCGGGGGCACCGGGATGCCCTCCATCACCAGCTTGAAGTGCGACATGACACCTTCGATGGTGCCGTACACCTCGGGCTTGGGGGGCAGGGCGATGCGCCAGTCGTCCACGATGATGGGGCCGGTGGGGAGCTTCGCGAGCGCCTGGCGGATGAGGCGATCCGACTGCTTCAGCTCCTCGAGCCGCATGATGTAGCGGTCGTAGTTGTCGCCGTGCTCGCCCACCGGCACGTCAAAGTCCAGCTGGCCGTAGACCCAGTACGGCCGGGCCTTGCGCACGTCGTAGTCCACGCCGCTGGCGCGCAGGCAGGGGCCGGTGAAGCCGAAGTCCAGCGCATCCTCGGCGGTGAGGATGCCGGTGCCCTTCATGCGGTCCACGAAGATGCGGTTCTTCATCAGCAGCCCCTCGACCTCCACGAGGAGCTCCTGGATCTTGTCCAGGGACTTGATCGTCTTCGGGATCCACCCCTCGGGCAGGTCGCGGTTGAGGCCGCCCACGCGCCCGTAGCTGGTGGTGAGGCGCGCGCCGGTCAGCTCCGTCACGCGATCCATGATCAGCTCACGGCCCTCGATGGCGTAGAGGAACGGGGCGAAGCCGCCGAGCTCCAGCGCCGTGGCGCCCACGCACGTGAGGTGATCGTGCATGCGGTGCAGCTCGGAGCCGATGACGCGGATGTACTGGGCGCGCTCGGGGATCTCCAGGCCGATGAGCTTCTCCACGGCGTTGAGGAACCCGAAGTTGTTCATCATCGCCGAGTTGTAGTTGAGCCGGTCCGTGTACGGCAGACACTGCGTCCACGTGACGTTCTCGCAGCTCTTCTGGAAGCCTCGGTGGAGGAAGCCGATCTCGGGATCCGCCTTGACGATCGTCTCACCGTCCAGCTCCACCTTCATGCGCACGGTGCCGTGCATGGCGGGGTGGGAGGGGCCCATGTTGATGTACATCCGCTTGGTCTGGAGGTGGGACTCCAGCTCCGACTCGTGGGCGTACGCGTCGGTGTCCGGGTTGGGGGCTTCAGGCTGCTTGGAGGGGTCCGACATGGAGTGGAGTCCTCGAGAGGCGTGGGGGCCGGGGCGTCAGGAGAGGCCGCTGGTGCCGGGGCCGCGGAAGATGTCCTTGATGGGGCGCTCAGGGATCAGCGGCTGCCGGTCGCGCAGGGCGTAGTCCTTGCGCAGCGGGTGCCCCTGGAACTCGTCGTACATGAGGATGCGGCGCAGGTCCGGATGGCCAACGAACTGGATGCCGTAGAAGTCGAACGTCAGTCGCTCCCACCAGTTGGCGCCCTTGAAGAGCGGCACCAGCGAGGGCACCTCGGGATTCGCCTCGGTGACGCGCACCTTGAGGCGCACGTGCTCGTTCCGGGTGACCGAGTAGAGGATGTAGATGACCTCGAAGCGGGGATCGTTCTCGGCCAGGTGCAGCCGGTCGACCGCGTCGATGGAGCCGAAGAGCTTGAAGTTCAGCTCCGGGTCATTCTTGAGGTACGCCGCCACCTTCGGCAGGTGCTGGGCATGGATGACGGTCCAGGCGCCGCCGGCCCTGTCGACGTAGCGCTCCGCGACCGCCTCCGGGAGGTGGGCGGAGACCCTGTCCAACGCGAATATGCTCAAGGGGGCCTCAATGGCAGAAGAATCCGCGGCTTTATAGGGAGGGGCGCCCGCAGCGTCAACGTAAAACCCCCAACCATGTAGGGCACTTACGCGCGCTAGAAGTGGGGGTGCCGCTCAGGCGGCCGCGGAGGTGTCCCCGGGCAGGGCGGAGCCTCGGGGCTCGGGAATGAAGAGCGACACGGGCAGGCTCTTGCCGGGCACGGTGGCGGGGGGCGCCTCGCGCCAGAGGAAGGCCTCTCCCGCCTGCTCACGGGTGGTGCGAGACACCAGCACGGGCGTTCCCACCGTCTTGGTGAGGCGCTCGATGCGGCTGGCCAGGTTCACCGTGTCCCCAATGGCCGTGTACTCCAGGCGCCGGGTGGCGGAGCCGATGTTGCCCAGCACCACCGGGCCCGTGTGCACCCCGACACCCATGCGCAGGCCCAGCTCGCCTCGCTGCTCGCGCTCCGCGTTGACGGCCTCCAGCTCGGCCACCATGTCCAGCGCGCACTGCACGCCCCGCCGCGCATGCTCCGCGTCCGCGATGGGGGCGCCGAAGTACACCATCAGCGCGTCCCCGATGAACTTGTCGAGCGTCCCGCCATGGCGGAACACCACCTCCACCATGCGCCCGTAGTACTCGTTGAGGATGGCGACCACCTGCTGGGGGGGCAGGCGCTCGCTCAGGGCGGTGAAGTCGCGGATGTCCGCGAAGAGCAGCGTCACCTCGCGCAGCTCCGGGTGGGTCTTCGAGATGGCCAGATCCTGCAGCCGATCCGCCACGGCGGGGGAGAAGTAGCGGCCGAGCCGCGCGCGCTTGAGCTCCTCCCGCGTCACCGCCGAGAGCAGCGCGCGGATGCGCAGCAGGAGGTGAGAGGCCCCCGCCGCGCTCGCCGCCAGCACCACCACCGCGGCCACCTGGGCCCCGATGGCGATGTTGGCCTGCCGCTGCAGTTGCACCTCCGCCACGGCCGCCACCCCGGTCACCGCTATCGTCGCCATCCGGCGCAGCGACAGGGCGGACAGGAGGATCAGGCACACGTAGATGCCCAGGGTGAAGCCGGCCACGCCGCCCGCGGAGGGGGACAGGGGCATCGACAGCGTCTGGAGCCAGAAGATCGCGGGCACGTCCACGAGGGCCAGGGTGAGGCCCGACCAGCGCTCCATCCACTTGAAGAAGTAGACGCCCCCCAGGGCCAGGGCGGTGACGGCCCAGTACGCGGCGAAGGGGGTGGAGTAGATGGCCCAGTCGGCCAGCCCGCGCAGGGAGCCCAGATACAGGGTGACGCCGAAGATGGCGGAGACAGCCAGGAAGCGCACCCACGACAGGTGGACCGCGTTGCGCACCCGTTCCACGTCGAGTGCCCGCGTGAGGCTCTGCTCGGTGGTGGGCCCTGCCGCTTCCGTCATGACGCTGGGCAACCCTCCCGCTGTCCGTGTACTCCGGTTGCCCACTCTTGCATGGGTTGGGCAGAGGTGCACGTTGCGGATCCCTCAAGGGGGCTCGCCTGGCAGGGAGGAGAGCGGTGCGGGCACAGAACCGGGGAGGTAGGCTCAAGTAGGCCCTGGCGTGCCAGCGACTCCAGTTCCCTTCGGCGCCCATGCCCTTGGAGCCGAGATAGCGTGGGCTCATGCCAGGCTGGCTTGGGCTGTATCTGGAAGATGCGGATGCCGTGACGCTGCGCGACCGGTTGAATGAGGATCCGGAGATCGCCTTCCTCATGCCGGAGGGGCCTGGGCGTTGGCGCGCGGTGTGGCAGGTGGATGAGCTGTTGGGCAAGACCCTCGTGTGGCATGCACCGGGCGGTCCCCTGCCACTGCTCCGCCCAGATGGGGGCGAGTCCTTCATTCCAGATCCCTTCGCGGGATGGCAGGAACTCCAGCCAGGGTTGGACCCCTCTGTGCCGTACCTCGGACTGGGATGGTCATCGACTCTGCTGTTCGAACTCTACACGCGGGGGTGGAGAGGCCTGCCACGGCCAGAGGTCATTCCGCTCTCCGGCATCACCTGGTACGGAGCCAGACCCTACGCCCAGCCCCCTGCTTCCACACGGCGGTGGTGGAATCGCTTTCGCCGTTGGTTTCAGGGGAGGACCGTCCGCATCACCCGAAGTGGCCTCGTCGAGGGCAGCCCCCGCGACATCTGGGCCATGCCCGCAGCCTTGCGCGCTATCCAGAGCGGGGTGAGTCGAGATCCCTATCCCCTCATCCGCGTGTCGCTGCCCCGGCAGAGCGCGTCACCTGCAGCTCCTCTCGCGGAGGGGTAATGGAGAGCGCCTCGTCGTCCTCGCTGCATCCGGCCCTGCTGCCTCCGGGCACACAGGTGGGCCCCTGGCGCGTGGTGGACTGGGCAGGCCTTCAGGCCCCAACATCCGACGCACCATCTGTATCTTGAACTCCTCCGTGTACGGCACGGCTCCTCTGTCCTTCACGCCCCCTGGGTGCTCATCCCGGCCTCGCGGTCCGGGCGATAACTACGCTGACACAGGGGGCCCGCGGCGGCGGCGGCGAAAGCGTGAGAGACAGCCCCGCGCTCCCCCCACTGCGGGAACGCGGGGCCGTCATTCACGGAGTGGGCGTCACGAGGGCAGCGGTGGCTTCGGCAGCTCGTTGACCGGGGGCAGCTCGCTCGTGAGCGCCTCGGCCAGCTGGAGCACCTGCTCCACCGGGATGCCCTTGAAGTCCAGCACCGCCTTGCCCTTCTGGTTGCGCAGCGTCACCTTGACGAGCGTGCCCTTGCC
>Ga0255338_1000578_pt1 | contig 106786 bp, 101 predicted proteins | sample MeOH1_35cm_T4_19_FD_203715 | JGI IMG/M metagenome (GOLD analysis project Ga0255338, IMG submission 203715) | Sandy soil microbial communities from University of British Columbia, Vancouver, Canada - MeOH1_35cm_T4_195 | ecosystem: Engineered > Artificial ecosystem > Sand microcosm >...
TTGCGAGGCGTTTTTTTGTTGGCGTCCGTATCACTTCACTTTTTGTGGGTTCATTGCGGCGCAGGGCAACTTTTGATGGCGGCTTGAAACGCCTTGTCGTAGTCCACGTAGGTTTCGGGGTCGTAGGGGATAATGTGTAAAGTAAAGCCTTCAGATTTTCCGTAGTAACTGATGGATTGATCGACGTTCACGGCCCAAAATCTGCCTGCGTGCTCGGCTATCAAATCGAATCCGTGAGAGCTCAGAACGCTATTCTCATCAAGCGCAGAGAAGCGATAGCGCAGAGGCTTATACCAGTCGGGCACGCTGGTAATCGCCGCCAACGCCTCCTTGGCGGGTTGTTCATCCGCCTTCTTTAGATACCCGTTCCAGATGGCGAATTTCTCGGTGCTTTCCAGTTCGGAATATGGGACTGGCAAGGGATCACGGCTGATCAATCGAGAGCCACCACAGTGAAATACCCAAAGGCCCGTCTTCACAAAGTCGTCAGCGTAGATCACCACGCCGTTGCCGAAATCGCTGTTATATTTGCTCGTCATCATTTCAAATCCACAATATCCCGGAACCAATGCGACGGCTGCTGCAATCCAGAAGAGCTTACTTCGGAAGAAATTCAATGTCATAAAGCGTCGCTTTATGTGGATTCATTGTGGCGTAGGGCAGCTTTTGATGGCGGCTTGAAACGCCTTGTCGTAGTCCACGTAGGTTTCGGGGTCGTAGGGTTCGATAGACAAGGTAAAGCCCTGAGTCTTGCCGTAATAGCTGAGAGATTGGCGGACTCTCACCCCCCATGACCGGCCAGCATGTTCGGCTATCAGATGGAATCTGTGGGCGCTCAAGCCGCTGTTATCGTTAAGTCCAGAATAGAGATAGCGCAGGTGCCTATACCAGTGGGGAACGCTCGTAATGGCCGCCAGCGCCTCCTTGGCGGGTTGTTCATCCGCTTTGCTTATGGGGGAATTCCATATCTTGAACTGCTTGGTGCGTTCCAGTTCGTCGAAAGGGACCGGAATCGGTTCTCGGCTGATCAACCGAGAATGGCCGCAGTGCAGCACCCATAGCCCCGTATTTACATAATCGTCGGCATAGATCACCACGCCGTTACCGAAATCGCTGTTATATTTGCTCGTCATCATTTTAAATCCACAATATCCCGGAAACAACGCGACGGTTGCAGCAATCCAGAAGAGCTTATTTCGGTAGAAACTCAAAATGACCTCCTGGTACGCCAAAGGGAGTCCCGCCGGAGATTACGGGATGACTCGCGCCACTGGTCTGATAGGTAAATTCGTGGTGCTTGTTGGATTTTTGTCGCTCCGCATCCAGCGCAACCCACTGCTTGCACCACGCTTCCGCGGGCACTGCGTTACCGGTGTTTTTGCACAATTTTCCCAATTGGCGCTCTTCGAACGTCCCCCAGGTGTTCTTGTAATCCGACCTGCGAATATAGGCGCGCACCTTCACTCGCAAATGGTTAGCCAGCAATTGCGCCAGGCTTTCATTGGTTTGCGGAAAGAATTGGACACCTTCCTCGATCGGGTAATCCGGGCGATTGCCCATACCGGTCCGGCAGGCATAGCTGTCGACCCGTGCCGAGCTGGAGAACGCCGACTGGGAAATCTTCTGGCAGTTCAGCACATCGAGAGACATTCGCGCATCGTCGCCGAGCTGATAACCGAAAGCGATGCGTTGAGGCACGCCATGACTGAACAAGGACAGGCGCTCGATCGGCGACTGCTTCCGGTCCTTGCCATGGTTCAGATATTGAATCAGCGCATCGGCGCTCGTTACGCGAACAAGAGCCGCCCCATAGACATCGGCCGACTTCGCCGCAGCTTCTAGCATGGCTTCGCTATACGCCGGCGTGAACAACACCAGCGTCCTTGTCGATGCGGCCTTGTGGCGCCTGAATTCGGCCAGCTCGCGCACGGCCTGACCGATAAACATCATCTTGTTACCTGAACCCCGGTCGTGCTGGCTCCCGGCGACCGCGATCCATTCGGGCGTCGATGAAGCGGCGATATTCCCGGGGCGCATCAACAATGCCCCCGCCATTGCGGCACGCTGCTCCAGATGCGGATCGGCCAATAGCGCGGCCATCAGCGATCGATTCACCAACCCACCCGGGTGCACGGCGCCCATCTTGGCAAAGTCGACGACGACATGGCTAGCCGTACCGCCCCAAAGGAAGCCTCCGGCCGTATCGAAGCTGCCTGAGGTGATGGTCCCGCCGTGAGTGGTCGGGCTGCCCGAATAGGCCAACGGCAAATTGCCGACGGTGATGGACGGAAAGCCTGCAGTCAGGACTGCACCGCAGGCGCAGGCGTCGCCAACGCGCGCGGCGCCAAAATGATTGACGTTGGAATCGGCGGAAGCGGATGTTATGGCTGAAGTGCCATGAATTGGGCAGAGATGCATATCGCCCAGTCGAGCGACAGGGAGCATGCATGTTTCCTCGTTGGCAGTTCGACGGAGAGCATCGACACTACCGAATCCACGCATGCCAACTATTGCTTTTGCTCAACTTGCTCCGCACCAAAAACAAAACCCCACACTCCGGAAAGTGTGGGGTTCGTCAGTGCGCCGCGACCTCGTGAAGGCGAGGCACACGCGTCAGCTGCGCACCGCTACTTTTTCTTCTCGAACTCGAACTGCGGCGCGGCCGGTTCGCTGTCCTGCGACGGTGCTGGCAACTCCAACTGCCCACTGCCCGAGGCACCCGGCGCTGGTGCCCCCGGGGCCGGGGAGGCCGGTGCCGATGGCGCCGCAGGCTGGCGGGATTCCAGGTCGATACTCAGGTCACGCGTGATGCTGCGGTCCTGCTGGACCACCTTGCCGGTGCTGACCAGCCCCGGGAACACGATGATCAGCGCCACCATGACCAGCTGGATCACGACGAATGGCACCGCGCCCCAGTAGATGTCCGTGGTCTTGACCTCGCGCGGCGCCACCGAGCGCAGGTAGAACAGCGAGAAGCCGAACGGCGGGTGCATGAACGAGGTCTGCATGTTCACTGCCAGCAGCACGCCGAACCAGATCAGGTCGATGCCGAGCTTGTCCGCCACCGGGCCCACCAGCGGCACCAGGATGAACGCCAGCTCGAAGAAGTCCAGGAAGAACGCCAGCAGGAAGAACAGCACGTTCACCGCGATCAGGAAGCCGGTCTGGCCGCCCGGCAGCGCCGTCAGCAGGTGTTCCACCCAGAGGTGGCCGTCCACGCCATAGAACGTCAGCGAGAACACCCGGGCCCCGATCAGGATGAAGATCACGAAGGCCGACAGCTTCAGCGTGGACTCCATCGCCTGCTTGGTCAGGCTCAGGTTCAGGCGTCCCTTGATCATCGCCAGCACCAGCGCGCCGAGTGCGCCCATGCCGCCGCCCTCGGTGGGGGTGGCAATGCCGAGGAAGATTGTGCCGAGCACCAGGAAGATCAGCGCGAGTGGCGGAATCAGCACAAACGTGACCTTTTCCGCCATGTTCGACAGCAGCTTCAGGTTCAGCGTCCTGTTGATTACCGCCACGACGAAGGCGAACAGGATGGCCGCGCCCACCGAAATCACCAGGCGTTCATCCAGCGGCGCCTCGGGCTTGTAGAGCTTGTCGACCGCCACGCCCACGGCGATGGACAGCACGGTCAGCACCAGCACCGAGCGCGAGCCGGTGGCCCCGCTGGACTCGCGGAAGGTGCGCGCCTCGATCGGCAGCGCCGGCGCGGCGGCCGGGCGGATCAGCGTCACCATCAGCACGTAAAGCATGTACAGGCCGGTCAGTACCAGGCCGGGCACGAACGCGCCCTTGTACATGTCGCCCACCGAGCGGCCGAGCTGGTCGGCCAGCACGATCAGCACCAGCGACGGCGGGATGATCTGCGCCAGCGTGCCGGACGCCGCGATCACGCCCGAGGCCAGCCGCTTGTCGTACTTGTACTTCAGCATCAGCGGCAGCGAGATCAGCCCCATCGAGATCACCGACGCCGCCACCACGCCCGTGGTGGCCGCCAGCAGCGCCCCAACGAAGATCACCGCGTAGGCCAGCCCGCCCCGGATCGGCCCGAACAGCTGGCCGATGGTATCGAGCAGGTCTTCGGCCATGCCTGACCGCTCCAGAATCAGCCCCATGAAGGTGAAGAACGGGATGGCGAGCAGGGTGTCATTCTCGATGATCCCGAACAGCCGGCTCGGCAGCGCCTGGAGCAGCGAGGGCGGCAGCATGCCCAGCTCGATGCCGACGAACGCGAACAGCAGCCCGTTGGCGGCCAGTGCGAAGGCAATCGGGAACCCGGACAGCAGGAATACGACCAGACTGGCGAACATGATCGGCGCGATGTTCGCGGCAAGGAAATGCGTCATCGTGGCGACCTCTTATTGTTTTTCCGACCGGCCGGTCGATGCGGCCTGCGCGATGGCGGCGATTTCCTCGGCCGGATCGGTCGCATGCTTGCGGAACGCCGAGAACGGCAGCAGGCCCTTCAGGTAGGCGATGCGCTTGATCAGCTCGGAAATCCCTTGCAGGATCATCAGGAAGAAGCCCGCCACGATCAGGAACTTGGCGGGCCAGCGGATCAGGCCGCCGGCGTTACCTGACATCTCGTGCCCGGCATACGACAGCCAGAAGTACGGAATCGCCAGCCAGAGGATGATGCAGCAGATAGGCAGCAGGAAGAACAGCACGCCGAAGATGTCGATCCAGACCTGCTTGCGCTCGGACAGGTGGCCTGCCACCACGTCGATGCGCACGTGCTCGTCGCGACGCAGGGTGTAGGGCGCCCCGAGCAGGAAGACCCCCGCGAACAGGTACCACTGCATTTCGAGCCAGGCGTTGGAACTGACACTGAAGCTGTAGCGAATGATGGCGTTCCCGGCGCAGATCAGCACTGCGACCAGGATCAGCCATTTCGCCCACTGCCCGATGAAATCGTTCACGGCATCGATAAGCCGCGAGATTTTCATGAGGAAAGACATGTGATCGTCCTAATGGGTACTAAGGGGGCTACTAACGGGGATACGGGGGTGGCGCGTTAGTCTACGTCCTTCGATGCACGGCTTCGCTAGGGTGAATCCCCAGTTCGTCACATTTTTGCCGCGATTTGAGGCAGGGCGCATTGCGCGAATCCCCAAAATGGTGTGCGCGGGGCCTGCGGGAGGGAGAAAGCGGGGGAGGGCGAGGGTTGGGGCGGCAGGACAGCCGCCCCGGTGCTACGAACTTCGTCAGGTCCGGGGCGGACCGATCAGCTTTGCAGCGCAGCGCGGGCGGCCTTGATGGCAGCGCGCACCTGGGCCGGCGCCGTGCCGCCGATGTGATCGCGGGCGGCCACGGAGCCTTCCAGCGTCAGCACGGCGTGTACGTCGTCGCCGATCAGGCTGGACTTGTCGCCCAGGCCCGAGACCTCGCGCAGCTCGGCCACGGTGAGGTCGGCCAGGTCGCAGCGGCGGTCGTCGCAGGCGCGCACGGCGTGGGCCACGGCCTCGTGGGCGTCACGGAACGGCAGGCCGCGCTTGACCAGGTAGTCGGCCAGGTCGGTGGCCGTGGCGTAGCCCTGCAGCGCGGCGGCGCGCATGGCCTCCGGCTTCACGGTGATGCCCGGCACCATGTCGGCAAAGATGCGCAGCGTGTCCACCACGGTGTCCACCGTGTCGAACAGCGGTTCCTTGTCTTCCTGGTTGTCCTTGTTGTACGCCAGCGGCTGGCCCTTCATCAGCGTCAGCAGGCCGATCAGGTGGCCGTTCACGCGGCCGGTCTTGCCACGGGCCAGCTCGGGTACGTCCGGGTTCTTCTTCTGCGGCATGATCGAGCTGCCCGTGCAGAAGCGGTCGGCAATGTCGATGAAGCCGACGCGCGGGCTCATCCACAGCACCAGTTCTTCGGAAAAACGCGAGACGTGCGTCATCACCAGCGCGGCGGCGGCGCAGAATTCGATGGCGAAGTCGCGATCGGACACGGCATCGAGCGAATTGCGGCAAACGCCGTCGAAACCGAGCTGGGACGCCACGAACTCCCGGTCGATCGGGTAGCTCGTGCCGGCCAGCGCGGCGGCGCCCAGCGGCAGGCGGTTGACGCGTTTTCGGCAATCGGCCATGCGCTCGGTGTCGCGCGTGAACATTTCCACATAGGCCAGCAGATGGTGGCCGAAGGTGACCGGCTGGGCCACCTGGAGGTGGGTGAAGCCGGGCAGGATGGTGTCGGCGTTCTGTTCGGCCAGGTCCAGCAGCGCGCCGCGCAGGGCGCCCAGCAGGCCGATGATGTTGTCGATCTCGCTGCGCAGCCACAGGCGGATATCGGTGGCCACCTGGTCATTGCGCGAGCGGCCCGTGTGCAGGCGCTTGCCGGCGTCGCCAACCAGCGCGGTCAGGCGGGCTTCGATATTCAGGTGGACGTCCTCGAGGTCGAGCTTCCACTCGAACGCGCCGGACTCGATCTCGCCACGGATCTGCGTCATGCCACGCTCGATCTCGGCGCGGTCCGCCTCGGCGATGATGCCTTGCTTGGCCAGCATGGCCGCATGGGCCAGCGACCCCGCGATGTCGAACAGCGCCAGGCGCTTGTCGAAGAAGACCGATGCGGTGTAGCGCTTCACCAGGTCGGACATCGGTTCGGAGAAGCGGGCGGACCAGGCTTCGCCTTTCTTGGCAAGTTGGGAGGTCATGGCAGGTGGGGTGGGGCAGGCGGAAAATCGGAAACCGCGATTATATCGCCTTGATGCGGGCGAAACCGGCTTGTCGGTACCTCCCCCTGCCAGGAAGGCACGGGGAGGCAACCGGCGTATACATCACATTCGGTCAGCCGCTGTTGCGCAGCCCGGCCGCCACGCCGTTGATGGTCAGGTGGATGCCGCGCCGCACGCGCACGTCGTCACCGTCCTTGCCAGCCCGGTAACGCTTGAGCAGTTCCACCTGCAAGTGGTTCAGCGGGTCCAGATAGGCAAAGCGGTTCTTGATCGAGCGCGCCAGCAGCGGGTTGTCGGCCAGCCGTTCGTGGCGGCCGGTGATCAGCGCGAGCATGTCGCTGGTCAGGTGCCACTCGGCGCTGATGCGCGCGAACACGCTCTTGCGCAGCGCGGTGTCCTCGCACAGCTGCGCGTAGCGGGAGGCCACGGCGAGGTCGGTCTTGGCCAGCACCATGTCCATGTTCGAGAGCAGCGTCGAGAAGAACGGCCAGCTCTTGACCATGCGGCGCAGCGTGGCCACCGTGGCCTTGCGCGATTTCTCGTCCGGCGCCTCGTCCACCAGCGCCTTGACCGCGCTGCCGAAGCCGAACCAGCCCGGGAGCAGCAGCCGGCACTGGCCCCAGGAGAAGCCCCAGGGAATCGCGCGGAGATCCTCGATCTTGCGGTTCTTCTTGTCCATCAGCTTGCGCGAGGCCGGCCGCGAACCCAGGTTCAGGTCGGCGATCTCGGTGATCGGCGTGGTGGCGAAGAAGTAATCCTTGAAGCCCGGCGTCTCGTAGACCAGGTCGCGATAGGCGGTGAAGGCGCGGTCGGACAACTGCTGCATCACGCCCTCGAACGACTCCAGGTCCTTCGGCGCGTTCTGCGTGGGCAGCAGCGAGGCCTCCAGCGTGGCCGCCACCACGGTTTCCAGGTTGCGCCGGCCGATTTCGGCATTGGCGAACTTGCTGTTGATGATCTCGCCCTGCTCGGTCAGCCGGATCTGGCCGTTCACGGTGCCGGGCGGCTGCGACAGGATGGCCTGGTAGGTCGGCCCGCCCCCGCGCCCCACGGTGCCGCCGCGGCCATGGAACAGCCGCAGCTTCACGCGGCGGGCCTCGAACAGCTTCACCAGCGCCAGTTCGGCCTTGTACAGCTCCCAGTTCGAAGTCAGGAAGCCGCCGTCCTTGTTCGAATCCGAATAGCCGAGCATCACCTCCTGTTCCACGCCATGGTGGGCGATGACCGAGTCGAAGCCGGGCAGGTCCAGCAGCGACTGCATGATGCCGGCCGCGTTGCGCAAGTCCTCGATGGTTTCGAACAGCGGGATGACCATCAGCTCCATGCGCGCCGGATCGGTCTTGCTGCCGAGCGTGCCGCGCAGCATGCCGGACTCTTTCTGGAGCAGCATGACCTCGATCAGGTCAGACAGCGTTTCGGTATGCGAAATGATGTAGTTGCGGGCCACGCGCTTGCCGTAGCGGGCGCGCAGGTCGCGCGCCATGGCGAAGATCGCCAGCTCGCTGCGCGTCTGCTCGGAATACTCGTGCCACGGCATGGTCAGCAGGCGCGGCTGGCGCAGCTCGGCCAGCAGCAGTTCGCGCTTGCGGGCCTCGGGCAGCGCGGCATAGTCGCGCTCCACGCCGGCGGCGGCGAACAGTTCGGCGATCACGGCCTCGTGGACGTCGGACACCTGGCGCATGTCCACCGAGGCCAGGTGGAAGCCGAAGATGGCGATGGCGCGCTGGAGTGCGTCGATGCGCGCCTGGGCCAGCGCCACGCCGTGGTGGGTGCGCAGGGAATCCATCACGACCTGCACATCGGCGGCGAATGCCTCGGCGTTGTCGTACGGCGCCACGTCTGCCACCGGGTGGCGCTGGGCCTCGTGGCCGGTGAGCTTCTGCGAGGTGGCGGCCAGCCGTGCGTACATGCCGATCAGTGCGCGGCGGTACGGCTCGTCGGAACGGTGGTCGGAATGGTCCGGCGAGGCATCGGCCAGCGCGATCAGCTCGGGGCTGACATCCACCATCAGCGACGACATCGACAACTCCGCGCCCAGCGCGTGCAGTTCGTCGAGATACCACCCCATGATCAGCTGCGATTGCTCGCGCGCGGCGTGCTGAAGCGTCTCTGAAGTCACATTCGGATTGCCGTCACGGTCGCCGCCAATCCACGAGCCCATCTGCAGGAACGGGGCGAGCGGTGCCGGCGCGGTGCCGGCCTTGCCCTTCTTGCTGGTCGGGAACACGGCGGCGATGTCTTCCTCCATCTCGGCCATCAGGCGCGGAATGCCGTGCAGGAAGGTGGTGCGGTAATAGGAGAGGGCGTTCTCGATCTCGTCCACCACCATCAGGCGGTTGTTGCGCAGCATGCGGGTCTGCCAGAGCGTGGTCACGCGGGCGCGCAGTTGCGCCGTGTTGTGGTCGCGCTCGCGGGCGGTCATCGGCAGGTCGCGCTCGGCCAGCAGGCGGGCGATTTCGCGCTCGGCGTCGAGAATACTCTTGCGCTGCACCTCGGTCGGGTGGGCGGTCAGCACGGGCACGATCAGCGCTTCGTCGAGGAACTTGCGCAGCTGCTTGCCGGTGACGCCGGCGGCGTCGATGGCTTCCAGCGCGCGGGCCAGGCTGCCCGGCTGCGGCGGCGAGCCGGCCAGCGCATGCACGCGGCGGCGGCGATTGTGGTGCTGGTCCTCGGCGATATTGGCCAGGTGCGAGAAATAGCTGAAGGCGCGCACCACCTGATTGGTCTGGTCGCGCGACAGCCGCTTGAGCAGGCGGTCCAGCTCGGCGCCGGCGGAGCGGTCGTTCTCGCGGCGGAAGCGCACGGCGGTCTGGCGAATCGTCTCAACCAGATCGAACGCGGCCTCGCCCTCCTGCTCGCGCACGCAGTCGCCCAGCAGGCGGCCCAGGAAGCGGATGTCCTCGCGCAGCGGCAGGTCCTTGTCGGCGGTACGGCGCGCGGGCGAGGCCGCGGCGGCGATGGCCGCATCGGCGACCGTCGCGCCATTGGCGGCCACCACGGCCAGCTTGGCACGGGCGGCGCGCGGCTTCGCTGGGGCGGCGGAAGTGCCTTTCGCTTCACGCGGAACGGGGTTTGACTTGGTGGACTTGCGGGCAGGGGTGGTACGGGTGCGGCCCGATGGGCGCGCGACGGGCTGGGTCATGCAGTCATCTCCTCTGTCTTTTATAGGGTGCCGGTCGCCTTGAAGGCGCCCTGGTCATGTCCGATGCACAGCGAAGCGATTTCTGGCGCATTCCGGGGCCTGAGGCCGCCGGGGTGCGTGCTAACATGCGCGCATGCAAGCACCTGCGTCTCCGTCTTCTTCGTCCGCTGCCGTATCCCGCAGCATGCCGCACAAGCTCGTGATCGCCTCGCGCGAAAGCCGGCTGGCGATGTGGCAGGCTGAACATGTACGTGCTGCGTTGCAACAATACTATCCCTCGTGCGATGTGTCTATTCTCGGCATGACGACAAGGGGTGATCAAATTCTCGACAAGTCCCTGTCCAAGGTAGGCGGCAAGGGGCTCTTCGTGAAGGAACTGGAGGTGGCGATGGCCGAGGGCCGCGCCGACCTTGCCGTGCATTCTCTCAAGGATGTGCCGATGGAGCTGCCCGCCGGCTTCGCGCTCACCGCCGTGATGGAACGCGAAGACCCGCGCGACGCGCTGGTCTCGTCGCAGTTCGCCTCGCTGGACGTGATGCCGCCCGGCACCGTGGTTGGCACGTCGAGCCTGCGCCGCGAGGCCGCCCTGCGCACCCGCTATCCCCATCTGGTCATCAAGCCGCTGCGTGGCAACCTCGACACTCGCCTGCGCAAGCTGGACGCCGGTGAATTCGGCGCGATCATCCTGGCTGCGGCCGGGCTGAAGCGGCTGGGGCTGGGCGAGCGAATCCGCGCGCTGATCGAGCCGGAGGCCTCGCTGCCTGCGGCCGGACAGGGCGCGCTGGGCATCGAGATCCGTTCCGATCGCCCCGAACTGGCCGCGTGGCTGGCGCCGCTGAACCATACCCCGACGCTGCTGGCGGTGTCGGCCGAGCGCGCCGTGTCGCGCCGGCTGGGCGGCAGCTGCCAGGTGCCGCTGGGCGCCCATGCCCGCTGGCGTGGCGATGCCCTGCAACTCGATGCCTTCGTGGCGCTGCCGGACGGCAGCCGCGACGTGCGTGCGCACGCAGCCCTCGCGGTGGACACCCTGGACGCAGCCGAGCAGCTCGGCGCGGCGGTGGCCGGCGACCTGCTCGCGCGCGGCGCCGAAGACGTGCTGGCGGCGCTTGCTGCGGCGGGTCCGACCTGAGGCGCGCGCGATGCCCCGCCCGACCGTCGTAGTTACGCGACCTGCCGGGCAGTCCCGGCAACTGACCGAGGCGCTCCAGTCCGCCGGACTGGACGTGCTCGGCTTCCCCCTGCTCGCCATCGGCCCGCCTGCCGACGACGCCGCGCTGCGTGCGGCGCTGGCCCGGCTCGCCGACTATGCGCTGGTGGTCTTCGTCAGCCCCAATGCGGTGTCGTTCGCGCTCGATGCGCTGGCGCACGTGCAGAACGCGCCGGCGCTGCCGCAATGGCCGGCCGAGGTGCCAGTGGCCGTGGTGGGGCCGTCGAGCGTGGCCGCGCTGGCCGAACGCGGCATTGCCGCGCCCGCCTATCGTGTGATTGCCCCGGCCGGGGCGCATGGCAACGCCGAAATCCACAACGAACCGGCGCGCTTCGATTCCGAGGCGCTCTGGTCCGAACTCGACACCACACCCGGCGCGTTCTCGGGCCAGCGCGTGCTGATCGTACGGGGGAACGGCGGGCGCGACTGGCTCGGCGACCGCCTGCGCGATGCCGGCGCCACCGTCGATGCCGTGGAGGCTTACAGCCGCACGCTGCCGGAACCCACGGCCATGCAATGGCAGGCCGTGCGCGACAACCTGAAACCGGGCGCGCCGCCCTGCGCATGGCTGTTGACCAGTTCCGAAGCCGTGCGCAACCTCGACGCGCTGGCCCGGTTGCACCTGTCGCCGCAGGAACACGAGCGTCTGAAGCAGATGCAGTGCATTGCGCCGCATGCGAGAATTGCCGCGCAGGCGAACGCGCTGGGCTTCGCCCATGTGCTGCCCGCCGCGCCCGGCGACGCCGGCCTGCTGGCCGCCTGCACGCAGTGGGCCGATGCCCACGCGGGGCCGGCGGAGGCGCTGGCCCGCCCAGATACATCCGACACCCCGGTGGTGGCCGTCGCCCCGACGCCAGCCCCGCGCGCGCCGGTTCCAGATTCCCCGTCAACGAAGGTTGATCGCGTGACGCCAGACACTACGTCCTCCTCCTCATCAGCCTCCGCAGCCGCCGCGGCATCGGCCCCGCCGCCGCACGTTGCGCCGCCCACAGGCGCTGCCGCCAGTGCTCCCGCTGGCTCCGCTGCCCCCGCCTTCAGCGCACCGCGCCGCATGAACCCGTGGTGGATCGTCGCCGCCGTGATCGTGCTGGCCACCGCGGCGGGCTTCTGGTGGCTGCAACTGCGCGTGGAACACCTGACCCAGGAGCTGGCGCGGCGCCAGCAGAACAACGACGCGCTGGTCCAGGAGACCCGGGTGCTGTCGCGCAACGCGCAGGAAACGGTTAAGGAACTCCAGGCCAAGGTCGGCGCGCTGGACGGCCAGGTGGTCGAGACCCGCGACAAGCAGGTGGCGCTCGAACAGGTCTACCAGGACCTGATGCGCAACCGTGACGACTGGGAGATCGCCGAGATCCAGCAGTTGCTGACCAACGCCGGCCAGCAGCTTCAGCTCAGCGGCAACGTGCAGGTGGCGCTGGCTGCCCTGCAAAGTGCCGACGCCCGGCTCGCGCGCGCCGACAAGCCGCAGTACAACCAGCTGCGCCGGGCCCTCGCGCGCGACATCGCCCGCATGAAGGCCGTGCCGGATACCGACCTGACCGGCGCCGCGATCAAGCTCGATGAATCAATCAACCAGATCGACGTGCTGCCCCTGCTGTCCGGTGAGCGCATGCTCGACCGCACGCCGGGCGAGAGTGGCAAGCCGGCCAGTGCGGCGCAAGCATCACAAAATGCCCAGCCGGCGCCCGAAGCCGGCAACGCCTTCACCCGCCTCTGGCACTACGTGCTGGGCGAGATGGGGCAGGTGATCCGCATCCGCAAGGTGGACGACGCCAACGCGCTGCTGCTCTCCGGCGACCAGGGCTGGTTCCTGCGCGAGAACGTGAAGCTGCGGCTGCTCAACGCGCGGCTGGCGCTGCTGTCGCGCAACGAGCCGGTATTCCGCAATGACCTCGCCGCCGCCCAGGCGCTGATTTCAAGATATTTCGATACCCGCTCGCGCCGCGTGCAGGGCGTGCTGACCCTGCTCAAGCAGGCGCAGGCCAGCGCGGTCTCGGTGTCGCTGCCGACCATGGCCGAGAGCCTTGGCGCGCTGCGTGCCCTGAAGAAGGAGTAGCCATGCGACTTCTGTTCTGGGTAGCGGTCCTGTTCGCCGGCGCCGTCGGGCTGGCGCTGTTCACGCAGTTCAACCACAGCAACGTGGTGCTCTTCTACCCGCCGTACCGGGTGGAAATGTCGCTGAATCTCACGCTGGCGCTGCTGTTGCTGCTGTTCTTCGTGGTGTGGACGATCCTGACCACGTTCCGCCACCTCTCCGAAATGCCGCGCCGCGCCGCCGCTTACCGCGAACGCAGCCGCATGAGCAAGGCGCAGGCCGCGCTGCGCGAGTCGATCGAAAACCTGTTTGCCGGACGTTTCGCCCGGGCCGAGCGCGCCGCGCGCGACGCCCAGGCCTGGCCGGAACAGGCGCAGACCGCCGCCCTGGTGGGCGCGCGGGCCGCGCACCGGATGCAGGAATCGGAACGCCGCGACGCGTGGATGGCGCAGGTCACGGACCCCGAGCGCGCCCAGGCGCGGCTGGTTTCCATGGCCGAACTGCTGGTCGATGCCCGTGACGCCGAGGGCGCGCTGGAAACCATCGCCCAATTGCAGTCACAGGGTGGGCGGCAGATCCACGTGCAACGGATTGCGCTGCGTGCGCACCAGCATCTGAAGAACTGGACGGAGGTCCTGCGGCTGGCGCGCTCGCTGGAGAAGCGCAACGCGCTGCACCCGGTGCTGGCGCTGCGGCTCAAGCAGCTTGCCGTGGAGGCGATGCTCGACGAGCGTCGCCATGACGCGGAAGGGCTGTACCACTTCTGGCGCTCGCTGTCGCCCGATGAGCGGCACGCGGTGCGCATCGCCGAGCCGGCGGCGCGCTACTTTTCGGCGCTGGGCCGCCAGAACGAGGCGCGGCGCATTGTCGAGGAAGCGCTCCGGGTCAACTGGGACAGCCGCCTCGTGCAGCGCTACGCCGAATGCGCCGAGCGCGGCAAGGCCCTGCCGCAGATCCAGCAGGCCGAGAAATGGCTGACCGAACATCCGGTCGATGCGGATTTGTACTACACGCTGGGCGTGCTGTGCCTGGGCGAGCAGCTCTGGGGCAAGGCCCAGTCGAACTTCGAGCGCGCGTTGAAGTACGCCGATCCCGAATCGCAACGCCGCCTGCGCGTGCGCACCCACCTGGCGCTGGCCCGGCTGTTCGAGGAAACCGAACGCCCCGAGGATGCCCAACGGCATTATCGGGAAAGTGCGATGTTGGCGGCCTGAGCCGCCAACCCACCCAGTTCTCTCGCCGGTCTCTCTCAGTTCTCTCTCAGTTCTCTCTCAGTTCTCTTCTTCGGCCAGCTTTGCCCGGGCGGCCGCCTTCGCCTTCGGCGTCTTGACCACCGCGTAGCGCGCCAGCGTCTCTTGCCGGGCGATGTCGTGCTGCACGATCGGCCTCGGATAATGCTCACCCAGCTTCACGCCCGCCGCCGCCAGCACATCGTCTGGCGCGGTCCACGGCGCGTGGAGGTACTTGTCCGGCAGGCTGGCCAGTTGCGGCAGGTACTTGCGGATGAACTTCCCGTCCGGATCGAACTTTTCCGATTGCGTGACCGGGTTGAAGATCCGGAAGTAGGGCTGCGCATCGCAGCCCGTGGAGGCCGCCCACTGCCAGCCGCCGTTGTTGGCTGCGAAGTCGAAATCGTTGAGCTGGTCGGCGAAATACTGCTCGCCGCGCCGCCAGTCCACACCCAGATCCTTGACCAGGAAGCTTGCCGTCACCATCCGCAGCCGGTTGTGCATATAGCCGCTCTGGCGGATCTGGCGCATCGCCGCGTCCACCAGCGGATAGCCGGTGGCGGCATCGCACCATGCCTGGAAGTAGCCCTCGCCGGTCTGCGGGGCGACCCAGCGCAGGCCGTCGTACTCGGGGTGGAACGACTTGCCGTCGGCCACGCGCGGGTGGTGATGCAGGATCATGAAGTAGAAGTCGCGCCAGATCAGTTCCGATAGCCATACCGCCGCCCCGGCGCTGGCGGCGCCGCCGCGCAGCACGGTTTCGTGGGCGGCGCGGGCCAGGGTGCGGATCGAGATCGTGCCGAAGCGCAGGTGCACGGACAGGTAGCTCGGCCCGCGCAGCGCAGGGAAGTCGCGGCGCTGGCCGTAGTCGCCGATCCGGGCCAGGAATTCGTCGAACAGCGCATGGGCGCCGTCCGAGCCGGTCGGCATGGCGATCTCGGCGAGGTTGCTGGGCGCGAAGCCGAGTTCGGCCAGCGTGGGCAGGTCCCGGGCATACCGTGCCGGCACCGGGGCCAGCGCGCGGCGGTACTTATCCACAGGGTAGGGGCGCAGGTCGAACGGCTGCACCGTGCGCAGCCACGCGTTCTTGTAGGGCGTGAACACGGCGAATGGCGCGCCCTGGCCGTTCAGGACCTCGTCGGCCTCGAAGATGACCTGATCCTTGAAGGTGAACAGGAGGCGGGCGTCGGCGGCCAGCGCGTCGCGCACGGCGGCATCGCGGGCGTTGGCGGACGGTTCGTAGTCGTGGTTGGCGAACACCGCCTCGGCTTCCAGGGCGGCCGCGAGTTGCGGGATCGCCTCGCGCGCCATGGCATCGAGCACGATCAGACCGCCGCCCCATTGGCTCAACGCCGCGTGCAGCGGGGCCAGCGAGCGCAGGATGAAGTCGACGCGCCGGTCCGCCTGGAGGCCCCGTTCCAGCAGGGAATCGAGGATCTCGCGGTCGAAGACAAACACGCACCATACCTGTCGGCAGTGCTTAAGGGCATAATGCAGCGCCGCGTGGTCGTCGGCGCGCAGGTCGCGCCGGAACCAGACCAGGCCGCGTTCGAAGCGTTGGTCGACACGATACGGCGCGCGGCCGGCGGCATCCGCTGATTGGGGCTGGGACGATCTTGGCATCGTCGTACCCTAACATATGGATACCCCGGCATCACATCCGCATTTCAGAGCATTCCCATGGCCATGACACTCGATCGAATTCTGCAATCCCAAGGCTTCGGCACGCGCCGTTATTGTGGCGACCTCGTGGCCGCCGGGCTGGTCGAGGTCAACGGCGAGCTATGCGAAGACCCCGGCGCACGCTTCGAGGTGGATGGCCTGCAGCTCACCGTGGACGGCGAGGCGTGGCTGGCCTGCACCAAGGCCTACCTGATGCTCCACAAGCCCGCCGGCTATGAGTGCTCGCAGCGGCCGCGCCACCACGAGAGCGTCTACAACCTGCTGCCGGTACCGCTGCGCCAGCGCGAAGTGCAGGCCGTGGGCCGGCTCGACCACGACACCACGGGCCTGCTGTTGCTGACGGACGACGGCCAGTTCATCCACGCCCAGACCTCGCCCAAGCGCAAGGTGCCGAAGTTCTACGAGGTGACCACGGCCGAGCCGGTAACCGAGGCGCAGGCCGAGGCACTGCGCACCGGCGTGAAACTCGACGACGAACCGGCCCCGATCGCCGCCGAAGGCTGCGAAATCACCGGCGAACGCAGCCTGCGACTGACCCTGATCCAGGGCAAGTACCATCAGGTGAAACGCATGGTGGCCGCCGCCGGCAACCACGTGAGCGGGCTGCACCGGAGCGCCATCGGCCGCCTGCAGCTCGACCCGGCACTGGCGCCGGGCGAATGGCGCTGGCTCACGGCGGAAGACCTTGCCGCGCTGAAGCCGGCCGACTGACGGGCCGTATCGACGAACCTCCGGTGACGGATGCTGCGCAGGCCGGCAGAAAGTTTCGGGCCGACCGGCGGCGATTTGATAAAATGCAGCCATGGCGACGCCCGAAGCTCCAATCAATCTCACGAATCAGTTCCTGATTGCCATGCCCGGCATGGCCGACCCGACTTTTTCGGGTTCCGTGGTCTACCTTTGCGAGCACAACGAACGTGGCGCGCTCGGCCTGGTCATCAACCGGCCGATCGATATCGACATGGCCACGCTGTTCGACAAGATCGATCTCAAGCTCGAAATCCAGCCCGTGGCCCATCAGCCTGTCTACTTCGGCGGCCCGGTACAGACCGAGCGCGGCTTCGTGCTGCACGATCCGGTCGGTGTCTATGTGTCGTCGCTGGCGGTGCCGGGTGGGCTCGAGATGACTACCTCCAAGGACGTGCTCGAAGCCGTGGCCAACGGCAGCGGGCCGCACCGGTTCCTGCTCACGCTGGGTTATGCCGGCTGGGGCGCCGGGCAGTTGGAGGAAGAATTGAGCCGCAATGGCTGGCTGACCGTCCAGGCCGATCCCGAGATCATTTTCAGTGTGCCGCCCGAAGAGCGGTTCGCCGCCGCAGTGCGCCTGCTGGGCATAGATTTCACGATGCTCTCGGGCGAGGCGGGGCATGCCTGACCAGGCGGGGCGCGCGACGCCCCCGGACGGCACCGTCCTCGCCTTCGACTATGGCGAGAAAAAAATCGGCGTGGCGCTTGGCAATTTCATCACCCGGCAGGCTCGCGCGCTGACCATTCTTCCCAATGTGACCGTGGAAGGCCGCTTCGAGGCCGTGGGCGCGCTGGTGCGCGACTGGACCCCGGTGCAGTTCGTGGTGGGCATGCCGGTCAACCCCGAAGCCGGCCCCGACGACGCCGAACAAGCTTCCATGCGACTTGCACGCCGCTTTGGCAACCAGTTGAACGGCCGTTTCGACCTGCCGGTGGCCTTTGTGGATGAGCGCTACAGCTCCCGCGCGGCCGCCATGGCCGGGGCGAAGCGCGGCGCGCTGGACGCCGAGGCCGCCCGCATCATCCTGCAACAGTATTTCGACGAGCTTCCGCTATGACCCAGACCTCCACTCCCGACGCCGAGGCGCTCTACCACGCGCTGCGCGACCAGGCCCAGGCGCTGATGCCGGCGGCCGAGCGCGCCAAGTGGTCCGTGGCCGGCATCTACTCCGGCGGCGCCTGGATTGCCGAGCGCCTGGCAGCGGACCTGAAGCTCGACAGCCACGGCGTGATCAACGTGGCCTTCCACCGCGACGACTACGCCAAGAAGGGCCTGCACAGCCAGGCCCAGCCGACCACGCTGCCCTTCGACGTGCAGGACCGCAACATCCTGCTGATTGACGATGTGCTGGCCACGGGCCGCACGATCCGCGCCGCCGTGAACGAATTGTTCGACTACGGCCGCCCGGGGCGCGTGGCGCTGGCGGTGCTGGCGGACCGTGGCGGCCGCAACCTGCCGATTGCCGCCGACTTTGCCGCGGCCACCATCGAACTGCCCCAAGACAAGACCCTGGTGCTGTCCCGCCAGGGCGAGGGTGCCGCCACGCGCTTCGCCTTCGCCACCGAAGCCCGTGCCTGACCGGCCCCGACCCGATACGCCGCAAGCCACCCAGACCGACCCTGCCCGCGCCCGACCTGCCATGACCAAGATGTTCCGCAACCCGCAGCTGACCAAGAATGGCGAACTGAAGCACCTGTTGTCGATCGAGGGGCTGTCGCGTGACATGATCACGCACATCCTCGACACCGCCAGCCAGTTCGTCTCGCTCTCCGACTCGGACCGCGACGTGAAGAAGGTGCCGCTGCTGCGCGGCAAGAGCGTGTTCAACCTGTTCTTCGAGAACTCCACGCGGACGCGCACCACGTTCGAGATTGCCGCCAAGCGGCTCTCCGCCGACGTGCTGAACCTGAACATCAACGCGTCATCCACCAGCAAGGGCGAATCGCTGCTGGACACGATCAACAACCTCTCGGCGATGTCCGCCGACATGTTCGTCGTGCGCCACGCCAGCTCGGGCGCGCCGTACCTGATCGCCGAGCACGTGGCGCCGCATGTCCACGTGATCAACGCCGGCGACGGCCGCCACGCACACCCGACGCAGGGTTTGCTGGACATGTACACGATTCGGCACTTCAAGAAGGATTTCACCAACCTGACGGTGGCAATCATCGGCGACATCCTGCATTCGCGGGTGGCGCGCTCGGACATCCACGCGCTGACCACGCTCGGCGTGCCGGAAGTGCGCGCGATCGGGCCGCGCACGCTGCTGCCGTCCGGGCTGGAGCAGATGGGCGTGCGCGTCTTCCACAACATGGAAGAGGGCCTGAAGGGCGTGGACGTGGTGATCATGCTGCGTCTGCAGAACGAGCGGATGAGCGGCGCGCTGCTGCCGTCCGCGCAGGAGTACTTCAAGGCGTACGGGCTGACGCCGGAGCGGCTGGCGCTGGCCAAGCCCGATGCCATCGTCATGCACCCGGGACCGATGAACCGCGGCGTGGAGATCGACTCCGCCGTGGCCGATGGCTCCCAATCGGTGATCCTGAACCAGGTGACTTTCGGCATCGCCGTGCGCATGGCCGTCATGGGCATCGTCGCCGGTAACAACGACTAAGACGCGCCTCCCAGAACAACCGAACGCCAAGCGACAGAACATGAAGATTCACATCCAGGGTGGCCGCCTGATCGACCCGGCCGCGAACCTCGACGCCGAGCAGGACCTGTTTATCGCCGCCGGCAAGGTCGTCGGCGTAGGCCGCGCGCCGGCCGACTTCAACGCCAACAAGACGATCGACGCCCGCGGGTTGATCGTCTGCCCGGGGCTGGTGGACCTCTCTGCGCGGCTGCGCGAGCCCGGTTATGAATACAAGGCGACGCTGGAATCCGAAGTGGCCGCCGCCACCGCCGGCGGCGTGACCAGCCTGGTCTGCCCGCCCGACACCGACCCGGTGCTGGACGAGCCGGGCCTCGTAGAAATGCTGAAGTTCCGCGCCCGCACGCTCAACCAGACCCACGTCTACCCGCTGGGCGCGCTGACGCTGGGCCTCAAGGGCGAGATCCTGACCGAGATGGGCCAGCTGACCGAGGCCGGCTGCGTCGGCTTCAGCCAGGCCGAGATGCCGATCCGCAATACCCAGGTGCTGCTGCGCGCGATGCAGTACGCGCAGACCTTCGGCTACACGGTGTGGCTGCGCCCCGAGGACCCGTTCCTCGGCGGCGGGGTGGCGGCAAGTGGCGCGGTGGCGTCGCGGCTGGGCCTCTCGGGCGTGTCGGTGATCGCCGAGACCGTGCGCCTGCATACGATCTTCGAACTGATGCGCACCACGGGCGCGCGCGTGCACCTGTGCCGGCTGTCGTCGGCTGCCGGCCTGGAACTGGTGCGGCAGGCGCGCAAGGAAGGGCTGAGGGTGTCGTGCGACGTCAACATGCATCATGTGGCGCTGACCGACATGGACATCGGCTTCTTCAATAGCCAGATGCGCTTCTCGCCGCCGCTGCGCAGCGCGCGGGACCGGGATGCCATCATCGCCGCGCTGGCCGATGGCACCATCGACGCGCTGTGCTCGGATCACACCCCGGTGGACGACGACGAGAAGCTGCTGCCATTCGACGAGGCTTCGCCCGGTGCCACCGGCCTGGAACTGCTGCTGCCGCTGACGCTGCGCTGGGCCAACGAGCACAAGGTGCCGCTGGTGAAGGCGCTGGCGCGCATCACGAGCGAGCCGGCCCGCGTGATCGGCCTTGGTGCCGGCACGCTGGCCACCGGCAGCGCGGCCGATGTCTGCGTGTTCGACCCGAAACAGGTGTGGAAGGTGGAGCGTAGCGCGCTGAAGAGCCAGGGCAAGAACTCGCCGTGGCTCGGCTACGAGATGGAAGGGCGCGTGCGCATGACACTGGTTGGTGGCCAGATCGTGCACGAAGCGCGCTGATCTGCGCGGATCTTCGTCGATCACTATCATCTGAGAGCCCCTGCGATGATCTGGTTACGCAAGACGCGGCTGATCCTGCTGATGCTGCGCGGCATGCTGATCTGCGCCACGGTGTTCCCGTGGGCCAGCGTGGCGATGCGCGAGCGGCTGATCCGCAACTGGTCGCGCAAGCTGCTGAAGCTGTGCGGCGTGGAGGTGGAAGTGCAGGGCCTGGCGCCCGGCCAGGCCGCGCCGCGTGGCGCGATGATGGTGGCGAATCACATTTCCTGGCTCGATATCTATGTGATTCATAGCTGGCATCCGGCGCGCTTCGTGGCGAAGTCCGAGATCCGGAGCTGGCCGGTCGTTGGCTGGCTATGCGAGAAGACCGGCACGATCTTCATCGAGCGTGGACGCAAACGCGACGCGCACCGGGTGCTCCATCACATCACCGAGGTGATGCGCGATGGTGACTTGGTGTGCGTGTTCCCGGAGGGGACGACGACGGATGGGACGGAGGTGCTGCCGTTCCATGCGAATTTGATGCAGGCGCCGGTTTCGGGCGGGTTGCCGGTGCAGCCTGTGGGGCTGCGGTATCTGGACGCGGCCACCGGCGAGCCGACGGCGGCGCCGGCGTATATCGGCGATTTGTCCCTGCTGGACTCGCTCGACATGATATTGCGGTCGCCGCCGATCAAGGCGCGGCTGACGCTTGGGCCGCAGCTGATGGCGCAGTCGGCCAGCCGGCGGGAGTTGGCGGAGTCTGCGCGGGAAGTGGTTGTTCACCTCGCACAGGGGACGCCGGAGGCTGCCGTCGCCGTGGCTGACCGGCTTCACCAGCCCGCGCCGGCACTGGCGCCGGTGTCCGCTGCCATGAACTGAGGTTCACGGCTTCCCCGCTGGCGCGGGGCTGACGGACTCAGGCGAGCGGATCAGAATACTGCGGGCAATCGACCTGGACGATGGTCCGGTCCGCCGGATCGGATGCGAGTCGGGCGGCCGTCAGCTTGCCACCCCAGACACAACCGGTATCGAGCGCCATGAGGTTGGGCCGCGTCACCAGTCCGAGCGTGGACCAGTGGCCGCAGACCACGGTGACATCGGCGGTACGGCGGCCGGGCACATCGAACCAGGGCATGACGCCGTTTGGCGCGCCGCCCGGACCTTCCTTGGTTTTCAGATCCATGACCCCGTCCGCGGAACAGAAGCGGAGACGGGTGAGGGCGTTCACGACCACGCGATGGCGGTGGATGCCGGTCAGGTCGTCTTGCCAGCGGTCCGCGGCGTTGCCGAAGACATTGCCGAGGAAGTCTTGCCAGTTGGGGCCTTGCAGTTCCGCTTCCACTTCGCGCGCGAGATCGACGACCTGTGTCGCGGTCCATTGCGGCAGGACGCCCGCGTGGACGATCAGGAAGTCATTCTCCAGGATCGCCAGCGGCTGATGGCGCAGCCATATGAGTAAGTCATCACAATCGGGGGCGGCGAGGATGTCGTCCAAGGTGTCCGATTTGCTCTTCTTGCGCACCCCGGCAGCGACGGCAAGCAGATGGATGTCGTGGTTGCCCAGCACGGTCTGGGCGCGTGGGGCCATGTCCCGGACCATCCGAAGGGTTTGGAGCGAGGCGGGGCCCCGGTTGACGAGGTCACCGACGAAGCGGAGGGAAGCCGTCGACGGAAGTTTGGCGAGGAGAGGGGGCAGGGACGGTGCGCAGCCTTGGAGGTCGCCAATGGCGAACGAGGTGTCTGTGGGTGCTGGATTAACAGGCATCGAGAATTTGCCACATTTGGGAGGGGTGGGCGCAAAGTGCCAGAATAAGCATTCTTTTGTCGACCCATAATCGATTTGATCGAAGGTTACAAGACGCTACAAAAAGTTGGGTATCACACCAAGGATGCAGGTCACGGTCAGCTAGAATAGCGCCACTTCCGAGAGGACTAGAAAAAGACCGCTATCCCCCACTGGATCTGGCGGACAACCGACGTTGTCGGGAACTCGAAACATATCGAATGGGTAAGGGAGCAAGGTTTTGTCGCATATTCTTGTCACCGGCGGTGCTGGGTTCATCGGGGCCAATTTTGTGCTCGACTGGCTTGCGCAGCCGAACGCGGACGGTGTTGTCAACGTCGACAAGCTGACGTATGCCGGGAACCTCAAGACGCTCGCATCGTTGAAGGATGACAGCCGCCATGTCTTTTCGCAGACCGATATTTGCGACCGAGCGGCTCTGGACCGTCTGCTCACCCAATACAGGCCACGTGCCGTCGTGCATTTCGCGGCGGAATCCCATGTCGACCGGTCCATTCACGGCCCGGCTGAGTTCATTCAGACAAATATCGTCGGTACCTTCACACTACTGGAAGCCGTGCGCGGCTACTGGAGTGGCCTGGACGATCCGGCAAAGGGCGCGTTCCGATTCCTTCACGTCTCCACGGACGAGGTGTTTGGCTCGCTCGGCCCTGCGGATCCGCAGTTCTCGGAGGCCACTGCCTATTCGCCGAACAGTCCGTACTCCGCGTCGAAGGCCGCGTCGGACCATCTGGTGCGTGCCTACCACCATACCTACGGCCTGCCGGTCCTGACGACGAATTGCTCCAACAACTACGGCCCCTATCACTTCCCCGAGAAGCTGATCCCGCTGATGATCACCAACGCGCTCACGGGCAAGGAGTTGCCAATTTATGGTGATGGCCGGAACGTGCGCGACTGGTTGTACGTACGCGACCATTGCAGCGCCATTCGCGAAGTGCTGGCGCGTGGCCGAGTGTGCGAAACCTATAACGTTGGCGGCTGGAACGAGAAGACCAATCTCGACGTCGTGCATACGCTGTGCGACCTGCTCGACGAGCTCAAGCCGAAGGCTTTGGGGTCGTATCGCGACCAAGTTGCGTTCGTGAAGGACCGCCCCGGCCACGATCGACGCTACGCCATCGACGCGCGCAAGCTCGAGCGCGAACTCGGCTGGAAGCCAGTCGAGACCTTCGAGACGGGGCTGCGCAAGACGGTTCAGTGGTATCTCGATAACCAGGAGTGGGTGCAGGACGTGATGTCGGGCGAATACCGGAACTGGGTGGCGAAGCAATATGCAGCGTAAGCCCGGCGGTATCCCCACGATTCTTGTAACAGGAAGCAACGGCCAAGTCGGTTTTGAATTGCGACGCAGCCTAGCGACGCTGGGCCAAGTGTTGGCCTTGGATCGGGGGGGGTGTGATCTGTCGAACCCTGATGCGATTCGCGGAGTGGTTCGCCGTGTACGTCCCGACGTGATTGTGAATCCCGCCGCCTACACTGCTGTGGACAAGGCGGAAAGCGAAGCGGCGCTGGCGTTCGCCATCAACGGCGCGGCGCCGGGTGTGCTGGCGGAAGAAGCCCGTGCGTTGGGCAGCCTGCTCGTGCACTACTCCACAGACTATGTGTTCGCCGGTATCGGCCACGCACCCTATACCGAGGCAGATGCCGTCGGTCCGCTGTCCGTCTATGGCAAGAGCAAGCTCGCGGGCGAGCAGGCGATCGAAACAGCGGGGGCGGCGGCTATCGTGCTGCGTACGTGTTGGGTGGCAGGCGCGCATGGCGGCAACTTCGCAAAGACGATGCTCAAGCTCGGGCGCGAACGCGACAGTCTGCGCGTGGTGGCTGACCAGTACGGCGCGCCGACCACGGCGGCGCTGATTGCCGACGTGACCGCGCATATTGTCGACCGCGCCTGGCTGCATAGTGACCGTGAAGCGTTTCCCGCTGGCGTTTATCACCTCGCAGCATCCGGGGAAACATCCTGGCATGGCTATGCAGTGGAAGTCCTGCGTTATGCGAAGAGCAAGGGCGTGGCACTGAAGGTGGATCCGGATGCCATCGAGGCGATCCCTGCCTCGGCCTATCCTCTGCCCGCGCCGCGCCCGGCCAATTCGCGGCTGGACACGCGCAAGCTCCGCGATACTTTTGACATCAATCTTCCGGAATGGCAGCAAGGCGTACGGCACTTGCTGGACCAGATTCTCTCCTGATACCGCACATGCATAAAGGCATCATCCTGGCCGGCGGCTCCGGTACCCGGCTTTATCCGATTACTCGTTCGGTGTCGAAGCAGCTCCTGCCTGTTTACGACAAGCCGATGATCTACTATCCGCTGTCCACGCTCATGCTGGCAGGGATTCGTGACATCCTCGTCATCTCCACGCCGGAAGATACGCCGCGATTCGCAGAGATGCTCGGTGACGGCAGCAGTTGGGGCATCAACTTGTCCTATGCGGTGCAGCCATCACCGGATGGGCTCGCACAGGCGTTCATTATTGGCCGCGACTTTGTCGGCCATGATCCGTCAGCCCTGATACTTGGCGACAATATTTTCTTTGGCCACGATCTCGCTCGGCAGTTGCAGAGCGCGGCAACGCAGGAGCGTGGCGCTACGGTTTTTGCTTACCACGTGCATGATCCAGAGCGGTATGGCGTCATCGAATTCGACGACGATTTCCGCGCCGTGTCGCTCGAGGAAAAGCCCAAGATGGCGCGTTCGAACTACGCCGTGACCGGACTCTATTTTTACGATAACCAGGTTTGCGACATTGCCGCGGATATCAAGCCGTCAGCGCGTGGTGAACTGGAAATCACGGACGTGAACAAGCACTATTTGGCGAGGGGCGAGCTCAATGTGGAAATCATGGGGCGGGGCTATGCCTGGCTCGATACTGGCACGCATGATTCGCTGCTGGAGGCGGCGAGTTTCATCGCCACGCTGCAGAAGCGCCAGGGTTTGATGGTGGCCTGCCCTGAAGAGATTGCGTATCGCAGCAAATGGATCAGTGCCGAGCAAGTGGAAGCGCTGGCCAGGCCGCTGTCCAAGAATGGTTATGGGCAATACTTGCGCCAGATTGTTGCGGAGGCGATCAAGTGAGCCTCAACGTGATTCCGACCAGCCTGCCCGAAGTGCTCATTCTCGAACCCAGGGTGTTTGGCGACAGTCGTGGTTTCTTCTTCGAATCGTTCAATCAGAAGGCATTCGAAGTGGCGACGGGGTACCAGGGAATGTTTGTTCAGGACAACCACTCCCGCTCGGCGCGCAATGTGCTGCGTGGATTGCACTACCAGATCCAGCATGCTCAGGGAAAGCTGATTCGTGTGGTATCGGGTGAGGTGTTCGATGTCGCCGTGGACATGCGTCGAAGCTCGCAAAATTTCGGGAAATGGGTCGGCGTGACCCTGTCGGCGGAAAATAAGCGCCAGCTTTGGGTTCCGGCGGGATTTGCGCATGGCTTCGTCGTGACGTCTGACGAAGCGGAGTTCCTATACAAAGTCACGGACTATTGGCATCCGGAACATGAACGAAGCCTGATCTGGAACGATCCGGATGTCGGCATTGAGTGGCCAATCGACCGCAATCCTATTCTTGCCGCGAAGGACGCCGAAGGCAAGCGCCTGGTGGAGGCTGATCTGTTCGAGTAATGCATCGCTGTGATTGCTGCAAGAGCCAGGGCGGAATGATAGTTTCGCCAGTAGAACGATGACAATTGGCTCGGCAGTAATCAATTGCAATAGCCAACAGTGGTGATATAACGCTTCCTATATGCTGACACTTTCGATTGCTTTTGTTCTCTCGTTTCTCTTTACGCTGTTGGTGATACGCTATTCGAGCGTGCATGCCCACATCACGGCGGACTGGGATCTGAACGGGGTCCAGAAATTTCATGCTCGTCCGGTTCCGCGGGTGGGCGGACTGGGCATCGCGCTCGCGCTGGTTGGGGTGAGTATCGCGCTGTTCTTTCTTCGCGACTCGAAGGCGCTCGGCTTCCCGTACCTCCTGTTGCTTTGCAGTGCCACGCCGGCATTCGCCGCTGGCTTTATCGAGGATCTGACCAAGCGCGTGAGCCCCCGCGAGCGACTCATTGCGACTATGATTTCGGCGATCCTCGCGGCCTATCTACTCGATGCACGCATCGTGCGCATCGATGTCCATTATCTCGATATGGCTCTCGCGCTGCCGCTGCTGTCGGGCCTGATCACGGTATTCGCGGTGGCTGGCGTTGCCAATGCCATTAACATCATCGACGGATTCAACGGTCTCGCCTCAATGGTGGCGATGCTCATGTTTGTGTCGCTGGCCTACGTGTCATTCCAGGTGAGCGATCCGCTTATCATCACGGTGGCCTTCGCGATGGTGGGGGCGATTCTCGGATTCTTTATCTGGAATTTCCCGGCTGGGCATATCTTCCTCGGCGATGGCGGCGCCTATCTCATCGGTTTTGTGCTCGCTGAGTGCGGGATATTGCTGGTCATGCGCAACCCGCAGGTGTCGGCCTGGTACCCCGTCTTGATGCTGATCTATCCGATCTTCGAGACCTTGTTCTCGATCTATCGTCGCCGCGTGCTGAAAGGCGTGCCGGCGGGATATCCGGACGGCGTCCACCTTCATACGCTGATCTATCAGCGCCTGATGCGGTGGGCCGTGGGTAGCAAGGACGAACGGAGCATGCTGCGCAGGAATTCGATGACTTCGCCCTATCTTTGGCTTCTGAGCCTGATGGCGGTGCTGCCGGCCACGTTGTTCTGGAATAACCGGATCGTCCTGCTGATTTTCATCGGTCTGTTCATTATTCTGTATGTATGGCTGTACTGGCGGATCGTCCGATTCCAGTCGCCGCGATGGATGATTATTAAGAGATAGCTTATGGAAATGAAATCTGTGCCTGCACCGAAAAGCGAGGAGGAGGGCATTGTTATCACGTTCGAGGATGTCATCCACTTCCTCAAGCGGCATGCCGCCAAGATCCTGGTCCTGAGTATGGTGGGACTGATCATCGGTGTTGGCGCGACGTTCCTGGTTTCCCGGCAGTGGGAGGCAAAGGGCGTCCTGCAGATTGGCCAGGTGTCGAACGAGGGGCAAAATGCGCCGCTCGTCACGCAGATCGAGCCGACCTTGCGCGCGCTCGAGCGGCTCAGGATTCCTCAGTTCACTGATGAAGTCTTGAGAGCGCTGGGTTTTTCGGTCGGGCTTGAAGAGCCTGCCGCCGCTGCACTGATTCGTCGCTCCTTGAAGTCCACGACGGTTGTTGGTACCGATCTCATCCAGTTCAGCGTGCGGGGCTATTCGCCGGAAGAGGCGAAACGCGCCGCCGAAGGCATTAGCGCAGAGATGATGCGCATCCACGCCGATCTTATGCGCCCCTCGCTGAGCCGATTGAATGCGGATCTGGCAGAGGTCCAGCAAGGTATCGCCAGGGAAGATAAGCGCCGGGAAATGCTGAACGAGCTCGTGCAAAGCCGTGGTCAGGCCGGGATTGCGTCGAAATTCTCGGAGAATGTACTGCTTAGCGAGATGGTCAGCGAAAATGAGAAGGGACTGCGAACGCTACGCCTTCGCCAGAACTCGCTCGGGGAGCTGATGAGCAAGGAGCGTACTTACAATACGCATTTGCTTGGGACGGTTGAAACCAGCCGGCGATCCGTCTTCCCAAGCAAGATTCTGTTTGGTCTCGCCGGCCTGGCGGCCGGTCTGGTGATCAGCCTGCTGCTGGGCGTCGCGATTGACGCACGTCACCGCCTGATTCAGGCGTGAGGCCATTCACGGCGCGACATCAGTCGCGCCGGTAGAGACACACCAAAACGTCGCTGGGAAAGAGTCGGGTGAGTGGGAGCAGCGCCATGGTTCCCAAGTATTGAATCCATACGCTCACCGGGCTCGCCGTATTATCGAACCGCATCCGCGCCAGCATTCCCTTCGCTCTCACCGAGGGGAGCTCAGTGCTTTTTTCTAGCCTGAATCCATGGCGCGAAACGACCCCGGTCAGATTCGTCGCGTTGAAGAAGTGGACATGCGGCGACGGGAATCCCTTCTGCCACAGCCGCTCAAAGGGTCCCGTCCATCCTGCGCGGGCAAACACCTTCGATAGCCGATAAAAGAAGCCTCTGCTGTTCGGGAGATTCAGGACAAGCAGGCCACCTGGCGCCAGGCGCTGGTGGCAGACAGCCGCGATCGAATGGACATCGGGAATGTGTTCGAACACGTCGTTGAATACGATCACGTCGAACTGTTCGTCAGGCTGTAGCGCTTCTGGAAAATATCCCTTGCGGACGGGCAGCCCTCTGGCCGCCGTCGCCTCAAACACTTTCGCATCGGGCTCGACGCCGAGAACCGAATAGCGGGCCGCGGCGGCCGCTTCGAGAAACCACCCGTGGGCGCAGCCAACATCAAGCACGCGGCGGGATGCAGACGCGGAATTCGCCTCGATCAGCGTGAGAATATCCTTGAAGTTTTCCAGCCGGATTTCCCGCAATCCCGCCTCGCGATCCTGTTCATCGATGGAATGGTGCGCGGCCTCGTCATTGATCATCGGCTGAAGGCCGCCGGATTCGTAGCGGCATTCGGGGCAGATCCGATGCCAGGACGAGAGCCCGGCTTCGGTTGCATGGCCACACGCCAGGCACGCGTTGTCGCTAGTTTGGGAAGACATTGCCTCAACAGTCATGAAAGATCGCGGGATTCATTGGCAGTCACGGAAGCGGGCTAGGCGTGCACCAACGACCTGCGGCCGCGCCAGGCTGCAGCCAGGAAAACGATAAACGATAGATTGGTGGCGATGATGCACCAGTACGCGTAGCGAAAATCGACGGACGGTACGGCCGCCAGCAAACTGGCATAACAGCCCAGCGCAGAAAGATTCAAGGCGAATACCTGTGTTCTCTCAATGGAGGGCCGCATGCGAGCACACAGTACCAGCATGATTACCGCAAGGGTCAGCCACAGGTATGGCTTGAAGAATTCGCTCAGTACACTGTTCTGGCTCAGGGTGACATACGTTTCCAGACGTTGGGCGCTATCCGGTCGTGCCAGCGCGATACCCAGGTCGTTTTGCATGATTTGTGGCTGCCACACGTAAGCCGGCGCGAGCTGAGGGGAGCGAAGGAAGTACAGGAAGGCATCCCATCGGATTTTCGCCGAGAGAATGGGATGCGCGAGTACCGTTTCCTTCCACAGCTTGTGCGTGGTTTCAACCGGCACTTCCGTTACCAGACTCCCGCCCGGGTCGTAGCCTCGGCTGATAAAGCACAAGGCTCGCTCATACAGAATGCGAGGCTTGGTGCAGGCCATCAGGTCGTCATGTTTGACCCACGGCAGCAGATTCTGTCCCGTCTGGGCGGAGATCATTGCGATGTCGTCGCCCATCAGAAATGTCTCCAGATGCCGTCGCTCGGCTTTCAGCAAGCCATAGCTGACCAGCGAACCGATAAGCCAGAACGCAACCGACGCCACAATGGCGATGAGGGCTGCATAAATGACCTTTCGCTTGTGGAGATAGCCCAGCGAGGCAACAAAGATAAGCGGAGCTGTGGCAAGAATGGCGTTGTGCCTGACCGCAAACGCGTAAAACAGAAAAGGCAGGCTCAGCAGCGCCAGCCGGATACTACGACGCTGGTTGAACAACAAGCCCGTGGCCACAAGCAGAGAAAATGCCATGCCGACATCTTTCCACAGCACGCCGGCGAAATTTAGTATCCACGGCAAAAAGAAGATGGCGGGAACGAGGACTTTCCAGCGGGGGCTGGGCATGTCCATTTGCCAGACGAAGATGCCGAGTACGAGCAACACCAGATGCAGCACCAGCAGACTCTCCGGCCCATGTATCAGGGACAGGCTCAGATGCCACACGTAGGACATGATGGCAGGGTGGTTGTCCGCGTAGCTTTGCGCCAGGGCGCTGCGATACTGGCTGACGGAGTCGTTGGACATGAACCCAGGCGCGAACGCCGTCCAGATCGTCACGATCAGGAGCGCGGTAATGGCGATCGACAATGCCGTGTACTTCTTGCTCATGTCGGCGCGGTAATTTGGATTGGAGTGCATCGAAAAGGGCGTCATGCGCTGGTCGTCAGTATTACGCCGATCAAGATGAAGACGACGCCAAACAGGTATTGTGGCTGAAATCGCTCGCCGAAGAGAAAATATGTGCCGAGCGGCACGAACACGAAAGCCAGGGCCATGAAGGGATAGACCTTGCCCAGAGAAATGCGCTGGAGCACCCACACCCAGACAATGGAAGTCACGCCATAAAGGCACATCGCTGCGAACAACACGGCAAGGGGCTTGAACGAGAAAAGGCTGCCGGTTTCCTGGGAAGCACTCGCGCTCATCTTGAACAGTATCTGCCCCAACGTCATGCCAAGCGTGCAGACGAGTGCCACTGCGTAGGTGAGAATCATTGTTCCCCTCCGGTTGAACTTTCAGTCGCGCTGCGTCCGATTCGACGTCGGTGGAGTGGCCGCCGAGGAACGGACGCGATGTCATAGGCCAGAAACGCCAAAACAAACTGCAGGCCGACAATCACGGGCAGGCCGGCAAGCATGACGGTGCCGGCGGAAGCGGGCGCGTGGGCCTGGAACGATCGCATCCATTCGATTCCGCCGAAAATGAAACCGAACGCAAGCATCGCCACCCCGAGAGGGAGTTCCAGGGAGGCAATCGAAAGATCGCGCAGATAGTAGTTGTAAAAGACTCGCTTCACGAAGTTTCTCGCGTGCTTCACGAGGAATTCGCCGACCACCTTGCCGATCTTCAGATTGCTGACTTCGTCGCCATACTTCGCGTCCATGGGTATATCGAGCACCACCGCGCGCAGGGTATTCAGTCGGAAGAGCATGTCCGACTCGAAGAAATAACGATGGCTGATCTTCTTCATTGGCAGATGGCGAGCCACTTCGCTGTGAATCGCCGTATAGCCGTTAGTGGGATCAAACAAATCCCAGTAGCCCGACGACAGCTTGCTCATGAACGATAGCGCAGCATTCCCGATCAGGCGGGCTTTCGGCATCTGCTCCAGGCTGTCGAGGTTGAAGAAGCGGTTGCCCTTCGTGTAATCCGCTTCTCCCGCCAGAATAGGCTCGACGAAGTTGGCGATATACCGCGGGTCCATCTGCCCGTCGCCGTCGACCTTGACCATGACATCTACGCCGTCCTGAATAGCCGCCTGATACCCGGCCATGACGGCGCCGCCCACTCCGACATTTTTCGGCAGACGGATCACCTGTACGCGGGGGTCTTGACACTCGCTGGTGACAAATGCACCGGAGTTGTCCGGGCAGCAGTCGTCAATGACGTAGATGTGCGTCACCAGGTCACCGATGTTCTCGATGACGCTCATGATCTGGTTGCGTACCCTGTACGCCGGTATCACAACCGCGATCCTGGGGGAGTGGTTGCTGGTCATATCAGATCGGCCTGGCGGTCGGTTTCAATGGCGTGCCTGCAGCAAACGGGCCACAACGTCGTCGTATTGGTCGAGAATGCGACGCCAGAGGAACTGATCCACGCAACGCTGCTTGGCGGCGGCAATCATTGACGCACGGACTTCCGGATCCGGCGGATTATCGAGGTGGACGGCGAGGTCGTCGGCGCCCTTGAAAAACAGCCCCGATACGTCGCCACCCATTACCCACCGATTGAACGGGTTGTCGTGGGCCACCAGCAATGCCCCTGCGGCCATGGCTTCGATTAGGGAAGGATTGGTACCCCCGACCGAATGGCCGTGAATATAGAGGGAACTGCGGCGTCGCAGTTCATTCAGGACTGGTGCGTTATACACGCCACCAGCGAAATGAACGTCGGGGTGTTTGGCGCGTAGCTGACGACCGTATTCGTTGATCTCGAAATTGCCGAGCACGACCATCGGACGCTTTTTCCCGCTTCGCTCGAATGCCTCGAGCGTGACGTGAATCTGGTTTTCCGGCTCCGGTCGTGCCACGACAAGGGAAAAGCCTTGGTCCGGATACTGGCTCAGCAGCGGGTGCGAGAATTTGCTTCGGTCGCCGGGCTCCAGGGCGTCGTCATCCACACCATAGGCAATCATGGTGGAATCCTTGCCAAGCGCTTCCTGCAGATAGCGTTGGATTTCGGGATGGTCGGCAATCAGGATATCTGCCTGACGGGCAGCGGCACGTTCGTTCCAGCGCAGCCAGATGCGGGCGATGCGCCCCCACTTCTCGCGCCGCCATTCGATGCCATCCATGTTGACCGCATGCGGAACGCGATGCTGCCTCAGATAACGCTGAAAAATCCCGGTTCCGTAACCGAAAATCAAGGCGACCGCGCCCGGCGGCACGTCCTTGAAGGATCTCCAGTCATATTCGATGGTGCCAAGGGGACCGCTGCTGCGAACGGAAACAAAACGACGCCGGACACCCATCCAGCGGTCTTCCTCTGCGCCTGTCTCGTTAACAGTGGGATCGTTATTGCAATACACGGTCACTTCGTGACCCTGGTTTGCCAGGTGCGGAGCGAGGACTTCTACCAGTCTTTCGAAGCCGCCATAGCGGTTCGGAATGCCCCGTACACCGATCAGATAAACAGTTGCCATAATCCCGACTTAGCGAAAATATCGTCCGCGCAGGACGTCACTCGTTATTCGAAGAAGCCCCGCCATGCAGCCAAGGCAGTAGCGCGGGAGGCCGGAAGGCCAGGGAGATTTCAGGAGGACCTGACGGGCCGCGAACTCGCCTTTGCGCATCTTCCATATTGCACTGGACAGGCCACCGCTGGTCCCAACGGGCCGATAGACGATGGAGAGTTCCTGCTGGAGAAAGCAGATTCGCGTATCGGGTTGAACGTACCGAAGCAGGAAGCACCAGTCTTCGCAGTGCCGCAGGCGCACCAGGCCGAGGCGTCGCTCACGCCGTATCACCAGCGTTGGTGTCACGACGGGATTCAGAAGCGCAATCCACCAGCCAAATGGTAGCCAGCGGCTCAGGGAGCGCGTCCAGAGGCGGGCCAGCTTACCATACTTGGGCATCCCCTGGACACCATGAAAAAGCAGGTCTACGGGGCCATTATCGAGTTGTTCCAGGATCAGATCGATTTTCTCGGGGGTGAAGGCGTCGTCAGAATCCAGGAAAGCGATATGGCTGAATCGCGCTCGTCGGATACCGAGATTTCGCGCAGCTTGCGGACCCCGGTTGCGCATAAACCGATAACAACGGATCGGAATGCCCCAGTCATTGCGCGTGGGGAGCTGCTGGCGAAGATCTTCGCTGGATCCGTCATCGATAACAATAATCTCCACCCGGTCGAGCTGGGTCGAGCGTACCGACTGGCACGCGCGCAAGACCATTTCAATGCGATTCAACGTGGGAATCACGACCGACAGACCGCTCGGTCGCGAGGGTGTATTCAGTTGCATGATCAGCCGATAAAGGGGAGTTCGCGCATATAGGTCGAGCCAGCTGCCCAGGCGAGCAGAATCACGACATTCATTGCGCAGAGGGAAAGGAACTTCTTCCCGGCATCGACATAGGGCTCGAGGGAAGGGCTGAGCGTAAGGAACAGAATGACCGGATACATGCCATAAATGAAGCGATACCCAAAATAGGGCAGCGCAAGAAACGGTGTGCAGACGATAGCCATGCGAAGCGCAATGGCATAGCGCCGGTCAGACGCGATCGTACGTACGGTTACGCCAGTCCGCCGGCACAGCAGCGGTGCCAACAACGCGGCTACCACGCAGGCAAGCGAAAGAATGCGAATCCACAACTCACTGTCCTGATGCGCGAGATACTTGTTGATTTCGTACAGGAATCGGGACACGAATGGCAGCTCGACCGAACTGCTCAGGAAATGGACAGTGAGCAGGAGCAGGCTGGCCATCAGGGCGAGAAAGATTCTCCAGTTCTGTCGTGCCAGCAGGTATCCAATCAGCACGAGGCCGGCGCTGGGATGGAAGACCATGGCGAAGGCGCCAAACAGCAACGTGAGTAGCGCGCTGACCGGTGTCAACGATACGGCAAGTACCATCAGCCCCGTGGACAATCCTTGCCGCAAGGCGTTGGTGGACAGTTCAATGCCGATCAGTGACAGCAGGAGTGCCGATATATAGCAGAGGCGGACGCGCCAGGGGGTCCGGAAAAACAGCGCCGGCAGCACGATCAGGAATATCCACACAGCAGGCAGCAACTCCGTGTCGCAACTGCCAAGCATCGTGAAATTGAGCACTTCCGTCGCGATCTGGAAACTGGACTCGCGGTCGGTGATTAGTCCGCCCTTGCAGAAATCAGCGAATATCTCGGCATATGCGGCCGTATCCACGCCAAAGCTCAGGCTGCGGAAGCACATCATCAGGACGATGAAGCCGGCCGCAGTCACGCCACCCACTACGTATGGCGATGGTTGCTGCACCTTTAGCGCGCGCAAGCCGAAACCCGAGGACAGTCCCAATGCCGTGGCCAGCAGGACGATTTCGGTCAGAAACATGGATGGAGTCGTCCGGCCTTCACCGATTGGGCAGCGAATGTATGATGACGTTGCACATGACGCGTCATGAACCGCTCTTCGTCAGTTCCAGTTTCTTGCCCAGTTTCTGGATGTACTGCGAAGCGACCTCGAAAGCCTGTTCGGTATCAGCTACGTCATGCAGCACCACAGTATTATCCGGCTTGAAGCGATTCAGTTGCCGTTTGACAAGCATGCGACCAATTCGGGTTGCCTCGCGCACCGTCGCGCCGAAGAACTCGATCCCGGTCGCAATATAGCCGGACGTGCGGGCATGTTGCTTAAGGCATTGCAGCACCATGTCCTTGTATTGCGGATCGCTGATCAGGCAACGCAGATACAACATCGAAAAATCGGCCTTACGCAGCCATTGCGGCTTGTCCTCGATGCCCTTCAGCAGCGAATATCCCCAGACCGTGGGAACGCTGTAATACTCGGGCACCCGTTCGTCCCAGACGAGGTTCTTGAACGCGCCAATATGGGCGTTGTCGCGCAGCCCACCGACATGACGGCCACGAGCGCTTTTGCCCGAGGTACTGCCGGCGCATGCGCCCGGCACAACGATGGGGAAATTGACGTGATAGCTCTTTTTGCTTTCGAGGGAGATTAGCGCGGCACTGTAGATATCCGGGCTGACACCGCCGAACAATGCGCCGTGCGTCGCAATAATGCGATCGACCAGCGAGCGGGAAATCATGCCTGCGTAGGCGCGCGGCATACCGAGCACGCCCGAGCCCATGTTGCGCAAGGCCGCGGACAGTTCAGACTTGGCGTCGAACGGCGTGATGCGTCCGTCGAAATCGCTTACCACCAGCGTGCTGCCTTCCGCCTTCCATCGCGTGGTACTGGAAAATGTCGGCCAGTAATACAGCATGGGAAACGTAAAGCTGAATGCATCGACCTGATTGGCGATGCCCCAGTGGGCAATCTCCGCGATTTGCGGCGATACCAGATCATCATCCCCAATGAAAGCGAGGTATTCCCCGCTGGCATGGCTCAGCGCGAAATTGAAGTTGTCGACGACACTGAGCGGTTCACCGGGTCGCAGAAGCTTGAGCCGGGCAATGTCTTGCCCGGCGAATGCCGGCGTGATGCGGTCTTCGCTGCTTGTGTCGCTAACGACAACTTCCAGTTCCCCGGACGCCGCCAGGACGGCGCGAATCGTCGACACCGCGCATTCGGGGCGACCATGGGTGGGGATAATGACTGATACCAACGGGCGCATTAGATCTTCACCTCTTCCTGGACGTAAGGAAGCGTAAGAAGCAATTGCTTGATGCGTTCTACGTTAAGGCGCTCGGTATTGTGCGAGGTGTAATCGTCAACGTCGTTGGCGTCGGGCTGACCTTCGAGAATGAACTTGTCGTAGTTCAGGTCGCGATTGTCGGCGAGGATCCGGAAATAGCGTCCCATATCCTCCGCCTTGGCCATTTCTTCCCGGGATACCAGCGTCTCGTAAAGCTTCTCGCCATGCCGGGTGCCGATGATTTCCACCGGCACGTTGCTGCTGAACAGTTCCTTGAGCGCCTGGCCCAACTCTTCGATCGTGGAGGCGGGAGCCTTCTGCACGAAAATATCCCCCTGCGTGCCATGCTGGAAGGCATGCAGCACGAGGTCGACCGAGTCTTCCAGCGACATCAGGAATCGGGTCATCTTGGGGTCGGTCACGGTCAGCGGCTTGCCGGCCTTGATTTTGTCGATGAAGAGGGGGATGACGGAGCCGCGGGACGCCATGACGTTGCCATAGCGCGTGGCGCAGAGCACCGTACCGCCTTCGCGAACCGTGCGCGACTTCGCGACCATGATCTTTTCTGCCATGGCTTTCGAAATCCCCATGGCGTTGATCGGATACACCGCCTTGTCCGTGCTGAGCACGACCACGCGCTTCACCTTGTTGGCAATCGCCGCGTTCAACACGTTTTCCGTGCCGATCACGTTGGTCAGTGTCGCCTCCATGGGGTAAAACTCGCAGGAGGGCACCTGTTTCAGCGCGGCGGCGTGAAAGACATAGTCGACGCCCTCCATCGCGCGGGCGACGCTTTCATAGTTCCGGACGTCGCCGATGTGAAACTTGACCTTGCGATTGTTAATGGCGATTCGCATGTCCTCCTGCTTCTTCTCGTCGCGGCTGAAGACGATGATCTCCTTGACGGAGGAATGGAGGAAGCGGTTGAGGACCGTGTTGCCGAACGACCCGGTACCGCCGGTGATCATCAAGACCTTGTTATCGAACATTGTGAGAATCTCTTAGTAACTTTGAATCAAAAACTGAGCCAGAATCGCAATGCCAATTAGCGGAACGAAGAGCTGCAATGCCAGTACTGCCGAATATCTTGCCGCGGCGCGAACCTTTTCCAGCGTCATGGCGCGCACCCAACTGATGAGCGTGGATGTGGTGTGATAAGTGGCGTATATGTAGCACACGCTCTCGACACTCTGCTTATACGCAGCCACTGCGGTAAGTACCAGCGTCACCACGCTCATGGCAATCGATGCAACTGCCTGGAAACGAAAATCCTTGGCATAAAGCAGCAGCGTGTAAGGAATATAGCCGAACGCCCCCACCACAAAGCCCGGCAGAAGTATTTTTACATAATGGGCGACCGTGCCACTGTCCTGTCCGTGACCCACCCAAAGACCGATCAGCGGTTCGCGTGCCAGCCAGAGAACCAAAGACGGCACCGCGGTGATCATGATTGTGCCGAGTACAAATCTTTGGATGGTCGATTTCGGGAAATCCTTGCCCGAAAAATCCTGGTTCAGCACGCGCGGCTGGAAATACTGGCTGATCGGGCCAGCCAGCAGCGAGAGCGGAACCATGCACAGGGTCGTCGCCAGAAAATACGGCGACACGCTGTTGGCGGAAATCAGGCCGGACACCAGCGGCTTGTCCAACTGGGTGACAGCCGCTCCGGCCGCCGAGAACAGCACCAGGGAACGCCCTTTCATGATGAGTGCCCATGCGTCGCGGATCGTCGGGTGCTTCAGCAGCGTGGCGCCGGATGTGCTTCCCCCCCAAAAGGCAAAGCACCGGTGACGCGTGACGAGCGCCTGCGTAGCCGCGAAAACCAGTTGGGTGACGATGAACGCCGTCATTGTGCTGGACACGGCAGCCAGCACATAGGCCGTGGCGCCTGCGCGGGCGGCCACCCCCACCACCTGGATCGTACTGGCCGCCGCATATTCGCGACGGGCCAGCATGGCGCCGTAGTACATATTCTGGAGCACGAGTACCCAGAACAGCGCGATGGTTCCGAGGATCGTACTCCAGTCGATACTGCCGAAAGCACCCGCTGCCTTCAGACAGATGGCGGCCGGCAGCAGCAGGAGATAAAAGCTCGTCAGGCTCATCTCTGCCGTACGGACCAGCGATACCAATTCGCTGGGTCCGGAATTCGCCACGGCAATATCGCGGCCAACCAGCGTTGACATCCCCAGGTCGAGCATGATCAGCAGGCCCTGGAGCGAGAGGATGACGGCAACAATGCCAAACTGCTCGGCCCCGAGCAGATGTCGATAAAGCGGCAGGAAGATAAACCCGACGAGGACTGCCGACACCTTGCCGGCATACAGCATGACCATGTCGAGCACTGCGGCGCGGAGCAATTTCATCAGACCTTGCCAGCTCGCGAAGACGTTGCGGCGTCCGCTGTCGCGCGCTCGCAGGCATTGCCGATGGCATCGACATCGGCATCACTGAGCCACCATCCGCAGGGCAGGGCAATAATGTGATCCTGCAAATAGGTCGTTTCGCTGCCGGGTTCCATCCGCGCCGCATGGAACCCGCTGTAGGTGTCATTGCGATGATGCAGAATGGACGCGGAGACGTCCTGATCCTTCAGATACTGGAGCAGCGCGTCGCGGTTTTCGGCCAGGCACAGCATGACCCAGTAGGCCGGCAGGGCGCCATCGGCGGCAGGAATGGGCTGAATACCGTCGATGTCGGCCAGGCGAGCGCTGAGTCGGCGCACGTTGGCACGGGCCTTCTCGACCTTTTCCGTGACCTGCGCCAGCTGCGTCGCACCCAGGGCCGCGCAGAGGTTGTTCATGGTGTATGCCCAACCAATCTCGGGAATATCCGCAAGCGGATTGATCTCACCCTGCGGCGTACGGAACCCCGCACCATCAATGCCGAACCGACGCAGTTGACGGGCTTTCGTGGCCATGTCCGCGGATTTGCAGACTAGCGCGCCGCCTTCGGTGCAGTTAATCTGGCGATTCGGATAGAACGAATAGATCGAGAAATCGCTGTACTGGCCCACATGCGCGCCATCCTGTGTGGCACATAGCGCGTTGTCGCAGTCTTCGATAAATGCAATGCTGCGCGTCTTGCACAGATCGGCCATTTTCCTGGCCGGTCCCGGATAACCCGCCACGTGATACATGATGACTGCCTTGGTCCGCGCGGTAATCTTTCGGGCGGCGTCATCGACATCCATTTCCACGGAGCGGGGGCCTACGTCGACCCACACCGGCGTGGCGCCGAGTTGCGCGATCGCGGAATTCGTCGCCATGCAGGAGAACGCCGTCGTCAAGACTTCGTCCCCGGCGCGAACGCCGGCCAGATACAAGGCGAGGAATACTGCGTTCGTCATGTCGTGGGTGGACACGACATGTGGATTGCCGACGATCTCCCCAAGGCCCTTCTCGAACTTGCCAACATAATCGCCGCTGGCGATGCGGCCGGAGCGCAGGACCTCCAGCGCCACCGCTTCCATTTCGGGGGTGTGTACCACCCCGAACAATGGGATTTTCTTCATTTGATGTCTCCTTAGCCCTTGCGGATGACGTCGACGATGCGCGCGCGGTCTTCGTCGCTCACCCACCAGCCGCAGGGAATATGAAGCAGGCGCTTGTAGAACGTGTCGAGTCCGGGCAAATCTCGCCGGGATGCGGCGAAGATGCTGTGCAGGTTATTGGGCCGATGAAGTTTCGATGCCGAGATGCCTGCACCATTGAGAGCCTTTTCCAGATTCGCACTGTCGTCGCTCAGCAGGGTGTAGAGCCAATAGCTCGGCTCGGCCGAAGCGTCGCAGCGCGCAAAATCCACGCCGCTGATCGATTCGAATTGCGCATCGAAGTATTTGCCGTTCTCGGTGTGCCGGTTGAGCACGGGGGTAATGTTCTGCAACTGCACCAGACCGATCGTCGCGTTGACGTTGTTCATGTTGTACTTGTAGCCAACGCTGGTGATATCGATCTCGGTGCGCGGAACGCCCTTGAGCATGCCGAACCAGCGGAACTTCTTTGCCGCTTCCAGTTGCGCCTCATCCCGGAATGTCAGCAGACCGCCATCGACGGTCGTCATATGCTTGATTGCCTGGAAGGAGTAAATGCCGTAATCACCGATCGTCCCGATCGGCTGGTCCTGATAGGTCGCGCCCAGTGCATGGGCGCAGTCTTCGATCAGGGCGATGCCGCGCTCGTTGGCGATTTGCCGTAGTTCGGCAAGGCGCACCGGATAACCCGCATAGTGGACGCAAACGATGGCCTTGGTCTTGTCCGTCACGCATTGGCGGACCGAGTCGGGGCACATATTGCCGGAAGCCGGATCGACATCGGCCCATACCACTTTGGCGCCGGTGTACAGGATCGTCGTATTGGTAGGCTCCGCCGTCATTGGGGTGGAAATCACCTCGTCGCCCGGGCCAACGCCTGCCAGCGTGAGCGCGGAATGCAACGCGCCGGTCCCGCTGCTCATGGCGAGCGACCGCTTCAGGCCAAACCGTCGGTTGAACTCGGCTTCGAACTGATAGACCGATTCCCCTTCCGCGATCATGCCGCTGTACAGCACGGTTTCCAGCGCGGGCATCAGGGCCGATTTCGGTGGCATTGCGACTTTGACGATCGGAATCATGCTTATGTTTTCCTCAGATGCGGTTGAGCAAAGGGATATACGGCAGGCGGGAATGATCCCGGCCCGAGAGTTCATGGACCATCCGGTAGGAGCCCGGCGAGAGATCCGACTTGTATGCCCGGCTGTGCAGTTCGGCCAGGATGGCGGAATCTGCCAGTGCGTTCAGGCTCCAGGCGGCCGGCAAAACCTGCTCGATCAGGCGGAACACGCCATCCCAGTCGCCTCGCCAGTCCGCCAGCGTGTATCCCTGCACCGTAGGCAGTACGGTAATCGCGGCGCTGTCGCCGCTGAATACCAGCACGCTTTTTGCGAAAGCCGGAATGCCCCGGGCGGAAATGTCCTCGGTCTTCAGCCCGGCCAGATCGTGGCAGAAGGGCCGGTCCATGCCCTCATGCGCGGGCGTCCACACCGGACCATACCGGTCAGCGCTATCCACGGCGAAGCCATGCTTGGCGTAGACGTTGGGCTTGTTGGTCCACAGCACCAGCGTATCGAAGGCCTGGTTCCGGCCGACTTCTGTCGCGGCGGCAACCAACTGGTGGCCCAGCCCCTTGCCACGGAACGCTTCGTCGACGCAGACCAGGCCCACCAGGCCAACCTTCCTGCCGTCAGCCATGGGGGCTTCCTTGATGACCAGTCCGGCGGCCGCCTTCGGCTCATCGCCCGGCTGGTCCGCGCCGATCAGGATGGTCGTCACGCCCGTGCTGTCATCGATCCACGGGGAGTGCGCCGGAAGGTCGATGCCGCGCCCCCTGGACCTGAAAAACACCTCCCAGATCAGCGTCCTGGCGGCGTGCGGTACGCCCTCGTGTACGGAATGCTGCATTGCTTCGGCCATGTTGCTGGTCTCCGACTATTCTGACTGTTCAGTCTGTTCTGCCTGCTGTCCCTTTGCGACCTCACTGCCAACCTCTTCCCGCAGGGCCTCGATCTCGGCTTTCAGGAGTTCGTATTCCTCCATTTTCCGTTTGAGGAACCGGCTGGTCAGGGCCGCCTTTTCGGCAATGCCACGCGGCGTAAGGATGTAGACGTAGCCGAACTTGTTCTTGGACTGGCTGAAGTTCTGCACCTTGACCCAGCCTTTCTCCATCAGGGCCTTCAGGCAATAATTCAGGCCGCCGACACTGACGCCGAGTTCCTTCGCCAACTCGCGCTGGGTCAGGTCCGGATTCTCCTGCAAGATGCGCATGATCCGAAAATACGTGTCTTCTTGTATCTTGGCTTGGCGGCTTGTCATGGAATGAACACAATGCTTGTTCCCGGCGCGAGCGGATTTGGCGATATGCCGCTCCCGTCATGTTTCACGAGAAAACGACCGAAAAGTGCAGTGAACTGCTTGTTTGTTTGAACTTGAACGATTCTACTTCGCTCAGCCCATTCGGTCCAGAGGGTGAGTCAGCCAAGCAACGCGACCCAGCTATCTGTGATCTGCGCGATGTCGAAGCGCCGGGCGTTCTCCCTGCCCCGACTGGCGAGTTCATTCGCCAGGGCGGGCGCCTCGATCACACGGCGGAGTGCCCGGGCAAGCGCGGGCGCGTCTTCCACCGGCACCAATAGTGCGTCGTCGGGGCCAAGCAACTCCCACGGGCCCCGTTCGCATTCGGTGGAGACGATGGGCAGGCCGAAGGCCATGGCCTCGATCAACACCAGCCCAAAACCTTCGTAGCGCGAACTCAGGCAGAAGACGGCACCGTGCGCGTAGGCGCCCGTGACGTCGGCCAGCACGCCGGGCAGGGCAATGCGTGTCTCAAGTCCCAGGCGGGCGCGCAGGGCTTCCAACCTGCCGCGTTCCTCGCCTTCCCCAATGATCACCAGATTCCAGTCGGGTGCGGTCTGTGCGACCGCCGCCCAGGCTTCGATCAGCACGTCAAAGCCCTTGGCGGGCGTCAGTCGGCCCACCGCCAGCACGGTCTTCGTGTCACGGGGCGCCGGCGTGGCGGGGATCGGAAAGGGGAGTGGATTCGGGAGATGGACGATCTTCGCCCGTGGACGCAGCGCGTCTTGCCAGCGACGCGCATCCCCCTCCGTCAGCACCACGATGTGCGTATGTGTCCGTGCCGCCAGCGAGCGTGCAACCTTGCGCGCCGGCTTTCCCAGATCCTCATCGAAGTGGCAGTGTTCCCACGCAATCCGCCGGACCCGTTGGCCCCATGTTGCCGGCATCGTGAACAGGGTCAGCATCGTGTCGACCTCGACCAGCACATCGATGCCGTGCGCCCGCACGAAGCGCCGAATGCCGAGGACAGTAGATAGATATGCCCGCTTGAACGACGGTCGATGCTCGAACAGTGCGTGATGCTGCACATTTTCGTGCAAGGGGAACACGCTGGCACGATCCCACAGGCTCAGGATGAACACCCGATACCCGCGCGCCGCCAACGCATTGGCGATGACCGCCGTCATGCGCTCGGCACCCGCAAACGCGTTCAGCGTGCCAGTCAGGAAACAGACGGAGGGCAGGGCGGTGCCGCTCACGCCGCTGCCATGTCGCGAACGGGGCGGTTGCGCCACCACAGGGCCATGCCGACGATCACCGCGACACCGTTGCCCAGGACATAGCCCGCAATCGCGCCCCAGTTGCCGAACCGGGGGATGACCGCCAGATCGAAGGCGAGCGTCGTCGCCAGCACCAGCGCCCACTTCATCGCCACCCAGCGCGGGCGGCGCAGGTAGACCGCCAGCAGGGTCAGGGCGACGTCCGCGAAGACGAGCGCAGATGCCACGGCGGCCACCCGTAGCAGCGTCACGGTGGCCTCGAAGGCGCTGCCGTAGAGGAGGCGGACGATCCACGGCGCGCAGGCGGCAATCGCCAGCCCGCCGACCAGCCCGAGCGCGCCCAGCGCCGCAGCAATCCGGCCGATGTTCGCGTGGGCATCGGCAAATGCCCTGCGCGCATAGACGTAGCTGGGGGCGATGCCCGCCACGAGGATGGTCGCGAGCATCGAGAAATTGTCGAGCAGTTGCATGCACGCCGCATAGGCGCCGAAGTCCGCCGCCGGCACCGCTGGCTGGAGCACGAGTTGGTCGACCCGGCGCGCGCCCATCATCAGGATGAAGCTGACCCAGAACAAGGCGCCCGCCGAAAACAACTCGCGCGCCTGGCTCGCCTGCCAGGTCAAGGGCTGTCGGGGCGCCCGGGTCAGGTAATAGGCCGCGAGCAGTGCGGCCAGAAGCACGGCCTCGAGCGCGAACGCCGTGGCGTAGCCCGACACCGTGGTCACGCCCGCGGCGAACAGCCCGCCGACCAGCGTGGCCTTGACGGACAGCGCGGCGAGGCTCGCCAAGGCGCCGGGCCGATTGTTGGTATGGGCCTGCATCCAGGCATTGACCACGCCGAAGGGCTCGCGCAGCAGGATGGCCACGCCGAGCCACAGCGCCGCCTGCCAGACTTCCTGCGTGGGGGATGTCAGCGCCAGATACGCGCACATCAGCAAGTACCCCGCCACACCGCCCGCAAGACGCAGCACAAACGCATGGTCGATGATGCGGGCCTGGGCCTCGGGCGCCGCCGCCACGAGCCGTGGCACCACCACCTCCGCACCGCACACCAGCGCCAGCGAAGCGGCAATCAGCACCACTGACTGGGCGTACTGGAAATGCGCGAACCCGGCTGGCCCGAGCGCGCGCGCCAGCATGGCCACCACGCCGATCCCGATGCCTACCTGCAGGCCGCGCTCGGCCAGCATCCACAGCACATTGCCCGCGATGCGCCGATGCATCACGCGGTCTCCGCCGGAATGACGCGCGCGCCGTGCGTCAGGCTGGTGTAGTGAGCCAGCCAGCGTCGGGCGATGCTGTCGATCGAAAACGCGGACAGTACGCGCTCCCGCCGCGCCGCCGCCTGCGCCGGGGTGCCGCGACCCGCGCGCAGGGCTTCGGCCATCGCGCCGGCAAGCGCCGCCGCGTCGCCGCGCGGCACGATCACGCCCTGGTCGCGCAGGACTTCGGCCACGCCGGGTGCGTCAGTCGACACCACCGGGCATCCGCAAGCCAGCGCCTCCACCAGCACCATGGGCAGTCCTTCGATATTCGATGACAGGACGAACAAGTCGGCCGCGTTGAGCAGGGCAGGGATGTCGTCACGCGGGCCGAGGAGGGTGACTGACGATGTGAGCCTCTGCGTTGCGATCTGCCGGGCCAGCGCCTCGGTGAGCGCGCCGCCGCCCGCGATCATCAGGCGCGCTGGCGCGGCGGGTGAGAGTTGGCCAAACGCACGGATCAGCAGATCCTGGGCCTTCTCCGGCGCCAGCCGGCCGACATTGAGGATCATCCGCGTATCCGGCGCGAGACCCAGTCTGGCGCGGGTGGCATCGCGCAGCGCCGGATCGGGCCGGAATCGTTCGACGTCGATCCCGTTGGGCATGACGACGATGCGGTCGTCCGGCACACCGCCGGCGGCGATCATGCCGGCGCGGCCGTCCTGGCTGACGTGGGTGGTCAGCGCTGTCCACCGGTCGGTCAGCCGGTAGGCCAGCATCCGCATCGTGCCGCCTTCGCGGAAACTGTGCGCGGTGCAGACCAGCGGCGGACTATCGACCAGCCGCGTTAGCAGCCGGGCGAACAGGTTGGCGTGGACCATGTGGGCATGCATGACATCGGGCCGCCATGCTTTGACCAGCGCGCGCGCCTGCCCCAGCGCGGCGACCATGCCGCCGGGTGTCTTCCGCATGTTCAGCTCGAAGACCTCGGCGCCGGCAGGCGTGTCGATCTCCCGGCCCGGCGACAGACTCAGGATCGCCACCGCGTGCCCGAGCGCCAGAAAGGCGCGCGCCAGCGCGACGACCTGATGCTCGGCGCCGCCTACCTTGAGGCCCGTAGTGATCAGCAAAATCCGCATGGTGGCTGGCGCCATCACCGAGCCCCGTAGCCGGTCAGCAGCGTGCGCAGCGTCTTGACTACGATCAACAAATCGAGCGCGAACGAGCAATGCTTGACGTAGTACAGGTCGTAGCTCAGCTTGGTGACGGTTTCCTCGTGCGTGCCGACATAGCCCTGCTGCACTTGCGCCCAGCCGGACAGCCCCGGGCGCACAAGGTGCCGGTACGGATAGTAGGCAATCGTCTCGGCGAAGGTGTCGACCATCGGCACCTGCTCGGGGCGCGGGCCGATCAGGCTCATATCGCCCGTCAGCACGTTCCACAGTTGCGGCAGCTCGTCCAGCCGGTACTTGCGGATCACGCGGCCCACGCGTGTGACGCGGGCATCCTGGCGCGCCGCGAAGCGCGCGGTGGCGTCGGGCTGGACGCTCATGCTGCGAAACTTGAGCATCGTGAACGCTTCGCCGAAGCGCCCGGCGCGGGCCTGCCGGAACAGCACGGGCCCCGGCTGTTCGAGGCGGATGGCCAGCGCGGTCAGCGCCGACAGCGGCAGGGCGAGCGGCATGAGGCACAGCGCGGCTGCGATGTCGATCAGACGCTTCACGAAGCCATAGAGATAGTGCCGCGCGTAGTCGTCCAGGAAGTTCTCGTCGATATGGTCGAGCCCCACGCGGCCGGTGAGCATTTCGCCAATCCGCTCCACCGAATACAGGCGAACGTGGCTCATCTTCAGTCGCGCCAGCGTGCGCGTGCGCTCGGGGTCGGCGGTGCCCGAGCGGTCAAGCATCAGGCCGTCGCAAAACACGGCATCCTCGATCGAACGGATGAAATCGAAGCGGATCGGTGCCGGCGGGGCGGCGCCCGGCATGGCGAGGATCGCCTCGAGTTGCTCCAGCGCGCGGGGGTCCGTGTAGCCGATCACCGGCACATAGTTCTGCACGAAGCGCCGGTAGCCGATGCCGCTCCAGACCAGCGTGGTGAGGTAGCCGAGCAGCAGCGCGCCGCGCGAATACTCGATATGCCAGCCGGCAAAGACGAACAGCAGCAGCGCAAACGGCAGCGTGGCCGAGATGCCGACCAGACTGTTGCCCTCGATCGGCGGCAGGTGCAGCGAGCGGTGCAGCAGCAGGAACGTGCACAGGTAGGGCACGATGCCCCAGAGCAGCGTACGCGTGAAGACGTAGGTGACGATGCCCGCGTGGTGCAGGGTCTCCGCCGCGATCGTGTTGAGCCCGAACAGCGCGAGCCCGAACGCGGCCCATGACAGCATGCGGCTGGCCCGGCGGATGGTCTCGGAGGCGCGGCTGGCTGTTGTGGCGCGTGACGCGCCGGCGAGACGGGCGGTTTCCTTGTTGGTGCTCATGTCAGGCACGCTCCGTGGGCATGGGCTCGCTCACCCGCCGTCCCAGTGCCTGTCGATAGACCGCCCACGTGGCATCCGCCATGGGGCCGATCCCGAACGCCTGCTCCCATCGGGCGCGAGACAGCTGGCCGAGGGCGGCCCGGCGCGCGCTGTCGCCTGCCAGCATCGACAGATGCCGGGCCAGCGTGGCGTCATCGCCCTCAGCCATCAGCAACGCGTCTGGCATGTCTCCAAACTGCTCACGGATGCCGGGCAGGTCGGACGCCACCACCGGTAGGCCGGCCCGCATCGCTTCCAGTACAGAGAGCGGCAAGCCTTCGTGATCGGAGGCCAGTACGAATACCTGCGCTGATGCGAGCAAGGCGGGTATGTCTGCCACGTTGCCCGGGAGGCGTACCCGGCCGGGTGCGACGGCGTTGGCCAACGCCTGCATGGCCCCGCGCATCGGCCCTTCGCCGGCGATTACGAGTTCGCAATCGCTCAGGTTCGCCTGCCCGAAGGCCCGGATGACCGTGTCCGGTCGCTTTGGCGCGGCCAGGCGCGCCACCATGACGATCCGCGTGAGCGGCGCCGCCGGCTGTGCCCGCGCGGTGTCGTCGGGAATCCCGTTGTGGATCACGCTGATGCGTGACGCGGGGATTGGCAGGCTGCGGGCCAGTTGCCGTTCCGCCTCCGCCACGCAGATCAGGCGCGCCGTCAGCGGCGCCAGGCACCATTCGGCAACGCGCGAGGCCAGCCGTCGCGCCAGGGGCGCGGCTGGCTTGAAGCCGAAACCGTGTACCGTGTAGACGACCGGGATGCCCAGCAGCCATCCGGCCAGTCTGCCGAGCGCGCCGGCCTTGGCGCTGTGCACGTGAATCAGGTCGGGCGCGGCGTGGCGCAGCGCCGCCATCAGTTCGCGCAGGGTCTTCAGTGCACGCAGCGGCGACATGGCGTTGTCGAGCAGGGCCAGCCGCACTGTCGCTGCCCCGGCGGTCTGCGCAGTGGCGAAGAGCGGTCCGTCGCCGCCCGCCAGCACCGTGGCGTCGATGCGGCCTCGCAGTGCGCGCACGAGGTCGGCGACGTGCGATTGGGCGCCGCCGATCTCGGAATTCGTGATGACAAAGGCGACGCGAGGCCGGGAGGAAGGCAAGTTCTGCACGAACGCGGAAGAAAGTTGGATAGGCGGCACGGAATCGCGCGAGAAATGCCGGTTTGCAGACGGTTTGCAGGGTGCCCGGTGATTATAAACTGGCGCGGTTTGCACAATCCGGCAAAATACACCTTTTTGGCGCCCTGCCCGCGCCCCGCCCAAGCCACTCTCCGGGCGGTATCGCACCATGAACTCGTACACGGGAAGCCACATGAAACTTGACCCCTCAATCTTCAAGGCGTATGACATCCGCGGCATCGTCGGCAAGACGCTGACCCCCGAGGTCGCCCGCCAGATCGGCCTGGCCTTTGGCTCTGCCGCGGTCGAACTTGGCGAGAAAACCGTCGTCGTGGGCCGTGACGGGCGCCTGTCGGGCCCGGATCTGCTCGGCGGACTCGTGGAAGGGCTGCGCGCGGCCGGTGTCGATGTGATCGACCTCGGCATGGTCGCCACCCCGATGGTCTACTTCGGCACCAATATCGAGCTGGACGGCCGCCGTGCCGGGTCTGGCATCATGGTCACCGGCAGCCACAATCCGCCTGACTACAACGGTTTCAAGATGGTGCTCGGTGGCAAGGCCATCTACGGCGACCAGATCCAGGCGCTGCACCAGCGCATCGAGGCCGGCAAGTTCACGCAGGGCAGTGGCGGATACAAGCTAGTCGATATCCGACAACAGTACCTCGACCGTATCGTCGGCGACGTCAAGTTGGCCCGTCCGATGAAAATCGCCCTGGACGCCGGTAACGGCGTGGCTGGCGCCTTCGTCGGCGACCTGTTCCGGGGGCTTGGCTGCGAGGTCGTCGAGCTGTTTTGCGATGTCGACGGCCATTTCCCGAACCACCATCCGGACCCGGCCCACGTCGAGAACCTGCAGGACCTGATGCAGTGCCTGCGCGACACCGACTGCGAGCTGGGCCTGGCCTTCGATGGCGACGGCGACCGCCTGGGCGTGGTCACCAAGGACGGCGAGGTCATCTTCCCGGACCGCCAGCTGATGCTGTTCGCCGAGGAAATCCTCTCGCGCAACCCGGGCGCGCAGGTCATCTACGACGTCAAGTGCACCGGCAAGCTGGCGCCGTGGATCCGCGACCACGGCGGCGAGCCGCTGATGTGGAAAACCGGCCATTCGCTGGTCAAGGCCAAGCTCAAGGAAACCGGCGCACCGATCGCCGGGGAGATGAGCGGCCACGTGTTCTTCAAGGACCGCTGGTACGGCTTTGACGATGGCCTCTACACGGGCGCGCGCCTGCTGGAGATCCTGTCGCGCCACGCCGACCCGAGCGCCGTGCTGAACGCGCTGCCGAACTCCAACTGCACGCCTGAATTGCAACTGAAGTGTGCCGAAGGGGAGGCGTTCACGCTGCTCGACAAGATCCGCGCCAACGCGAAGTTCGACGGTGCGCGCGAAGTCATCACGATCGACGGCGTGCGTGTGGAGTACCCCGATGGCTTCGGCCTGGCGCGTCCGTCCAACACCACGCCGGTGGTCGTCATGCGTTTCGAAGCCGATAACGATGCCGCGCTGGCGCGCATCCAGGCCGAGTTCAAGCGCGTGATCCTGGCCGAGAAGCCGGATGCAAAGCTCCCGTTCTGAGGTGGGGCAGCCGGCCGGCGCCGCAACGTCGAACCCAACCGCGCCGCTTGCGGCGCCGATGGTCGTGAGCTCGCCGTTCGCGTTGCCGGCCCGGCCGCGCATCCTGGTCGTCAAGGTGTCGTCGCTGGGCGATGTGGTGCACAACATGCCCCTCATCCACGACTTGCGCGCGCGTTGGCCCGATGCCGAGATCGACTGGGTGGTGGAAGAGGGCTATGTCGACCTGGTGCGGCTGCTGCCGGACGTCCACCGCGTGATTCCGTTCGCGCTGCGCCGCTGGCGCAAGCGGTTCTGGCAGGGCGATACCTGGGCCGAAGTCGGCGCGCTGCGCGATGCGATCCGCGCGCGGCCCTATGACGCGGTGCTCGAGACCCAGGGCCTGCTGAAGACCGCCATCGTGGCGCGCACCGCCGCGCGCACGGCTGGCGCGCCCGTGATCGGGCTTGGCAATGCCACGCAGGGCTCCGGCTACGAGCCGGCGTCGCGCCTGTTCTATACCGCGCCGGTCAAGGTGCCGCGTCAGACCCATTCGGTGCGGCGCTCGCGCCTGCTTGGGGCCGCGCTGACGGGCGGCACGCCGCCGGAGCTGCCGCGCTTCTTCGGCCCGGCGGCAACGTCGCTGCATGCCGATGATCCGCTCTGGGCCGGGCTGCCGGCCCGGTACGCGGTCTGTTTCCACGCCACGGCCGGCGCGAAGAAGCGCTGGCCAGTGGCGAGCTGGCACGCGCTGGGCCAGAAGCTGCACGCCGAGGGGCTGACCGTGCTGCTGCCCTGGGGCAGCGAGTCGGAACGCCGCGATGCCGAGGCGCTGGCCACCGGCATGCCCGGCGCGCAGGTGCTGCCGCGCTTCTCGGTCATGCAGGGCTTTGGCCTGATCAACCGGGCCGAGGTGGTCATCGGCGTGGATACCGGCCTCGTGCACATCGCCGCAGCGCTGTGCCGGCCCACCGTCGAGATCTACACTGCCACCTGGCGCTGGAAGACCGAAGGCTACTGGTCCGACCGCATCGCCAATGTGGGCGACGACGGCATCGTGCCGTCCGTCGATGAGGTCTACGCCGCCGCCGTGCGGGTACGCGGAGTGCCTGCCTGATGCTTCGTCTGGTTTACACGTTGTTGTGGGGGGTGATCCTCCCACTGGCGCTGCTGCGCCTGGTCTGGCGGTCGCGCAAGGAACCCGGCTATCGCCGCCACATCGGGGAGCGGCTTGGCCGATATGGCGGGTTGTCGGCCAGCGGGCCGTGGCTCTGGGTTCATGCGGTGTCCGTCGGCGAGACGCGCGCCGCGCAGCCGCTGCTCGACGCGCTGCTGGCTGCGTATCCCCGTCATCGTATTTTGTTGACCCACATGACGCCGACCGGCCGCCAGACCGGTCAGCAGCTCTATGGCGACAACCCGCGCGTGCAGCAGTGCTACCTGCCGTACGACGTGCCGGCGTTGGTGCGCCGCTTCCTGGCCTACTTCCGGCCCGAGGCGGGGCTGATCATGGAGACCGAGGTCTGGCCCAACCTGGTCCACGTCACGCGCCGGGTGGGCGTGCCGCTGTTCCTGGTCAATGCCCGGCTGTCGCCGCGCAGTTATCGGCGGACAGCGCGCTTCGGCGGCGCGGCGGCCTCGTTGTATAACGATTTCACGGCGGTGCTGGCCCAGACGGCTGGCGATGCCGAGCGCTATCGCGCGCTCGGCGTGAAGGCCGTGCAGGTGACCGGCAACCTCAAGTTCGACATGCAGCCGCCGGAAGCCGGCATCGCGCGCGGCCATACCCTGCGCCGCGCGTTCGGCGCCCGCCACGTGCTGGCCGCCGCGAGCACGCGAGAAGGGGAGGAGCCCCTGATCCTGGACGCCTTCGCGCGCTGGCCCGGCGCGGCGCGTCCCGCGCTGCTGCTGGTGCCGCGCCATCCGCAGCGGTTTGACGAGGTAGCTGCGCTGGCCACGCGTGCCGGCTTCAGCGTGCAGCGCCGCAGCCAGCTGGATGTGGACGCCCTCGACGCCCCGATCACGGCCGACATCGTGCTCGGCGACTCCATGGGCGAGATGGCGATGTACTACGCCGCCTCGGATATCGCCTATATCGGCGGCAGCCTGATCCCGCTCGGTGGACAGAATTTGATCGAGGCCTGCGCCGTCGGCACGCCTGTGCTGATGGGCCCGCACACCTTCAACTTTGCCCAGGCCACCGAGGATGCCATCGCCGCCGGCGCCTGCCTGCGCGTGGCCGATGCCGACGCCCTGATGGCCGCCGCCTCGGCCGTGCTGGCCGATGAAGCGCGTCTGGCCGACATGCGCGCCCATGCGCTGACGTTCGCCGGGCTGCATCGGGGTGCCACGCAGCGCACTTTGGCAGCCGTCGCGCCAGTGTTGCGCTGACATACAGGCGCCACGCGGGCGTCTACACTGGTTGCATAGTGAGGAAAAGTGCGACATCCACCGCTTTATCGCGGCATGCGCAATCAGGAGCTCGATCGATGCAACATCCCTTCTCCATGCGTGGTGTTTTCGCAACATTGATGCTCGGTGCCGTGGCGGCGGTGGCCGGCTGCGCCACCGGCCCGGCACCCGACCAGGCATCGGCCAACGCCAGCCTCAACGAAACCCGCGCCGGCGGTCCGAGCCGCTGGGAATTGATCCGCTGGCAGAACGCCGATGGCACCGTCCGTGACATTCCGCATGGCGACAACGGCCAGCCGGTCATCTTCGAATTCAATGACGGCATCGACGCCTCGCAAGGCACGGTGAGCGGCACCAGCGGCTGCAACCGCTTCACCGGCGGGTATGGCAAGACCAGCTCCGGCATCCGCTTCGACCGCATCGCCGGCACCCGGATGGCCTGCACGGGCATGCGGATGGAGGTGGAGGGCGCGCTGTTGAAGGCGATGCAATCGCCATTCACGACGGTCGGCACGCAGCCATCCGCCGGCGCCACGGGGCGCCAGATCATCTGGAAGACCGCCGACGGCGATCTGCTGCAATTTGTTGAACGAGAAGGCGTGGGCCGGCGCGGCGCCAAGGCGGACGCCGCAGCGGGGCACGAGAAGATCGTCTATATCGACTCCCAGCGCGTGGAGTGCTCGGGCGCGGGCCGCATGCAGTGCTACCGCTGGCGCGAATCGCCCGATGCCCCGTGGCAACTCTGGTACGGGCCAATCGAGGGCCTGGACTTCGAATCCGGCGTGAGCTACAAGCTGCGTGTGCGCGAGTACCAGGTGCCGAATCCGCCCGCCGATGCCTCGGCCATCCGCTGGCAGCTGTTGAGCGTGGAGGAGCGCAAGCGCGGGGGTTGACCTGGTCGATCGTTTAGAATGCCGGGCTATCTCTAGCGCACGGACGCCGGCCGTATTGCCGTCTCAAACAAGCTGATATGTCTTTCCCCAAACATTGGGTGTCCTCCCTGGCGGACCTCCTGGTATTCGTGTTTCCGGTGTTGATCCTGTGTGTACCGCGCGGAGCCGGGGTATTTCTGGCCGGGGTTGGCGTGCTGGCCTTGCTGGGATGGGATGAGATGGGGCGCGCGTGGCGGCAACACGTCACAATTTTGCGGCCGTTGGCGATGTCAGTGCTCGCCTTCATCGGCGTCTATGTGGTGTCGAAGTTTCTCCACAACACGCCGTGGGATGTGATCGACAATCCCTCCCGCACCCTGCTTTCCGTCCTTGCCTGCTGGGTGATCTTCCGCGCCGCGCCGAATCCGGCCCTGCTGTGGCGGGGCATCACCATCGGCCTGTTCCTTGCCCTGCTGATCGTCGCTTACCAGAAAATCCAGCTGGATCTGGACCGGCCCTCGGCCTGGACCCAGGCCATCGCCTTCGCCAACATGGTGGCGGCGCTGGCCCTGGTGGGGTTCGCGCGGCCCGGGGACTCCCGCCGTGACCATGCCGAGGCATGGTTCAACGTGCTCTGCGCGCTCCCCATCCTGGTCATGAACGGCACCCGGGGCGCGATGATCGGCATGCTGGTTACGCTCTTCCCGCTGCTGCTGGTCCGCTATCGTCGCTTCAGCGCGCGGATGTTCATGTTCGCGCTGGGCGGCGTTGCCGCGCTGCTCATCGGCCTGTACCAGATTCCGGGCAGCCCGGTGGCAAAACGGGTGGATCTGGCGGTCAAGGAGGTGCAGCAGTTCCAGCATGGCAATGTGGAGTCGTCGGTCGGCGCGCGGCTGATGATGTGGAAGGTTGGGATGCAGTACTTTGTCGAGCACCCGTGGGCGGGCGCCGGCGTGGGGCAGTTTGCGCGGATTCTGCGCGCGGACCCGTATTGCGAGCAGCGGCGGGAGTCGGACGCGTGCCGACTGGAGCACGCCCACAATGATCTGGTCGAGGCGGCGGCCACTACCGGTATCCCCGGCCTGCTGGCCACGCTGACCCTGTTCCTGGTCCCCGCCGGCCTGTTCTGGCGCGCACTGCGCACCTGCCATGCCGACAACAACTATGCGGGGGTGAGTCTGGGTGGCGCGGGATTGGCGGTCGTGATGGCGTCGCTGATCTCAGGCCTGACGCAGGTGACGACCGCCCATCAGGCCAACGTGGTGTTCTACGCCGGCGCCATTGGCATGCTGCTGGGGCTGGCGGGGCGTGAGGCCTGGGTCACCCGGCTCTCCAATGCGGCCACACCTACCGGCCAGCCCAAGGCCGCCGCTGCACCGGGCGAGTCGCACGCGGTCAGGACCGCGGCGTAGCCCCCGGAACCGGGCTTTCGCGCCGGCCCTGCTCGGCGCGCTTGCGGGCCGGGGCGGACGCCGACCCCACCCGCGCCTTCTCCGGCAGCTTGTACATCGCCCCCGGCACCGACGTCAGCAGCGTATTGATCTGCACGACGTCTTCCTCGCTCAGCACCGCCGTCGATGCCTTCAGGCGCAGCCCGTTCATGATTGTGTCGTAGCGGGCCTTGGCCAGGTCGCGGCGGGTCGAGAACAGCTGCGCCTCGGCATTCAGCACATCGATATTGATGCGCACACCCACCTCGTAGCCCAGCTGGTTCGATTCCACCGCGCTCTGCGCCGAGCGTTCGGCGGCCTCGAGCGCCTTGACCTGCGCCAGCCCGTTGGACACCCCCGAGTATGTCTGCCGCGCGGTCTGTGCGGCCGTGCGGCGGGCGAATTCGAGGTCGCTGGCGGCCTTGTCGGCCAGCGCCAGCGTCTCGCGCACGCGCGACTGGATCTGTCCGCCGGCGTAGATCGGAATGCTCAGCTGCACGCCGACCACGCCCGAGTTGTAGCGGCTGCCGACATTGCTGAGCTGGGTGGCCGTGCCTTGCGCGTTGGTATAGCCGTACGACGCAACGAGGTCGACGGACGGCAGGTGGCCGGCCCGGGCTTTGTTCGATTCCCGCTGGGCGGTCTCGAGGTTGTAGCCGGCCACGCCTACCTGAAGGTTGGTCTGCTCCGCCTGCGCGGCCCAGGCGTTCACGTCGGCCGGCATCGGGCCCGGAATGGCCGCCTCGGGGCGCAGCCCCATCAGTTCGTCGACCGGCTTGCCGGTGATCTGCTGCAACGACGCGCGTGCCACTTCGAGCGCGCTCCGGGCCGAAATCTCGGTGGCCGTGGCCAGGTCGTACCGGGCCTGGGCGTCGTTGGCATCGGTAATAGTGGCCGTGCCCACCTCGAAATTGCGTTTGGCCTGCTCGAGTTGCTCGCCGATGGCCTTCTTCTGGGCGCCGGCCAGGTACAGGTTGTCCTGCGCGGCCAGCACGTCGAAATACGCCTGGGAGGCCCGCGTGATCAGGTCGAGCTGCGCCTGCTGGAACGTGACTTCACCGGCCAGCGTGGCCAGTTCGCCCTGCTTGTACGTCTCCCAGCGATCCCAGCGGAACAGCGGCTGCGTCAGTTGCAGCGCCCAGGTGTTGGCATTGAAGTAGCGCGTGACGTCCACGGGCGAGCTGTAGTCGGCCATGGTGCGCTGCACGCCCGCCGTGCCGAGCACCTGCGGTAGCAGGCCGGCGCGTGCCTGGGGCAGGCGCTCGCGCGTGGCCAGCAGTTGTGAGCGGGCGCTCGCGAACTGGGCGTCATTGGCTTGCGCATCGCGGTAGACCTGGAGCAGGTCCGCCCCCGCAGCGGCCGGAACATGCAGCAGGGCCAGCAGGGACACGGCCAGCGCCAGGGGTTTCCTGGCTGCACCGGGCACGGCGAGAAGCGCGAAACTCATGACATCTCCAGCTCGGCCAGCGGGCGCGCGGCCATCGTTCTTGTTGGTCTACGGGTGCTACTGCAGAGGCGAGCGATTTGCGAGGGGCGGCGTGACAGCGGGGTCCGGACAAACGCCCGGACCGCCTCCCTCAATACTGCGGAACGGACGGGTCCACCTGCGTGGACCACGCGTGGATGCCGCCGGTCAGGTTGTAGACGTTGGCGTAGCCCTGGCGCTCGAGGAAGCTGGCTACCTGCATGCTGCGCGCACCGTGGTGGCAGATGCAGACGATTTGCGCTTCGTCGTCGAGTTCGCCGAGGCGGGCCGGAATCTGGCCCATCGGGATGTGGGTGATGCCGGGCATCGCGGCGGTGCGGATCTCGAGATCCTCGCGCACATCGAGCAGCACCGGCTTGGCGCGGCCGGCGTCAGCCAGCCATTGCGCGAGTTCGGGGGCGGTAATGACCTGCATGGTGGCTCCCGGCGGCTCAGAACTGGAAGCGCGACGGCTGGGCGGCGCCTTGCAGCGGCTTGACCAGCGTCTCGAACAGGTTCACCGACTGGTAGCCGGCTTCCGAGGTGCGGGTGATGATGCGCGCTTCCATCACCGGCGCGGTGCCGACGATGACCGCGATGCGGCCGCCCACCTTGACCTGCGACAGCAGCGACTGCGGAATCTCCGGCACCGAGCCCGACACGCAGATCACATCGTACGGTGCGGCGACAGCCCAGCCCTCGGCGCCATTGCCTTCGGCCACTTCGGCGTTGCTCACGCCGGCGGCGGCCAGGTTCTGGCGGGCCAGTTCGGCCAGTTCGGGCACGATTTCCACGGTCAGCACATGGCGGGCGCGGTTGGCCAGCAGGGCGGCCATGTAGCCGGAGCCGGCGCCGATTTCCAGAACATTCTCATGCTTGCGCACGTTCAGGTCCTGCAGCAGGCGGGCTTCCACGCGCGGGGCCAGCATGTTCTGACCGGCCGGCAGTGGGATCTCCATGTCGACGAAAGCCAGCGCGGCGTATGCCTGCGGCACGAACTGCTCGCGCTTGACCACGGCCAGCAGGTCCAGGATTTCCTGGTCCAGCACGTCCCACGGACGAATTTGCTGTTCGATCATGTTGAAGCGGGCTTTTTCGAGATCCATCTTGCCTTTTCCTTCCAATTCCAGTGCTTGCGGAGAGCCCGCCATTTTACCCCTGCGGACTGCCGCAGGATGTTTACAGATTATTGGCAACGACTTGCACGGGGCCAGTTGTTGCGCGTTGGCACAGCGCCGGCGCTCAGCCGTCCTCGCCGCCCGCCGGCTCGGCCGCCTGGGCGGCCAGCATTTCGTCCCGGATCTGCTCCCAGACCCAGGGGCCGGACTTCGCCGGCAGCGGCGTGTCCCGGGCCGGGCCCGTGGTCAGGCCGAACAGCAGCATCTGGATCAACTGGTCCACGAACGCCACCGGATCGATCTCGTGCACCGCCACCTGGCTGAACGCGCGCTGCCACAGCATCAGGAAGACCAGCGGGGCGCAGATCAGCGTGGTGGTGGGGTTTGCCGGCGTCTCGCGGAACTCGCCGCGCGCCACGCCACGGGCCAGCACACGGGCGAACAGCTCGTCCCCGGGGCCCATCACCTCGTCCTGGTAGAACTGGGCGATGTCCGGGAAATTGCCCGATTCAGCCATGATCAGCTTGGTCAGCCCGGCGGCGCGCGTGGCGCCGATCAGGCCCCACCAGCCCAGCAGCAACTCGCGCAGCAGTTCGGGCGTGGACCCCTCGTAGGTCTCGACCAGATCGCCCCCCCGGGCCAGCGCCGGCACCATGTTCTCGCGCACGACGGTCTTGAACAGCTCTTCCTTGTTCGCGAAATACAGGTAAACAGTGCCTTTCGAGACACCTGCTGCGGCGGCAACGTCCTCGAGCCGGGTCGCGGCGTAGCCGCGCTCCACGAACAATTCCAGCGCGGCCGCCACCAGTTCCTGCGGGCGGGCGGCCTTGCGCCGGTGCCACCGGCGCGCGTCGGGATCTTTCTTGGGCGAGAGTTCGGTCACAGGGCAGGGAACGCGAGGCGGCCGGCGCGCGTCCGCGTGGCACCGCATCGAAATTAAATAACTTGTGGGTCAGTAATGTAGAGGAGCGGTCTTGAGCGGTCAAGCCAGCGCCATTCCGCATTGTGACGCATCCGGCGCAGGTTGCGCTTTGTTGCAGGTTCGACGGGGCCTCTCAGGCAGAATGACGCCTTTCGCGTGCCTTTTCCGATGTCTTGCATGACGACATTTGCGCCAGAACCTTGAGCATGGCCTGCCAGTCTGAACTTTCCTGCCGCGATGGTTGCGGCGCCTGCTGCATCGCGCCGTCCATTACCTCGCCTTTGCCGGGCATGCCGCACGGCAAGCCGGCGGGGCAGCCCTGCGCCCAGTTGCTACCCGACATGCGCTGCGCGGTGTTCGGCCAGCCCGGGCGGCCCGCGTTCTGCGGCGGGCTGCGTCCTTCGGCTGAGATGTGTGGCAACTCCCGCGACGCGGCGCTGCACTGGCTGACCCGGCTTGAGGTGCTGACCGCGCCATCCACCGTTGCGGCCTGATCGGCATCAGGCCGCAGCCCGTCTTTTGGAGGTTCTACGATGATCGCGATGACACGCCGGCGCTGGCTGGCGGCCGCAGGCATCGCCACGGCCGCTGCCGCCACCGCATGGCTGGCGGCTTGCGGTGGGTTCATGAACGAATACACGTTCTCGCAAAGCCAGCTCCAGTCGGCGCTCGAGCGCAAGTTCCCGTTCAACAAGCGCTATATGGAGTTGTTCGATATCCAGCTCGCCAACCCGCAGTTGGCGCTCGACCCCGCGCGCAACCGCGTGACCGTGCAGTTCGACGCCACCATCGACAACCGGCTCTTCTTCCGCCAGCCGCTGACTGGCCGTTTCGCGCTGGACAGCGCGCTGCGCTACGACCCGCCCTCGCACTCGCTGGTGCTGCAAGACCCCGAGGTGCGCCAGTTCGACGTGCAGGGCATGCCGGCACAGTTCTCGCGTCAACTCAATGCGCTGGGCGGTATCCTGTCCGAGCAGCTGTTGCAGGGCTATCCGCTGTATACCTTCAAGCCGGAGCAGTTGCGGCTGGCTGGCGCGCCGGCGGAGCCCGGTACAATCACGGTCCTGCCGGACGGCATCAACGTCAAGATCAATCGTCCGTAAACACGGTTTTCCAATAATAATGCCGAGGGTTCGCGTGTTACCGCGCGGACCGGACCGCGCCTGACCCTCTCCTGAATCCGCATGGATATCGCACTTGCCCTGAAAGCCGTGATCCTCGGCATCGTCGAAGGACTGACCGAGTTTCTGCCCATCTCCAGTACCGGCCACCTGATCCTTGCCGGCCAGTTACTCGATTTCAACGACGAGAAGGGCAAGATCTTCGAAATCGTGATTCAGTTCGGTGCGATTCTGGCGGTGTGCTGGGAATTCCGGCGCAGGATTGGTGCGGTCGTCAGTGGTCTCGGGTCCGATCCGAAAGCCCAGCGCTTCGCCATTAACGTTATTGTGGCCAGCGTGCCGGCCATTGTGCTGGCCTTTGTCTTCGGCAAGTGGATCAAGGCCCATCTGTTCAATCCGATGAGCGTGGCCATGGCGTTTATCGTCGGCGGCGTGGTGATTCTGCTCGCCGAATGGCGCGATGCGCGCCGGGGCACGGTTTCGCATCCGCAGGGCAATGCGCTGCTGGAGGCGGCCAAGGCCGGGGCGCCGCGCATCGAATCGGTGGATGACCTGAACTGGCGCGACGCGCTGAAGGTTGGCCTGGCGCAATGCTGCGCGCTGGTGCCCGGCACGTCCCGCTCCGGCGCCACGATTATCGGCGGCATGCTGTTTGGCCTGTCGCGTCAGGTGGCGACCGAATTCTCGTTCTTCCTGGCCATTCCGGTGATTTTCGGCGCGACCGTCTACGAGCTGTACAAGGCGCGCGCGCTGCTCTCCGCCGACGACCTCGGTATTTTCGGCATCGGCTTTGTCTTCGCGTTCCTGTCGGCGTTCCTGTGCGTGCGCTGGCTATTGCGCTTCGTCGCCACGCACGATTTCAAGCCGTTTGCGTGGTACCGGATTGCCTTCGGGATTATCGTGCTGGCCACGGCGTGGACCGGGATGGTGTCCTGGCACGCTTGAGGGTAGCGCGCCGAGTGAGGCGATAAAAAAAGGCGTGGCTGTTATCGGCCACGCCTTTCCTGTTTCTGCCGGTACCTCGGCGATCAACGCTTGCGGAACACCACGTCCCAGACGCCGTGTCCGAGCCGGACGCCGCGTTTCTCGAATTTTGTCACGGGACGGTAATCCGGCCGCTCGGCAAAACCGCCCTCCGCCTGCGAGGTATTTTCCAGCGCCGGTTCGCCCGACAGCACTTCCACCATCTGGTAGGCATATTCCTCCCAGTCCGTAGCGCAGTGGAGATAACCACCGGGCTTCAGGCGGCTCGCCAGCAGCTTGACCAGCGGTGGCTGCACCAGCCGCCGCTTGTTGTGTTTCTTCTTGTGCCACGGATCGGGGAAGAAGATATGCACGCCATCGAGACAATTCTCAGTCAGCATGTGCGCGATGACCTCGACGGCATCGTGCTGCATGATGCGAACATTCTCAATGCCACGCTCACCGGCCAGCTTCAGCAGGGCGCCAACGCCGGGCTCGTGCACCTCGCAGCCCAGGAAGTTGTCCTGCGGACGTAGTTGGGCGATATGCGCCGTGGTCTCGCCCATGCCAAAGCCGATCTCCAGGATGGCCGGGCCCGGGCGGCCGAAGGTGGCCGTCCAGTCGAGCGGGGTGGGCGCATAGGGCACGATGAAGCGCGGGCCAAGGTCGTCGATGGCGCGCTGCTGCCCGGTCGAGGTGCGCCCGGCGCGCCGCACGAACGAGCGGATGCGGCGCGGATGCGCAACGTCTTCGCCGGGCTGGCGAGGGGCGTCTGACGCGGCCTCGGCGTCGTCTGCCGGCTTCGGTTCGGTACTGGCGTCTTGGGGGAGCATGGCAACAAAAAGCCGCCGGGCGGAGTGCCGATCGGGGGATCGACCGGTGCCAGAGGCGGCTTGTTCAATCAGAGGTGGAGCGGGCGATGGGAATCGAACCCACGTCTTTAGCTTGGGAAGCTAAGGTAATGGCCATTATACGACGCCCGCAAGAAGCGCGATTCTACGCGGGAAGGGCGGACGAGCGCAAGCTGCCAGGGTGATGGCGAGATCACTGCAACAGAACTCGCACTATTCCGAGGCGGCTGCGCACGGAGCGCGAAGCGGGCGCAAAATAGCCGTCACCACAAGCCTCCACATCCGCCGTGCACCTCGCCCCCGCCCAGCGTTTCAATGCCGAATTCCTGCCGCGCATTATCGCGCGCATTCACGCGCTGTCTCACGGCACGCTTCAGACCGAGGTGCGGCCCGCCGACCGCCCGCATTTGCCCGCCTGCCTGCGGGTCTCCGCCGCAGCCCGCACCGGAGGCGGGCGCTATGCGCATCCGCTCGATATCACGCTGTCCTGGGATGGCTACGAGGTGGAGCGCCTGTTCGAGGCGGGCGGCGAATCGCGCTTTGCCGCCTATCTGGAAGCGCTGCCGGCCAAGCTCGATGCCTGGCAGGACGCCCGCCAGCTCGATCTGAACACGCGGACCCAGGCCGATCCGGCGGTGTTGATCGGCGGGCTCGATTTCGAGCATCTGCTGCGATAGCCGCGCGGCGGCTCAGATCACCAGCCGGCAGACCGCCGCTTCCGTCTTGCCCGGTGCCAGCCACCGCAGTCCTTCTCCATTCCCGATCGCGTTGGGCAGCCCCAGCCACGGCTCCACGCAGTAGAAATCAGAATCTTCTCGCTCGGACCACGTCGTGATCGCGTGCCATGGCGCACGCCCCGGGACATTGAGGACGAAGTCGATCTCTCGCGCGGGCATCTGCAGCCGCAACGTGCCCGGCCCGCGCAGGACGTGGAAGGTGTCCTGCAGCCGGGCGTCATCCAGTCGGTAGGTGCGCTCGCCCGGTTCGGCGCCGGTCAGGCCGCCGTCCGGGGTTTGCCGCACGCGGTCTGCCGGCGGCAGGGACAGTCGGCTTGCCGACCGCTCCGCGTGAGGCAGCGCGAAGTAGAAATGATGGCCGGCGTACCACGGCAGCGGCGCCGAGCCTGTGTTCCTGACCTCCAGTTCTGCCTCCAGCCCTTCGGGCACGAGCCGGTAGCTAACCGTGAAGACGAAGTCGAACGGATAGCCCGCCCGTGTCGCATCGGACGAAGCCAGCGTCATGCTCACCGCAGACTCGGAGAAATCCGATACCGCGAACGCCATGTCGCGGGCAAAGCCGTGCTGGGGAAGCTCGCGTACCAGGCCGTCGGCATCGCGCCATTTCCCCGGTTCGCCGTCGACGAAATGCCGGCCGATAAACGGGAACAGCAGCGGGTTGCCGCCGCGCACCTTGGCCACGCGGGACCAGTCGGCATCGTCCGGCCAGTAAAGGATGTCCTGGCCGCGATGGACCCATCGCACCAGTCGGCCGCCATGCGCCGGCGCCAGCAGCAGGTAGTTGTCACCCGTGCCGATGCGCACCAGATCCTGCCCTTGAAAGCGTTCCATGCCGACCCGCGCCATGCGTATGTCCCCCGCAGAAATTCGGAAAACCACGAGGGTATCGCAACTTGCCCCTGGTACGCCTCGCCGGTACGCCTCGCAGGTACCCCTTTGGGGCGGGCCGCATCGTTTCGGCGCGCGCCGCCGATCAGCGCCGGTGCAGGCCACCGCCGCACCCGTGCGCGAGGGTCCCTGCCCGCCACATTCGCCCCATTCTCGCCCGGCGCGAATGTTGCAGCGCAAGAGGGCCTTGCCGCCATGCTTCGCTGATCAGGAGGTCACCATGTCACAGCTCCCCCCGAGCCAGACGACCGCACTGCTGTCGCCGGCCCAATCCCCCACAGACTTTTCTCATGTACGGCCGCGCGACACGGCTTTTGTCGACCAGGGTTTGAGAGATTTCTTCCTCTACCGCGATCTCGGCATTGCCGATGCCACGCACGGCAAGGTGCTCGTGCAACTGGTGAAGGCCAACCTGCCGCCGCAGCAGGGCACCGGCTGGCACCGGCACGTGGCGGATTTCCACATCGTGCTCATGCTCAAGGGCTGGGCGCGCTTCATGTACGAGGACAAGGAGACGCTGGTCGCCGCCGGCGACTGCGTGCACCAGCGGCCCGGCATTACGCACTACCTGTTCGACTATTCGCCGGACATGGAATACCTGGAGATCGTCGGCCCCGCCGATTTCAAGACCATCGATGCGCCCGCGCCGTGCCCCGTGCCCGCTGTCACACCCTGGGCGTCGTCCGGTACCGAATCCTGGCGCGACGTGCCGGTCTGAACCGCGCGCGACCGGCCATCCGTAATTCTCGCTATTCGGCCATGTAGATCGTTTCGCGCACCAGCGGATATACCTGCGCCTCCCAGTGCCTGCCGTTGAACACGCCGTAGTGCCCCACACCGGTCTGGATGTGATGCATGCGCATGTAGGGGCGCACGTTCGTACACAGGTCCTGCGCCGCCATGGTCTGGCCGATGGCGCAGATGTCGTCGCGCTCGCCCTCCACGGTGAGCAGCGCCGTGCGGCGGATGGCCTGCGTGGCCACGCGGCGGCCGGCTACGTCGAGCAGGCCCTGCGCGAGCAGAAATCGCTGGAATACGAGGCTCACGGTCTCGAGGTAGAACTCGGCCGTGAGGTCCATGGTGGCGAAGTACTCGGCGTAGAAGGTCTGGATGGCATCGGCCTTGTCGTGCTCGCCGCGTGCGCGCAGGTCGTAGAGGTCGCGCAGGGCTTGCTCGTGGCGCTCCCGGTTCATGCTCATGAACGCGATCAACTGCACGAAGCCCGGATACACGCGACGCGTGGCGCCCGGAAAGCGCCACGGCACGTAGCCGATCAGTGTCGATTCGAACCACTCGATGGGCCGGCTCATGGCCAGCTCGTTGACCTTGGTCGGATTCACGCGTGCGTCGATCGGGCCAGCCATCAGCGTCAGGCTCGGCGGCTGCGCCGGGTCGCCGTCCTCGGCCATCAGCGCCACCGCCGCCAGCGCTGCCACGGTGGGCTGGCACACGGCCATCAGGTGGGTATGGCCGCCCAGCGCGTGCAGGAAGGTGATCAGGTGCTGCACGTATTCATCGAAGCCAAACCGTCCGTACAGCACCGGGACGTCGCGCGGGTTGTGCCAGTCCGTAATGTAGACGTCATGGTCGCGGAGCATGGTTTCCACCGTGCCGCGCAGCAGCGTGGCGAAGTGGCCGGACATCGGCGCCACCAGCAGCACGCGCGGCTGCGCGGGCGCGCCTTCGCGGCGGAAGCGCAGCAGGGTGCAGAACGGCGTGCGTGTGACGATTTCCTCGACGACCGATACCTCGTCGCCATTCACGCGCACGCTATGAATGGCGAACGGCGGCCGGTAGTGGGTCAGGCGGGCCAGCGCCAGCACCTCGCAGGCGGCGCGGACGGATCTCAACGGTTCGCATTCGTCGGCGCCGGGATAGCCGGCGATCAGCGTGGCGGCGATATCGGCCAGGGAGCAGGCCGGCTGCATCATGTCCGCGTAGGTCTGGTAGGCCTGATAGAGCATTGCTCGATTTCCTCCGCGGCATGGCGCCTCGCCTCATGTAATCGTAGTGCGCCGCAATATATATGCCACCGATAATTGAACTTGGCACGCCGCTTGCGCGTGGCGAGTGGCATGACAAGCAGGGCAGAGGGAGTGCGGCAAGGGGCGCTTCCACAGGCCATGCGCCACTTCCGGTGGCGTGATGTGGCCTCGGACTGGTGCCGCGCCGCGCACCGCACGGGTGCTTGGCGATGCGGCATCCGCCACCGATACTGCAAACGATGCATCGCGCACTGGCCCGGGGGGCCGAGGAGGCATGATGGCGAAGACCACGCTGACCATCAGCAGCAAGACCTATTCGTCCTGGTCGCTGCGCGGCTGGTTGCTGGCCCGGTTCGCGGGCCTGGAGTTCGAGGAAGTGCTGGTGTCGCCCGAAGATCCGGCGGCGCGTGCCGAAATCCTGCTGCTGTCGCCGTCGATCCTCGTGCCCTGCCTGCGCCATCAGGGCGTGACGGTGTGGGACACGCTGGCGATCGCCGAATACCTCAATGAGATTCGTCCCAAGGCGGGACTGCTGCCCGACGACCTGGTCGCGCGCGCCCACTGCCGGGCTATCTGCGGCGAGATGCATTCCGGCTTCGCGGCGATGCGCGCCGCCTTGCCGATGAATCTCAAGGGACATTTTCCCGGGCTTAAGGTCTGGTCGCGCGCCCAGGCCGACATCGACCGCATCGTCACGATCTGGACCGAGTGCCTGACCCGCTACGGCGGCCCGTACCTGTTCGGCGAGCGCCGCACCATGGCGGACGCGATGTACGCGCCCGTGGTCACGCGCTTCGTCACCTATGGCGTGATGCTCGACCCGGAGCCGGTGGCCTACTGCAAGGCCATCCTCGCCATGCCCGAGATGCAGGAGTGGATCAGCGCCGCGCGCGAGGAGCCCGACGAGATCAGCGAACTCGACGTCGAATTCTGATCCTTTCCGATCCTTCTCCCGGCCCTAGGCGGCCGCCGTCCTCGCCAGATAGGTGGCCGCGTAGGCAAAGTACCAGTCCAGGCAGTCCGGATTGGCCATTGCGTCGCGGTTGGCGATCTGTTCCGGCGGATGGCCGAGCAGCAGCTTCTTGATCGGCACCTCCATCTTCTTGCCGGACAGCGTGCGCGGCACGCCGGGCACCTGCACGATGTCATTCGGCACATGGCGCGATGACAGCCCGGCGCGAATCCGCGCCCGCAGCGTGTCGCGTAGCGCCTCATCGAGCACATTCCCCTCGCGCAGCACGACGAAGAGCGGCATGTACGACTCGCGGCCCAGGTATTCGAGATCGACCACCATGCTGTCGAGCACGTCGGGAAGCTCTTCCACCACGCGATACAGCTCGCTGGTGCCCATGCGGATGCCATGCCGGTTGATCGTGGCGTCCGAGCGCCCGTAGATGATGGCACCGCCGCGCGGCGTGATGCGAATCCAGTCGCCGTGGCGCCAGGCGTTCGGATAGGTGTCGAAGTAGCTGTCGCGGTAGCGCTTGCCGTCGGCGTCGCCCCAGAGGTAGAGCGGCATCGACGGCATCGGCTCGGTGCAGACCAGTTCGCCCACCGCGTCGATCATCGGCCGGCCCTGTTCGTCGAAGGCTTCCACCTTGGCGCCCAGGCAGCGGCACTGCATTTCGCCCGCGTACACCGGCAGCAGCGGACAGCCCGCCACGAACGAGCCGGCGAAGTCGGTGCCGCCGGACATCGGCGCAAGCCAGATGTCGGCGCGCACGTGGCGATAAATCCACTCATAGGCCTCTTCGGGCAGCGGCGAGCCGGTGGAGCCCAGCCCGCGCAGCCGGGACACATCGGCAAAGGCGGCCGGCTCCAGCCGGGTCTTCATGCAGTTGGTGAAAAACGCGGCGCCGGCGCCGAACATCGTCACGCGCGCGTCATCGACGAAACGCCACAGCACGCCGGCGTCCGGCCAGGCGGGGTTGCCGTCGTAGAGCGCCACGGTGGTGCCGAGCAGCAGGCCGCCTACCTGCGCGTTCCACATGATCCAGCCGCTGCTGCTGTACCAGTGGAAGACGTCGTCCGGGCCGAGGTTGTTGTGGAACGCCAGCAGCTTGAGCTGCTCGATGACGATGCCGCCGTGGCCATGGACGATCGGCTTGGGCATGCCGGTGGTGCCGGACGAGTAGACGATCCAGAGCGGATGGTCGAACGGTACCGGCTCGATGCGCAGCGGCTCGTCATGCGCCAGCACCTCCGCCCAGTCGTGGCGGCGGACCGGGCCGGCTACGTCGACTTCGCTGCCGATGGCCGGAATCAGCACGAGGTCGGTCAGCGAGGGCAGGGCGGCGACGAGATCGGCGATCACCGGCGCGCGGTCGTAGGTCTTGCCGCCGTAGCGGTAGCCGTCGACGGCAATCAGCACCTTGGGCGCAATCTGCCGAAAGCGGTCGATCACGGCCACCTGGCCCATGTCCGGCGCGCAGCCGGACCAGACCGCGCCCAGGCTGGCCGTGGCCAGGAAGGCGACGATCGTGGCCGGCACGTTGGGCAGGTAGCCGGCCACGCGGTCACCCGGCGTCACGCCCATCGCGCGCAGGGCATGGGCGAGGGAGGCGACCTGGGCTTCCAGGGCATCCCAGCTCACGTCGGCCAGCGGCTGGGCCTCGCCGGCATGGCGGATGGCCGGGCGCTGGCGTGCCTCCCCGGTGCCGGCGTGGCGGAAGACCTGCTGGACGTAATTGAGCGTGGCGCCTTCGAACCAGCGCGCACCGGGCATGGTGCGGCGGTCCAGCACGCGCCGGGCGGGGGTGTCGAAGTGGAGGTCGAAGTAGACGCGGATGGCGTCCCAGAACGCCTCGATGTCGGTGACCGACCAGCGCCAGAGGCTGTCGTAGTCATCGAAGGCGAGGCCGCGCTCGCGGCGCAGCCATGTGATGAAAGCGGCCAGCTGGCTGCTCTCGGCAAAGTTGGCGGACGGCGTCCACATCAGCTTTCCGGATGCCACGGTCATGCCTGTCTCCTCCTCTTCCCGTCTGCGCGGGGGTTTGGGGTGCGCCGCTGGTTTGTCGCTGGTGCGTTGACAGCAGCGGCGCGGCGCGATGCGTGGTCACATCATAACCGTCTCCGGCGTCACCTGGCGGCGCCGCCCGATTCGAACAGCGTGCCCCACATGGCGTCCACCCGTGCCTTGACGGCCGGGTCCATCGAGATCGTCCGGCCCCATTCGCGGGTGGTCTCGCCGGGCCACTTGTCGGTGGCGTCGATGCCCATCTTCGAGCCCAGGCCCGAGACCGGCGAGGCGAAGTCGAGGTAGTCGATGGGCGTGTTGTCGACCATCACCGTGTCGCGGCTCGGGTCCACCCGGGTGGTGATCGCCCAGATGACCTCCTTCCAGTCGCGCACGTCCACATCGTCATCCACCACGACGATGAACTTCGTATACATGAACTGGCGCAGGAAGCTCCAGACGCCGAACATCACCCGTTTGGCGTGGCCGGCGTACTGCTTTTTCATCCGCACCAGCGCCATGCGGTAGCTGCACCCCTCGGGCGGCAGGTAGAAATCGGTGATTTCCGGGAACTGCTTCTGGAGCAGCGGCACGAAGACCTCGTTCAGCGCCACGCCCAGCACGGCGGGCTCGTCGGGCGGCTTGCCGGTGTAGGTGGAGTGGTAGATGGGGTCGCGCCGCATGGTGATGCGGTCGATCGTGAAGACCGGGAACCAGTCCTGCTCGTTGTAATAGCCGGTGTGGTCGCCGTAGGGGCCCTCCAGTGCATGCTGGTAGCCGGACGGATGGGCCGGGTCGGGCTGGATGTGGCCTTCGAGGATGATCTCGGCCGAGGCCGGCACGGACAATTCGGACAAGGTCGGCGTCAGGCAGCCGGCCAGCGCGGTGCGGCTGCCGCGCAGCAGGCCGGCGAACTGGTATTCGGAGAGCGTGTCGGGCACCGGGGTCACGGCGCCGAGGATGGTGGCTGGGTCCGCGCCCAGCGCGACGGCGATCGGGAAGGGCTTGCCGGGGTTGGCGAGCGCGTGCTCGCGGAAGTCCAGCGCGCCGCCGCGATGCGCCAGCCAGCGCATGATCACCTGGTTGCGGCTGATGACCTGCTGGCGGTAGATGCCCAGGTTCTGGCGCTTCTTGTGCGGGCCCTTGGTGACTACCAGGCCCCAGGTGATCAGCGGGGCGGCATCGCCGGGCCAGCAGGTCTGGATCGGCAGGCGGCCCAGGTCAACGTCGTTGCCTTCCCAGACGATCTCCTGGCAAGCCGGGCTGCTCACGCGCTTGGGCGCCATGTCCCACACTGACTTGGCCAGCGTGAACAGCTTGCCGGCCTCACGCAGGCCGCGCGGCGGCTCAGGTTCCTTGAGCGCGGAGAGTACCCGGCCGATGTCGCGCAGGTCTTCGAGCGAGTTGGCGCCCATGCCCATCGCCACCCTGCGTGTCGTGCCGAACAGATTGGCGAGCACTGGCACCTTATAGATAGCGTCATGGCCCGCGCCGGCATCGTTCCGAGATTGCACGCTCGGCTTCTCGAAGAGCACGGCGGGACCTTCCGCGCGCAGCAGGCGGTCGCAAATCTCCGTCATTTCGAGGTTGGGCGAGACCGGCGTGGCGATCCGTTTCAGCTCGCCAAGCTGTTCCAGTTGGCCGATGAAATCGCGCAAGTCTTTGTATTGCATAGTGAAATCTGTGAAGGTTGCCGCGCTGCGCCAATCCATGGCGTGCCCTGGCGAGGTGTGTGACGATACACATCAGCGTTCGGCGGCGCAAAAAAATCGTGTCGGAAGCGTACGAGAAATGTAAATTTTTGGCGGCCTGGGCAGGTCCTCAAAGGAAGGGTAACCCTAGGCCAGTCCTACGATTCCGAGCTTCCGGGTGATGTAGCCGCCGCTTAAATAACGTCGTTACATATTTCCAAAAGTAGTGACATGTTGAATCGTTATGCTTGACGGGTTATAAAAGGGTTCCTACAATCCGGTCTGCTCTGTGGGGTGTTGCGCCGCAACATGGCTTTGAGGCTTCTGTCAAGAGGCACTCTTTAAAAAGGCCAGCGTGACCACACCTCCTTTGACCGTGATCGCGGTACGTGTAGCAAGCGTGCGCGGCGGGGTCGTCCGGCGGGATGCCGGGGCGTAAAGAGTCTTTAGTGGCAGGGTGCGTTTCCCCAAGAGCGTACCCTGTTTCTCGTTGGGCGCATGGGGAGCGCCCGCCAACAGGTGCTGGACACCCCTGCTAGGTGGCGCAGCATCCTTACTTGAGTACGTTGAGATCGGGCACGCGTGGCAGTTCGCACGCGCGCCGCGGGCAGCGGATGGAGGTAAGTATGAGCGGTTGGAAAACCCTTCATCTTCCCGGTGTCGGGCGGGCGTTGCAGGTCCGCTTCAGACAACCGGTTCCCGGTGTGAACCGTGCGCTGCAAATGCGCCTGGCCCACCCGGTGGCGGGTCGCGCCTTGCTGCGCGGCAGCCGGACAACCTTGAAGTACACCCTGAACAGTCTGGGCGTGCTTTCCGTGGCCGCAGCGGTCACCCTGACCGTCAGCCAGCAATGGCGGACGTCGCTCGCCGGCGCGCTGGCGGGCAAGGAAGCGCCCTCGGTGCTGCTCGGCGCGGCCCTGCCGGCCACGACGGCCCATGCCAGCACTGGCGTGCCGCCGGTCTCGGCGGACGTGGCCGCCGCGCGCCTGGCGCATGCCACCAACGGCCTGCCGACGGTATCCGGCGTGGACGAGTGGAGCGTGTCGGCCGCGGGCAAGGTCCCGTCGGTGGCGCACCTGGCCGCGCAGATCCCGGTGCAGCGCGTGGCGCTGGACGCCCGCAACACCACGGCGCTCGGCTCCGCACGTGAGCAGGCCGCCGTGGCGGACTACATCGCCCGCAAGTACCGCGTGGCGGCGCAGGCCACCGGCCAACTGGTGAAGGCCGCGTACATGACTGGCCGCGAGGTCGGCATCGACCCGCTGCTGATCCTCGGCGTGATCGCCATCGAGTCCAGCTTCAACCCGTACGCCGAAAGTGGCGTGGGCGCGCAGGGCCTGATGCAGGTCATGACCAAGGTCCACCAGGACAAGTACGAAGCCGTGGGCGGCGTGTCTGCCGCGCTGAACCCGTACGCCAACATCAAGATTGGCGCGCTGGTGCTGAAGGATTGCATCGCCCGTGCCGGTTCGCTGGAAGGCGGCCTGAAGTACTACGTGGGTGCCGCCACGACCAACACCGATGGTGGCTACGGCGCCAAGGTGCTGGCCGAGCGCGCCCGCCTGCGTCAGTTGCTGGGCCTGCCCGCCAACGACACGAAGCCGGTCGACGCCAAGCCGACGACGGCCGAGAAGCTGGAAGCGGCCACGGCCACGGCCCAGGCGGCCTGATCGCCGCCCAGCTGGGCACGGCATGAAAAAGAGCACCCCTCGGGGTGCTCTTTTCATTTGCGCTGCTATCTATATAGATAGCGGTGCCGACCCGGCCCTTAGCGCATCACCGCAGGAAATGGTGGAGCCGCTGCATCGCTTCCTCGATGTTTTCCATGGCGGTTGCGTACGAGATGCGGATGTAGTCGCGCGCGGTGTGCGGGCCGAAGTCCGTGCCAGGCACCATTACCACGCCGGCGTCATGCAGGATGGCCTGCGTCAGCTTGTCGGCATCGCCCGCATGGGGGTGGTTCACGTGGCGGCAGTCGGCGTAGACATAGAAGGCGCCGTCCGGCTTTACCGGCACCCGCAGCCCCAGCGCCTCCAGCGCCGGCACGATGGCATCACGGCGGCGGCGGAATTCGGCCTTGCGCTCGTCGTAGATGGCCAGCGCCTCGGGCGTGAAGCAGGCCAGCGCCGCGTGCTGCGCCACCGCCGACGCGCAGATGAACAGGTTCTGTGCCACTTTCTCGAAGGCCGGCACCAGCGCGTCCGGCACCACCAGCCAGCCCAGGCGCCATCCCGTCATATTGAAATACTTCGAGAAGCTGTTCACGGTGATCACGTTGTCGTCCAGCGACAGCGCGGAGACCGGCGGGGCATCGTACGACAGACCCTGGTAGATCTCGTCGAGGATGGCGAAGCCGTTGCGGCGGCGGACTTCGGCGAGGATGCCGCGCAGCTCGTCCGGCAGGATCGACGTACCGGTGGGATTGCTCGGCGACGCCAGCAGCACCCCGCGCGTGTCCGGCCCCCAGTTGGCGGCCACCTGGGCGGCGGTGAGCTGGAAGCGCTCGGCCGGCCCGCTCGGCACCATGCGCGCCCGGCCGTCGAAGGCGGCCACGAAATGGCGGTTGCAGGGGTAGCTCGGATCGGGCATCAGCACCTCGGCGCCAATCTCCACCAGCACCGCGCAGGCCAGCAGCAGGGCGCCGGAGGCGCCAGCGGTCACGATCACGCGGCGCTCGGGGATGTCGATACCGTAGGCGGTCTTGTAGTAGCCGGCGATGGCCTCGCGCAGCGCGTGGATGCCCAGCGCCCCGGTGTATTGCGTCACGCCCCGGCGCATGGCCGCCTCGGCGGCATGCACGACCGGCGCGGCGGCAGTGAAGTCTGGCTCGCCAATCCCCATGTGGATGATGTGGCGCCCGGCCCGTTCGAGTTCGGCGGCCTGCTTGGCCAATTCCATGACGTGGAAGGCGTCGATATTGGCGAGGCGGGAGGCAGTGGCAAGGCGCTGGTGGTCCATGGCGGTCAGGATGGGCGGAGGGCTCGGGAGGGTTGAGGGTAAGGGTAGGCAGCGCGGCGCGGATCCCAAAGGATCAAGCGATGCGCGGAAATATCGCGCTGAAACAAAAACACCCGCCGGGGCGGGTGCTCTGGGCTAGTGTCAACCAGCAGTGACGGCAGGCTTAGCGGCGCGCGGCAACTTCCGGCGCGCGAACCTGGGCGGCGAGCTTGTCCAGCACGCCGTTGACGTACTTGTAGCCTTCCACGCCGCCGAAGGTCTTGGTCAGCTCCACGGCCTCGTTGATGACGACCTTGTAGGGAATGTCCAGACAATGCACGAGCTCGAAGCTGCCAACCAGCAGCGCGGCGCGTTCCACGGGCGACAGTTCGGCCACGGGGCGGTCCAGGAACGGCTCGAACGCGGCCGTCAGGCGCGCTTCCTCGCGCACGGCGCCATTGAGCAGGGCGTCGAAGTGCTCGCTGTCGGCCTTGTTGAAGCCTTGTGCGTCATGCAGGTGGGCCTGAATCGCACCAATATCGTTACGATTCAGCAGCCATTGGTAGAGGCCCTGCAGCGCCAGCTCGCGCGACCGGCGGCGCGCGCTCTTCGGCGGGGCCTTGGGCTCGGTGCGGGCCGGCTTGGCGCCGCCCGGCTTGCCGGCGTCGCCGGTGTCGGTGGCGTCACTCATCATGCTTCCTCGTCTTCGTCTTCGTCGTTCTGGCCGCTGCGCAGGGAGTCCAGCGCGACCACCAGGTTCGCCATTTCCACGGCGGCGCGGGCGCAGTCGCGGCCCTTCTCGCGCGTGCGGGCGTGTGCCTGCGCATCGGTATCCACGGTCAGGATGCCGTTGGCGATGGGCACGTTGAAATCCAGGCCCACGCGCGTGATGCCGGCGCCGGACTCGTTCGAGACCAGCTCGAAGTGGTAGGTCTCGCCGCGCACCACGGCGCCGAGCGCGATCAGCGCGTCGAACTGGCCGCTTTCGGCCATCTTCTGCAGCGCCAGCGGAATTTCCAGCGCGCCGGGCACCGTCACGACCAGCGTGTCTTCGCCTTCCACGCCGAGTTTTTCGAGTTCGGCCACGCAGGCCTCGCGCAGCTCGTCGCAGACGGGCTCGTTGAAGCGACCCTGCACGATGCCGATGCGCAGGCCTTCACCTTCGAGGTTGCTGGGGTAGAAGCCGTGATCCATTGTCAGTTCTCCAATTGTTCGGGGAAGGGTGGCTGGCCGCGCCGGATGGGCGCTGGCTGCCATCGATGTTCGTGAATGTTCGTTGGTTTTAGTCGCAGTTGGCTTCGCCGTGCATCGGCTGGCAGCCGGTCACTTCGAGGTCGTAGCCGGTCATGCTCGGCATCTTCTGGGGCGAGCCCAGCACGCGCATCTTGCCCACGCCGAGGTCGCGCAGGATCTGGGCGCCCATGCCGTAGGTGCGCAGGTCCGGCTTGCGGCGCGGACGGTCTTGCGGGGCGTCCAGCGCGGCGAACTGCGAAAACAGCTGCTCGGGCGAATCGCCCACGTTCAGCAGCACCATCACGCCTTGCTCGGCGCCGTGCAGTACCTCGAGCGCGGCCGGCAGGCTCCACGAGTGCGTGGTGCGGGCCGATTCCAGCAGGTCGAGCACCGACAGCGGCTCGTGCACGCGCACCAGCGTTTCCGTGTCCGGGCGCGGCTGGCCCTTGACCAGCGCCAGGTGGGCGCGGCCCGTGGGCTTGTCACGGTAGATCACGCCCTGGAAGCTGCCCCACGGCGTCTGCATGGTGCGCTCGCCCGCCCGTTCGATGATGCTTTCGGTGCGGCTGCGGTAGTGGATCAGGTCGGCGATGGTGCCGATCTTGAGATCGTGCTCGCGCGCAAACTCGACCAGATCCGGCAGGCGCGCCATGGTGCCGTCGTCCTTCATGATCTCGCAGATCACGGCCGCCGGCGTCAGGCCGGCCAGGGCGCCGAGGTCGCAACCGGCTTCGGTATGGCCGGCGCGGATCAGCACGCCGCCGGGCTGCGCCGTCAGCGGGAAGATGTGGCCGGGCTGCACGAGGTCGCTGGCCTTGGCGTCGCGGGCCACGGCGGCCTGCACGGTGCGCGAGCGGTCGGCGGCGGAGATGCCGGTGGTCACGCCCTCGGCGGCCTCGATCGACACCGTGAAATTCGTGCCGTGCACCGTGCCGTTGCGCGACACCATCGGATACAGCTCCAACTGGCGGCAGCGTTCGGCGGTCAGCGTCAGGCAGATCAGGCCGCGCCCGTACTTGGCCATGAAGTTGATGGCTTCCGGCGTGACGAAGTCGGCCGCCAGGACCAGGTCGCCTTCATTTTCGCGATCTTCCTCGTCAACGAGGATGACCATGCGGCCGGCGCGAATGTCGGCAATGATGTCTTCGGTACGGGCGATAGTCATGGCTGGGGCAACGTCAGGGAATACGGCGGGTGGCAGTAGGCGGGCAGGGCCGGAGGCAGGGGCAACAAAGCCGGCGAAATCAAGCCCGCTATTGTACGCCAAGCCGCGGGGTTCGGGCCTGCCCCGGGCTGACTCAAATATGTCGCATCAGGCACTTATGCGTCATGGTGTGACGGACGACAGGTACGGGTGCGGCTGACCGCTTACCATGTCACCCACAGCATACGAATCAGGAGCCTGCCGCATGACCTTGCCGCTGAACGGAATTCGCGTCGTTGAGTTTGAAGGGATTGGCCCCGGCCCGCTGGCGGGCCGGATGCTGGCCGACATGGGGGCGGAGGTCATCGTCATTGCGCGCAGGCAGAAGGTGGCCGTGGCGGCGCAGCTTGGCGGCGACAAGGACAGTCCGCTGCGGCGCGGCAAGACCATCGTGCCGCTCGACCTGAAGGACCCGGCGGGGTTGGCGGAAGCGCTGGCGCTGGTGGCTGGCGCTGATGCATTGATCGAGGGCAACCGGCCCGGGGTGATGGAGCGGCTGGGACTCGGCCCCGCCGACTGCGCGGCGCGCAACCCGCGCCTGGTCTATGGCCGCATGACTGGTTGGGGGCAGGCCGGACCGCTGGCCCAGTCGGCCGGTCATGATCTCAACTACGTGGCGCTCACTGGCATGCTGTCACTGTCCGCGCGGCCCGGCGAGACGCCGGCCATCCCACCAACCGTGCTGGGCGACGCCGGCGGGGCGCTGGGCCTCGCCTTCGGCATCGCCTGCGCGCTGGTCGATGCGCGCGCCAGCGGCCGGGGGCGCGTGGTGGACGGCGCCATCGTCGACATGGTGGCCATGCTCGGCGGTATCGCGCTCTGGGTACGCAACAACGGCCAGATCGACGGCCCCACGCCGAGCCCCTTCCATCAATCGCCGTTTTACGATGTTTACGCCTGTGAGGACGGTGGGCATATCACCATCGGCGCGCTGGAACCGCAGTTCTACGCGCTGCTGCTCGACAAACTCGGCATGACCGATGTGGACCCCGCCACGCAGTACGACCACGCGACATGGCCGGCGTTGAAATCGCGATTCGCTGATGTGTTCCGCAGCCAGCCGCGTGCCCACTGGGACGCGCTGCTCGGTGGCACCGATGTCTGCTACGCGCCCGTGCTGAGCGTGGCGGAGGCCGCCAGGCATCCGCACAACGTGGCGCGCGGCATTTTCATCGAACGCCCGGACGGCACGCTCGACGTGGCCGGGGCGCCGCGGTTCTCGGACCTGTCGCCCTCAGAGCAGTGAGACGGACTCGCCCTGCGAGGCGGACAGCATCCGCTCCACGTACCGCGCGATCAGGTCGATCTCGAGGTTGACGCGCGCGCCAGCCTTCAGTTCGTTCAGCGTGGTCACTTCCACGGTGTGCGGGATCAGGTTGATCGAGAACTCGCAGCCTTCGGCCACATCGCTGACGCTGTTCACGGTCAGCGAGACGCCGTTGACCACAACCGAGCCCTTGTAGGCCAGGTAGCGGCCCAGCTCGCGCGGGGCGCGGATGCGCAGCTCGTGCGATTCGCCAACCGGGGCAAAGCGCACGACGTCGCCAAGCCCATCGACGTGACCGGACACGAGATGACCGCCCAGCCGGTCTGCCAGCCGCAGCGCCTTCTCGAGATTGACGCGGCCCGGCTTGTCGAGGCCCACGGTCTTGTCGAGCGATTCTCGGGAAACGTCTACGTCGAACTGGCCGTGCTGCAGGGCCACGACGGTCATGCAGGCGCCCTGAATGGCGATGCTGTCGCCGATGATCACATCGGTCAGGTCCAGCTCGCCGGCGGCGATGCGCAGGCGCACGCCAGCGTCGGCGTTGCCCAGCGGGGAGACGGTGTCGATGCGGCCAACGGCCGCCACAATGCCAGTAAACATGCTTGCCTCGGAATACGTAGGGTCTGTCTGTTCAGGGGGATGTCAGTGCTTGCTGTCGCCACGTCGGGCAATCAGCCGGAGGTCGTCGCCGATCTGGCGCACCTCGTGCCAATGGAAGGCGGCGGCGTCTTCGAGCCTGGCCAGCGGGGGCAGGTTGAACATGCCCTGCGCGTCGCCCAGCAGCCGGGGCGCCAGATAGATCAGCAGCTCGTCGGCACAGCCCTCGCGGATCAGGGACCCGTTGAGCTTGAAGCCGGCTTCCACATGCAATTCATTGATGCCGCGCTTGCCCAGTTCCTGCAACATTCGGCGAAGTTCGACCTTGCCGTGCGGATTGGGCAGCACCACCACCTCGGCGCCGCGTGCCTCCAATGCACGCTGCCGTGCGGCGTCTTCCACGGCGCAGAAGACCAGCACGGGCTTGGCGAAATCCCCGGAGTCGCGGTTCAGGATCTGCGCGTCTAGCGATACCTCGAGGCGGGAGTCCACCAGCACGCGCTGCGGCTGGCGCGGCGTGGGAATCGCCCGCACGGTCAGCGCGGGGTTGTCGTCCCGCACGGTGCCGATGCCGGTCAGGATGGCGCAGGCCCGGGCGCGCCAGGCATGACCATCGTCGCGCGCGGGTTTGCCGGTGATCCACTGGCTGGTGCCGTCATGCAGCGCCGTGCCGCCATCGAGGGAAGCGGCCACTTTCACGCGCACCCATGGCAGGCCGCGCGTCATGCGCGAGACGAAGCCGATGTTGAGGTCGCGCGCTTCCTTTTCCAGCAGGCCGCAGCGTACGTCGATGCCGGCATCGCGCAGTCGTTGCAGGCCGCGCCCGGACACCGCGGGGTTGGGGTCTTCCATGGCGGCCACCACGCGGGCGATGCCCGCGCGCACCAGCGCCTCCGCGCACGGCGGCGTGCGGCCGAAGTGGCTGCATGGTTCCAGCGTGACGTAGGCGGTGGAGCCGGAGGGATCGTGGCCGCGCGAGAGGGCATCTTTCATCGCCTGGATCTCGGCGTGGTCCTGGCCCGCCGGCTGGGTATAGCCCTGCCCGATGATCTCGCCATGCTTCATCAGCACGCAGCCAACGCGCGGGTTGGGCGTGGTGGTGAACATGCCCCGCGCGGCGAGCGCGAGGGCCAGTTCCATGGCGGTATGGTCGGAGTCGGAAAACATGGCGGGGCAGGCTGTGCCGTTAGGTGAGAAAGCAGGGCGGTCAGTCGCAGTCGGCATCGGGGCCGGCGCCGCAGATCCGGATGCGCCCCTGGGCGCCGAGCCTGACCTGCCGCTGCGCACCGCGGCATCGCACATGGAACGTGGCCGCGTAGAAACCGCCGCGTTCCGATCGAGAGTATCCCACAGGTGTCAAGCGGAGCGCAGGCGGCCCCTTGGCGCCATCGGTGCCACGCAGGGTCACGCGCAGGCAGGCGGCGTCCAGCGCGGTGACGGCGATGGGCGGCCCGGGGGGCGCCAAGGGCACCACCGGCGCGAGCTGCCATCCGCCATCCAGCGTGGTGGCGCCCGGCAAGGGCCCCAGCCGGATTTCGACGCGCCGGTTGGCCGCCGTGGTGCGTGCCATGGCCAGCGATGCCGCCAGCCGGTCTGCGGCATAGGTCACGGTGTGCTCGGCCAGCATGTGGCGCAGGGCGGGCAGGGCGATGGCCGCGAGGATGGCGGCCACGGCCAGCGAGACGAGGAGTTCGGTCAGCGTCATGCCGCTGCGCTGGCGGACGTGCGCGATGGCGGTCTGTTGCATTTCAGCATCCTTCGGGTGGTCGAGCGGGCGGACTTTCCGTGGTGAGCAGGGAAAGCCACTCGCCGGTGCTCCGCAGCACGAGGGTGCCGCAGCGCGTATCGACAAAAGTGGGTGTGGCGCGGACTTCGACGCAACGGGACAGGTCGAGTCCGGCGCAACTGGTGGCCGTTAGCCAGTGCCGGACCGGGGCGGGCGGCGCGGGCACAGGGCGGGGCCAATGGCCGGCCGGCACGGTTGCGTCGCGGGCGCTCGCAAAGGTCGACGCGTTGAGTGCGTGCCGCTCGAGCGCCAGCATCGCGGTGACCGCTTCGGCACGTGCCTGCATGCGCCATGCCCGGTGGAAATGCTGCTGCCATGCCGGTAGCGCCATGGCAGCGAGGATCGTGACGATCATCAGGGTGACCATCAACTCGACGAGGCTGAATCCCTGTTGGGTGCGCGGCAGGCAGGATCGGTGCGGCATGGCGGTGGTCATAGCGGTGTCCGGATCAGTTCGCGCCAGCCGAGCCGGCCGCGCCGGCGTGTCACGTAGGCGTGCTGTTGCAGGTGGGCGCCGTCGCCATGGACCTGCCACAGGGCGAGGGAATGGACATCCCGCCGGCTGGTGCCGGGAGCGACGGCGGCGCCTTCGATGACTGGCGAGAGGCCGACGATCGGACCGCCGAAGGCCGGATCGAACGGCAATCCCGTGATGGCGGCGCCCGGCTTGCCATCGGCCAGCAGAACAGTGACGGACTCCCCGGTGGCGGCGTCGATCAGGTAGCTCCGCGCGCGGCCATCGGGTCCCAGCGTGGTGAAGGCAAGATGGGCGGGGCTGGCCGCGTGCAGTGTCTCGATCCGTTCGCCGGGATGGGGAAGCGCCAGCGTCCATCCTGTCGTGCCGGGCGGGTCTGACGAGGGCGCGGCACGCAGCACCACGCCATTGCCGCTTGGGATGGCATGGATCTGGCGGGGATTGGCGCGTTTGCCGGTGCGGTCCGGGATGGCGGAAATGGCGTCGCCGGTGCCGTAGACGACGAGCGGGGTGGCGCCGGTGTACGTGATCACCGGTGGTTCGACACTGCCGCGTGTGCTGGCGGACTGGCGATGCAGGCACGTTGCCGCCTGGGGTGGCGTATTGGAACCCAGGGTGTCGAAGGGGAATCGCCAGAGACGGCCCACATCGTCGATGACGTACGCGGCGCGGGCGGCGCCACTGGCGTCGCTCCGCACCGTGACGGCCAGCAGTTGCGTGGTGGCCGTCTTGCTGTCGCAGCCTTGCTCCGGCAACGGCAGTCGCGGAACACGGCCGGTGGTCGCCCACGCGCCTGACGGCCGGTCCAGTGGAAGCAGCGCCAGGCCTGCTCGTGCGCCTGCCGGCGTGCCCGGCGCGAGGATGCCGACCGCGAACCAGCGGCGTTCGTTATCGACTGTGTACATGGCGGCGCGTAGTGGGCCGCTGCCGGTCAGCGGCAGGGCATCGTTTGCCGTCACTTCCCAGATCAGTTGGATGGGCGTGTCGGCGCCCAGGGTGGATACGTCGAGAACGAATGCGGTGCCGGGCGTGCGCGCCTTGGCGGGGGTGGTGCACAGGAGAAGGGTGCGCCAGCGGCCGTTTGGGTCAGCATCTACGCTAGTGGGCCGTGGGCACGATGGTGCCGGCATCCGCGTGCCTACGGCAGTCAGCGCGGCGGCTTCGGCCAGCGCGGCGAGCGGCAGGTAGCCGGTGAGTTCCTGTCCCGTGATCGCGTGGAAACCGTGCAGGATGCCATCGCGCGTGCCCAGCCAGACGGTAGTTGGCCGCAGCGCGTGTGCATTGCGGAAGGCAGTGTGGCCCGGCTGCATAGGCTGCCAGGCTGGCGGCGACACCACGTGCACGCGCGCGCCAGTGGCGCTGGCAAGCCGGGTGTCGCGTGGGCGCAGCAGGGCGGGTTGATTGCCGCGAAGCCAGGAGAGCCGGTCCGCGCCATGGGTGTCGGGCTGGTTGGTGGCGGGATCGATATTGAGGCGGTGCTTGGCCTCGGTATCGATGGCCGGCCACCGCAAAGGTGTCAGCCGTGCTCCGCCCAGATAGAGGCGGCGCGTGTCCGTGGCGCGTTGGTCGAGTAAATCGCCCGCTTCCCAGAGGTGCAGTACCCCACGCCGGTTGGCGTCGGCGGTAGTGCGGAAGCCGATGGCATGGAGACGGCCTGTCCAAGCGTAGGCGGCAGGCGCCACACGGTAGCCCATCGGCAGATGGCCCGCCTCATTGGCAACGGCGCTGGCGCCGCCGCAAAGCCCTAGCGCCAGTGCCATGCAACCGATGACTAAGCGGATCATGGCTGGAACTCCGCCTGGAGCAGCACGCGCACGGACGGATCGCGGCCAAGGCCGAGTGCGGTAATGCGGAAGCGCGGCCACTGCGCGGCGCCGGCCAGTGTGTGGAGAGGGTGGTCGAGGACTTCGATGAGGTAGCGCGGCGGATGCGTCGCCCCGGCAACGCCTTCGGGCAGATCGGGGAGGCGCACCCCGGTGAGCGCGCCAATCGACAGGGCCGGAACGCGCTCGGCCGGGCTGCCTTCGATCCACGGCCACCAGGCCGGCTGGCCGGTGCCCGTTCGACAGATGCCGCGCTGGGCCTCGTCACCACAATGGCCCGCGCCCGGCCACGATGCCAGCCGAGCATGCGGCGACGCGGCGGCCGCGAGCAGATCCGCCTCCGCATCGAGCAAGGCCGCCTCTGCCGCGCGGAACGCGATCTCGCGGTCCAGTTGCAATCCTGCCAGTTGACGGCCGGCGTGGAGGAAGTGCATCGCGGCGGCGCAAACGCTGGCCGTGAGCACCAGCATCGTCGTGACGAAGGCGAGGACGGCGATACCTTCTTGCGCACGGCGGCTCAACATAGGGCCTCCAGGCAGGGCGAAGGGTTGCGCAGGCGGAAGGTGGCGGTGAAGGCGCGCCGGCGGACCGCATGCCGGGTGGCAGGGGGGAACGACAAGTCTTCGTCGGCGTCGCCATGGGTCAGCGCAGGCAGCAGGGTCAGCGGCTCCGGTCGCGTCGTCTGCCCGGTAGCGCGGTCGCCCCGAATCACCAGCCCGATCTGCACGGTACGCACGCGATGCCAGCCGGCATCGCCCTGCGCGCGGATGTCGCGGGCGCGCAGGTAAGTATCCGCCTCACCGTCGCCGTCCTGATCGACGCCATAGCGCAGCTGCATGGTCTCCACGCCACGGACGAGCGTGCCCGAGGTGTAAGTGACGGCTTGCATCTGGCGCCCCTGCCGGCGCGGATAGCGGCACAGCAACTGCGGCACGCCATCACTGCCGAGGCCGATGTACAGCAGATTCATCGCGGCGTGATGCGAAGCGGGCACGCCATCGACCGGTTGGGCCGTTGCCGCCAGCGCATGCCCGCCACAGTCGGTCATGGTGCCGTCCGGCCGTGTGGTCGTCTCGCCGCTGCTGCTGCCGGAGAAGCGCAGGCGCAGCGCGTCGCTGTAATGCCGGCCCCGGGCGCCGCACGGGGCCGAAAGATCGATGGCGGGCTGGCCGCAGTCGTCGTGACCCTCGAGCGGCGCGGTGGGCGCCGGATGCCCGGGGGCAAGCGCGGCCTGGCCGGGAATCCAGCCCGCCTGACGCACCAGTTGGGCGACGATGCCCAGCGCCCGATGGCCGCGCTCCGCCATCATCACGCTGTCCGCGACGTTGGCGTACGCGTGCCGCACCACCTGGAACGTGGTGATGGCCAGCACGGATGCCAGCAACCCGAGCACCATCCCCACCATCATCCCGGTGAGCGTGAATCCGCGCAGGCGATAGCGGCGCTTCATGGCGCCACCCAAAGCGCCACGTGGGCGGGAGGCACCGCCATCCCGGGAGAGGCGTCAGGCGAGATGCGGACCGGGCCAGCCAGCACGATGCGCACGCCGGGCGCGCAGACCGGCTGAGGTCCGGACCCTGCGCTGAGCGCGCCGCACAACTGCGCGTGGCGGGCGCCGGGCGGCACCGTCGAACCGGCACCGGCCGTCTCGGCAAATTCCGACGCCCACTGGGTGGTCTGCGCCAGGCTCTCCTGCTCGCCCGCCAGCCGGAGCCACAAGGGGCCGAGCACCGCCAGCGGCATGGCGCCAATGCCGATGACGGCAAGACAGATCAGCGATTCAAGGAGGATGTAGCCGCGAGAGCGTTGCCGAGGGCGGCTGGGAGTGGAGGGCGGAGCAAGGGACATGGCGCATCGGTTCGAAGAGAACAGATGGCCACGATAGCCTCGGGCGAGGCCCTAAAACGTGTCCGGATGTGGAGGTTTTGTGGAAGTTTGTGTCCGAGGTCGGCTCGGAACACACCCAGGTCAGGAGTAGCCGGCTCGGCCCGCGCACAGGTCATGCGCGGGCCATGCAAGCTGCTACCAGCAATCCGCCTGGCTTCCGGTGCCCGTCTCGGTTTTGTTATTGAGATTGTCGATGCCGAGGTTTCCGCACAGCGCGTCGGCCAGCTTGGGCGTGGCGGTGAGGGTGTAGCCGGTGGCGTCGGCGCCGCCGGTCACGGCGATGGTGATCACATGGCTGCCTTGATCGCAGGTATCCCCGGACCCCGTGGTCTGGGCGGCGCATGCCAGCACCTTGAGATCGGCAGGGTTCGACGAATACTTGTTGTTCACCGTGAAATACCTCTCCTGGGCGCCCTGCACGCGCGCCAGGGCGGCCTTGGCTTCGGTGCGGCGCGCCTTGGTCACGTACTGCCCGTACTGCGGGTAGGCGATGGCGGCCAGGATGCCGAGCACCATGACCGTGATCATCAGTTCGATCAGCGTGAAGCCTTGCGCGTGCTGACGCAGTCCTGTCCGGGTCATTGCCGTCCTCCGTCTTGTTTCATGTTGCGCCACCATCAGTGCAGGATCTCGCGCCACGACAGACGGCCGCTCGGCTTGTCCGCGCTTTCCGTGATGGTCTGCGTGCCACCGCTCGAACCGGACATCAGCTTGCACTCCTTGCCCGGGCCGCAGTCGATGATAGGCGGCTTCGGCGTGATACCCACCGTCGAGCCGATGCCGCTTACTACCACGCCATTGACCGTATCGTTCGCGTCGATCTTGCCGTCGCCGTTGAGGTCCACCGGCGATTCATCCAGGCGCGCGCCGCTGAACGTGCCGACTTCATAGACGAAGCTCGAGCCGCCGCTGTCGCAGACCTCGGTGGACGGCGTCATGGTGATCAACACGACGCGTTTGCCACGGATCAGGGCGTCCGTGACCATGCGCTCGCCGAGTTGAGCGTAGGTCGGGCCGATCAGCAGGTCCATGTACCAGCCCTGGATGCCACCGGCGGTCAACTGCACCTTCGTGTCGGTCGTGATCCGGTAGGGCTTGCCGTAGGCGACTCCAGCCGACAGCGTCTTCTGTTCCTGCAGCATGCTGCGCGTGATCGTGCCCTGCGCGGTGATGTTCTGGTCCCAGATACCGTACAGCGTTTGGGTCGAGAAGTTCGAGGGGTCGCTATTGTCGACGTACCGGCCCGTGCCGAACACCACCATGTAGCCGCCGGTGGGGTTGCGCGCCACGTCCGGCTGGCCGGTGATCGGCTGCCGGTTGCCCGCGCTGTCCTTGGCCGTGAACATCAGCTTGCGCGTGGACTGCCACTTCGAATCGGTCTTGTCTGTGACATCGAACTTCCAGAGGTTGCCGAGCAGGTCGCCGGCGTAGAGGAAGTCCACGGTACCGTCGCCGTTGACGTCGGCCGGGAGCACCGAGGCAATCCCGTTGGATGCCGTTGCAGTGGCGTCGTCGAGCGTCAGCTTGAGGTAGTCCGTGCCGAGTGTCCAGCGCTTGGAGCCCCGCACGCGGTCCAGGTAGACGATGAAGATGGAGCCACGGCCCGCCGTGCTGTTGAAGCCGTTACCGAAGATCGCCACCCACTTGCCGTTCGACATCTTGACGATTTTTGGCTGGCCCACGACGTGGCCGAGATCGGCGTCGGCCGAGCTTGGGAACTCCCACAGCACGGTGCTGGCGGCGGTGCTCTCGCTGATGGATTCCGGATCGGTGACGTCGAGCGCGAACACGCCACGGCCGCCCAGGCCGAGGCCGCTGACCAGCACGGTGCGCCAGGCGCTGTTGATCTTCGCATCCTTGACGGCAGGTGTGCCGTCGACCGTGTAGGTGTGGACGTAGTCGAGGTTCGTCAGGGTGGGCAGCTTGCTGTACACCAGCGACGGCACGTAGGCGAACAACTCCTTGCCGCCGTCTTCATCCTTGGCGGAGAACGCGTGCATCATGCCGTCGTTCGCGCCCACGTAGAGCACCGGCTTGCGGGACCGCTTGCTCAGCACGAACTCGGCGTAGTCGTTACCGGCGTAGCCGGCGTTGGGCGGGCCCACGTACTGCGGGCTGGAGTTGACGATGTCGCCCAGGATGGTGGTGGGGCGGGTGCGGAACTTGCCGGAGGCGTCGCCCTCGTTGCTCTGGTCCCCGCGCAGCCAGTTGACGCGCTTCGTGCCGTCCGCGCCGCCCGTCGTCATGATGGTCTGGAAGTCGGTGGGCAGGCTGTTGTAGCGGAACGGAATGCCAGTGCCATCGGCATCTACGCTGTTGTACGTGAGGATCGCGCGGTTGGTGGGGGCGATGCTGCGGAGCGTCTGGCCGGCGTCCCAGATGGCGGGGAGGACGGTCTCGCCCTTGGTATCCAATGCAAAGTTGAATAGCTGGCCTGACCAGTCGGAGCCGTTGAAGCGCGCCTGATAGGACCGTGTGTTGATGTCCAGTCGGGATGAGCTTGCCGCGACGGAGGAGGACGACGAGGTGGCCAGGATCGAGATAAAGGCGCGCTCCAGCGCCGCGCTCAGCGCGCCCGGGTTGGTGGCGTAGAAGTAGTTGTCGGGCAGGCCATCGGAGCCGCCGTCGCCATTGGACAGGCGGACGTCCCATTCAGTCTGCTTGTTCGGGGTCTTGTCGCCGTCGCCGTCCTTGAAGCCGCCCCACTTGGCGGCGTACTGCAGCGGGTCGAGGAACTGCGAGCCCGAGTTGCCGGTTACGCTGTAGGTGACGCTCGTTTCTGCATCGCCCAGAATGCAGTTGCTGCAGCCCTTCACGCCGGTCGGGTCGGTGTAGTTAAAACCGTAGATGCCGGAGTGGAAGTGCGGGCCGTCCTTGTCGGTGCCGGATACCACGTAGCCGAAGCCCTGGCCATTGCTGGAGGAGCCGGACACCACCTTCGTCGACACCGTGATGTTGCCGCCGGTGACGGAGTAGCTCAGGATGCCCCAGACGTCCTGGTCGTAGTCGCCGCCGGCCACCGAATCTTCCCAACTGACGTAGAAGCGACCGCTGCTGGCGTCCTGCGAAATCACCTTGAAGTCGACCAGCGTGCCGGTGCTCGGGTCGACGTTAGTCGGGTGCAACTGGTAGGACGGCATGATCGTCACGGTCTTGCCACCGACATTCACGTTGATCTTGGGCGTGTTGGTCGCCAGCTGCACGGCGTAGGTGGAGACCTTCAGCGCGGCGTTGCGGGTGGTTTCATCGGCGGAAGTGACGTCGATGTCCGTCCGGATGCGGTTCATGTGCGCGAACAGCGCCGCGCCCGCGATCTGGAACGTGCCCTTCTGGGACGGTCCTTCCGGGCAGATCCCGAGCACGTTGCTGAGCGAGCCGACCTTCTTGGCCGAGCAGACATTGTCGATGATGCCACCGCTGACCCCGCCCGCGAACCAGTTGCCGTTGTCGATGCCTTCACCGGCGCCAACCTTGTTGGTCCAGTCGCTGATTGCCGGCGAGCCGGCCAGATCGCTCAGGCCGCCCAATTGGTCGTTGTCGTAGGAGGAAACGCTCGAGTTGAACACCAGCGCATTGAGCGGCGAGCAGTAGGGTGCCCGCTTGGGGTTCGACGCCGGCAGGTTCATCGGGTTGGCCCACGTCGCGGTCGTCAGGCCGAGGGCCACATCCTTGCCATTGGTCTTGGGTGCGAAATCGGCGTTGGCCGTCTTGCCGGCGAAGTAGCGGAGCGTCTCGACATAAATTTCCGAGATCGGATTGCCCCACGTGGAGCAATTTCCCTCGTTGGCCGGCTTGTTCTGGGCGTTCTGGCCGCCGCTCGGTTGAATGGCGGTTTGCTGATAGTTGCAGCTGTCTGCACTGGTGTAGCCCCCATCGCTATAGCTGTAGCCGTATGGGCGCAGCTTGTCGATGTTCCAGACAATGCCTTTCACGGGCGTGGCAGCGCGATAGGTAAAGACGCCGGTATCGGGGTTGATCTCGGTGGAGAAGTTCGTCACGTTCTGCCGAAGCACACCACCTGAGATGTTCTTGTCGTAGGTGCCCGTCATCAGCCCGAACAGCATCTGGCCGGTCTCGCCGTACTTCTGCAGCAACCCGTACGGCTTGTAGGCATTGCCGTACTGTTTGCACGATTCGCCGCCGATCAGGCCCGTTACGCAGGCCTGCACACGCGCGTTGAACGTGCCCTTCGCCTGCCCCGTGCCGGTGCCCCGCACCGACTGCGATGGGTTTTCTGCCGACGCGTTGATGCCCGATGTTGCGGCGCGGTTGCCGTTCGAGGAACCAGAGACAGTCTTGCCGTTGGTCTGCGGCAGAAAGCTGCTTTGGGTGTTGCTGGCCTCGCTGTACCAGTTGCACTGCCATTTCTCGCTGGCGCCCCAGGTGGCATAGTTGCCTTTGACCACGCGTAATTGCGGGGCCTGCGTGTTGGCCTGTGAGTTGATATTACTGCTGTCTTTCGGGGTGACGTTGCAGATCGTCAGCCCGCCGCGCGTGAGATTGGTCACGGTCCACGACGAATAGCTGTTGCTTGCGCCGGCCGGCTTGGAGACGCTGTCCGCGTAGATCGCCATCGTGATGGCGTTGCTGTTGCCAATACTGCTGATCCAGCCGGTCAGCGATGTGCCGGCCGGAGCGCTGCCGCGCGGAACCAGCCGAATCTGGTCGCCGATCTGCATCTTGGAGTTGTCGCTCACCGTCAGCGTCACCACGTCGGCGCGCAGTGTGATCTGGGTGGACGACGTCTGGGTCTCCACCTCGGAAGGCAGCTCCAGGTCTACAGGCACCAGTTTGCGCAGGTCGGCGCCACCGTAGTACTTGGCCCAGGCGTGGGCGTCCATCGGCAGGAAGGCGCGTTCCAGCACCGTGGTGGTGGCGTTATCGGTCGACCGAGTGCCGCCGTAGAGGATCTTGCGTACTTCGTCGATGCGGCTCATCGACACCCAGTTCAGGAAGTTGCCGCTCCACTTGGTGCCGTCGCAGTACTTTGCGCTGTCAGCCATCGCGGCAGGCACGAAGCCCTGGATGCTGCTGCTGTCATAGCTGTAGCATTTAGCCGAATCGAAATAGCCCGCGTAGCTGATGGTCGACCTATAGGTCGAATCCAGGATGCCGTCGCCGTCCAGGTCGGAGTAGTCGTTGTACGCCTTCTGGTGGAGCGAATGATCCTTGGAGAGATCGATCATCACCATCGGCGAAACGCCGCCGCCTGCATAGAGGGGCTTGGTGGACAGGTTGAGCTGCGCCGCCGAGGCGGAGGCTACGGCGAGCAGGAACGATGCCGCAAGCAGTACGGCTTGCAGGCGGCTCGCGGGTCGATGCGGGAGGAACGGTTTCATGGTGCGCCCAGCGGTTGGAGGGTTGCGCGACACGGTTCGGGAAGAATCACAAACGCACGACTTCCTGGATCATCACCTTCGTGCTCGGGTTGGCCCCGTAGCCGATGGCGCTGACGCGGAAGACGTACTTGATGTTGCCGGCCTCGAGGCTGCCTTCGTTGATGTCCGGGATCGATTCGATCAGGTAGCGCGGCTGCTTCGAGACGCCGTTGGCGCCCCCGGTCGGCATCTTCTGGTCGGCGGTCAGCAGCGTTATTTCGCCAAGTTCCACGGACCGGGCAGGATCTTCGAGGTACAGGTCCCACGCCGGCTTGCCCGTCACGGCGGGCAGGCAAAAGCCCTTGAAGCCGGCGACGTCGCAGGTCAGCGCGGCGCCGGTGACGCCGGAGATGAAGCGGATGTTGCGGATGTCGTTGCGGGCATCTCGCAGCGCCGCCTCGGCGGCCTGGAGCGCGATGTTCTGGTCGCGCGTGTTGCGGGCCATGCGCTCGGATGACAGGCTGGACATGCTCGCGGCCAGCCCGACCAGCGTCAGGATGATCAGGAACAGCAGCACCAGCACCAGCGAGATGCCGCGCTGCCCCTGGCGTCGATGCAGGCGGGCGCGCGGACGGGGAGGGATTCGCGTCATGTCGTGTCAGTTCAGGCGGTTGCGGAGGGCGATGAAGAACGTGGCGTGCTTGCGCAGGCGGCCGTCGTTGGCCATGTTCATGACGCTGCCGGCATCACCGGCCGGGGCGACGTCGTTCTGCGCATACACCTTGCCGAAGTGGTTCATGACCAGCGAGGTCGGCGCGGCGTTCGTGGTGCTCTTGCCGCGCAGCACCAGCGAGACGCGCAGGGCGCGCACGTTGGCCATGTTTGCCGCGCCGGGCGGGACGAAGCGGTTGACGGTCTGGTCGCCGTCGGTATCCTCGCCCAGCAGGATCTGGAAGGCCTCGACATTGGGGAACAGCGGCGTGGCGGCCCCGTTGACCGTGCACTGGAGCCAGGGCACGCCGGCCGCGTCGTTGACGATCGAGAACACCTCGGTCACCAGGATGTTACCGTTCACATCGTTGCCGGCGCAGTCGACCATGGTGCCGTCCGGCGTCGGGGCCGTGGGCGTGCCCGGTACCGCTGCGGGGTCTGCCCCCGGCGGCGACGAGCCGAAATAGCGCACGGTCAGTGTGTCGCTGGTATTGACACCGGTATCGTTGGTGGCTTCGAGCGTCTCGTTGACACCGAAGCTGTTGTCCAGGAAGGTGAAGTCGGAGTATCCGGCCTGGCGGCCCTGCCGTTGCAGCAACTGCGCAATGGCGCGCGAGTTCTCCTGCACTTCGGCGAGATCGCCCTGTGTGTTGTACGAGCGCTGCTGCGCCAGGTAGAGCGAGATCACCACGATGACCAGCAGCATGCTGATCACCATGCCGACCATGAGTTCGACCAGGGTGAAACCCTGCGCGCGGCGCCTCGGCTTGCGGATGGACGTAGTCATGGCACGAAGGCGGTCACGAATCGTTGAGGGGTGTCCTGGCCGTCTTCGCGCCACCAGATCTTGATGACGTAGGGTGCGCCGTTGACGTTCTGGCACTGCGGGTCCGCGGCGTCGCCGTCATTGGGGGACGCATCGATGCAGACCATTCCGCTGGCGGCGGGCAGCGCTTCCTTCAAATCGTCCAGCCAGGCCGCGAAGCTGGCCCCGGCCATGGCGGCCGGCGTGCAGCCCTTGGCCGCATAGCAATCGGCATTGGGCACGCTATTCGGCTTGTCGAACGCGCCAGCCGTCAGCGCGACCTCGTTGCTGCGCATCTGGTCTGCCAGGTTGTAGGCCATGGTGGTGGCCACGTTGCGCATGGACGCCGTGCGGGTATCGACCAGCGTGCGGAGCTGCAGCATGGCCAGCGCCAGGACGCCGATGGCGAGCACGACAATCGTGATCAGTGACTCAATCAGCGTGAACCCGTCATGGCGCGCGCGCGCGGGCGTGCGCAGTCGAACCGGGCGGGCACGTCTCGGTAGGCCGTTCTGTTGGGAGGGCGACATGGCGTCAGATGCAGGGCGTCTGCTGCTGGGTTTGGGGGCGGCCGCTGCCGGTCATGCTGACGGTCTGGCCGGGCAGTTCGGAATTGCGTTCGCAGAACTTCCAGGTGGCCGTGGGGGAGGTGGAGGCGCCCGAGGACCGGAATCGCACCAGGTCGGACGTGGCGCCCAGGTTGCTGGCTTCCAGGGTCAGGGTCGGGGTCGGGTCGTCGCTGTAACGCAGCACGTCGTCTGTGGGATCGACCACGCCGTCGGCGTTGAGATCGGCGAAGATCACGCGCCGCTGGTTCCAGTCGGCGGAGCAGGCGCTGCCGGTGCCCACGGGGCAGATCGTGACGGTGCCGTTGCGCCGTGCTGCCTCGCTGCGGGCCGCTTCGATTTCGGTGAAGAACTTCGACGATTCCGTCGCGATGCGGCTGTTATGCAGGAAGGAGCGGAAGTTGGGGATAGCCGCTGCCGCGAGGATGCCGAGGATCGTCACGGCAGTCAGCAGCTCGATCAGCGTGAACCCGCCGATGATGCGCGTCTGAGAGCGGTGGAGACGCCCGATGCGGGCGCGGCTGTGCGGCTGGCTGGCATGCCGCGGCGACCCCATGCCAGCGGGCATGGACGCAGGCCGAGCAGGCGTCAGCAAGCCCACTGCCCAAAGGCAGAAAGACTGACCCATTTGTGACTCCCGTCCAAAAAATCGAACTGTTCTTTTGCTTTTCTATGGGCGGCGCGTTGGAGTTTTGCTGCGCCGGAGCCTCTGTTGGGCTCCGTTTACGCCGTGCACGCGTTCGCCATCCGGCCCCCTTACCCGAAGGAGGTCAGTGCAGATTAGACAGCTTTTTTTACGAAGTAGCTACCCCTTTCGTGGGGTAGGCGGGGAAAATTCGTCGAGTACGTCGCGGAATTCCGACACATCTTCAAAACTGCGATAAACGGAAGCAAAGCGGATATAGGCAATTTTGTCGAGTTTGCGCAATTCGCGCATGACCAGCTCGCCTACCTGGCTGCTGGCGATCTCTTTCTCGCCCAGCGCCAGCAGTTTTTCCTCGATCCGGGTGATGGCCTGGTCGATGGCCTCGGCGGACACCGGCCGCTTGCGCAGGGCCAGCCGCATCGAGTCCTTGAGCTTGCCGCGCGTGTAGTCCACGCGTGAGCCGTTTTTCTTGACGATGGCGGGGAAGAAGAGCTCGATGCGCTCGTAGGTGGTGAAGCGGCGGTCGCAGGCTTCGCAACGCCGGCGGCGGCGCACCGTGTCACCGTCTTCGGAGACACGACTGTCAAGCACCTGGGTGTTGGAATGACCGCAGAAGGGGCATTTCATGCCGGACCACCTGAAGATATATGCCGGGCCGCATTATCGCCCGCGGTGTGCAAAAGGTAAAACGGCGCTGCCGGGGCAGCGCCGTTGGTCACACGCACTATATAGATAGGCGCGATGCCGGTTACGAGCCGGAAATCAGCCGTAGACCGGGAAGCGGCGGGTCAGGGCGGACACCTGCTCGCGTACCTTGGCGATATTGGCTTCGTCGTGCGGGTTGTCCAGCACGTCGGCGATCAGGTTGGCCACCTGGCGCGCCTCGTCTTCCTTAAAGCCGCGCGTGGTCATGGCCGGCGAGCCCAGGCGCACGCCCGAGGTCACGAACGGCTTTTCCGGATCGTTCGGGATGGCGTTCTTGTTCACCGTGATATGGGCGTCGCCGAGGATCTTCTCGGCTTCCTTGCCGGTGATCTGCTTGGCGCGCAGGTCCACCAGCATCACGTGGCTCTCGGTCTTGCCGGACACGATGCGCAGGCCGCGCGCGATCAGCGTCTCGGCCATCGCGGCGGCGTTCTTCACCACCTGTTGCTGGTAGGACTTGAACTCCGGCGTCAGCGCTTCCTTGAAGGCGACGGCCTTGCCGGCGATCACGTGCATCAGCGGGCCGCCCTGGATACCCGGGAAGATGGCCGAGTTGATGGCGCGCTCGTGCTCGGCCTTCATCAGGATCACGCCACCACGCGGGCCGCGCAGGCTCTTGTGGGTGGTCGTGGTCACGAAGTCGGCGTGCGGCACCGGGTTCGGGTACACGCCGGCGGCGATCAGGCCGGCGTAGTGGGCCATGTCCACCATGAAGTAGGCGCCAACATCCTTGGCCACCTTGGCGATCCGCTCGAAGTCGATGCGCAGGGCGAAGGCCGAAGCGCCGGCGATGATCATCTTCGGCTTCTTCTCGTGGGCCAGCTTCTCCAGCGCATCGTAGTCGATGTCTTCCTGGGCGTTCAGGCCGTAGCTGACGACGTTGAACCACTTGCCGCTCATGTTCAGGGCCATGCCGTGGGTCAGGTGACCGCCTTCGGCCAGGCTCATGCCCATGATGGTGTCGCCCGGCTTGAGCATGGCGAAGAACACGCCCTGGTTGGCCTGCGAGCCCGAGTTCGGCTGCACGTTGGCGGCTTCGGCGCCGAAGAGCTGCTTCACGCGGTCGATGGCCAGCTGCTCCACCACGTCCACGTACTCGCAGCCACCGTAGTAGCGCTTGCCGGGATAGCCTTCGGCGTACTTGTTGGTCAGCTGCGAGCCCTGGGCGGCCATCACGGCCGGCGAGGTGTAGTTTTCGGACGCGATCAGCTCGATATGGTCTTCCTGGCGCTGGTTTTCCTTCTGGATCGCGGCAAAGACTTCGGGGTCGATCTGCTCGATGGTGAAACGGCTGCGTTCAAACATGGCGTGACTCGTCTGTAAAAAAGGGATGCCGATGCACTTTTCGGATAGCGAACAGGCAATCGGTATACATCTCGGGGGTTTCGCGGAACTTCGCGATTAGGGCGCGCGGGGAAGGCATCGGCGTCCGGCACCAGTGACCCCTATATATATAGATGTCGTCCGGTGCAGGGCGCACCCTGCTTCCCATTCGCTGCCCAGGCGAGCGGCAGGCGTTTGTGATTCACGCCAGTGAACTTGCGCTTCCTCGTGGTAGTACCCACTGACTTCGCCAGTCGCGCAAGGTGGAATGGTTGCCGCAGAGTTTACGCGAGGCCGCGCCGCGCCGCAAGGCGGTGCCCCGGGGGCAAGGGCGGGGCAGGGCGGTGCGGAGTGTGGCGGTCGTGCATCGGGCCAGCTTCCCGCCAAGCCGCGCGGCGCCTGGCTCGCAACTTGCTGTTGCATTTCTCCTGCGGGTTTACCTGTGGCGGGCCGTTGCGGTCCGTTACAATGCCGGCCATGCCGAACTTTGTCTGGCCGCTGCGCGTGTACTGGGAAGACACGGATGCCGGCGGCGTGGTGTTCTACGCCAACTACCTGAAATTCTTTGAACGGGCCCGGACCGAATGGCTGCGCTCGCTCGGAATCGGCCAGCAGGATCTTGCCGATACGTCCAATGTGGTCTTCGTGGTACGCAGTACTGCTGTGGAATACAATGCGCCCGCCCGGCTGGACGACCAGCTGGAAATCCGCACCGTGATTGAACGGGTGGGGCCGGCATCGGTCCAATTCGCCCAAGAAGCGTGGCGCGACGACCTCCAACTGGCCAGCGGCAAGATCCGGGTGGGATGTGTCGATAAAAGCACATTTCGTCCGGCCCCGATTCCTGCTCCTGTTCTCGCAACTATAAGAAACGCTCGATGAATCCGGTGACCGTCACGCAAGACCTGTCGATTATCTCGCTGGTGCTGCACGCCAGCCTGCTGGCACAGGCCGTCATGGCGCTGCTGCTGGTGATGTCCCTCTTCTCGTGGACCTATATTTTCCGCAAGCACCTGGCGCTGCGCGCCGCGCGCAGCCAGACGGAAATCTTCGAGCGCGACTTCTGGGCCGGCGGCGATCTCCAGGCGCTCTATAACAGCGCCGTCAACAATCGCCATAACACCGGCGCGCTCGAGCGCATCTTCGAGTCCGGCATGGGCGAGTTCCTGAAGGCCCGCGAGCGCAGCAGCGACGCCGGCGCGCTGCTCGATGCCGCCCGCCGCGCCATGCGCGCCGCCTACCAGCGTGAGATGGATGTGCTCGAGTCGCACCTGCCGTTCCTGGCATCGGTGGGCTCGGTGAGCCCGTACATCGGCCTGTTCGGCACGGTGTGGGGGATCATGAACGCGTTCCGCGGCCTGTCGAATGTGCAGCAAGCGACGCTTGCATCGGTTGCGCCCGGTATCGCCGAAGCCCTCGTGGCCACGGCCATCGGCCTGTTTGCAGCGATTCCGGCCGTGATCGCCTACAACCGATATGCAACGGAGATCGACCGTCTGGCCATCCGTTTCGAGAGTTTCATGGAAGAGTTCCTGAACATTCTCCAGCGCCAGACCCGCTAACCCACCTCATTCATCGCATTCGGAGCACCAGCCATGGCAGCCATCCAGCGTCGCGGCGGCTCGCGCCGCCGGGCCAGCGCCGACATCAACGTCGTGCCGTACATCGACGTGATGCTCGTGCTGCTCGTCATCTTCATGGTGGCGGCCCCCATCGTGAACCCGGCCGTGGTCGACCTGCCTTCCGTGGCCCAGGCCACGCCGCAGCAGAAGGCGCCGCCCATCGTCGTGTCCGTGCATGAGGACGGCACGCTGACCGCGAGCGGCAAGGACAATGCCGGCAACGCCTTCGAGCGCAAGCTCGACAAGCGCGGCCTGCTGGATTTCGTCCACCAGCGCCAGAATGAGAACCCTGACCAGCCCGTGGTGATCGCCGCCGACCGTGCCGTGAAGTACGAGGCGGTGCTCGACGTGATGTCCGTACTGAAGGCCGACGGCGTGAAGCGCGTGGGCCTGATGGTCAAGTCCAAGTAAGCCCCGCGACATCCAGTGGCCAGTCTCTCGTCACGTCATCCGCAAGCCCGGCCGCAGCGCCGGGCACAGGCCGCCGCCTACCCCTACCAGCCGGTGAAGGAGCGCGGCACCACGCGCTCGTTCCTGATGGCCCTGTTCATGCACCTGCTGCTCGGGCTGGTCCTCTACTACGGCGTGCGCTGGCAGAGCAGCACGCCGGTGGGCGCTGAAGCCGAGCTGTGGGACGAGATTCCCGACACCACGCCGGCCCCGCCGCCGCGCCCGGTAGAGCAGCCGCGCCCGACGCCGCAGCCCGAGCCAGCCGTACGCAGCAAGGCCGAGGAAGACGCGGACATCGCCCTGGAACGCCAGAAGCGCAAGCAGGCCGAGGAGGCCGCCGAGCGCGAGGCCGCCCGCAAGGAACAGGAAAAACGCGACGCCCAGCGCAAGGAAGAGCAGCGCAAGGAAGACCTGCGCCAGCAACAGCAGCGCGAAGAGGCGCAGCGCAAGGAAGACGCCAGGAAGAAGGCTGAGCAGGATCGCAAGGAGCAGGCCGAGCGCGACCGCAAGGAAGCGGCCGACGCGAAGGCGAAGGCTGACGCCAAGGCCCGCGCTGACGCGGAGCAGAAGGCGAAGGCCGCCGATGCCGAGCAGAAGGCCCGTGCGAAGGCGGACGCCGATGCGAAGGCCAAGCGCGAAGCCGCCGCCAACGCCCAGCGCAAGAGCGAGCTGGCGCGCCTGCAGGCGATGGCCGGCGGCAGCGCCACCTCCAGCGGCGGCGGCGTGGGCAATGCGGCCGGCTCCGGCGCGGGCTCGGGCGGCAAGGCGTCGCCGGGCTACGCCGACCGCGTGCGCCGCAAGGTGAAGCCGAACATCAACTTCGGTGGCGATGTGGACGGGAATCCGGCCGCCGTGGTGTCGGTCTCGCTGGCGCCGGATGGCTCGCTGCTGTCCGCCCGCCTGAGCAAGTCCAGCGGCAACGCGGACTGGGACAACGCCGTGCTGCGTGCGGTACAGCGCTCCGACCCGCTGCCGGTTGACGAGAACGGCAAGGCGCCTTCGAGCTTCACGATCACGTTCAAGCCCAAGGACTAGGCGCCTCATCTGCCATGTTTTGCAACATAATGCAACCTTCATCGATGGCGCTGGGTCGCATTGCTACCATGAACGGTTGCCTGACGCGGCCGGCAGCGTGCAATTGCGCGCAGAACGGGCCATGCGCCAAGCGGCGCGTTGCCCGTCCTGCTGTAGTTGCTGTGCCCGCCGTACCGATGAATCCTGATATCGACTGAGGAGCAGCATGCGAAAGCTTTGGGCCCCCAACTGGCTGTCCGCAAGGCGGCACAACGCTCAATCCACATCGTCGCCCGCCACCCAGCCCACGCGCGAGCAAAGCCGCTACGCGCTGATGGCATGGCTGGCGGCCGCGCTGATGTCTGCCGGCGTGGCACACGCGCAACTGAATGTGGAAATCACCGGGGTGGGTTCGAACCAGTTTCCGGTGGCCACCGCCAACTTCCAGGGCGAGGCGCAGGCCCCGCAGAACCTGACCGCCATCATCCGCAGCGACCTGGTCAACAGCGGCCGCTTCCGCAACGTGGATCCGGGCGGCGCCACCGTGGCCGAATCGGCCCAGGTGGACCTGGGCAGCTGGAAGTCGCGCGGCGCCGATGCCTTCGTGGCTGGCAGCGTCACCCCCGCCGGCAACGGCCAGTACGAGGTGCGTTTCCGCCTGTACGACACGGTCAAGGGCCAGAGCCTGGGCGGCCTGGCCTTCACGGTCGGCCAGAACCAGCTGCGCGTGACCGCGCACAAGATCGCCGACTATATCTACGAGAAGCTGCTCGGCGAGCGAGGCGTGTTTGCCACGCGCCTGTCGTACGTGTCGAAGGTGGGCAACCGCTACCAGCTGCTGATCTCCGATTCGGACGGCCAGAACGCGCAGATCGCGCTGACCAGCACCGAGCCGATCATCTCGCCGTCGTGGTCGCCTGACGGCCGCCGCGTGGCCTACGTCTCGTTCGAGGCGCGCAAGCCGGTGGTCTACGTGCACGACCTGGCCACGGGCAAGCGCACGCTGGTGTCGAACCAGAAGGGCAACAACAGCGCGCCGTCGTGGTCGCCGGACGGCCAGCGCCTGGCGCTGGCGCTCTCGCGTGACGGCAATACGCAGGTGTACCTGGTCAACGCCGATGGTTCGGGCCTGCGCCGCATCTCGCGCAGCAGCGCCATCGACACCGAGCCGCAGTTCTCGCCGGACGGCCGGAGCATCTACTTCACGAGCGATCGCGGCGGTGCGCCGCAGATCTACCGCATGCCGGCCTCGGGCGAAGAGGGCGGCGCGGCGCAACGCGTGACGTTCAAGGGCAACTACAACGTCAGTCCGCGCCTCTCGCCGGACGGCAAGTACCTGGCCTTCATCTCGCGTTCGGGCGGCTTCAAGCTACAGCTGCAGGACCTCTCCAACGGTGACGTGACGTCCCTCACCGATACGTCCAATGACGAAGCCCCGAGCTTCGCCGCCAACGGCAAGTACATTCTTTACGCCACCCGCGTGGGCGGCCGCTCGGTGCTGGCGGCGGTGTCCACGGATGGCCGTACGAAGCAGGTGCTGTCTCTCCAGTCCGGCGAAGTTCGCGAGCCGTCCTGGGGTCCTTTCATGCAATAGTGCAATAGAAAAAAGAGGAGTTATTGCCATGTCCCAAATGATGACCAAGTCGCTCGCCCTCGCCGCCCTGCTCGCACTGGGCGCCTGCAGCTCCGGCGTGAAGCTGGATGACACCGCCAAGTCGGGTGCCGGCGCTACGCCGACCACCGACCCGCGCGCCGTGGCGCCGGTTGACGTCTCGCGTGACCCGCTGAACGATCCGAACAGCCCGCTGGCCAAGCGCAGCGTGTACTTCGACTTCGACAGCTACAGCGTGAAGTCCGACTACCAGAGCATGCTGCAGGCCCACTCGCAGTACCTGGGCGCCAACAAGGGTCGCAAGATCCTGATCCAGGGCAACACCGACGAACGCGGCACCAGCGAGTACAACCTCGCCCTGGGCCAGAAGCGTGCCGAGGCCGTGCGCCGTTCGCTGTCGTCGCTCGGCGTGCCCGAGTCGCAGATGGAAGCCGTGAGCCTGGGCAAGGAAAAGCCGAAGGCCACCGGTCACGACGAAGCGTCGTGGGCCGAGAACCGTCGCGCCGACATCGCCTACTGATCTACGGATAAGTCTTCATGAATGCTCGCGCATCCACCCTGTTGTGGCTGGCGGCCGTCTCAGGCGGCTTGCTGGCAGCCACGTCCGCGCACGCCGGCGTCTTCGACGACGACGAGGCGCGCCGCGCCGTGATCACGTTGCGGGACCAGTTCAACGGTTTCCAGGCAACGGCTTCCCAGCGCATCGACCAGAACAGCAAGGCCCAGCTCGACATGCAGAACCAGCTCGAAGGTCTGCGGCAAGAGGTGGCCCGCCTGCGCGGTCAGAACGAGGTGCTCCAGAACGCGGTGGATACGCTGCAGAAGCAGCAGAAGGACTACTACGCTGACCTGGACGCGCGGCTCAAGAAGTTCGAGCCGCAACAGGTGACCGTGGACGGCCGCGAGGGCCTGGCCCAACCGACCGAGAAGCCCGAGTACGACGCGGCGCTGAAGCAGTTCCAGTCGGGCGACTTCAAGGGTGCGGGCAATGCGTTCTCGGCGTTTGCCAAGAAGTATCCGCAAAGCCCCTACCTGCCGCTGGCGCAGTTCTGGCTCGGCAATTCGCTCTACGCGCAGCGTGACTACAAGGGCTCGACGACGGTCCTGCAGAGCATGGTGTCGGCCAACCCGACGCATCCGAAGGTGCCGGACGCCATGATCGCCATCGCCAACAACCAGCTCGAGTCCGGCCAGAAGGCCGCGGCGAAGAAGACGCTGGAGACGGTGGTGGCCAAGTATCCGGGCACCGAAGGGGCCCAGGCCGCGAGCAACCGGCTCAAGACCCTGAAGTAACCGGCCTGCCTGGCAGTACCGTTGCAGGAGGAAGCCCGCTGGAGATTCTGGCGGGCTTTTTCTTTTGGAACGATGGGAGGACCCGGCGATGGGCACCATCAGCCCGGCCTGATTGGGGGCGGCCCGCCGGCGCGCTAAAATACGCGCTTTCGCAGTCAGCGACCCCCATTCCGCGCCGTCCGCGCCCCCTGATCATGACCAAACGCGCCATCGTCCTGCTTTCTGGCGGACTTGACTCCGCCACCGTCCTCGCCATGGCCAACGCCGCCGGGTTTGAAACCTACGCGCTGTCCATGCGCTACGGCCAGCGGCATTCGTCCGAGCTGGAGGCCGCGAAGCTGGTGGCGGCGGCGCTGGGCGCGAAGCGCCACGAGATCATCGACCTCGACCTGCGCCGCTTCGGCGGCTCCGCGCTGACCGACGACACCCTCGACGTGCCGACCGACGGCGCCACCGGCGGCATTCCGATTACCTACGTGCCGGCCCGCAACACGATCATGCTGTCGCTGGCCCTGGGCTGGGCCGAGGCGATCGGCGGCCGCGACCTGTTCTTCGGCGCCAACGCCGTGGACTACTCCGGCTATCCTGACTGCCGCCCCGAGTACGTGTCCGCCTACGAGGCGCTCGCCAACCTCGCCACCAAGGCCGGCGTGGAGGGCGACCGCTTCCGCGTGCACGCGCCCATCATCGACATGACCAAGGCCGAGATCATCCGCGCGGGCGTGAAGCTGGGCGTGGACTACGGCCTGACCGTCTCCTGCTACAAGGCCGACGACGCAGGCCGCGCCTGTGGCGTGTGCGACTCCTGCCGCATCCGCCGCGCCGGCTTCGAGACGGCGGGCGTGCCCGACCCCACGCGCTACCAGGCCGCTGCCTGATTGATTCCTGCACCAGCACATCATAAAAATACGAGTCACCCCCGGTCCACCATGCCTGACATCGACATTCCCGCGCTCACCCACACCGTGCTGTGGAGCACGTTTGCCCTGACCTTCCTGTTCGGCGCCATTCTCCAGCGCACGCATTTCTGCACGATGGGCGCCATCTCGGACATCGTGAACATCGGCGACTGGAGCCGCATGCGCATGTGGGTCATGGCCATCGGCGTGGCGATGATCGGCACCGGCGCGCTGGCCTGGGCCGGCCTGATCGACCCGACCAAGACGATCTACACCTCGGCGAAGCTGGCCTGGCTGTCGGCGGCGGTGGGCGGGCTGATGTTCGGCTTTGGCATGGTGCTGGCCTCCGGCTGCGGCAGCAAGACGCTGGTGCGCATCGGCGCGGGCAACCTGAAGTCGCTGGTGGTGTTCGTGTTCCTGGGGCTCTCCGCCTATATGACGCTGCGCGGCCTGTTTGGCGTGGTGCGCGTGAACACGGTCGATGCAGTGTCCGTGGCGCTGCCGGCCACGCAGGACCTGCCGTCGCTGGTGGCGCAGGGCAGTGGCATGGCGCGCGGCACGCTGCAACTGGCGCTGGGCGGCGCGATCGGTGCGGCGCTGGTGCTGTGGGCGCTGGCGGGACGCGGATTCCGGACCTTCGACAACGTGCTCGGGGGCCTCGGCGTGGGGCTGATCATCGTTGGCATGTGGTACGTGTCCGGCCATCTCGGCTATGTGTCGGAAGACCCGAACACGCTCGAGGAACTGTTCGTCGGCACGAACAGCGGCCGCATGGAAAGCCTGAGCTTCGTGGCGCCGTACGCCTACACGCTGGACTGGCTGATGATGTTCAGCGACAAGAGCAAGGTGCTGACCATCGGCATCGTCAGCGTGATCGGCGTGATTGCCGGCGCGGCGGTGTACGCGCTGGCCACGCGCTCGTTCCGCTGGGAAGGCTTCGGCAATGCCGAGGATGTGGCCAACCACATGGTGGGCGGCATGCTGATGGGCGCGGGCGGCGTGACGGCACTGGGCTGCACCATCGGGCAGGGGCTCTCGGGCGTCTCGACGCTGGCCGTGGGGTCCTTCATCGCGCTCGCGGGCATCGTGATCGGCGCGTGGCTGGCCTTCAAGTACCAGATATGGCGACTGGAGCGCATGGCCTGAGGGTTGACGCCTGACAGGTACCTCTCTATAATCGCGGATTCGATTTTTGCGGGTCGTTAGCTCAGTCGGTAGAGCAGCGGACTTTTAATCCGTTGGTCGCGTGTTCGAGTCACGCACGACCCACCAGCATTGCAGAAGGGCCTGTGGCGCAAGTCACAGGCCCTTTTTGTTTTTGTTTGGCCTTTCCGCCCCCGGCGTGTGCCGCCGCACAGAACTCCTGCGCCGTGCGTCCAAAATCCATGGTTCATCCCGTGCGCCTCTGCCGGCGCGCGAACCCCTCATTTCGGATGCGATGAGACGACACGATGAACAGCCTTCTGGCTCGCCTGGCCGCGCTGCTGGCGTGGGGGCTGGTCGCTGTAGGCGCCGCGCAGGCGTCTGACATCGCCTGCCAGCCAGCGCCGCAGTCCGCCACGGCGCGCTGTGACGATCCGGTGTCGCCCGGCCAGCGCTGCGGCAGCCCGCCGGACCGCCGCCCCGTGGCCCAGCGCATGATCTGCGAATACGCGATGCTCCACATGGGCTACCTGCGGATCGACGACGACCAGCGCCGCCAGTTGCGTGCCGGCACGCTGCGCATGGGCGACTTGCAGGCGTGGCGCCGCAAGCGCGATGCCTGTACCTCCGTGCCGTGCCTCGATGCCGTGTTCGCCGAATGGTGGCGCCACCGTGGCGACCGGCTGACTGCCGGCAGGCCGCCCGCGCAGCCGCCGTCCAGGCCGGTGCAGGCGCGGCCGGCGCCGGAATTCTCCGCGGCGACCCGCCCGGAGGTGCCGCCCGCAACCCTCGTTCCCGTCTCGCCGCCCACCGCCGAATCGACGCCTGCATTGCCCGACGCGGCCCCCGTGCTGGCGCTGACGATGGCGGCGCCGCCTGACGCCCTCCCGCAGTCGTCGCTGCTCTCCTCGGTGCACGATACCCGGCCGCCACTGCCCAAGGAGGAGGTCGGTGGCGCCTTCGCGAACTTCTCCACCCGGCATGCGATGGCCTGGGCCTGGCTGCTGTGGCTCGGGCTGCTGCTGGTGGCGAGCGTCGGGCTGGACTGGGTGCTGAAGCGCCGCGAACGGCCATCCCGGGCCGAGGGCCAGCCGGAAGCGGCCGGCGCCGCCAGCGAGGTCCGCCATCGTCCGGCCATCCCCCGCGTGGCCATCGTGCTCGGCACGCTGCTGGCGCTGAACGCGATTCTGCTGCTGGCGGTGTTCGTCAGCCGCTAGGGGCCAATTAACCAGTCTGAGTTAGAGACAGCGCCGTTCCCGGTCATCGAAAATGCACTTGGCACGCCGCACCCCGGCGTGGCCATCGCTTCATTCGTCCACTGGGTCAGCGCCGCACGCCGGCGCGGGATGTCTCTATGCAGCAAGGCGGTACCGCCCTCCCGGCCAATGAGCATGTTCTGCGCATCATCTGGCCGTTCCTGCCCGTGGTGCTGGCGCTCGCATTGTTCTGTCTGGCCAGCGTCGACATGTTGTCCGCCGCGCGCGGTTTCGTGGCTGGCGAGAGCCTGTGGTCGAAGGGGCAGAAGGACGCGGTGATGCACCTGCTGCGCTATGCGGATGCGCGCGACCCTGCCGACTTCGACGCCTACCGGGCCGCCATCGCCGTGCCCCTCGGGGACAGGCAGGCCCGTCTCGAACTCGAAAAACGTCCCGATTTCAATCGCCAGGTGGCCGTGGAAGGGCTGCTCATCGGCGGCAATCACCACGACGACATCCCCGGGATGATCCGGCTGTACCGCTATTTCCGGAATGTGACGGAAATCGACCGGGCGATTGCCGTCTGGGCCGCCGCCGACGTGGACATCGCCCACCTGACGGTGGTGGCGAACCACTTGCGCGAATGTGTCGGCACGCCGGCGGAACCGGCCTGCCTGCCCCCGCTCCAACGCGAGATTGCCGAACTGGACGCGCGGCTCGGGCCAATGGCGATGGCGTTCTCGGCCGCGCTGGGCCAGGCATCGCGGCGCGTGCGGGGTGTGCTGCTGTCCGGCACCGTGCTGCTGACGATCCTGCTGCTGGGCTGTGCCTCGTGGCTGTCGATGCGCACCCAGCGCAAGGAGCGCCAGCTGCGCGCCGCGCTGGCCAAGAGCGAGCAGCGGCTGCAACTGGCCGTGGCGGGCAGCAACGATGGCCTCTGGGACTGGCATCCCCACCATGGCGAACTCTATTTCTCGCCGCGCTGCGCCGAGATGCTCGGCTTTGGCGCCGACGAGCTGCCGCACGCACGCGAAACCCTGCTGGCGCTGATGCATCCGGCCGATGTGGCCGAGTTCGACCGCCAACTGGCCCGCCACGTGCGGGAGGGCACGCCCTACGATGTGGAGATCCGCCTGCGCCGCAAGCCGGGCGGCTACCTGTGGGTCCGCGCGCGCGGCCGCATGGTGCGCAGCCCGGTGGGCAAGGCGGTGCGGATGGCGGGCTCCCTGAGCGATATTTCCGACCGCAAGCGCTTCGAGGCGCAGCTGTTCGCCGAGAAGGAGCGTGCCCAGGTCACGCTGCGCGCTATCGGTGAGGCGGTGGTGACGACCGATGTCTGGGGGCGCATCGATTCGATGAACCCGGCCGCCGAGCGCCTGACCGGCTGGTCCGAGGCCGAGGCGGCCGGCTGTTTCCTGGCCCAGGTTTGCCCGCTGCTGGACGAATCGACCAGCATGCCGGTGACCGACCTGGTGCCGCGCGCGCTGGAAGACTGCTGGCCGAGCCAGTCGGTGATGCTGCTGGCGGGCCGCGCCGAAGAAGGGCCGGTAGTGGTCAAGCCTTCGGTGGCGCTGATGCGCGACAAGGGCGGGCACGCCATCGGCGTGGTGTTGGTGCTGCACGACGTGAGCATGGAGCGCGCCCACGCTGCCCAACTGGCGCACGAGGCCAGCCACGATGCGCTGACCGGGCTGGTCAACCGCGTCGAATTCGAGCGCCGCGTGGCGGCCGCCATCGCCCGCGTGCGGCAGGAGGGCGCCGCGCACACGTTGATGTACCTCGATCTGGACCAGTTCAAGGTGGTCAATGACACCTGCGGCCATGCCGCCGGCGACGAGCTGATCCGCCAGATGGCCGCCGTCATGCGCCAGCAGCTGCGCAAGGGCGATACGCTGGCGCGGCTTGGCGGCGATGAATTCGGCGTGCTGCTGGAACATTGCGAGGCGGGCGATGGCGAACGCGTGGCCGAGGCCCTGCGGCGTGCCATTGCCACGTTCCGCTACGCGCATCGACAGCGAATCTTCTCATTGGGGGTCAGCATCGGACTGGTCCGAATCGATGCCGGTACCGGCAAGGTCGAGGAGGCGCTGAGTGCTGCCGATGCGGCCTGCTACATGGCGAAGGAGGGTGGCCGCAACCGCGTGCAGGTGTATCTGCCGAACGACAGCGTGGTACGCGCCCGGCACGGCGAGATGGAGTGGGTCAGCCGGGTGCACGCGGCGCTGAGCGCGGGGCGCTTCTGCCTCTACGCGCAGGACATCGTGCCGCTGCAGGCGTCAGAACCGGGCACGGCGGGTTCGGCTGGCGGGGCGGGCCGGCATATCGAGCTGCTGCTGCGCCTGGTGGACGAGCAGGGTCAACTGGTGCCGCCAATGGCCTTCGTGCCGGCGTGCGAGCGCTACAACCTGATGCCGATGATCGACCGATGGGTGGTGGAAACTGCGTTCGCGGCGCTGGCGCGGATGCATGCCGAGCAGCCCGGCGAGATCGGCATGTGCTCGATCAACATGTCCGGCGCTTCGCTGGCCGATGCACACTTCCCAGGCTTCGTGCGGCAGCAGGCTGTCCGCCATGACATCGCTTTGTCCGGCATCTGTTTCGAAATCACGGAAACGGCGGCGATCAACAACCTGGCGCAGGCGGCGGCCTTCATTGAGCAACTGCAGGGCATGGGCTGCGTGTTTGCGCTCGACGACTTCGGCGCGGGCATGTCGTCATTCGCCTATTTGAAACACCTGCCGGCGGCTTACCTGAAGATCGACGGCAGCTTCGTGCGCGAGATGCTCGATGACCCGGTCAACGCGGTGATGGTGGAGGTGATCCAGCGGATCGGGCACGCGATGGGCAAGAAGACCATCGCCGAGTTCGTCGAGTCGGAGGCGATGCGGGAGCGGCTGCGGGCGTTGGGCGTGGACTACGCCCAGGGCCAGTTGATCGGCGCGCCGGCGCCCTTCGCACGCGGCAACGCCGTGGTGGTGGACGGCGCCGAGCGGTTCGCCGTCACCCTCTGAGGTAGCTTCAGGCCAGGTTCAGTCCAGGTTCAGGGCTGGGCCGGCGGCGGTGCGTTCGGCGTGGGGGAGGGCACGAGCGGGTCCCGGAAGCCGGTATCGAATGCCTTGGCGGCGACGACCTCGGCCGCGCTGGCCGGGGTCCTTGTATCCTGCCAGGTCTTGTAGGCCCAGTATCCGGCGCCGGCGACCATGCCGTATTTCGACAGCTTCCAGGCCATGCGGCCAATGGCGGTCCGGCGCAGCAGCGGCATCGCCAGGGTGATGGCGGTGCTCAGCATCGGGTAATCGCGCGTCACGCCCAGCATCTTGAGCCAGCCCGAGGGCCGCGTCAGCCGGGGCAGCCAGGCGCCCACATTGGTCATGCGGCGCGCGCCGCCGCGCACCTGGCGCAGCGCCTGCACGGCGTCGTAGCGTTCCAGCGCCGCGCGGGTGATCAGCAGTTCCTTGCGCACGGCCAGCGGGAGTTTCACCTCGCGCGAGAATCGTACCGGGCGCGGATGGTCGGCGCGGCGTTCGTCCATGGAGTCGTCGTCGGGCGTGGTCATCGGCGCAGCATCTCCCGGTCTTTGTCGAGTTCGGCGAGTGTGTCCGCGAACAGCGGCGGGGCGTTGCGCACCATGCGGCGCGCGGTAAGCAGGCAGGCGGCCATGCAGACGAGATAAATCACGACGATCGCGCCGATGGCCTGCCAGCGGTAGGTTTCCCAGAACAGGATGGCGACGAGGATCGTGAAGGTCATCAGCGCCATGCCGAAAAACACCAGCCCGAAGCAGGCCAGCAGGGCGACTTTCATCAGCCGGGTGCGTTCCTCGGCCAGCTCCACGCTGGCAAGCTCCAGGCGCGTCTGGACCATCGACACCATCGAACTGGTCAGGTTGCGGAGGGATTCCAGGAACTTGGGGGATGGGGATTCGCTCATGCGGCTCCGGCGAAGAATCGATGCGCCGGCATTGGCGGCATCCTCGATGAGCGGACCGGGTGGCGGCATGGCGCCGCGCCTCCCGGGCCTTCGGCGCGGGCCGGCGCGGGCGCTGAGCCCGTATGCCGGCCGGCTTGCGCCTGTCTTACTTGCGGTTCAGCAGCAGGCCGATGAGCAGGCCCACGCCGGCCGCCACGCCCACGGCCTTCCACGGGTGGTCATGCACGTAGTCATCGGTGGCGCGTGCGGCGGCCTTGCTCTTGGTGACCACGGCGTCCTGCAGATCCTGGGCTTTTTCCTTGGCCTGCTTCAGCAGGCCCATGCCGCGCTCGCGCAACTCGGCAGCCTTCTCGCCGGTGGTCGAGGCCGCTTGCTTAAGCAGTTCTTCGGCATCGGACAGAACGGTCTTCACATCGCTCATCAGTTTCTCCTGTTTGCGGGCGGTTGGTTCGAATGGTGACATTTTGCCTTGCTCGCTCTCGCTTGTGGCGCTTTCTGTCTTCCACTTAGGATATGTGGCGGTTGCCCATCGTTTCAAGGCAAGCCGTTCACCCGAGCGTCTTTATGACTTCGAGTGATTTTATAGTGACTTTATATTCGTTTCGGTTGGATCGCAATCCAACTAAGCTGGTTCCTTCAACCTTCCCCTGGAGATTTTCACAATGGCACTGCGTCTTGGCGACATCGCACCGGACTTCGAGCAAGAATCGAGCGAGGGCCGCATCCGCTTCCACGATTGGCTGGGCGACGGCTGGGGCGTGCTGTTTTCACACCCGGCGGACTACACCCCGGTCTGCACCACCGAACTGGGCCTGACGGCCAAGCTGAAGGGCGAGTTCGAGCGCCGCAATGTCAAGGCCATCGCCCTGTCCGTGGACAGCGTGGAGTCCCATAAAGGCTGGATTGGCGATATCAACGACACCCAGTCGACCTCGGTGAATTTCCCGATTCTGGCCGATGCAGACCGTAAAGTGTCTGAGCTTTACGACATGATTCACCCGAACGCCAGCGAGACCCTGACCGTGCGTTCGCTGTTCGTGATTGATCCGAAGAAGAAGGTAAGACTGATCATTACCTACCCGGCCAGTACCGGTAGAAATTTCAACGAAATCCTGCGCGTCATCGATTCCCTGCAGCTGACCGACCACCACAGCGTGGCCACGCCGGGCAACTGGCAGGATGGTGACGACGTGGTGATCGTGCCGTCGCTGAAGGACGAGGAAGTCCTCCGCCAGAAATTCCCGAAGGGCTACAAGGCGGTTCGCCCCTACCTGCGCCTGACGCCGCAGCCGAACAAGTAAGCCGGCCGGTAGGCAGGCAGACGCAAAAAAGCCCGGC
>Ga0255338_1000579_pt1 | contig 106686 bp, 95 predicted proteins | sample MeOH1_35cm_T4_19_FD_203715 | JGI IMG/M metagenome (GOLD analysis project Ga0255338, IMG submission 203715) | Sandy soil microbial communities from University of British Columbia, Vancouver, Canada - MeOH1_35cm_T4_195 | ecosystem: Engineered > Artificial ecosystem > Sand microcosm > Unclassified...
GCCAAGCTCAAGCAATGGCGACGCATCGCGACCCGTTATGACAAGCTGGCCGCAAACTTCCTCGGTTTCGTCAAACTCGCCAGCATCATGCTTTGGCTCAAATAATTAATTCGTCACTACAACCTAGCGCCGCTCCGGTCAGCAGATATTCTGCGGCCGCGACACGCGCGCCGCCGACAATGTCGAAGAGCAGGAACGCCAGGAAGGTGAACCCGATGAACAGGAAGCCGTATTTTACCGATCGATCGACCTTGGAATAGAGATTGATCGGCTCGATGAGACCGACCGTCACGACCCGCGAATTGCCACTGACGGATTCTACAGCCCGACCGGAGCCGCGGCTAACAGTGGATGTCCTGCTGTCGACGACCGGTGCCATTGCATAGCCGGCATCATCGTTCAAAAGCGGCGGTCCGAGTTCCTCCATAGCCACGGGAGGTTGGCCAAGCGCCAACTTGTCGACCGCATAACGTGCCGTAAAGCCGCGATCCGAGATCGTTCGCTGCTCCGGCAGGAAGGCTCCACCGAAACTCGGGCTCGGCCAGGTCGATGACACGTCCCAACGGGTTTTTCCGCCACGCGGCACCAGGCTCAGCGAACGACTGCCGCGCAGACCGAAATCATATGTCACCGCCAGCCTGTCCTCACCGGTCCAGGGAAGAAAGGCAAAGAAGCCTTGTCCGCCCGTGGCCCCAGGACCTTTGCCCGGCTGCACGGCAAGCGCCTTTCCGGACGCGGATAATGAACCGCCATTGGTCAGCCCGCGGGCATCGGATGCCCCCATGCGCAGTTCCGCGCGGTCCCATAACAAGCGGTCGGCTGTGATGCCAAATCGCGGCAAGTCCGGCGGCAGCTCGAAATGGGCGGTCCCCTTGATGCGGGCGTCATAGAGCACGCTGCGATAGATCGACTTGCGGCGCTCCTCGGGCCTGACGACGGTCGTGACGAAATTCTCGACGGGGGAAATGTAGAGCAGCTTTTCGATTTCGACGGTGCGGGAAACCGTCTGTCCGTCAACCTCCTCCTCTTGCACCTGGGTGATGCGGAACGGAACGACAATGACAGGGCCGGCGACAATCTGCGGTCCGCCCCACCCCGCGTTGATCGCGTCTTGGGCAATCTGCGACTGGCTCTGCCGATCCCACACAAGCGCATATACCAGCACCAAGGGCACAATCAGCGCCAATGCCACCAGCGCAACGAAAAGAAGCTTGATCCCGGGCGAACGCGCTTTGCGCGATCCTTCAGCTGTGCCTTCGGTCAATGGTTGCTCCTACAGCATTCGATCGCGCTGATCCTCCCTATACCTGTCGCCAAGGCTGAAGGATAGACGCGGCCAAGCGTCGTTCCTTGTAGGTTTTTCCGTCAACGAAATGATGTTCGAGGCAGACGGGGTTGTGGACTTTGGCATGGACGTTAGCGAATTTCTGTAGCGCCTTCATTTGTCGAAACCGCAGCATCGCGCGTTCTCGTTGTCGGAACGGAAGGTGGCCGTTCTCGACCCGATTGTTGGCCCAGCGACCGACTTCTTGCTTCTCGCGATTGCCCCGCTCGGTCATTGCCGCACGACAGGAACGCAGGCCGTCCGTGGGAATTGCGTCTGGCGAGACTTGACGCTTCAGCGCCTTCTTCATGAAGGCCAGAGCCGCCCTTTGTCGCGGGTTTTAGTGACATAGCTATCAAGGATCTCGCCTTCCTGATCCACGGCGCGCCACAGATACACCATCTCGCCGCTGATCTTCACGTACATCTCGTCGAGATGCCATCGCCAAAGACGACAGCCTTCATGCGGCTGATGCGCTGCCGTCGAATATCGCTGTCGAACGGCGGGCCGAAACGGTTCCATGGCAAATATCAATACCTCGCTCGAACAGCATATCCTCGACATCCCACAGGTTAAGCGGATAGCGGACATACTCATTATCACGAAGCGGATAATCTCCGTCGAAGAGTTGAAATAACAGAACGGACTTATTGGTTTATGGAAGCGGGACGCCGCTGGCTGTTCAGCAAGAACTAGAGCTAGCGCCGCATCGCTACGCGATAGGACAAAATCAAAGACCTTATGTCGACTTAATCATACTGCGATCCGCCACTTAACTGTATCAGCTTTTGCACATATCAGGACATGCCATATGCTTTCACTTCGTCCGCGTCGACATCAAGCAATTCTACAAAGGCGCCAGTCATTGCTCGTGCATCGGCATAGGCGTACCGGCCCTTAGGAAACGCTCCTTCCTGAATGATCGACAGACCGCTCTCAACCATCGAGGTACGGGCGGCGTCGAAATCCGCCACGGCGAATGCGACATGATGAATGCCCGGTCCGTGCTCATTCATCCAGTCCCGCCACACGCTGGGCGATTGATCAGGTTGAATAAATTCAAGCTGCGTATCACGCCAGCGCATCAGAGCTTGTTTGAATCCGACATGGACGGACTCTCCAAAGTATTTAGTTTGAGCGATATCCGGATCGGGCGCACTGTTGATCGCAGGCACATCTTTACCAAGTAGTTCCGCGAACCAGTTCAGTGTCGTCTCGATATCCTCCGTAACAAAGCACACTTGCATAATCATTGGAGATTCGGATTCTTTTAAAGGGACACGCATAAAACCTCCTTCAATATTTTAAACCGATGCCGTGAAAGCATCTCAGCTACATCCACAGACACTGGAGGGCTGAAGAATCCGCTGGCTGACAAATATCAGCATATAGTACTTACATGCACCCAAAATTGCCTTACACTATTAACTAATGTATGAAACTCGCGATGCCTAAAGCGCGGCGGGCAACATGAAGCGATGCTGCGGCAACTGCTTGCAAACGAGTGTGTTTTGTGACTAGGCTCAGAGCCGGGAACCGACAATCTATTCCTCCAGCCATACCCGATCCTCTGCTGCCGGCAGAGGCGATCTGAATGCGCGCCTGCCGTTCCAGCTTGTCTTTTTGAGTCCCTGGCGCAAGCGTTGGACAGACATTGAGATCATAGTTCAAAAATTCGTATATAGCAAATGCATTCGCTAACATCCTGCAATATTGGCTTGAAACGTTGGCGTAACGACCAGTGCCGACAATGTCGCTATTTCGCGGCAAGTGGAAACACCGACGCGGCCAATTGATCGCGATTGAACACGACGCCAGAACATACACCATCGATCTTGAGCGAGCCGCCGACCACCTTCCGTACTCCGTGCTAAAGATCGACGAAAATCTGCTGCCGCACGTGTCACCCATGGGTTGGCGCGCATCGGACTCATCGGTGACTACCTCTGGGAGAATGCCGCAAGTTCACGACCCGATCAATATCACCCGCTGCGCGACCCAGCGGCGAGCCCATAGCCTCTTGCCCAGCGCGTTCCCGCTTTGTCCGGCTTAACATTGTCTGGCGAACAAACCTTGAGGTGAGGCCTACAACAACGGTTATGCCGCGCGCTTCGCGCCGATCGGGGAGATGACGCTGGAAGACTGGCGCTTTACCATGCGGAATGAGATTGATCTGATCTTCAACCTCCTGGCTATGCTTGGGCACATCTGGTGGGAAGGAGCGACTTCATCAATACAGCATAGATATGCGAACGCGAATTCAGAAAATCGCTTTCTCGTGCGGGGGATGATCAGCTTCTCTTTAGCTTAACGAGATCGGATTAGGTCCGCCGATGACACTAAGCATCGCCTTCAAGGCCTCCGCTGTCGAGACGGTCGGCAGGCATTCTAGTCCGATCATGCCTTGGTAACCGCGCGCGCGCAAAATCGCGATCACCTGCGTCCAATCGACGGTGCCGCTACCGGGCTCGTGCCGACCCGGCACGTCCGCAATCTGGACATGGCCGATGAGCGCCACATCCTCTGTTGTCAGCTCGGTGAGATCATGCCCCATCATGATCGAATGGTAGGCATCGAGGAGCAACCGTACGAAGGGCGAGTTGACTTCGCGCACGATGTCGAGCGCTTCCCCAACCGAAGTCAGGTAAGTGCCGGGATGATCGACCCGGTCGTTGAGGTTTTCAAGCAGCAGCACCACTCCGGTCGCTTCGAGCACCTGGGCTGCTCGTTGCAGCACCGCAACCACCGCAGCGTGCTGCGAAGCGCGAGAGAGGCCCAATCGCTCGTCCCCGGTCACCGCGACGATGAAAGGCACCCGAAGGTCGGCCGCTGTGGCCGCCGAATCTCGAACCGCCTCAATATAATCCGCATGGGTTGCCGGATCAGTGATCTGCAGTTGCGGATCCACAATCATCGTGACCAAGCGGAGGCCGGTTTCAGCTAGCGCATCCTTGATCCCCGGCAGATCCTTGTCTCGCCATGACCATATCTCGACAGCCGACACCCCCGCAGCGTGAGCAGCGCGAATCCGGTCTGCAGTGCTTCCTGCTTCATCGAACAGCCACTCGAGATTGACGGCTATATCCATGGCGATCTCCAATCTTCGAAAGCGCTCAACCGCTTCGGAATATCCGCCGACGGAACTTCCGAGCGCTGAGCCGTCAATTATAGCTGATGTACAGCTTATGGGTTCAGCGAAAAACCTCGCGAGACGCAATGCGTCCACTGTTTGTTTGTTCCGTCACGATAGCCATCACCTGGTGGTTAGATCGCAACAGATAAGTTCCTCGGAATTTGCATTGTGACCGGCAGACTTCCGCCAATTTCGAGGGAACCATGCGGCCGAATCCAGGTACAGATGACGGACCATAAGCACGCCGATTTCAAATAAAAGTCGAAGCCCAATCAAGCACGATAGTTTCCCGATTCAATGTCGCACGAGCGGTTTTTATTGGGAGCCTTCCTCACCGGGATTGCCCAACACCCGCAAACCGCGCGTCCGAGAACATCTATCCATCCACAACCCATGCACCGGGTCGAACCGCAAGGACTCTGCGCGATGTGTAGGCCGCCCGCTCCACCTGAACAAGGTCAATAGCGACACGGACGGCCCCCTACTCAATTACATACGGACATCGAGAGACAACCCGACGGTGCGGAACGAGGTCAAACCGAAGGTCTGATTGTAATCGAACTGATTACCCGCAAAATGGTTCTCGACGAAAGTAACGTATCGCGTGTTGAAGCAATTGCGGCAGAAGATGCTGGCCCGCCACGCACCATTGCTCGAACCGATCCCTACACTTCCATTGGAGATTGCGTATCCTTTCTGAGCAGCAAAGGGATTTGCGTTGGCAGCGAAGTTAACCTTGGTACGGCCGTAGATATCGGCGTGGACCAGCAGTTTGAGCTTCTCTGACACCTGCGGCTCATAGTCCATGGCGAGGTTCCCCGACCACTTCGGCGCGTTCGGAAGCCGGTTGCCCGCCGCATTGGTGATGGGGCTACCGTTGACCGTAATGCATCCCTGCGCAGCAGTCTGCCCGGGGTAGCATTGCGCGTTGGGGAAGGACGTAAACTTCGCATCGTTGAACGAGCCATTGGCGGAGAAATTCAGGTCCCGCGATGCGCTCCACTTCACCTCCGTCTCAACACCACGCGATCGAAGCTGGCCAGCGTTCGTCGTGACGTAGGCGATGAGCTGAGGCAGGAAGGCCTGCACCTGGAAGTGATCCACGTCCTCCCAATAGGCAGAGACGTTTAGCTGCACGCTACGCCCAATACGGCTCTTGATCCCTACCTCGTAGGCCCTCGATTTCTCCGGCCCGAATGCGGAGCTGCCGCTGAACGCAGGATTGAAGCCCGGTCCCTTATAGCCCGTCGAGACAGTAACGTAGCCCATCACTGCCGGTGCAAAGTCATACTGACCGCTCACACGCCACGAAAAATTGTTGGCATTGTTCTTGGCATCGATATTCAGATTCGTGCCGAAGCCATACACCCACGGTGTGACGAGGTTCTCGGCCAAATAGGTCAACCGATCCATAGTATATCGCCCGCCAACCGTCACGCGTGCTTTGTCGGTCAACTTGTAGGTCGCTTGGGCATAGGCGGCGTAACTGCGGGTACGGAGGTTGTCGTACGACGAGAATCCACCCCAATTGATCTTGCCCGGCGGGGGCGTGCCCATGGCAAGGTTGGCGTCGCAATAGTCAGATCGGTTGAATTGTCCCAGGAAAATAAACAATCCAGCCTGATACTCCAGCCGCCCTCCGGACCCCGAAGTCAGGCGAAGCTCATCAGTGACCTGCTTGAAGTTGGGGCGGGCATATGCCACGTCGAAGTAAGAGAACTGATAGTGATCAGCGTCATAGGAATGGCGCTCCTTGTAGGTTCGATATGCCAGGATGTTTGAAATGGAGATGTCGTTGTCGAACGTGTAGGTTACATCGCCTTGGACCCCACCAACATCGAAGGTGAGGTAGCTGAAGGCGTTGCTCGCCTCGGAGGTGTTCGTCGGACTCGGCACGATCCCTGCCGCGGCGATTTGGGGCGCCAAGGGCGAGCCCGGCCCGGTAGAGCGCGCTGATGTAACCCCTGCTCCGATACCTACTCCGTGCGCAAAGTCGCCAGCCAGGTTGATCGTGAGGTTGTCGGTCGGCTCCCACCGAAACTTGGGCCGGAACCCGTACTCCTGATGCCCGTAGTTGCTGCCTACGTTTGGATTGACGTTTTTGACCAGCTGCTTATAGTCGGAGTAATAGCCGTTGATCCGGAGGGCTGAGTTTGAAGACAGGGGAACATTGGCGGTGGCCTGGTACAACATCGTACAGCATTTGGTTGCGGCGTCGCTCACGCCAACTTCGGCGTGAGCGATAATTTCGGTTACGTTCAGCTTGGGCTTGGTAGTGACGATGTTGATGAGGCCGGCGGATGCGTTCTTGCCGAACAGCATGCCTTGAGGACCGGAGAGTACTTCCACACGTTCAAGGTCGGAGAATTGCATCACACCCATTTCGGGCCGACCGAGCACCACACCGTCGATCACCGTCGCAACGCTCGGCTCGATCAAATGCGAAAAATTGGCCGTGCCGATGCCCCGCACCGAGAAATTGGTCGCCCCCGGAGCGAGGGCAAAGCTCGTTACCTGCAGGTTAGGCGCCACGAACTGCAATTGTGCGGGATCGGTGAAGTGCCGGTTTTGAAGAGCTTCGCTCGACACCGCAACGATCGCGAGCGGAACCTTCTGCACGCTTTCGGCGCGACGCTGCGCGGTCACCACGATGTCCTCAAGCCCTTCGATCGGCGGAGCCGAAGCCTGATCAGTTGGCGGTTGCGGGACTGCTGCCATCGCTGATGTCGCCGGCACGAGAAGCGTAGTTGCCAAGAAGATTAACCTAGTTTTCATTTTCCCTCTCCCTTTTTTTTACAACATGCGAATTCAACCGTTTGAAGAATTGCGCTCCCGACAAGTGTCGACGTCAGGATCAGCGCACGGACCGGATCGCTTTCGCCGCGACCGCGGATGCCAGGGCCACTAGGGCAATCATTCCAAACAGGATTTCAAAGCTGCCAGTTAAGGCGATCGTCGCGCCGGCCATCATCGGCGCAATCGCCTGTGGAGCCGAGTTTGCGACGCCCAGAATGCCCAGATCGCGCGCCGCATTGCCAGTCCTCGGAAGGACCCGCGCCATTAGGACGCCATCTACCGCCATGTAGATCCCGAACGCTGCCCCTAGCAAAGCGTGGACGCCATAGTAGCCCCACATTGTGCTAACGCAGGCCAGCAAGCCGGCGGACGGCAGGATCATCAGGGCGGACACGATCACGAGATCGCGGACGCGGCCCAGTTTATCACATAGAAACCCGCCAATCGACGAGAATATGATCAGAACACCCGTGCCCAACGAGATGACCTTGGTGGCCTCTCGCACCACCACTGACAGATTGCCGCCGCCTACGTGAAGATAGTCTTTAACAATGAAGATGTTGAAGCCGATGACGATATTATAGGCGAGCATTAGCATGCAGCGGCTGAGGAAGGTCAGCCAGAAATCGCGATGAGAACGAAGGCCCGGCAGGTTCGAAACCATCGCCCGCCATCCGCTGACCAGCTTTACCGGCAGTTCCGCACAACCTGGGTTCCTGGTGGCGATCGCGAACGTCGTCGCAACGGGTATCAACAATCCCGCGAGCAAAAGATAGCCGACCCGCGTGCTGGGCGCTAGGCCGGTCAGATTGATGCCGAGCATCACCCCAAGATAAGTCATCGACCCGCAGATTCCCGACATTTTCCCCTGTAGATCAACCGGTACTCGCTCGGGCAGAAATGTATTGAATGATGCATGGGCTCCAGAATAAACAAATACGACAGCCGCGAAAAGTATACCAAGTCCTACTACACTTGTATTGAAAGCCATAATTACCAATATAGCGGCGGTGACAATTGATCCACCAAGGATCCAATTATTGCGACGCCCCAGGAACCGGTCAGTCGTTCGGTCAGACAGGCTTCCCAGTACTGGTTGGGCGATCACCGCTAGCGTTGCACCGATCGCCATGATAGCTCCCATGATCGCTGCCGAGGTCCGCGCATCCGGCACCAGCTCAACGACTTGGCGGGCAATGATCATGTCCATCAGTCCGCCCCAGACGGCGTACCAGAACACTGTCGTGGCCGGCAGCAATATCCACAGTCGACGATCCATGGTCTTTTCGGTCCCTACCGGCGTAGTTGCGGGAGCGGCGGGCCGAGGCGAGCTCTGGATGTGCACTAAAACAGCAGCATCCAAAGACTCTCTGCCTCGACTTGTCCGCGAATATACTTCGGATGACATAGAATAGACTCCAAGTTCTGACTGCAAACCGCAACTTCGACTATGTCAAAATTAAAATACTATATTATCCTCTCGACGCAGGAACAATATGAATTTAAGTTAATTCGCCTGATAATTATTATTGATTTTTCTCCAGTGCTTGGAGAATCCAACAATTTCGCCACCGTCGATGACAAACTCACTCCCGGTCGTGAACGAACTTTCGTCACTTGCCAGGAGGAGCACAAGCTCGCTGACTTCCTCGGGCTTCGCCGCACGATTGAAGGGCTTGTGACGATGATCGATTGGATCGCTGCCGGCCATACGGGTCATGACCGAGCCGGGATGAACCGAGTTGACCCGAATATTGGACGGAGCGAAATCGAGCGCGGCACACTTTGTCAAACCGCGAACGACCCATTTGGAGGTACCGTAGGCGATAACGCCCTCGAAACCCTGCATCCCGTTGTGCGACGAGATGTTTACCATCGAGCCGCCGCCCGCACGCTCCATAGCGGGGGCCGCGGAACGCATTCCCTTCAATACCCCGGACACATTGATCGCGAAGGTCGTGTCCCACAGCTGATCGTCAACGTCTGTAACACTGCCGAGCGTAAGCACGCCTGCGTTGTTCACCAGCACGTGGAGCGCGCCGAATTCCTGTTCGGCCAGCGCGACAGCACGCTCCCATGCAGCATCGTCGCGCACGTCGAGCGGAACAAATTTGAGCTTATCGCCAAGTTCCCTTGCGAGCGAGCGCCCTTCGGCTTCCAAGATATCGCCGATGACGACACAAGCGCCTTCGCGTATAAAGGCGCGGGCATGGGCCGCGCCCATTCCCACCGCGCCCCCGCTGATCAACGCCACTTTCCCGGCCAGACGCCCGGTGCCGGCCGACGAAGGCTGATGGACTGCGGTGGCGTTCATACAGCCGCCGCCAGGCCAGCCATCTCACCGCCATCGGCGAGGAACTCAGCTCCAGTGCAATAGGTGCTGAGGTCGCTGGCGAGATAGACCACGAGACCAGTGATTTCGTCGGGCCTGCCCGGCCGCTGCATCGGCACATGCGCGAACGACATCGGCACATCTGCAAGCGACGCGTCCAGCGACATCATCTGATTGACGAGATGGCCAGGATGGATCGAGTTTACCCGGATATTTTTGGGGGCAAGATCCATCGCACCGTGCTTCGTGAGCCCGCGCACGCCCCACTTGGACGCCACATAAGCTGCACTATCTGCAAAGCCTTTCATCCCGGCGGTGGAAGAAATGTTGATAATCGAGCCGCCGCCGGCCCGCTCCATAGCGGGAGCCGCCGCTCGCATCCCCTTGAAACTTCCGGTTAGGTTTACGGACATGACGAAGTCCCAATCCGCGGTCGTGGTCTGGGCGACACTGCCCTTACGGAGTACAGCCGCATTGTTGACCAAGATGGTCAGGGCACCGAACCTTTGTTCGGCAGCATCCACCGCTGCTTGCCACTGCTCGGTGCTTTGAACGTCCAGATGTACGAAGACGCCCTGCTCACCGAGTTCCGCCGCAAGCGCAGCGCCCTCCCGTTCCAGGATGTCCGCCACGACGACGCGGGCACCCTCTCCCGCCATCGCTCGAACAATTGCCGCCCCGAGTGCACCGGCCCCGCCGGAGATCATTGCGACGTGTCCGTCAAGCCGCCCCATTTCCGCTCCTCCCTTACGCCGACAGCTTGATCCACGCCGCGTCGGTCGTTCTGTTCCGCAGTGCGCATCCGGCCGTTACCGCGATGCGCCGTGCGAGTGGGCCCCGGCTCAAATAACCTACCCTGCCGATGGCACCCCGACTAATTAACTAACGCAAACTTTCTTGACGGGCTAGTCCGTGCGCGACGGGACTGCGGCGGCCTGCTCTTCATGAGATGCCGCCAAAGCGCAGGTATCGATCCTTGCCTGCAGTCCGGGCCGACGCGTCAATACCTCAGCGCTGCGCCTCATCCTCGGTTGCCAGGTCCAAATAATGGACGGGCCAGTGCGCATCGTTTACATATTCTTCCATGAGGACTATCTTTTTGTCCTCGTCGAACGTGAAGATGATGAGCAAAGGGCCGGCAATGCTGAGTCCATTGGAGAGATGCAGGACAACATCAACATGGGCGACGACCCGGCGAGTGCCTGCAATGGCCTCAACTCGCGCATCAATGTCAGTCCAGGCCCGCTCAATATACTTCTGCGCGTTCCACGCGACGATCGCTTCTTTGCCTACCCACTTCCGGGAACCGGGATCGATTTCAATGGGGAAGCAAACGACGGCGTCATCGGCCCATAGATCGGCCCATGCGTCGCTGATCTTCCGACGCTCATAGTCATGCATCGCGACCACTTTGCCCATCAGTTCGTCAAGCAACGGATCGTTTGCCGGCGTGATGATCGTCTGACCTGCGCCAATCCTCTGAGGAACATTCACCTGCGCTCTCCTATCGTACACATTGGATGTCTGCTGTTGCAGCTTATCCTCTTGACATTGCCAGAAGCCTTAGCTGCACAGCTTAGTCTGCATATCTTTGACATATGCGATTGCGTTTGTAAATACCGAATCATTCGTTGGGGTGGCTAGCCTTGGCCCGTGAGCGTGTAAGATTCAGAAACTTAAGCGTGTTCGGGCAGTCACCTTATCATGTTGACCGAAGCTAAGATGCTTATAAGCGCTGTTTTCAGCTTCCAATTACCCACGAATCGTTGCGGCTGTGATTTCGTCGGACGCATGCGGCTTGGCTGCGAGGAATCGGGTATGATTCATAATGGGGTATGATTCATATTCGAGCGCTGAATCGCGATGACGAGGTGCATGATGACGGATCGGGACATGCACTCAGGAAACTAGGCCGTAAACTCATAAATGGCGCGTTCGAGGTTTGAGGCAAAAAGGCCCAGCACAAGGAGAGAGGGCGCAGGAATATGTCGATATTTCAAGCCTTCTCGACGCCGTGATGGGCCTTTTTGGTCAAATCCGCAGGACGCCAAAATGGCTTCCATCTCGAACCAAAATGCGCTTGCAAAGGCGCCAAACCTTCGCGGCGCGCATTTTGGCCCGATATGTTCGCCATTTTGGCGCCTCGAGCGCGACATTTATGAGTTTACCGCCTAGATTGACGGCCATTTTCAGGCGACCGCCGACCGTTCCGCGGCGACAGATGGACTCGTGTTGCAGGACACTACCGAATTCAGTTTCAGCCTACCCGACCCGAGGCAATCGGGTCGCTCGGCTATTCACCCACCCGGCGCGGCGATGACCCGCATGTATCGACGGTCAAAGTCCTCAAATATGTTCCCCGCCCATCATTGCCGAGGACGCTCGTGAAGGACAGACGAGGGGAACAGAAATGCAAGTCCCGGGACGCGCCCGGCACCTTGCGCATCACATTTTGTAGCTGAGCGTCAGTCCGTAGGTACGCGGTTCGCTATAGACGCCGAAGTAGAAACCCGCGACCGACACGTCGACTATATCCTGCAAATAACGCTTGTTGGTCACATTATTGACGAAGAAGAGAAGATCGAGTCCCTTGTCGGCCTTTCCTATTCCGGCTTTGAGATTGAGCTGGCCATGCGCGTCGCTCTCCATTGGCGCAGCATTGACGGGGCTGAAATAGACCTTGCTCTGATAGGCAAAGTCGCCTCCGATCCTGCCTTCCCAATCGGGCGAGAGAGCAAAGTGATATTGGACGCCCGCCGTCATTTGCAGCGACGGAGCCTTATCGAGCCGCTGCCCCTTAAAATCGCCGCGCAGCGGATCGATGAAGCGCGTATATTCGGTATGCAGCGCGGCGAGACCGAAATTCAGTTCAAGGCCGCTTGCGGGAGTCGCTGAGACTTCCATCTCGCCCCCATAGATTTCCGCATCGGCGTTCTGCAGCCGCTGCAGCGGTACGGTCGGGCCTGACTCCAGGCTGAATACCTGCATGTTCTTGTAGTCATAGTGGAAGGCCGCAAGATTGACGCGCAGCCGGCGGTCGAGGAGATCACTTTTCAGGCCGACCTCGAAGGCATCCAGCCTCTCAGGCTGGACTTTCGTGAACTCGATGCCCGAAAAGAATACCGCTCCGGTATTATGGCCGCCGCTTCTGACGCCGCGCGAATAGCTGGCATAGCCCAGAATATCGGGCGTCATCTGGTAGTCGAGAGCGACACGCCAAGTGGGCTTTTTCAGCCTGTCCGTCGTCCTCGCGGGTGCATCGATAGAGAAATCATTCGGACTCGAATCGATGAGGCCGATGAGCGGTTGCTGGAGCCTTGCAAGTGGATCAGACGCGGGATTTACCGCGCCAGCATAGGTCTGGAAGCTGATATCCTTTTTATCCGACGTGTAACGGAACCCAAGCGTCATTTTCAACTTGTCGGTGAGCGCGTAATCCAACTGACCGAAGCCGGCGAAGCTGTCTGTCTTTTGAGTGAACTGCCTCTCGACAAGGAAGATGTTGTTGGCTGGATCGAAGTAGGGCTGCGACGGGGTTGGATTGAACGATGCGAGATAGCTGAAATTGGAGAGGCTGTTGAGCCGCTCATGCAGATAGAAGAGGCCGACGACCCACTTGAGGCGCCCATCGCCGGTCGAGGCGAGTCGCAGTTCCTGGCTGACCTGCTCCGACTTTTCCGTCCAGACCGGGCTGTTCAGGATCGAAAAGGGCGAACTGTCCTGATCCTGATTGAGCCGGCGCCGGTTCCACACATAGGCCGAGATCGAGGTGAGGCTCACCTTGTCTCCGTTCCAGACGATGGAAAGCCGATCGCCGAAATTGTCCAGCTTTTCATAGTTGTTATGGATGTCCGTGCGCACTTCGTTCAGATTGGCGCTGTCGGCAAAGCCGGTGAGCGGATTGGCGCAGACATTTATCGCCAAAATCTCGTCGCCCGTGCACGGGCGGCCCAGGGCGAGATTGTACGTGCCAAGGGACTTGTGTGCGATCGCGGACGTTCTGCTCCGCCCGCCTTCCACCTTGTTCTTGATCTCGATTCTGTCAGTCGGCGTGAAGAGGAACTGGAAACGGCCGGCCAGACTGTCGATGTCGTTGAGTTCTCTGCCGTCTTCGAGATTCTTCACATAGCCGTCGCGACGCTTGACCGAAACGGACAGGCGAGCCGCAAGACGGTCCGGGACGATGGTACCGCCCGCGGCGCCGTCGAAAGATACCTGATTATAGCGGCCATATGTCAGTGAAGCGGAAAGATCGCGGCCAAAGCTCGGCTGTTTCGTATAGAAATTCAGGACGCCGCCGGTCGTGTTGCGCCCATAGAGAGTTCCCTGCGGCCCCTTGAGGACCTCGATGCGGTCGACATCATAGAGCTGGAACAACTGGCCGACGCCTGAATTCAGGAACACTTCGTCGACCGTAACCCCGACCGCGCCGGACGAGGCCGGATTGTAGTCATTGACGCCAACGCCGCGAAGAAAGATCGTGGGGTTCGAACTCTGGAAGACATTGTTGACCTGGAGACCGGGGACGTTCTGGGTCAAGCCAAGCGCGTCGCGAAGGCCCTTCTCCTGGATATCCGCACTGCTCAGCGCTGTGATGGAGATCGGCACCTTTTGTATGCTCTCTCCACGCTTCTGCGCGGTCACCACGATCTCCTGGATCTGATCGTCGGGCGCCGCCAGTGCGGCTGCTGGCACCAAGGCCGTGCCGGCCATCACTGACGCCAGATACAGTCTATACCGCCTTGCTCCCGATATCATCGCTCTCTCCCGAAAATCGGCGGATGCCAAGAAGGACGTACCGCTCCATTGCCATACATAATGGATCGGTCATTCCATTTTTGTCAAGGAAATTGGAACGGACGTCCCATTATTTTTCCGTCACGGTGACATGGCACGGAAAGGATGCGATAAGAAATCAGTTTACACGCCGATCGAAGGAGGATGACAGGTGCGGAACCCGTTGGAAGGGCAATCGCGTTCGCACGATGCTCGCCAGGGCGCGCCGCGCGCCGAGAAGACACAGAAACGTTCGGCCGCCCCCCGTACAGCCAAGCCGGTGCCCCCCGAACTTGACGAGATGAACGTTGGGTCGAAAATCGTTGGGCCACTCACGCCCATCCCCGTCAGGCGGAAAAAGTCCGAGGCCATCCGGGCGAAGCTGCTTGACACGGCCGAGATGCTCTTCGCCAAATTCGGCTATGCCGGCATTTCGATCCGCGACGTGACCTCGCATGCGGATATGCGGCTCGCCAATGTCAGCTACTATTTCGGCAGCAAGCAGAATCTCTATTTCGAGGTGCTGCGGCGCCGCGCGGAACCGCTCGCATCCGAACGCCTGAGACGATATGATGCCGTCATCGCCGGCCCCTTGGAAGGAGATGCGCGGCTCGCAGCCCTGATCGACGCTTTTGTCGATCCGGCCATCGAGTTCAGCAAAAGCGAAGATCGCGGCTGGAAGCACTACTTTTCGCTTATCGGCCAGGTCACCTTCTCGCAGCTCTATCCGACCGAGCTTGCGCAATATTATAACGAGCCGGCGCGAAAGCTCATTCAGGCCTTGGGGCAACTTTATCCGTCCGCTCCGGCGCAGTTCGTCCAGATGGCGGCGATGCTCATGATCGGACCCTTTATCTTCGTCACTGCGGAAACACGGCGCATCGAAACCTTTTCGGAAGCAGCCTATTCCTCGAGCGATCTTGATTTTCTCAGTCCGAACTTGAAGCAATTCATATTCGCCGGCGTACGATCGATCCTGAGCGGGGAGTCCTGGCCGGGCGCTGCAGCGAAGACGTCGTCGCCAAAACGCCGGTCAGACGCATCCGATCGTCTCGACTCCCGAAAAGCGCGCTCGCGCAAGGCCTGAGCGCGTCCCGGGTCGCCCTGGTTTCTGGCGCGCCGACATTTTCCTGCTATTCGACACCGGCGGCGCGGCTGCCGCACGGATCGTCGGGCGGGCGGTCCCTGTCGCCTGCCATCCCGGACAACCGCGATCTTTTCCGCGTCCTTCATCGCAGCGGCGCTCCCCACTTGACCGCTCCTCGCAGTTGCGCCTTCAGCAGCTTGCCGCCCGCGTTGCGCGGCAACGGCGTGCTCGACACGAAGATGTACTGGGGAACCTTGAAATCGGCGAGCTGCGTGCGGCAATGCGCGAGTACCCGCTGCACATCGATCGGGCCATCGCTGTAGAGAACGGCGCCGACTTTCTCTCCCATCACGTCGTCCGGCACGGCGAGCACCGCAGCTTCGAGCACATCCGGTGCGCTGACCAGCACGCCTTCGACTTCGGTGCTGGAGATGTTCTCGCCGCCGCGGTTGACGATGTCCTTGATGCGGTCAACGATATGCACCCTGCCGGCGGCGTCGACGCGCACCACATCCCCGGTGCGCAGCCAGCCATCGACGAACGCCCCGGCGGTTGCTTCCGGGCTTCGCCAATAGCCCGTCATCGCGCCGGCGCCGCGGACCACCAATTCGCCATATGCCGGGTTATCGCCGATGGGCACGATGCCCAGGTCCACCGCCGGCGCCGCGTAGCCCACCGAGTCGGCGTGCTCCGCCGCCTCCTCGTGCGGCAGCATGGTCAAGGTGGAGGCCGTCTCCGTCATGCCGTAGCCGTTGAAGACACGCGAGCGGGGAAAGCTATTTTGCAGCGCCACGACCAGGCTTGGCGCGATCGGCGCGCCTCCGTAGCCCAGCCAGCGGACCTGGGATACGTCCGTAGTGGCGAACTGCGGGTGCCGGGCGATCAGAGCATAGACCGCCGGAACCGTGACCAGGCAGGTGATCCGCTCAGACTCGATCGCGGAGATCAACTCGGCCTGGTTCAGCACCGGCATGATGATCGCCACTCCGCCGACGCGGGCGGCGACCAGCAACTGCGAATTGCAGCCGGTGACATGAAACAGCGGCACCGATATCAATGTGCGCAAGTCCGCGCCGGCATCGCCCGGTATCCCGCCGCAGCGGATCAGGTTCTCGGCGGAAGTCAGGAAAGCCTCATGCGTGGTCGGTACGCCCTTTGGACGCCCGGACGTGCCCGAAGTATAAAACATCGCCGCCACGTCGCGCAGGCCGAGTCCCGGCTCCACATAGGGATCGCCATCGGGCAACGGGACGTCCAGGTTCAAATCAAACCGCACATCGGCATCGTCAAGCACCAGCCTTGCTTCCGACGCCGTCGATCTCGTGTTGACCGCTACAGCGACGCCGCCCGCCATGATCACGCCCCAAAAAGCGACCACCCATTTCGTGCCGGCCGGATAGCGGATGGCGACCCGCTCGCCGCGCACAAGACCGTCAGCGCGCAATCCGCCGGCCACCCGCGCTGAACGGTTCCACAACTCGCGGTAGCTGAGCCGCTCCCCGCCAAGCTCCACCACCGCCTCGCTATCGGGCCGTTCGTCCACATGCCTTTTGAGCATGTCGGGCAGCGATTCAGGCAGGTCCCTGTAGCGTGGCACGCCGTTCCCATCGAACACCACCCCATCGCGAGGGAAAGGATTGTGCCTTCGCGAAATTTCCGTGACGGTCGGTGCGTTCATGTGGGCCTCCCCTCAACTGGTCAGCATGCCGCCCTCGACGGGCAGGGTTACGCCGGTGACATAGCCCCCGGCATCGCTGGCAAGGAAGATGAGCGCCCCCGCAAGTTCCTCCGGCTGGCCCAGCCGTCCGGCAAGAATGCGGGGCATGACGCGCTCGGTATGAGACCGGTCGATGTCAGCCGTCATCTCGGACGCGAAGAACCCCGGTGCGATGGCGTTGACCCGGATGCCTCGGCGCGAAGTCCATTGTTGCGCAAGATCGCGGGTCAAGCCGATGACGCCGGCCTTTGATGCCGCATAGGCAGCTTGCGGCAAACCGACCGATGTCAATCCAAGGACGCTGCTGATGTTGATGATCGAGCTGCCAGGCTCCATGACCTTCCCGCAGGCCTGCGCCATCCAGTAGCATGCGTTCAGATTGAGATCGATGACACCTCTGAACTCCTCGGGTGTTTCCTTGAGCGCCGGCACCGAGGTGCCCACGCCGGCGTTGTTGACCAGGATATCCACCCGTCCGAACGCTTCCATCGCGGCATCGACCAGCGCCCGACAGTCCTCCGGGCGGGTAACATCGGTGCGCACGGCGACCACCCGCCTGCCCGCAGCCTCGACGAGTTTGCAAGTGTCGGCCAGCTTGTCCTCCCGGCGAGCGCCGAGCACCAGATCGGCGCCGGCTTCGGCCAGGGCCTTGGCGAAAGCGACCCCAAGACCGCTGGAAGCGCCGGTGACGATCGCAACGCGGCCATCAAGCCGGAAACGGTCAAGAACATTCATGGCCTGACCCTCCGGCGTTGCGCATCGTGGGCGCATCCATGTTCGAAGACGGCTCGTTTTGCTGACACCCAGGGCCGACCTCAAGGCAGCAGGCGAGGAATTGCTCGATGATCGGATTGACCTGCTGCGCATGCGTGAGACAGCAGGCGTGGCCCCCTTCCGGGATCAACTCCAGTCGCGCGCCAGCGATGGCTTTGGCCATGGCGTGACCCTGCGCGACATCGATCGACGCATCCGCCTCGCCATGGACTACCAGCGTGGGCACACGGATCGTGCGAATGGCTTCACTGATGTCGTCACGCAAAGCAAGGGTCTGGAAGCACTGAACGAGGTTGTGCGGCGACCATGATTTCCACTTCGCCTTCCAGTTCGCGGCGCCAGGCCAGTCCGGTCCAATGATGATGTGCTCAAGCATCGTGGCCAGTTCGTCCGACAGTCCATGTTCCAGCCAATCCCCCATCATCGCTTCGTAGCCGGGCAGCTTCACGGGATCTTCCGCCGCAGCCTGGGTGTCCAACAGAACCAGCGCGCTTACGATGCCGGGATGCCGAAGCGCACAGCGCAAGGACAAGTACCCGCCTTGCGACATGCCGGCGAGCGCCGCTCGCGCTATGCCAAGATGTTGCAACAACGCGGCCAGGTCGTCCGCGGAATCGTAGTAGCTGAAGGGCTCGCATGACGCGCCAGCGGTCAGGCCATGTCCGCGTTCGTCCCAGGTGATGCAACGATAGCGGTTTCCGAGGGCCGCAATCTGGGGAGCGAACATTTCGTGGTCCATCAGCAACCCGTGCGAAAACACGATAGCTGGGCCGTCGCCGCCAGTATCTTCAAAGTATATACGCTGGCCGTTGACTTCCGCGTACGGCATAATCCTCTCCTAATCCCTGGTCGTCCGCTTGTCGGCGCATTGTCGCACCGCGGCTTTCAAGTGTTCAATCGGCTATATGAAGTGCCAGCTTTCCGAAATTTCGACCGGCAAAAAGCATGTCCAATGCTTCGGGAAACATGTCGATCCCGCCCTCGACTATTTCCTCACGGCTCTTGAGTTTCCCTTGCGCAAGTTGGGCGCTTAGATAGTCGATTGCTTCGCCGAACCGTGGGGTATAGTCGAACACGACCATCCCCTCCATCCGCGCGCGTTGAATAAGCAGGCTCAGATAGTTTCGCGGACCCGTGTCAGGAACGCTCTGCGGATTGTTATACTGGCTGATCGCCCCGCACACGATGATGCGTGCCTTGAACGCGAGGCGGGCCAGTACCGCATCAAGTATGTCGCCTCCCACATTGTCGAAATATACATCGACGCCATTCGGACAATGCGTCTTGAGCCCTTCGCGGACAGCTAGCGGACCAGCCTTGTAATCGATGCAGGCGTCGAACCCTAGTTCGTTCACCACCCAGGCACATTTTTCGGGACCGCCTGCAATGCCGACAGCGCGGGCACCGGCAATCTTTGCCAACTGACCAACGGTCTGGCCAACGGCGCCCGCGGCCCCCGACACGACGACGGTCTGGCCGGGCTGCGGCTGGCCGATATCCAGAAGACCGAAATAGGCCGTCATGCCGGGCAAGCCCAGCACGTTAAGCCATTGCGACATACCGCCGAGACGGAGATCCACTTTTGTGAGGCCTACCTGTTGCGGATCACCTTGCGGCACGTACGCATATTCTTGAGCGCCAAGTTTGCCGTAGACGATGTCTCCGACCGCAAAACGGTCGTTGCTCGACTCAACTACTCGCCCGATGCCGCCGGCACGCATGACGGCCCCGATCTCCACCGGAGCGATGTAGGTTGCGTTCTCGTTCATCCAGCCGCGCATGGCCGGATCGAGTGACAGCAAGAGCGTTTGAACCAATACGCCACCCTCAGCGACCGGAGGCGCGGTTTCGGTAGTATGCTGCCAATTGGCCGGTGTGATCGCCCGTTCGGGGCGGCTGGCCAGGCGTATCTGGCGATTGGTGCGAGGGCCGGTCATGAAACTGTCTCTCCTGCGTAATTCGGTACAGCTGTCGCGGAAGCGCTAATCCTCAGCGAAGCCTGTTGGGCACGCATCGGAACCGTGCGCCCTATTGCATTATAAGACGATCGGTCATATCATTTCAATATGGCTCGAACGAAAAACCTTACCGACATACCTGAACGCCTTATCAAGGCAGGCAGGGACCTCTTTTGGCGCGATGGCTACAACGCCACAGGCGTTCAGCAGATCACTCAGACGGCAGGGGTTCCCAAGGGATCCTTCTACAACCACTTCGAAAGCAAGGAAGCGTTCGCGGCGGTCGTCATCGACCACTATGCGGCGCATCTGTGCCGTTCCTGGGAGATGCTGGTCAGCGCGGCGCCCAAGGAGAGTGCGCTGGCCACCATAGAGTATGTGCTCGATCAGTTGACAGACCATCACGAGCGCCAGCCAGGCCACCTGGGCTGCCTGATGGGCAACTTTGCCGGGGAAGTCGCGACATCCAGTGACTTGTGTCGTCAAGCTTTGCGCATTGCGCAGATTTCTTGGCAAGAACGCCTGGCGGAACTGATTCGCAAGGGCCAGGCGCATGGTACGATTCGCGGTGATGTTTCCGCCGGCACTCTGTCTGATTTTGTCTGGGATGTGTGGCAAGGCGCGCTGTTGCGAATGAAGATCGAAGGTTCGGCGGAGCCGGTTCGGCAGAGCGTGGCCTTGATGATCGATCATCTGCTTCGGCCGGGACCGACTCGGCCCAATCCGGCTGCCGAACGCCCTGGAATTGTCGTCATTCAAGAATCCCGGAGGCAGGAATGACTCGACAATTGCAGGGGAAGGTCGCGCTGGTAACCGGCGGAGGGGCGGGAATAGGCCGTGCAACCGCCAGGACGTTTGCGCGCGAAGGCGCGAAAGTGTGCGTGGCGGACATCGATGCGGCGGCGGCGGGCGGCGTGGCCGATGAAATTGTGGCTGAAGGCGGCGATGCTATCCCCGTGCTCGTCGATGTGCGCATGGACCACCAGGTCGCCGCCATGGTCGCGAACTGCGTCGAGCATTTCGGCCGTCTGGACATTGCATTCAACAACGCAGGCGTTGAAATCGAGACCGAGCCTTTGGTCCGCAGCGACGAAGCGGTCTATCAACGCCTGATTGATATCAACGTCAAAGGCGTGTGGTTGTGCATGAAGCATGAACTTCGGCACATGCTGGCCAGGCCGGGCGGCGGCGCCATTATCAACGCCGCCTCCGTCGCCGGACTGGTCGGCGCGCCGGGGCGTTCGCTCTATGCCGCCAGCAAGCATGCTGTGCTCGGCATGACCAAGAGCGCGGCGGTCGAAAACGCCCGCAAGGGAATTCGCATAAATGCGGTGTGCCCTGGTGTCGTGAACACTGAAATGGCCGCGCGCGCCATCGAGCGGCGGCCTGAACACGAGCAGCACGTGCATAATTTGCATCCTATCGGCCGCTTGGGTGAGGCGCAGGATATTGCCAACGCCGTGCTTTTCCTCGCATCCGATTCGTCCGCCTTCGTTCTGGGTCATGCATTGACAGTCGATGGCGGCATGACGGTAATCTAATGCTGCAACGGCGGCTTCGATTGCATGGTCGAACAAATCTGCCGGAGCCAGGAAATCGCCGGATCGGCCTCGGAGTTGGCGTGCCAATAGAGATTAAGCCGCAGCGGCGGAAAATCGAAGGGAAGTTCACGCATAAGCAGGTTTTTCCCATGACAGAAGGCATCGGCCAGCGTCTTGGGCATTGTGAGAAGGCAGCGCGACTGCTCCGAGATCAGAACCGCGCTTTGGTAACTCTGGCAGCGGACCGCCACGCGGCGCGAATAGCCACTGTCCAGCAATAGCGCATCCTCCATGACGAGGCCGACCGATCGGGTCGAGACCGCGACATGATCGGCGGAGAGATAGTCTTCCACCGACAGATCGGCTGCGGCCCCGCGCCGGGCGGCCATGACCACACAGAACCGATCTTCCAGGAATGGGCGGTGCCGCACCGACGCCTCGATAGGCAGCGCAATATCGATGGCGACATGCAGATTGTTGCCGGCCAGCGCCGAAGCAAGCTTCCGCCGGTCGGCGCGCACGCTGACAATGGATACTAGCGGCGCCTGCTCGTTCAACAGGGCGGTCAGTTGCGGCAAGAGCATGACTTCGGCGGCCTCGGGCATCGCAATGCGGAAGGTTTGTCTGTTTTCGGCTGGATTGAACTCGCCCCAGCGCTGAAGCGTCGCGCGCAGCCTGGTCAATTGCTCGATAATATCCGGCGCCATCCGTGCGCAGGCCGGCGTAGGCCGCATTGCCTTGCCGTCACGGACGAACAGCGGATCGTCGAAGTGATCGCGGAGGCGGCGCAGCGCGTGGCTGATGGCGGACGGTGTCAAGAACAGGCCGGCCGCCGCTCGAGTGAGATGTTGCTCACGAAAGACGGCCTCGAAAACCGTCAGCAGATTGAGGTCGAGGCGATCGACATTATGATGAACTATATTCATTCAATCTGATTAAAACATATCACTTCCTTCATCAAGGATGAGGAGGCAGTATCGACGAAAGTCAACGCTCAGCAGCCTTTCGAGCGATGAAAAAGGGGAGAGTAGATGCACCAGCGGCCAGGAAGGACTGGCGCGACAGGGTCGCAGCCGGCTTTGCGAACGCTTTGCCGAAATTTCCCATCGACAAGATTCTTCGCCGTGAGTTGCGAAACCTCCGATACCGGAAGGACCTGAAATGGATTTTTCTCCATCCCCCAAGACATTGCAATATCTGGACCGTCTGAGAGCGTTCATCCGCGACCATGTGGAACCGATCGCAGCCGGTTACTCGGTCGAGAACCGCCGCATCAACGCGACCGCCGACTGGACAAAATGGGAACTGCTGCCCGAAATCGAGACGCTCAAGACCAAGGCGCGCGAGGCGGGCCTGTGGAACCTGTTTCTTCCAGACAAGGAGCATGGCGCCGGGCTCAGCACGCTCGAATACGCCCCTCTTGCCGAAGAGATGGGGCGTTATCCCTTCGCCGCCGAGATATTCAACTGCAATGCGCCCGATACCGGGAACATGGAGGTTCTGCACTATTTCGGCTCACCCGCACAGAAGGAGCGCTGGCTCAAGCCCCTGCTCGCGGGAGAGATGCGCTCGGTGTTCTGCATGACCGAGCCCGGCGTCGCCTCGTCCGACGCCACCAACATGCAGGCGACGATCACCGAGGACGGCGACGAACTGGTCCTGAACGGCCGTAAATGGTGGTCGACCGGCATCGGCCATCCCAACGCCAGGATCGCGATCTTCATGGGCCTCTCCGATGCGGCGGCCGATCCCCATTCGCGGCACAGCATGGTTCTCGTGCCGCTTGGTACGCCGGGCGTCCGCATCGAGCGGATGCTGCCGACGTTCGGCGAGTACGATCCGCCTTACGGCCATGGCGAAGTGATGTTCGACAACGTGCGCGTCCCGAGAGAAAACCTGCTGGTCGGTCTCGGCCAGGGGTTCCTGATCGCGCAGGGGCGGCTGGGTCCGGGACGCATTCATCATTGCATGCGCGCGATCGGCGGCGCCGAACGGGCGCTCGAGCTCATGATAACCCGCGGCCTTTCGCGCACCGCTTTCGGCAAGTCGCTTATCGATCTCGGCGGCAATCGCGATCTTGTCGCCGAAGCCCGCATGGCGATCGATCAGGCGCGCCTTTTGACGCTCCACGCGGCCTGGAAGATCGATACGGTAGGCGTGAAGAACGCAATGGCCGAGATTTCGGCGATCAAGGTGGTCGCGCCCTCGATGCTGCAAACGGTGGTCGATCGGGCCATGCAGATCCATGGCGGCGCCGGCCTCAGTCACGACACGCCGCTGACCGACCTTTTCCTCATCGCGCGGGCACTGCGCTATGCCGATGGTCCCGACGAGGTCCATCGTGCGCTCATCGCAAAACGCGAGATCAACAAGTATCGCGGGAGCAATCGATGAGCGCACCCCGCATCTTCATTACCGGCGCCGCTTCCGGCCTCGGCCGATCCCTCGCAGTGCAATGGGCGGCGTCGGGCGCTTGGGTTTGTCTCGCCGATCGGGATGACCCGCGCGGTCGCGACGTCGCGCGTGAATTGCAATCGAAGGGACTTCATGCGGAGTACCTGCATTGCGATGTCACCGAGGAGACCGATTTCTCCGCGGCTGCGGATTGGCTTGAGTCGAATTGGGGCGGCGTCGACATCGTCGTCAACAATGCCGGCGTTGCCCAGATGGGCAAGATCGACAGCACGACGATCGACGATTGGCGATGGATCGTCGATATCAACATACTCGGCATTGCCCGGTCGTGCCGGGTGTTCGCACCGTTCCTGAAGCGGCAAGGCAAGGGAAAAATTGTCAATATCGCGTCGATGGCGGGGCTGCTGCATCTTCCTGGCGCGGCCGCCTATAACGCCACCAAGGCAGCGGTCGTCGCCATTTCCGAGACGCTGGAATTCGAACTGGCGGCTGACGGAATCGATGTCGCCTGCGTATGTCCCGCCTTCTTCCGCACGGATCTCGCCAAGAACATGCGCGCCAGCGATGCCGTCTCGGAAGCGACCACCAAACGGCTTGTCGAGCGTTCCCGCATGGGGCCCGATGAGGTGGCCAAGATCATCATCGCCGCCCTGGAACGAGGCGAGCGCCTGATCCTCACCCATCCGCAGGCGCGGCGCTCGTGGCTGATGAAGCGCTTTCTGCCATATGGCGTCTATCTCGGCATTATTCGCGGGCAGTTGCGCAAACTCGAAGCCCGTCTGTCGCGTCCGAGCAGAGGTGTGTCGTGACCGCGCCGGATCGGACCAGGGACCTGGCCAGCACGGTCCGTCCCGGCGAAGAACTGCCGATGGCGCCGCTGCTGAAATGGCTCAGCGGCCAAATTCCCGGCCTGCAGGACGAGCCGCAGGTCACGCAATTTTCGGGCGGGGCCTCCAACTGGACCTATCGACTGGCCTTCGCCAACGAAGATCTTGTCCTGCGCCGTCCGCCAGCGGGCACCAAGGCCAAGTCGGCGCATGACATGGGGCGGGAATATCGCCTGCAAAAGGCGCTGAAGCCGGTCTATCCGCTGGTGCCGGCAATGCGCGCCTATTGCGCCGACGAGACGGTAATCGGCGCGGAATTCTATGTCATGGAACGGCTCTGCGGGATCATCCCGCGCCAGAACCTGCCGCGCAGCACGGTGCTGACGACCGAACAGACCCGGCGCTTGTGCACGAACGTGATCGATGCGCTGATCGCCCTTCACAGCGTCGATCATGTTGCGGCGGGTCTGTCCGATCTGGGCGCGGGCGCCGGCTATACGCAGCGGCAGGTCGAAGGCTGGTCGAGGCGCTATCGCGACGCACGGACCTGGAACGTGGCCGGCGGCGAGACGGTGATGGCCTGGCTCGCCGCGAACCGGCCCCGCGACGAGCGGATCTGCATCACGCACAATGATTTCCGTTTCGACAATGTCGTGCTGGACGCTGACAATCCTGAGCGCGTTATCGGCGTGCTCGACTGGGAACTGGCGACGCTTGGCGATCCGCTGGTCGATCTGGGCAACATGCTCGCCTACTGGGTCGAACCCGGCGACGATTTCCTCGCGCGCGCCACGAGGCGACAGCCGACGACGCTGCCGGGCATGCTGACCAGGCGCGAGGTCATCGACTACTACCGGGAAAAGACCGGGATCGAGATCGGCGATACCACCTTCTACGAGGTGTTCGGCCTGTTCCGGCTCGCCGGTATCACCCAGCAGATCTACTACCGCTATCACCACGGTCAGACGCGCAATCCGGCGTTCAAGAATTTCTGGATTTTCGTGAACTATCTTCTGTGGCGTTGCCACCGCCTGATGCGGCGGCAACATTGAGCAGGGGGCGTTTTCATTCTGATCCGTCACGGACTTTCAACGGTTTCGACCATTCGGAGGATAGCCATGAATCTCTCGTCACCCAGCGCTGAGGTCGTCCTCATCACAGGCGCGAGTTCAGGACTCGGCGCCGGCATGGCCCGCGAGTTTGCGCGCCGTGGCTATAGTCTGGCGCTCTGCGCCCGCCGAACGGATCAACTCCAATCGCTCGCGGCCGAGATTGAGGCGAAGTTTCCTGGCTGCCGTGTTGAAATCGCGCAACTGGACGTGACCGACCACGCGGCCGTCTTCACCTGCTTCCGCGCGTTTCGCGATAGGTTCGGACATATCGACCGGGTCATCGTCAACGCCGGGATCGGGTCTGGTGTGCCCGTGGGCAAGGGCGGCTTCGCGCGCAATCTGGCGATCGTCGAAACCAATTTCACGGCCGCCTTCGCGCAGGCGGAAGCTGCGATGGAGATTTTCCGCGATCAGAACAAGGGGCACCTCGTCGTCATATCGTCCATGAGCGCGATGCGCGGTTTGCGCGGAGGAATGACCGCCTATTCCGCAAGCAAAGCGGCAGTGGCCGCGTTGGCCGAAGGCATACGCGGCGACGTGCTCAAGAAAAAGGGCATCGACGTCTCCACCATTTTCCCCGGCTATATCACCACCGAAATCAACGCCGACGTGCCGAAATCCCGCACACCCTTCATTATCGACGGTGCCCGTGGAGCACGGCTCCTCGTCGATGCGATCGAGCGGCGCAGACCCGCCGCCTTCGTGCCGTTCTGGCCTTGGTCAGTCGTCGGACTGGCCATGCGGGTCCTGCCCCTCTCGATCGTCAACCGGCTGGGTTGACGAGGGATAACGGCAACGACCCCGGATGCCGGGAGGTGCCGGACATCTTGCGGGTCCTCTAAAAAAATGGTTCGACGTGTGGACGTCCAGCCGCAAGCAAAATACTGGTACATTTATTCAATTTTGTTGACAGCGCCGGCCGGCGAACTTAATGCGATGTTTCCTTGAACGACCGATGGAAACCCGCCCGCCATGTCGATGATCGTGAATCGCCGGGATCTTCGCTTTCAATTATTTGAGGTGTTGAAGCTGGATAGCCTGCTCGCTCATCCCCGTTTCGACGGGTGCGATCAGGCCGTCGTGGAAGATGTCTTCGACACGGCCGAGACACTTGCCGAGCAGATTTTCCTTCCGCTCGCGGGGCCAGTCGATGCACAGGAACCGATGTTCGTGGATGGCCGTGTGCAACAGAATGCGGGGGTCGGAGATGCGCTGGCGGCATTCGCGGAGGCCGGTCTGTTCGCCGCCGGTTTTGATGAGGAGTTCGGCGGCCTGCAATTGCCGAACAGCGTCACTTTGGCCGCGCAGGGCATGTTTTCCTGCGCGAACATCGGCATTGCGAACTATGCCTTTCTCACGATAGCCGCTGCGCACCTGCTGAGCGCCTTCGGCAGCGATCGGCAGAAGCAGACTTTTCTGCCGCCGATGCTTGAAGGCCGGTGGTTCGGCACGATGTGCCTCTCCGAGCCTCAGGCCGGCTCGTCACTATCGGACATAAAGACAAGGGCTGAGTTGATCGACGGCACCAGCTACCGGATCACCGGCTCCAAAATGTGGATATCGGGCGGCGATCATGAGCTTTCCGAAAACATCGTTCATCTTGTTCTTGCCAAGATTCCGGGAGGACCGCCGGGGGTAAAGGGCATCTCGCTCTTCGTCGTCCCGCGCTATCGCGTGGGAGCCGATGGCGATATCGGAGCATGGAATAATATCGCTCTGGCCGGCCTCAATCACAAGATGGGGCAACGTGGAACGACGAATTGCCTGCTCAACTTCGGCGAGGCGGGCGACACGATCGGAGAGCTGGTAGGGGAGCCGCACAACGGCCTGAAGTACATGTTCCACATGATGAACGAGGCGCGCCTGAACGTCGGCAGCGGTTCGGTCATGTCCGCGCTTGGCGGCTATCTTTACTCCCTCGACTATGCGCGGACGCGCCCGCAAGGGCGGCGGCCTCAAGACAACGATCCGTCAACGCCGCAAGTGCCCATCGTGGAACATGCCGACGTAAAGCGCATGCTCCTGGCGCAAAAGGCAGCTGTGGAAGGGGCGCAGGCGCTGATCCTCTATTGCGCCAACCTTCTGGACCGACGGGATATTGAGAGCAGCGCGCCTGCCAAGGCGCGACTTTCTGCGCTGCTCGACATCCTGACCCCCATGGCCAAGTCCTGGCCGTCCGAACATTGCCTTGAAGCCAACAAGCTCGCGATCCAGGTGCTTGGTGGCTATGGCTATACGCGCGATTATCCGGTTGAACGGCTCTATCGCGACAACCGCCTCAACCATATTCATGAGGGAACCTACGGAATTCAGGGCATTGACCTGCTCGGCAGAAAAGTTCGGATGCAGGACGGTGCGGCATTTCGGGCGCTCCTTGAGGAGATTTCGCTGACGGTTGAAGACACCGCGGACATTGCCGAGGTCGCCGAGTTTCGCGAGGCGCTTGCCGCGTCCCTTGGCGCCCTTCAATCCGCCACCAAGGACGTCCTCGAATGCAGCGACTTGCCGCGCGGTCTGGCAAACGCGACGGCCTATCTCGACAGCTTCGGAACCGTCGTGATCGCCTGGATGTGGCTGCGCCAGGCGATAGTCGCGATCCGGACGGAGGGCTGGGAATCCGACTGCTTCTATGCCGGGAAGGTCGCGGCATGCAGGTACTTTTTCCGCTACGTCCTGCCGCGCGCCATGACCGATCTTGCACTGGTGGCATCGCTCGACGATACCTGCATGAATGTTGACCCCCAGCAGTTCATCGGCGTTTGAGTTTGCATCGGGTGCGTTTTTGATACGCGCGCGCCTGCGTCTTTACCGCGCATGATTCGCCCACCCTCAAGCGGCGAGACCGCCCAGCCAGTCCGTTCGGGAAGCCGGACGACGAAACAGGAGCGATCGGCGCAGCGCCAGCAGCAGATCACCGAGACTGCGGTCTCGGTGATTGCCGAGCACGGCGTGGATGGCGTTACCCATAGGCTCGTTGCCCGGCGCTCCAAGGTATCAGTCGCGGCAACAACCTATTATTTCAACACTAAGTGCGACATCGTCACGGCTGCGTCCGACCATCTGCTGGCGCGGTACGAAGGTGCATTCCGGCGGCTGGCGGACAGATTGCGTGACAATCCGGGCACGAGCCTTGCGGCGATCTTGCGCCGCCTTGTCGAGCATGGCGCCGGCAAATACCGTCTGGGAACGCTCGCCTGGTGCGAGATCATCCTTGACGCGCACGGCCGCCCGGAAGGCGCTCTCCAGGCGCGCAGATGGTATGATCGGGTGACTGGCATCTGGATCGAGATCGCAAAGCTGCTGGGTGAACCGGAACCGGAGCGCGCGGCGCGCTCCGCCATCGACACTGCTGTAGGTTTGCTGTTCGTCGCCCTGCCACTCGGCGCGGACGAGGTGTTTCAGCTCCCGCAAGATGGCTGGCCCGACCAGGAGGACAATGAGGCCGGCGTCCGGACGGATCGCAATGCGTCCTCGGGCACGAGGAAACCGTCCGCTCGTGACCGAATCGTCGACGCCGCCGTCGAAGTCCTGCTTCTCGGCGGGTCCGGCGCGGTAACCTATCAGGCGGTCGCATCACGTGCAGGGGTCAGTCCGGCGGCTCCGAATTATCATTTCCGTACGGTCGATGCCCTGCTCCACGCCGCTCAGTTCCACGTCTTCACACAATCCAAGCAGAGATATCGCGACGTTATGAGAAATGAACCGTCCGGCATCGTAGACGCGCAGCGACTGGCCGATCTCACGGCAACGGTTTTCGTGCGCGAGGCCACCGAATTCCGCGATCTCAGCCGAGCCATGTACCCCATTCGGCTTGAAAGCGCGCGCAAGCCGGGTCTGGTGCCTGTCGTCCGGGCCATGGTGAATGACCAGAACAATGCATGGATGCGATTGCTGCGGCGCGGATCGCCCAGCCTGGGCCCCTCAGAGGCCGTCACGGCGCAGGCGCTTTTCGCCGGCAAGCTCGTTCGCATGCTGGCCGTGGGCGCCGACACGCTCATGCTCGCCGAATCGCGCGGCGAATTCGCCTGGGACTTCGAACGGCTCCTTGCCGGCACCCATTGGTCGCAAGGTCGAAAATAACTGGTACATTTATTCAAAAATTATTGACGGCGGCGCCGCGCCGGCGCTAAGTGCGCCTCATGGGCCAGCGAGATTCATCGATCTCGCCATGCTGGCGACTATTGCAGGAGGGAGCATTGGCAATCGATCTGAAGGGTCGCGTCGCGATCGTGACGGGAGCGGGCGGTGGCTTGGGCCGCGAGCACGCCTTGCTGCTCGCGCGTCGAGGCGCCAGGATTCTGGTCAATGACGTTGGCAGCGCTTCCGATGGGCAGGGCAGTTCCAGCACGCCGGCCGAGCAGGTCGTAGCGGAGATCAAATCCTTCGGCGGCGAGGCGCTGGCAAATCCAGCCTCGGTGTCGGATCTGGCCGCTGTCGAGGATATGGTCGCAGCCGTGATGTCGGCGTGGGGACGCGTGGACATCCTTGTCAACAATGCCGGCATTCTGCGCGACAAGACCTTTTCCAAGATGACGATCGACGAGTTTCGATCCGTCGTGGATGTCCACCTGATGGGTGCGGCTCATTGCACCAAGGCCGTCTGGGAGATCATGAGGGCGCAGGCCTATGGTCGCGTTGTCATGACGACCTCGTCATCGGGGCTTTTCGGAAATTACGGTCAGGCCAATTATAGCGCCGCGAAGATGGCGCTGGTTGGCCTGATGCAGACATTGTCCATCGAAGGGCAAAGAGACAACATACGCGTCAATTGCCTGGCGCCGACCGCAGCGACGCGGATGCTGGAGGGGCTTCTGCCGCAGCCCATGCTGGACGCGCTTTCGCCCGCAGCCGTCAGCCCCGCGTTGCTGGCGCTTGTCGCCGAAGACGCGCCGACCCGGACCATCCTGTGTTCTGGCGCAGGAAGCGTGGAGCGTGCCCACATCACACTGACGAAGGGCCTCTTCTTCGCGGATGCCGATGTGGCGCCCGAGCAGATTCTCGCCCGCATGGACGAGATTGGCGACATGACCGGTCAAGCCCTCCCGGACTCAGGGATACGACAGGGCGAGCGGGAACTGGCCAATGCAGGCTTCTCACTGCCGGGCTAGAGTCGGTCCGGTTTGACCTGAACCATAGAACTCCAAGACAATATTTTCGTGATTTTCGTGTCGGCGGGCAATGCCACCTGGCGCGAAATCACCCTAGGGAGAATGCAACATGCGCACCGCAGTCATCGCTTCAACGGCGCGAACCCCGATTGGCCGCGCGTTTCGCGGCGCATTTAATGCCACGCCTTCGGCCACGCTCGCGGGCCATGCGATCCTGGAGGCGGTGAAACGTGCCGGCGTCGATGGCGCCGAAATTGACGATGTCGTGCTTGGCGCTTCGGTGCAGCAGAGTGTGCAGACAGGGAATATAGGCCGACTCGCGGCCCTGCGCGCAGGACTGCCGGCAAACGTAGCCGGAGCTTCCGTTGACAGACAGTGCGCCTCTGGCCTGATGGCGATCGCGGCCGCAGCGAAACAGATCATCGTTGATGGTCAGCAGATCACCGTCGGCGGCGGCGTGGAATCCATTTCGCTGGTGCAGAATGAAAAATACTATATCCAGCCGGATCCCGGACTCGCGGCGATGTATCCTGCGGCCTATATGCCGATGATAGATACGGCAGAAGTCGTGGCCGAACGCTACGGCATCGATCGCGACGCTTGCGATGCCTACGCGCTGCAATCCCAGCGCCGGACCGCCGAGGCGCAGCATGCCGGCCGCTTTGACGATGAGATTGTGCCTCTCGCATCGCGGATGAAGGTCTTCGACAAGGCGACCAGGGAGGAATCCTGGGTAGATGTACGGCTTGAAAAGGATGAAGGTAATCGTCCCGACACGGCCCTTGAGGGTCTCCGCAAGCTTGAACCCATTCGTGGTCCCGGAAAGAATGTGACCGCCGGCAATGCCAGTCAATTGTCGGACGGCGCATCGGCCTGCGTCGTTATGGAAGAAAAGGAAGCCGCGAAGCGTGGTGTCTCACCGCTCGGCCGATACGTCGGCATGGCGGTTGCCGGAGTCGAACCGGACGAGATGGGGATCGGTCCTGTCTTCGCCATTCCCAAGCTCCTCAAGGCCAACGGATTGAAGATCGACGACATCGGCTTGTGGGAATTGAACGAGGCCTTTGCGGTCCAGGTTCTCTACTGTCGCGACAAGCTGGGCATTCCCGACGAACTGCTTAACGTCAACGGAGGCGCGATCTCCATTGGGCACCCTTACGGCATGTCGGGTTCGCGCATGACGGGCCACGCCCTGATCGAAGGCAAACGCCGTGGCGCCAAATACGTGGTGATCACGATGTGCGTTGGCGGTGGGCAAGGGGCCGCCGGACTGTTCGAGGTCTACTGAGGTGGGCTCCGGGACACTCGCGCTCGACGATTTCCGGGGACTTGTAGGCCAGAAGGTCGGAACATCGCGATGGTTCCTTGTGGACCAGGCGCGGATCGATGCCTTCGCCGAAGTTACCGAAGACCGGCAGTTCATCCATGTAGATCCGGAGGCTGCAACTCGGACGCCTTTTGGCGGAACCATTGCCCATGGTTACCTGACGTTGTCGTTGCTCAGCGCCATGGCCGCAGACGCGGTTCCGGCGATTCAGGGGGCGACGATGAGCCTGAACTATGGCTTCAACAGCATCCGGTTCCTCAGTCCGGTTCGCGTTGACCGAAAGATCAGAGCGCGGTTTGTTCTGAAGGAAATGAAAGCACGCGATGCCGGGAACTGGCAATCGGCATTCGAGGTGACGGTCGAGATTGAAGGCGAGGACCGCCCCGCCCTCATAGCCGAGTGGCTCACTTTGACATCGCTCGGAAAGGCTTAGATGTTTGGTCCCGGAGATTGATGGTGTGGGTTTGAGGTGAACCGCTGTAGCTCTTTTGTCCGGGATTTGCAGATGTATTCGTAGGGGGCGCCTGTCCGCTCCGGAGCGCGGACCGCAAGATAGCTGCCGTTGTCCTTGTATCCCCTCCTGAGCAATTGCCGCCATTTCACAATCGCTAAATGCACGGCAGATCTTGCTGACCGGTCATTCCCTAAACACCCTCCGCCCTCAAGCTTGTGCCCGGCGCCCTCCCGAGTTCGAGACGCTCGAACATTCAATTCTAAAACGCGACGCTCATTATCTGAAACATTTCCGCACTCCGAATCCGTAGACAGTTTCGACTCGCGATGATTGCGCATAACCCCTGTTTGCCGGGCATCCGAAACGAGATGTCGCAATAAGGGAGAGGTCAATATGACAGCGCGCATAATCTGGGCGGCTGGCGTGTGTACGTTCAGCATCGCCGTGGCGGGAGCCCCCGTGCAAGCGCAGACGACCGGCCAGTCGGCAGAGGTCAATGCTCCGCACGCAAGCGCCGCCATTTCGGACGAAATCATCGTTACGGCGCGCAAGCGTGCAGAGAATGTCCAGAATGTTCCGATTTCCATCACCGCTGTTTCGGGCGCGACGATCCAGAATCAGGGCGTCGCCAACCTCAAGGACTTCTCCAACTTCGTTCCGGGCGTCAGCATCAACAACGGCAGACCCGATGGTGGCGGCACGACGGCACAGATTTTCATCCGCGGCGTCGGCCAGAATGATTTCCTGATGCCCAATGAGCCGGGTGTCGGCCTTTATGTGGACGATGTTTATGTGGCTAGTTCGGCCGGTGCGGCGGACAGTCTGGGCGATACCCAGTCGGTCGAGGTGCTGCGCGGCCCACAGGGCACGCTCTATGGCAAGAACACCATCGGCGGCGCCATCCGCATCACCACGGTCAAGCCCGATTTCAACGCGCTGAGCGGAAACGCGTCGATCACCGGCGGTTCCTATGGCCGCATCGACCTGAAGGCCGGGATCAACATTCCCCTTGGCGACACGCTGGCGCTGCGCCTGTCCGGGTCGAGCCGCCATACCGACGACCTGCAAAAACGCTATCTCGCGGGCGACGGCAATGGCCAGGGCAATATCAATCAGGATGCGGTGCGCGGCGTGCTGCGGTGGCAGCCGTCCAGCCGCTTCGAACTGACAGTATCTGGCGACTATACCCGCATCCGCCAGCACCAGCCCTATGGCGGCAATATCGGTTATGCGCCCGGCGCCAGCCCATTGGTAGACGCGCTTAACGCGCAATATTATCCCACGGTCAACGCCCAGTTGGGGCTTCCGGCCAATGCGCAGTTCGATAGCCGTTGGGCCACTGCGCCGAACGCGGTCGGCGCCACGGGACCGAACAGCGACCATTATGACGTCTGGGGCGCCTCGGCAGTCGCAAATTATGAGCTGACATCCGACCTTACGCTCAAGTCCATCACCGCCCTGCGCGGAGTGAAGGGCTATGCGGGCCGCGATGGCGACAGCTCGCCCTATGCCCTGGTCGAGACGACGAGCTACGACAATAACAAGCAGTTCTCGCAGGAATTGCAGTTGAACGGATCATCCTTCGACAACCGGTTCAAATGGACGACTGGTCTCTATTATATGAACCAGACGCTGCACAATAACATTGTCGCCAATCTGTGGCACGGCCTGGTCAACACCAGCGTCAATGTCGACTTCGACGCGCGTTCGCGCGGCAGGCTGAAGGGTGAATCCTACGCGATCTTTGGGCAGGGCACGTTCGACATCACCGATGCGCTGCACCTTACCGCTGGCGGACGCTACAATATCGAGACGCGCGACTTCCAGAATGAATGGTATTTCCTGGTCCAGCCGCGCTCCTACAGCTGCCCCGGCACGGACGTCACCGGCCAGTTCATCCAGTGCAAATCGACCGACAGGGTCTTCACGCCGATGGTGTCGGTGGCCTATGACATCAGCCGCGCGGCCATGCTTTATGCCTCCTACTCCGACGGGTTCAAGGTCGGCGGATGGACGCCGCGCCTGTTCAGTCAGCAATCGCTGAAACGCTATCTGCCGGAGCGGCTGAAGGCCTATGAACTGGGTCTCAAGACCAGCTGGTTCGACCGCCGCCTGACCTTCAACATCGACGTCTTCCAGAGCGACTACACCAACCTCCAGCTGACCTCGGTCCAGGCCGACAGCACGGGCGCACCGCAGCCGGTGGTGCAGAATGCCGGTGCCGCGCGCATCCGAGGCATCGAGACCGAGCTGTCGCTCCGGATCGGCCAGGGCACGAAGATTCAGGGTGGCCTCAGCTATCTCGACGGACAATATCGGCGCCTCGACCCGAGCGTCTCTTTTCCCCTGAGTGCGCAGCTCCCCGAAACGCCCAAGCTGTCGCTTACCGGGTCGATCGAGCAGAGTTTCCACATGAAGGCGGGCGACGTTCTCACCGCGCGCGTGGACGGGGTCTATCGGTCCAAGACCTACAAGGATCCGAACAATGCCCAGGCCATCGCCCAGCGCCCCTATGCGTTGCTGAACGCCCGCATCTCCTACACGCTGCCGAACGAGAAAGTGACTTTCTCGGCATTCGGCACCAACCTCACCGACAAACGCTATCTGGTCAGCGGCATCGATATCGCCAGCACCTTTGGCATGTACGAGGCCTATTTCGGGCGTCCGCGCGAATTTGGCGCCGAAATCGCGGTGAAGTTCTGATGGTTTAGCAAGACAGGGAGATTAGCGACATGACGATCACTGCCGGCCCGCCCGTCGTTTCGCCCCCGACAGCATGGATGGTCGCCTCCGACGGGGCCGCCATCCCCTACCGGATCAGGGGCACAGGACCGGCGCTGATCATGGTGCATGGCTGGTCCCAGTCAGGCGCCATGTTCCAGCATCAGCTGGATGCGCTGAGCGAGGACTTCACCGTCATCGTGCCGGACGTGCGGGGCCATGGCGAGGCACCAGAACCCGGTCACGGCCTGCGCATGGCGCGCCTCGGCCAGGATCTGTCGGAACTGATGGATCATCTCAAGCTCTCCAGCGCCAGCCTGCTGGGCTGGTCGATGGGCGTCTCGGTGATCTGGGCCTATATCGATCTCTACGGCACGGAGCGGGTCGAGAATTTCGTGCTGGTGGATCAGCCGTCGATGCTGACGATCCTGCCCGCCATGGACGAGGCGGAAGCGACCGAATGCGGCGCTCTCTTCACACTCCCCCAGATAGGCGATCTGCACGCCGCGCTGCTCTCGCCGGAAGGGAATGAGCATAGGGCCGGTTTCGTCGCCGGCATGGTGACGAAGACCATCGGGCCAGACCTGCTCGACTGGATTCAGGCGGAGATTGGCAAGACGCCCACGTCGGTGGCGGCGGCCCTGTTCTTCAGCCATTGCACCAACGACTGGCGGGATGTCCTTGACCGGATCGACCGGCCGACGCTGGTGATCGGCGGGACGGTGAGCCACGTCAATCCTTGCTCCCAGCGCTATATTCACGGGCGCATTCCGGGCTCTGTCTACCACGAGTTTCCGGCCGAGGAGGGAGGCGCCCATTTCCCTTTCCTGGAGGCGCCAGAGGCATTCAACCGCGTCCTCTCCAACTTCCTTGCCACGCGCTGATATCAAGGAGCCGACATGGCAATCGATCGAGCTATCTTCATCACCGGTGCGGCGTCAGGAATCGGCCTCGCGACCGCCGAGGCCATCCTCAGTGAAGGCGGGTCGGTCATCGCGGCAGACCGCGACAGCGCCGCGCTGGATACGCTGAAGACCCGGCATGGCGACAGGCTCTATTGCGCATTGCTCGACATCACCGATGAGGCCGCCATTGCACAGGCGATGGATGATGGAATCGCTGCCCTGGATTCTCTTGGCGGCGTAGTGAACAGCGCGGGCACGGGGCGCGACATCCCGGCGCTGGAGACCGACAGCGCACTGTTCCGGCAGATCCTCGATATCAACATCACCGGCAATTTCTTCGTTGCGCGGGAGGCTGCCCGCCGGATGCGGGACGGAGGGTCGATCGTCAACATCACCTCCGTTTCCGGGATCAGCGGCAATGCAGGGCGCGCGGCCTATGGCGCATCCAAGGGCGGCATGGATGCCCTCACTCGCATATTGGCGGTCGAATGGGCCGGGCATGGGATACGCGTGAACGCCGTCGCGCCCGGCCCCATAGACACCCCCCTTGCCCGGCAGGTCCACAGCGCGGCAGTCCGCGACCAGTGGTGCGCGATGGTACCGATGGCGCGTTATGGCGAGCCGGAGGAAGTGACTGGCGCGATCCTCTTCCTGCTCGACGACCGGCAGTCCTCCTATGTCACCGGTCAGACGATCTGTGTCGATGGCGGATTCACGATCACGGGCCTTCGCCCAAAGGCAGGGGCAGCCTGAATGACCATGTTCGAAGTCCGTAAAAGCGATCGCCTCGCCGGCAAGATCGCTGTCGTCTTTGGCGGCGGCTCGACAGCGGGCCTCGGCGTCGGGCAGGCAGCAGCCATCGCCTATGCTGCGGCCGGCGCCCGTGTCGCCGTCGTGGATGCGTCCATCGTCAATGCGGAACGCACCTCTGCTCAGATCGCAGGCGCGAAAGCCATCGCCGCCGACATCACCGACGAGGCATCTGTCCTTGCGGCCATCGAGGACGTCGTCGACAGTTTCGGTGCGATCGACATATTGCACAACAATGTCGGCGTGCCGATGGCGGGCAGCTTTTCGACCTTCAGCGCGGCAGACTGGATGCGGGGCTTTTCGGTAAACTGTATCGGTGCGGCCTGCACCATGCGCGCGGCAATGCCGCATCTGCTCCATACGCGCGGGTCGATCGTGAATGTGTCGAGCATTGCCGCAATCCGGCATACCGGCATGAATTACGCGATATATAATGCGTCGAAGGCCGCGCTCGACCAGTTGACGGTCGCCGTCGCCCTCGAATATGCCGCGCAGGGCATCAGGGCCAATGCCATCTTGCCGGGCCTGCTCGATACAGAGATGGGCCGCGGTCTTTCGTCCCTGGAGGACCTCAATGAACGGGACAGCCGCAGCCCGACGGGCAAGCAGGGCGACGTCTGGGATGTCGCCAATGCAGCGATCTTCCTGGCATCCGACGAAGCGCGCTACATCAACGCGCATCTTCTGGTGGTCGACGGCGGACTGTCGCGTCGGGCCTGAACGGCTCTACGGTCACGCCAGCGTTTCGAGCTGGCTCCCGATCAGGAGCGCGCGCTGCTCGATGTCGTCGATAGCGTCCTTGAGCAGGCCGTTGATCGTCCGGACCCGCGCCTCCCCCATCCGATCGATAACCGCCGTCACGCTGATGACGGCCAGGCCGCGCCCATCCGCCGCGCGAATAGGCCGCCCGATGCCTGCCATGCCGGCGATGATCTGGCCAGTGTAGAGCGAATATCCCACTTCCTTTGCACGGGCGACATGCTCGTAAATCTGGTCGGGCCGGATGGTCTTGAACTTGGTCGTGATGGTGAGGGCATTGAACTGGACTGCGTGGCGGACTTCCGCATCGTCCATGGTCGAGAGCATGGCGACGCCTGCGGTACTGACGCCCAGCGGCACGCTCTCGCCCACAGTCAGCGTCTGCGCCCGGATCGGATAGCTGCCGATTGCGCAGTCGATGCAGACGGAATCATATTTGTTGCGAACGGACAGGAAGGCCGTGTCTCCCGTTTCCCGCGCGATGGCGGCCAGCGCCTTGCGGGCATGCGCCAGGACGGAGAAGCGACGCGCCGCTACAGCGCCCAGGCTGAACAGATAGGCGCCCAGACGAAAGCGCCGGCTTTCCGCCTCCCGGTCGATCAGGCCTATCCGCGACAGCGACACAAGCGCACGATAGGCAGTCGCCTTGTCGAACCCGGTTTCCTTCGCGATTTCGGTCGAGGTCATGCCATCCTCGGGACCATTCTCAAGCACCTTGAGAATAGCCCCCACCCTGTCGATCGTCTTCGATCCGCCGTCCATCCTCTAGCCATTTCAATTATTGAGTTTCGAATTTAATTATTTGGTGAACGCGCGCCACCGACAAGGCAAGCGAATTCACCAGCTGCGTCTCTTCTCCTACCTTCGGCGGACATTATGAAGGAGAGAGGCATGACGGTCGCATCAGACCCTGCAACAGCGATGAATGGCATGCGGCTTGCCATTCATTCCGGGCCGACATTGCCGGACCGAATCAATTGGCAGGGCGCTTCCCTCCATGGCGTCGTGCGCGTCGACCTCGCACCGGGCGAAGACCTGTTCACCAGCCTCGAAAGCCGGCTGGACGCTGCCGGCCTGCCCGGCGCATTCTTCAACCTGGGACAGGGCGCGCTTGCCGAGCTTACGCTCATGACAGGTGGGCCGGGCACCGATGTGCCGATCACATTTCATGGCCCCATTGACGTCGAGACGCCCGTTGGCGTCGAAGCCGGTTCGGGGGTGATCGGGCTGGACGAGAATGGGCGGCGGTCCAGCCACTGCCACGCCGTGTTCCGGCGGCCGGACGGACGGCTGGTGGGCGGCCATCTCATCCGGGGCAAGGCGATCGCCGGGCCGCGCGGATTGCAGGTCGACCTGATGATGCTGGCGGATGCCCGCTTCGCCAGGCGCGAGGATCCCGAAACGCAATTCACCGTCTTCCATCCGGAACGTGCCTGATGACGACCGATCCTTTCACGGACCGTGTCGTCCTCGTGAAACTCCAGCCCAATCAGGACGTGACCCAGGCGCTGGAACAGGCCGCCCGGGACTGCGGCTTCGCCAGCGCGCGGATATTGGGCGCCGTAGGCAGCGTCGTCGAAGCCGTGCTCGACCGGGACGGCGAAGAGGTACGCATCGCGGGTCCGGGGCAGGAAATCGCTGCTCTTTCCGGGGAAATCAGGCCGGCGGGCGGCTCCCGGCTGTCGGGCTATGTCTGCTGCATGGATGCCAGCGTGTTTGGCGGCACCTTCGCCTATGGCCGCAACGCCGTGGGCATTACCTTCGAGGTGTTGATGGCGGGCCAGACGTGACGGGCCAGACGCAACTGCTCCGTGACCTGCGGGCGATCGTCGGGCGGCGCCACCTGCTGCTGTCCGCCCGCGCGACCTTGCGCTTCCGCCGGGGATTTCGCGCGGCGGAGGGCGATGCCCTCGCGGTGGTGCGCCCCGGCTCGCTGGTGGAACTATGGCGGGTGGTCCGCCGGCTCGTGGAAGCCGATGTGGCGATCATCGTGCAGGCGGCCAATACGGGCCTGACCGGCGGATCGACGCCATCTCCGCTGAGCGGACGCGCCACGGCGATCATCAACGTCATGCGGATGGCCGGCATTCACACGCTGGACGACGCGGCGCAGGTGGTTTGCCTGCCGGGGACAACGCTGGCACAGCTCGAAGCGCGTCTCGCTCCGCTGGGGCGAGAGCCGCATTCGGTCATCGGCTCGTCCTGCTTCGGCGCATCCGTGATCGGTGGCATATGCAACAACAGCGGCGGCTCGTTGATCCAGCGCGGGCCGGCCTATACCGAACTCTCCCTGTTCGCCCGGGTCGATGCGGAGGGCAGGCTGGAGCTGGTCAATCGCCTCGGCATCGACCTTGGTTCGACGCCGGAGGAGATACTGCATCGCCTCGAAACCGGCGATTTCGAGGCTGCCCCGGTCACTGTCCCCGCATCCGCCCCCGATTATGCGTCGCGTGTCCGCGCGGTGGACGAGCCTACGCCGGCGCGCTTCAATGCCGATCCGACCTGCCTGCACGACAGTTCGGGCAGCGCGGGGCATGTCGTCGTCTTCGCCGTGCGGCTCGATAGCTTCGCCCATGCCCAGGGTGGCGCGACCTTCTACATCGGCACGAATGATCCGGATGCGCTGACCGAGCTACGCCGCCGCATGCTGGCGGGTTCCGCGCCCCTGCCCGTCTCGGCCGAATATATCCACCGCGACGCTTTCGACATCGCCGACCGCTACGGCCGCGACATCTTCCATGCGATCCGCCTGCTGGGCGCAGGGCGCCTTCCTGCCCTGTTCGCCCTGAAGGCTCGGATCGACAATATGGGCGCGGCGATCGGGTTGGCGAGCCTGTCAGACCGTCTCTTTCACCGGATCGGAGCGCTGCTGCCCGATCAGTTGCCTGCCCGGATGCGCGAATGGCAAAGGCATTACGAGCATCATCTGATACTCAAGGTCGATCACGAGGGGCTGGCGGACGCGCGCCTGCTCCTCGACACGCTGTCGGACCAGTTGAGTGGTGCATGGTTCGAATGCGACGCGGACGAGGCGGCACGCGCCACGCTGCATCGCTTTGTCGCCGCCGGCGCCGCGATCCGCTATCTCGCGGTCCATCGCGCACAACTGTCGGGCCTCGTCGCCCTCGACGTCGCCCTGCCGCGCAACCTGCGCGCATGGACCGGCGATACGCCGCCATCGGTCGCGCTGGCGCTGCACTATGGCCATTTCTTCTGCCACGTCTTCCACCGCGACTATCTGATCGCGACTGGGCATGATCCGGAAGCGGTGAAGGCGCAGTTGCTGGCCGCTCTCGACGGCCAGGGCGCCGAATATCCCGCCGAGCATAATGTCGGGCGCCAGTATCGCGCCAAGCCCGCGCTCGCCGACTTCTACCGGCAACTCGACCCCACCAACCGCTTCAATCCGGGCATCGGCAAGACGCCGGCCGGCGCCGGATGGCAGGACATATGACGCATAGGAGAATTGCGATGACAGGCGCCATGATCACGGGCTGGGCGCACAGCCAGTTCGGCAAGCGGGAGGAACCCGATGTCGAGGCACTGATGGCCGGGGTGTCGGCCGCCGCCATAGAGCATGCCGGGATCACGCCGGGCGACATCGACGGCATCTTCGTGGGCGTGTTCAACGCCGGCTTCTCGCGCCAGGGCTTCGAGGCGGCGCAGGTGGCGCTGACCGTGCCGGAGCTGGCCCATGCGCCCGCTGTCCGGCTGGAGAATGCCTGCGCCACGGGATCCGCCGCGCTCTATGGCGCGCTGGATTTCGTCGAAAGTGGACGGGGACGGATCGCCTTGGTCGTCGGTGCCGAAAAGATGACCGCGACCCCCACCGCCGAGGTCGGCGACATTCTCCTCGCCGCCAGCTACCGCCGGGAAGAGGCGGATGTCGATGGTGGCTTCGCCGGGCTGTTCGCCAGGATCGCCGCCAATTATTTCCAGCGCTACGGCAACCGAAGCGAGGAACTGGCGATGATCGCCGCGAAGAACCACGCCAATGGCGTCGCCAATCCCTTCGCGCAGATGCGCAAGGATCTGGGCTTCGACTTCTGCAACAGCATATCCGACCGCAATCCCTATGTGGCGGCGCCGCTCCGCCGGACCGACTGTTCGCTCATCTCCGACGGGGCCGCCGCCATGATCGTCGCGGTGCCCGATGTCGCGCAGGATATGCCGCGCGCCATCGGCTTCCGGTCGCGCGTCCATGTCAACGATCATCTGGCGCTGTCCCGCCGCGACCCGTCGACGTTCGAGGGGGCAAGGCGTGCCTGGGCGGCGGCGCTTGTCGCTGCGGACATGACGCTGAACGACCTGCATCTCGTTGAAACCCACGACTGCTTCACCATCGCGGAACTGCTGGAATATGAAGCCATGGGGTTGGCCGCACCCGGTGAAGGATATCGCGTCGTGCGCGAAGGGCTCGCTCGCAAGGATGGCCGCCTACCCGTCAACCCGTCGGGCGGCCTCAAGGCCAAGGGGCATCCCATCGGCGCGACCGGCGTGTCGCAGCATGTCATGGCCTGCCTTCAACTGATGGGCGAGGCGGGCGACATGCAGATCGCGGGCGCCACGACGGCCGGCGTGTTCAACATGGGCGGCGCAGCCGTCGCCAACTATGTCTCGCTGCTGGAGCGCATCGCATGAGCCGCGTGTCCAACCGGGTGATGAACCTGGCCCATTTCCTGCGCCAGGCGGCGCGGCGCTATCCCGACAATGCGGCGCTCGTCCGGGGCGAACGGCAGTGGAGCTGGGCCGAGCTCGATCGCCGGGTGGACGCCACCGCCGCCATGATGGCCGCGCGTGGCATTGGCAAGGGCGACCGCGTTCTGGTGCAGGCCCGCAACTGCCACCAGTTGATCGAGACGATGTTCGCCTGCTTCCGGCTCGGCGCGATCTGGGTGCCCACCAATGTCCGCCAGACGCCGCAGGAAGTGGCATGGCTCGCCCAGTCCAGCGGCGCCACGCTGATGTTCTGCGAGGCGATCTTCGCCGACCACGCCGCCGCTTGCGAGATCAGCGACACGATCATGATCGGCGGCGGTGGCCCGGACGATTATGATGCGCTGGTCGCAGCGGCGCTGGATGGCGCGACCGTCGATACGGCGGTGGATTATGACGATCCATGCTGGTTCTTCTACACATCCGGCACGACAGGCCGGCCCAAGGCGGCCGTGCTGACCCATGGCCAGATGGCGTTCGTCATCCTGAACCATCTGTGCGACCTGATGCCTGGCACGAGCGAGGACGATGCCTCGCTGGTCGTCGCCCCCCTTACCCATGGCGCGGGCGTGCATTTCCTGACGCAGGTCGCCCGTGCAGCCAAGACCGTGCTGCCCGCCGCCGACCGCTTCGACGCCGCCGAGATATGGGGTCTGATCGAACGATGGCGCGTGACCAATATCTTCACCGTGCCGACGATCCTGAAGCTGATGACGGAGCATCCCTCGGTCGCGAGCCATGACCATGGCTCGCTGCGCCATGTCATCTATGCCGGGGCGCCCATGTACCGGGAGGACCAGAAACATGCGCTGGCGACGCTGGGTCCGGTGCTGGTCCAGTATTTCGGCCTTGGCGAAGTGACGGGCGCGATCACCGTGCTGCGCCCGCGCGACCATCATGCCGGGGACGGCCCCGGCGTGAAGCTGGGCACCTGTGGACGCGAGCGGACGGGCATGCAGATTTCCATACAGGATGACGCCGGGTCGCTGCTGCCTGCGGGCGCGACTGGCGAAATCTGCGTCTGCGGTCCAGCAGTCTTTGCAGGCTATCATGACAATCCGGAAGCCAACGCCAAATCATTTCGCGACGGCTGGTTCCGGACCGGGGATCTCGGCCGTCTCGATGCGGACGGCGACCTGTTCATCACCGGCCGCGCCTCCGACATGTATATTTCCGGCGGGTCCAACGTCTATCCGCGCGAGATCGAGGAGAAGATCCTCCAGCATCCCGCGATCACGGAGGTCGCCATCGTCGGCATGCCCGACCCGGTGTGGGGTGAGACCGGCCTTGCCGCCTGCGTCCTGAAACCGGGGCAGACCCTGACGGCGGAGGACTTGCTCGACTGGCTGAAACCCCGGATCGCCTCCTACAAGCTGCCCCGCCGGGTGCTGTTCTGGGACAGCTTGCCCAAATCCGGCTACGGCAAGGTGACCAAGGCAGCGGTGAAAGCTGCCGTGCTGGAACAGGACGACGCGCCCTCCCTGCTGTCCGCGCAGAACTGAGAGGAGCGACCAGGGCCATCTATCAATTGGACGACGCGCACGCCGCAGACACGGGCGCCACGCCTGCTGGGTCGCGCCGTCCGCCGACATCATCGACGAGGCGCTGCTGGGCGCTGGCGCCAGCGTCTGGTTCGGCGCCGTCATCTGCGCCGACAATATGGCGATCGTCATCTGCGCCGAGAGCCATATCCAGGATGGCGCGATCCTCCATTCCGATCCCGGGTCGCCCCTGACTATCGGGCATGGGGTATCGGTGGGGCATCGCGCCATCCTGCATGGCTGCACGCTGGGCGACGGGGTCATGGTCGGCATGGGTGCCATCGCCATGAACGGTGCAGAGATTGGCAAGGATTCTCATCGGGGCGGGTACGCTCGTGGCCGAGGGCAATGTCTTTCCGCGCCGCAGCCTGATCGTCGGCATAGGACCGGCCAGTCTTAAAGGTGCCCTTATGGGCAGAAGAAAGCCTTAATCCCATAGTTGCGGCGCGCGCGAGATTGTCCGCGGGCATCCCACAACCATGGGATTGTGAGCCTGGCGAAGCGCAAATACCCCTCGGATCGGAAGACAGAAGGAGGGAGAGTGCCGTGTCTGAAGACCGCTACACCATAGCGCCTGGACTGCATCTGAAGCGCGTGGCCGTCGATGGCCGCTGCCAGGCGTGCGGCGCCTCCGACCTTAGGAAATACCCGGTCAATACCGAAGGCGGCTGGTTCGAAGTCGTCAAGTGCCAGGCGTGTCTTGCCTCCCAGAGCCGGGAGGCGCTGCCCCGACTGGGTGCCATCGTCATGCTGTCGGACTCTTTGTGAGCGAGGTGCGAAAATGATTGCTGTTGATGTTGGCGGAACCTTCACCGATGTCGTCTCCTTCAAGGACGGCCGGATAGACGTCGCCAAGATTTCCACGGACTACAAGGACGTCACCGCGCCGGTGATCGAAGGCGCGGCGCTGCTTGGCGTCGAAAACTCCCCTGTGTTCAATCATGCCAGTACACATGGGCTGAATGCCGTGATCACCCGGCGCTTGCCCAAGATCGGATTCCTCGCCACCGAGGGGCACCGCGATATTCTGGACATGGGCCGGGTTTGGCGCCCTGCCTCTGCCATCCTCGATCCCCACTGGCGGCGCAGTTTCGGCGATGCCGACCGCCCGCTGATCGACCGCTACCTGCGGCGCGGCATTCGCGAACGCGTCATGGCCGACGGACGCGTACTCATCGGCCTCAACGAGGAGCAGGCGCGCGAGCAGCTGGAAGTGCTCAGGCGCTGCAACGTCGAGGGCGTGGCGATCTGCCTGCTGCACGCTTATGCCAACCCCGCCCATGAGCGCAGGCTGCGCGACCTGGCACGCGAAGTGCTGGGCGACATCCCGATGTCGATCTCGAGCGACGTTTCGCCGCTGGCCAAGGAATATGCCCGCGCCTCGACGACGGCGATCGACACTTTCATGAAAATCATCTACGCCGACTACAGCCAGCAGCTGGACAGCGGGCTTGCCGCCGCCGGGTTCACCGGGGACCTCAATTTCGCTGATTGCGCGGCGACGCTGGTTCCTGCCAAGCGCGCAATGGAGCAGCCGTTCCGCATCGTGTTTTCCGGCCCCTCGGCAGGAACGGTCGCCAGCGCGCACTTCGGAGCACTGATCGGTGAGGAAAACTTGATCTGTGCCGACGTTGGCGGGACCTCGTGCGACATCAGCATCGTCACCGATGGCAAGCCGTTCGTGAACACCACTTTCGAGCTGGAACATGACCTGATCGTCAACGCGCTGGCCAGCGACATCACCGCCATCGGCGCAGGGGGCGGCAGCCTCATCGGTATCGGTTCCTCGGGGGAAATCACAGTCGGGCCGGGCAGTGCCGGGGCTTCGCCGGGGCCGGCCTGTTATGGCCGCGGCGGCACCCAGCCGACCACGACGGACCTGTTCGTGATGACGGGGATCGTCGATCCGGAAGGGTTCGCGGATGGCAAGGTCGACCTCGACCGGGATCTCGCGCGCAAGGCGTTCGAGAATCTCGCGACCGACATGCCAATCGCCCAGCGCATCCGCTTCGCATTCGAGATCGCGGTGAACAACATTGCCGAAGGCGTGTTCAATGTCGCCATCAAGAAAGGGGTGGACCCGCGCGACTACAGCTTGACCGCCTATGGCGCGGCAGGACCGATGCTGCTGCCCGCAATCATGGACGTGATCCATTGCAAGCAGGTGATCGTGCCGCCCAATCCGGGGCTGTTCTCGGCGCTGGGGCTCTTGTCGGCTGACCAGGTCTTCACCGTCAGCCGCAGTGTCTACACCCGTCTCGATGCCGATGCGGCCGATCATGTCGCGCGCATCTTCGCCGAGCAGGAAGACGTGCTGCGTGCCGACCTTGATACCGACCTTCCGGTCGTCTTCGAGCGCAGCATGGACGCCAGGCTGGTCGGCCAAAGCTGGGAAACGCCTTTCGTCCCGGTGCCTAATGGCGATGTCGATGCGGCGACGATCGCGCGGATGATCGCCGCGTTCCACGACACGTACGAGCAACGTACCGGCAACCGTTTCGAGCACCTTGATGTGGAAGGCGTCACCTTTCGGGTACGCGCGATCATCGACACACCAAAGGTTTCTTATTCCGAGCTGACCGAACGCGAGAGCGGCGCGGCGGTGCCCGTCAAGGCCCGCCGCACCCTGCGTTACCTGGACGACACCGGCGAGGAAGGGATGGAGGCGAACATCTACGACCGCGAGGCGCTATGCCGCGGCGACTGCATGGATGGTCCCGCGGTCATCGTCGAGCGGTTGTCGACGACATTCGTCGGCCCCCGGCAGCGCGTGGCGGTTGGTCGCTACGGCGAACTCATCATCACGAAAAAGTGAGCACGGACATCATGCTGGCAGAACAGACCATCACCGCACAGGCGGCAGCGTCGCCCACGCGCCTGCGCGACATGAACGAGGAAGCCTTCGCCGATCGCTACGATTGCGACCGGTTCACCGCTACCATCATCCTCAACCGGCTCAGTTATGCGGTGGAGCACATGTCCACCGGCTTTCTGCGCCAAGCCTTCTCGCCGATCATCAAGGACTGGTACGATTTCGCCTGCACCGTCAGCGGACCGCCCGAGCTCGGTTATCCGATGTCGGTTATCAGCAACAGCCTGATGACGTTCCTGGGATCCATGGCCGATGCCGTGCGCAACGCCGTCGAGGAATACGGTCCGGAGAACCTGAAGGAAGGCGACGTGTTGATCTGCAACGATCCCTACCGCGCCGGCAATCACGTCAACGACGTGTGCTTCATCCGTCCGGTGTTCGCGGATGGCCGGATCGTGTCCTTCGTCAACTTGCGCGCGCACCAGCTCGACATCGGCGGCTCGGTTCCGGGCGGTTTTTCCGCTGCCAAGATCACGACGTACGAGAACGGGCTGGTGATCCCGCCCATGCTGCTTTTCAGCGATGACAAGCCGATCCGTTCGACGTTCAGCCTGATCTTCGACAATGCCCGCTACGGCAACATGCTGCTTCCCGATTTCAAGAGCATTTTCCAGCAGCTCAAGCTAGGCGAGAAGCTCTTGGGCGAGGCCGTGGAGCGCTATGGCAAGCCAGCTTATCTCGGGACGCTGACATATGCCTGCGACTTGTCCGCCGAAAAGATGGCGGATGCGATCGCGCGTATCCCGGACGGCGCGTACGAAGGGTCCGCCATCGTCGATGCGGATGCCATTGCCGATGACTTGACCTACAAGATCAATGTGCGGCTCACCAAGCGGGGCGCGCTGATCGAGTGCGACTTGTCCGGTTCCTCGGCTCAGGCGCGCACCGCCATCAATTCGGGCATCCTCGATGCCAAAACGGCAATCGGCGTTTCGCTGACGTTGCTGCTCGACCCCACAGTGCCCTTCACCTCCGGCACCTGGCGCAACATCGACATCGCGGCGCCCGCCGGCACGATCCTTACCTCGCTGCCGCCCGATGGTCCGACCATGATGTTCTGGGAAAGCTCGGGCGCGATCATCACGGCGATCTTCAACGCGCTCAATCCTGTCCTGGGCGGCGACGGCGTGGGTGGCGACTACGGGTCGAGCAACAATCACAACGCCTTCGGCCGGACACCCGATGGGCAGCCGTGGACGAATGCAGGGCTTTGCGGCGGCGAACACGGCCCATGGGGCGCGACCAAGGCCGGCGATGCCGACAGCTATACGGTGCTCTATCTACTCAACAACCTGGATCCGGCTACCGAATCCATCGAGCAGGACACGCCCGTGGTGATGATGCGCAAGGAGCATGCCATCGATACCGGCGGGGCGGGCACGTACCGGGGCGGCGCGGCCAATCTCAAGGACACGCTCTGGCTCAGCGATGTGGAGCATCACTGCGGTTCGTTCCGTACCAAGCAGCCGACCGGGGTCGGCGCCAATGGCGGCGCGGCAGGCCCCAACGGCGCGGTGTGGATCTTCGACCCGCCCGAAGACGGCGCCTTGCCGCAATCGCTGAAGGGGCTGGACGAGGATAGCTTAGCGCAGAGCCGCCCGATCGTCGGCGTGCTGGATGCCGAAACCAAGATGCTGTCGCCCGAGAAGGGTGTCTATTTTCACTACGGACGCGAGAAATCCTGGAAGACCGCTCCGGGCGCGATCACCCGTTACATTACCAACGGCGGCGGCGGATGGGGCAATGCGTTCGCCCGCGACGTCGACAAGGTGCTGGCGGACGTGCGCAACGAATATGTCAGCATCGAAGGTGCTGCTCGCGATTATGGCGTGGTCGTGCTGGGCGATCCGCAGCGCGATCCCGAAGGACTCACGATAGACAAAGAGGCAACTTCGCGGCTGCGCGCAAACTGACCCCGTCGCGCTCGCCGCCGAGCAGCCCCGGCGGCGAGCCGCCAGGAAGAATGATCAAAAAAACGTAAGATGTGATGGGAGTAGGATTGAGATGAACAAGAAGATATTTCTCGCCGCGGCGTCAACGTGCTGCGTCGTTACCGCAGCGCCAGCAATGGGGCACGCTGCAGGAGGCTCGGCGGGCGGTGGCGATGATGCACAAGTGGTCGGCGGGGGGGCAGCGCCTCAGGCATCGTCGACGGCGAGTGCCGGTGAAATCATCGTAACCGCCAATAAGCGCGAACAGCGTCTCAACGATGTCGGCCAGACTATATCCGTTCTGGGCAGCTCTGCCCTCAAGGAACAGCAGATCACGTCGATGGCGGATATCGCGCAATCGGTTCCTGGGCTGTCCTTCACCAGTTCGCAGACCGGCACGCCGGTCTACACGCTACGCGGCGTCGGCTTCAACGACAGCTCGCTGGCGGCTTATCCCACGGTTAGCGTCTATATCGACCAGGCGCCATTGCAGTTCGGTGTGTTGGCCAAGCACTCCGCCTTCGACCTTGAGCGGATCGAAGTGCTGAAAGGCCCGCAGGGAACTTTGTTCGGGCAGAATTCCACAGGCGGCGCAATCAACTATATTGCCGCCAAGCCCGCCTTTGCGCCTTCCGCAGGCATCGATATTACATATGGACGGTTCAATCAGGCCAACATCGAGGCTTATGTCAGCGGCCCCATCACCGACACCCTGCGCGCGCGCATCGCGGGCCGGGTGGAGAGCAGGGACGGCTGGCAGAAAAGCCTGACGCGCCCGGACGGACCGGATCGGACCAATGGCAAGGTCGAGAACTACATGGGGCGCCTGCTCGTCGACTTCGAACCTTCCGATGTTTTGAGCTTCCAGCTCAACGTCAATGGCTGGAAAGAAAAGAGCGATCCGGTGGCGCCGCAGTACACGGGACTGACGCAGCAGTTGCCGGAAGGATTCCCGGCGCTCCTCGCCACGCCCTTCACGCCCGATGATCCGCGGGCGGCGGACTGGACACCCGGTCTCATTTTTGCCGACAATTCGATGTGGCAGGCAACCTTGCGCGCCGATCTGGAACTGGGCGGCAACATCGTGCTGACCTCGCTCAGCGCCTATACCGACTATGACCAGCGGCAGGGCCAGGACACCGACGGCGTACCTTTCGACACACTCGACAATCCGATGGACAAGGGCGGGATCGACAGCTTCTTCCAGGAGCTGCGTTTGAGCAACGGTTCTGCGCCAGGGGTGCGCTGGGTGCTGGGCGCGAACCTGGAACATACTGACATCGACCAGGAACGCACGGTGCGCTATTTCTCCACTTCGACCCAGCTTGCGTTCAATTCGCTAGGCTACAGGATCCGCAGCGCCGCCGATCTCAATTCCCAGAAGAAGCGCAATTACGCCGTTTTCGGCAATGTCGAGTTCGATGCAACGTCGCGCCTGACGCTGAAAGCCGGCGCACGCTATACCAAGGCCAAGGCTGAAACGCTGAGCTGCAGCCTTGAACGCAGCGGTACGCAGGACGATACCGGCGCCTTCATCTTCGATATCGTCGTGGGCGGGATCGCCGGTGAATACCAGCCCGGCCTGTGCTATGCGGTCAATGATCTGGGCGAGGTCAATAATGGCGTCCAGCCGGGAACGCCGGGCGAATTCGCGGGCACGCTGGACGAGGACAACCTGTCCTGGCGCGTGGGTGCGGACTACAAGCTGCGTCCCGATTTCCTACTCTATGCCAATGTCAGCAAGGGCTACAAGGCCGGCAGCTTCCCGGTCCTCTCGCCCTCGACATTCTCGCAGTACCTGCCTGTACGCCAGGAATCGATTCTGGCCTACGAAGCCGGAATCAAGGTCTCGTTACTCGATCGCGCCTTGCAGCTGAACGCGGCGGGCTTCTACTACGACTACTCCGACAAGCAGCTGATGGCCAAGGAGCGCACGCCGATCTATGGCATCCTCAATCGTCTGCAGAACATCCCCAAGTCCAGCATCAAGGGCTTCGAGCTGGAAGCGACCGCCCGGCCAACCGGCGGACTGGTAGTAAGCGGGGCCTTTACCTGGCTCGATGCGACGATCGACGAATATGTCGGCATCAATGGCGCAGGGCTGGAAGGGGACTTTTCCGGCGCGCGCATCCCCTTCACGCCCAAGTATCAGGTTTCGATGAAGGCGGATTACACCTTCGCGGTTTCCGATGGCCTGGATGCCTACATGGGTGCGGGGATCGATTTCCGGTCCGGTACCACGGCGGTCATCGGTGGAGACGAGAATCCTCCAGGCGCGCAGCCCGAGGGCAAGCCGCTCTACCGCATCGACGACTATGCCCTGGTCGATCTGCGCGCAGGCATCAGGAGCCCCGACGGTTGGCGCGTGGGCGTCTTCGGAAAGAACATCTTCAACACCTACTACTGGACCAACGTTGCGCAGGCCGTCGATGTCGTAGCCCGCTACCCCGGCATGGGGGCGACGTACGGCATCCAGCTCGGATACGATTTCTAACGGAAAAGAGGTGAATCATGCCGAATATTGCCCGCAACAAATTCGTCATCGTCGGTGGTGCGAGCCTGCTTGGCTCGCACATCGCCGAACAGCTGCTGGACGGGGGCGCGAGCGAGGTGGTCCTGTTCGACAATCTCTCTCTCGGCTCGACCGAGCATCTCGATTCCATGCTGGCCGACCAGCGCTGCAGTTTCGTGCGCGGGGACATGATCCGTCTGAATGAATTGATGGACCCGTTCGAAGGAGCATCGGGCGTCTTCGCGGTGGCGGGCTTCCTCGGTGCGCCAATGACGGCGAACCCGTGGATGGGCCTGGACGTCAACGTGCGGGGCGTGCAGAATGTCTACGAAGCGGCGCGGGTGCGCGGCGTCAAGAAGGTGATTTTCAGCTCTTCTGTGGGCGTCTACGGCGCCACTGGCAACGATCCGGCCAGCGACGAGACGCCGCTACGCTGGCAGACTCTCTCGCCCGGCGTGATCCTCTATTGCACCTCGAAGATCATGGGCGAAGCGCTGGGGCGCGCCTACAAGGAGAAGTACGGCCTGGATTTCCTCGCGCTGCGCTATTCCTCGCTTTACGGCGAACGCCAGCACAAGCGGGCGCTGGACGCCACGCGGCTTGTGCAGGCTTACGAGCAGGTGCGCGCGGGCGAGCGACCGGTAATTGAGGGCGACGGTTCGCTGGGGCTGGATTACATCTATGTGGGCGACGTCGCTCGTGCCAACCTGATGGCCATGGAAAGCAGCGCCAGTGGCGAGGGCTTCAACATTTCCTCGGGCACGAACACCTCTCTGAGCCGGATGATCGAGTTGATCATCGAGGAATGCGGCGCGAATCTGGAGCCCGAGTATCGCGATGCGGCGGCCGGCGCCAACCAGGTCTCAGCGAGGGAAGGCTTTGCGCGGGACCGCGCGCGGGAACTAATCGGCTGGGAACCGCAAGTCTCCATCGAGCAGGGCGTGGCGCGTCTGGTGCGCTGGTTTGACCAGTCGCATGCAGACGCCGACAAGCAAGCGCAGGCCGCCTGATCCGGATCATGGTGGGGAAGGGTCGACCGCGGGCTGACCCTTCTTTGACCGCCACGCAAAAGTCCTTTGCGGCGTTCGCCCGGCCTGACCGGGCCAGAGTGCCTGATATCGGCCGCCCAAGTCTGCTAATAGCATCGCAATCAATTGGCGGAAAAATTGCCGATGGTAAGAGAGGACGCCCCCGTGCAGGAGAGCAAACGTACGACCGCCGCGCCTGACGCTTTCGACATGGGTGAACTGGCCGATGTCGTCATGTCCGTGGGTTGCAAGGATTTCGGTTCGTCCATGCTGCATTTCATGAACCGGGTCTGCGGCGCTGATCATATCCATATTTTCGACATCGACGGACGCAAACCGCGCACCGTCCTTGCAGGCAGCATCGATGCCAGCGATAAAGCGGACGAATTGTCCCATCGCTATCTTCATGCGCGCCTGTGGAAATACGATCGGATTCTGAACGAGCGGATCGATGCCGCTTCGACGCGCCGAAACGTGGTCCATGCGGCCGCCAGTTCCGATCCGATCGAGATCAGGGAACATTTCTATCGGCCCGGCGAGATTTGTGAACGGCTGGTCATGTGCGGTCGCACGCAGGCCGGGTTTGTCGGGTTCAGCCTGCCGCGCAGCGCTTCGAGCGGTCCCTTCAGCGCGCAAGAACGCAACCGGCTTGAAGGCATGGCCGAACTGGCGTTTGGCCTGGTGAGCAAGCATTACCTGCTTACCCGATCCAGGTTCGACGATACTGCACTGGCCTCTATCCGGATGATCGAGGAGAACATCTCGGCGATCGACCTTCCGCTTTCTCGCCGCGAGAGCGAGGTCAGCGCGCGGATCATCTTCGGCATGGCCTCGCGCGAGATCAGCGAGCATCTCGGCATCGGGTACGAGACGGTCATCAGCTATCGCAAGAAGATCTACGAGCGGCTGGAAATCTCCAGCAACCGTGAGCTGTTGATTCAGTATCTCCAGGCCACCCGCAACCTGCTGCGATCCTAAGCAGCCGTCCTGGGGGGCTATCGCTGCGCAAGCTCCGACCGGGGCGGGCCGCTGCCAAGAGGAAGCGCGAATCCGGCCGCGATGCTGCCGAAGACCGACATCCGATAGAAGGCCAGCATCCTGCTTCGTAGCGTTCCGACGCCACCTGTCGGATCGAGACGTTGAAGATGGAATGCGCGCTCGCGCGCCCGCATGTACGGCAACTTGCCATTCCCTGCCTTTGGGAAAATTGCGATAACACTCGATGAAAATCGCAAGGCATGTCACACGACCCTTCGCTGCCTCGTCATCGCGGTATCCAACAGCAATGAAAGGATCCGACATGAATGACCGCACCGACGTCTACGCCTCCGGGGGACATCTCTTCAAAGCCTGGTACGATCTGTCGATGCAGGTGGAAAAATGCGGTCTCGAAAAAGGGCTGCTGGAACTGGTGAAGATCCGGGCGTCGCAGATCAACGGCTGCGCCAACTGCCTCAACATGCACACATCCGATGCGCGCAGGGCGGGCGAGACGGAGCAACGCATCCATTTGCTAAGCGCATGGGAAGAGGCTCCATGCTATAGCACACGCGAACGGGCGGCGCTCGGCTGGACCGACCATCTGACGGAAGTCGCCACAAAGAGGGCACCTGACTACGTCTATGCCAGCCTGGCGTCGGAGTTCAGTGCGGAGGAGCAAGTGCAGCTGACACTGGCAATCAGCGTCATCAACGGCTGGAACCGTCTTGCCGTCGGTTTCCATCTCTACGATCCTGCGCTTGGTTGGTCGGCGTGATTGACGATGCCATGACAAGCTTTGACGCGCAGCGGGCGACCTTGCTGCGCGTCGCCTATCGCATGCTCGGTTCCATGGCCGATGCGGAGGATGTGCTGCAGGAGACGTTCATCCGCTGGTCCAGAACGGACAGGGAAGCGGTGCGTGTGCCCGCGGCCTTCCTCCGCCGTGTGGTGACACGTCTCTGCCTCGATCACCTCAAGTCCGCGCGGGTGCGGCGGGAAGAATATGTCGGCCCCTGGCTTCCCGAACCTGTCGTGGAGGCCGAACCGGTGGAGGATGTCACGCTTCCCCTCATGCTGGCACTTGAGCGACTTTCCCCTCTCGAACGGGCGGCATTCCTGCTCCATGACGTGTTCGGCGAGAGCTTTGATGACATCGCTCAGTCCCTCGGTCGAGATGCGGCCGCCTGCCGCCAGCTTGCGGCGCGCGCGAGGGAGCATGTGCGAAGCGATCGCACACGCTTTCCTGTCGAACGCAGCCATGGATTAGCGATTGCTGCGGCCTTTTACGAAGCGACCCGGGTTGGCGACGCGGCAAAACTTGCCTCGCTCCTTGCTGACGATGTTCGCTTCCATTCCGACGGCGGCGGCAAACGCCCGGCCGCAGGCCGAATTCTCGATGGTGCGGTTGAGGTCGTACGCGGGCTTTCCGCGATATTCCGTCTAAGACGCGGCGATCCCAAATTGATCATGCACGCGTTTGTAAATGGACTGCCGGGCATTGTCACACGTGAGGCAGATGGCATAGTGCAGACGACTGCTTTACTCATCGAAAACGACCGCGTGAAGGCAATCTATGTGATGCGCAACCCCGACAAGCTCAGGCACGTAGAACGTCTGACACATTAATCGCGGAACCAACCGTTTGTACCATTCAGCGGCCGATTTTCAACCCCCGGCAGCATCCTCACCGACCGACCGCTCATCTGCCACTTCTCAAAAACTGCCGCTACCGCATTTCCTTTACCATTCTGTCGATGGGCGCCCCACAGCGCAAAGTCATGTCCGCGAACGTCACCCTCGTCGAAATTCAGTTCAAACTTTCGCGACTTGCCCACACCAGGCCTTGCCGGTTGACCAGGAAATGATTCCCTCGACCGCCGCACCACGCGGAACAGATGCCAGCTACCTGCTATCCTCTTGAGCTAAGAGCGGTGACGGACGACGTCTGACGCGACATCGCCCCTCACAATCGGCAGCCGTTAACGCTCCTTGATCACGAGCGATTTGCCGATGTAGCGCGCCGGGTTCACATTGCGCAAAGTCTGGACCTTGTGTCCCTTGCGGCTCATCCACGTAACCTCGACCTTCACTGCGTCCATAGATTTCAGGCCGAAATGCAATGGCGCTGCATTTTCCGAATTATAGCCATCGCCCGTCGAGAGCTGCCGCGTGGCCAGAATCTTGCTTCCCTTGTCATAGAGCCGCACTTCCGCGCCCATACGGGTGAAGCGTCCTTTCGCATCAAGCAGCGTTACCGACAGGCCGCGCTTGGCCAATGCGCGGTCCAGATCATTGTGGAACAGGAAATGACCGCCTTGACTGGTATAGCCGCGCATGATTGACAAATCGAGCGCGCCGTCCCGGTCATAATCGACCCATTGCACGCCATGATCGCCGACGTTCAGGCTCGATGCTTCGGTCAGGAGCTGACGGAACCCCTGGCCGCCCTCATTGTGGAACAGACTGTTCCTGGGCTGCTGCTGATCGCGCGGGCCGTAATAGGAGGTGACATAGAGGTCGAGATAGCCGTCATTGTCATAATCGCCCCAGACCGCGCCGACGGCGTGGTTGTCGATCCCCACGCCCATTTCCTTGGCGACGTTGGTGAAAGTGCCGTCGCCATTATTGCGATACAGCGCGTTGACGCCATAGTTCGGCACGAACAGGTCCAGATGGCCGTCATTGTCATAGTCGCCGACGGCGCAGCCGACGCCGCCTTCCTCCTTGGTGCGTCCCGGATTGTCCAAGCCAAGCTGCGCCGCCACGTCGGTGAAGCTCCCATCGCCATTGTTGCGCCACAATGCATCCGGCGCGCCCGACTGGTTGGCCAGGAAAACGTCCAGGAACCCGTCGCGGTCATAATCAAACCAGCAGGCGCCAACCGTGGGCCGATTGTCCGAAACGCCCGTGCCGGCCGACACCTGCACGAACTTGCCGCCGTCGTTGCGGAACAGGCTGTTGCGACCGATCCGGTTGGCGGCATAGACATCCAGGTCGCCGTCATTGTCGAAATCGACCCAGCTCGTCTGCCGCGCCGAACGATTGGGAATGGTCAGGCCCAGTTCCGGCGCGACATTGGTGAATTTCCTGCCGCCCTCATTATGGAAGACCAGGCTCAGTTCGCCCGGCATGGTCGCGCCGCCCAGCAGGTCGACCCAGCCATCGCCGTCATAATCGCCCCAGGCGACACCGCGCATTTCGGGACCGGACGTCGGCAGGCCCAGTTGCGGTCCGACATTGACGAACTTGCCATTGTCATGGCGATACAGGCGGATATCGCCACCCTTCAGCGACACGGCGAGGTCGAGATCGCCGTCATTGTCGAAATCGGCCCAACTGTTGGACAATGACCCTGCGATGGCAAAGTCGTCATGCTGGATGGAGGTGAAGGCTGGCTCGGCAGGCGGCGCAGCGTCCTGCGCGGCGGCAGGCTGACACAACAGCACCAGCGGCAGGATGTGGCAGAGCGTCCGGTTCAGTGATGGCATGGGCTTTTTCCCTTTCCGTCAGATTTGGCTGGTCTTGCGCGTGTCCGGCATACGCAGGTATACGGCCAGCGACACTGCGATCATGGCGGTGACATACCAGTAGAAGCCGCCTTCCATCCCGATATGCTTCAGCCAGAGCGCGGCATATTCGGCCGTGCCGCCGAACAATGTGTTGGCTAGCGCATAGGGGAGCGCGACCCCGAGGGCGCGGATATTGGCGGGAAAAAGCTCTGCTTTCACGATCGCATTGATCGAGGTATAACCAGTGACAATCACCAGTCCGGCAAGTACCAGCAGGAAGGCGCCGAACGAGGAGGTGACTCTTTCCAGCGCCGTGAAGATCGCCGTGGTGAACAGGACGCCGCTAACGCCGAAGCCGATCAGCAATGGCTTGCGTCCGACCCGGTCGGACAGCCACCCTGCCATGGGCTGCAAAAGCATGTAGATGAAAAGTGCCGACGCCATGATGGCAGTGGCGGTCTGGCGCCCGAACCCCGCGCTGTTGACCAGGAATTTCTGCATATAGGTACTGTAGGCATAGAAGGCGAGCGTGCCGCCGGCGGTCAGCGCCATGACGAGCAGCACTTCGCGCGGATGCTGACGAATGAGGTTCAATCCGCTCGACCGGGGCTGTTCCCCCACCGCTGCGCTTTCTTCATACGCTTCGGTCTCCTTCAGGCCGCGGCGCAGACGATAGACGCCGAACGCCATCAGTCCGCCGATCACGAACGGCACGCGCCAGCCCCAGCTTTCCAACTGATGTTCGGTCAGGAACAGCTGGAGAAAAAGCAGAACGCACAGCGCCAGCAATTGTCCTGCAATCAATGTCACATATTGGAAGCTGGAGAAGAAACCGCGCTGATCCCGCTGCGCCATTTCGGAAAGATAGGTCGCGCTGGCGCCATATTCGCCGCCGATCGACAGCCCCTGCATCAGCCGCGCAAGCAGCAGCAGGACCGGCGCGGCGACCCCGATGGTGGCATAGCCGGGGATCGCGGCGATCATCAGCGATCCGCCCGCCATCATCATGACCGAAAGGGTGAGCCCCGCCTTGCGGCCCCTGCGATCGGCATAGATGCCCATCGCCCAGGCGCCGATCGGCCGCATCAGGAAGCCGACTGCGAAGATCGCCGCCGCATTCAGCAGTTGCGCGGTGCTGTCGTCGGACGGGAAGAAGATCGGCGCAAAATAAAGGGTAAAGGCCGAATAGACATACCAGTCATACCATTCGATCAGATTGCCGATCGATCCGCCGAGGATTGATTTCAGGCGATCCTGGCGGGACAGGCGGGCCGGGGAAAGAGACGAAACATGTTCCATCCCCCTTGATACGGACGGCCTCCGGCGTTCTGCTAGCCGCCTTCGGCTGGAACCAATATTATCGAATTGTCGCTACCCGGAACAGCCCGGATGCCGAACCCGCTTTCCAGCGCGTCCACGAAATCCTGCGACCGGTCCAGGCGAAAGGCGCCGCCGACCCTCAGGCTGGCTATTGCCGGATCCCCGATCACCAGCGGGGTCGGGCGGTATCGGTTGAACTCCTCCACCGCCTGCGCCAGCGTGTCGCCGTTGAACTCCACCATACCCTCCTGCCAGGCGATGCGCTGCTTGATCTTGGCCGGCTCCAGATGGGTGACGGCAATGCTGCCGCTGCGGACCGCCGCGCTCCGTCCGCTTTCGATCCGACGGACGGCGGAATCGCCGTTGCGAACGACGACGATCCCCTCGATCACAGTCAATTCGGTAACGTCGGGCCGCAGCCGCACGTTGAACATCGTGCCAACGGCGCGAACCAGCGTACCGTCGGCATTCACGATGAAGGGGCGTTTGGCGTCATGGGCGACGTCGAACTGCGCCTCGCCCCTCAACAGGTGGATCGACCTTATGTCGTCGCGCAGCGCGACCTCGACCGAACTGTTCGTGTTGAGGTGGATGAGCGACCCATCGGCCAGTCGCACCGTGCGGGTTTCCCCCACGGCCGTGCGATAATGGTCGACCGTGCCCAGCAGGCGCAGGGCGACGGTGGACGCTACGCCGATCGTCACAGCCGCCGTCGCCAAGCCGACAAGCAGACCGCGCCGGCCAATGAGGCGCGGCTCGTCCTCTTTGATCTCGTCCGAGGGCATATCATCGCGGGAGGAAGCGTCGCCCTGTGCTGCGATGTCCTTCTGACCAGCCGGCAGTTCATTCAGTCGCTCTGTCAGCTCCCACCCCGCTTCCGCCTTGGCGAAAGCGAAGCCATGCGCGGGATCTTTCGCGACCCAGGCGTAGGCCAGGTTCCAGTCTTTGGGGGCGTCGCTAGCCCGCGCCTTGAGGTACAGACGAGCCGCTTCGGCTTCGATCGCCTGCATGTCCTCCGCGCTTCTGTAGCGACCAACCAAATCCAGAACCCTCAAACTGCCCGATGGCTTGCATTATCTTCACAGCCGCCCGCGTCAAATGCTTGTCCACAGTAAAGACGGACAACCCCATCTCCTCTGCTATCTCCTTGACCGATTTCTCGTGAACGCGGCGCAGGATGAACGCGCGCCGACATTGTAGGGGCAGCGTATCCAGAATGGCTTGAAGATGACGCAGTTCGTCACGGGCGTGCAGCGCTTCTTCGGTCGAATTGTCGGCCTGAAGGACATCGAGTTCGGCCACCAGTTCGAGCGACACGATTTTTTCGCGTCGGGCCTCGTCGATCAGCAGGTTTCGCGCGATCTGGAAAAGAAAGGCCTTGCCGCTCTGCGTGCGATGGATGTCGCCATGGGAATAGGCGCGGGTCATGCATTCCGCGACAAGATCATCGACATCCAGTCGGTGTGACACCACCCGGCGCAACCGGGATCGCAGTGCGCCTTCATGGGGCAGGATGGCCTGTTTGAACCAATCCAGCCTCGCTCTGATCGAGCCCACGTCCACGTCCACGCTTGTCCCCCTGTGCTTAGCATCCTCCTCTCCGGCGTTTCTATTCTGGCGGTGCATCCAGTAGAGCGCCGATCGATAGCGGAGGCTCCCTGGTGACAAAAATGAGATATTTTTAAGCGTCGTTAGCAGAAACGCGATCGGCCTCCGTATCCACCATCGACGGCCAAATAATTTCACGGCCACTCATTTCACGGGGGATATGATGTCGCGTAATTTTCGGAACATTTCTCTGTGCGTCGTTTCAACAGTGGCTGCGTTTGGCGTACAATCGGCTGCTGCTGCGGAACCGGCCAAGTTCAAGATTCCGGCCCAGTCGATGCAGACCGCCCTGACGCTGTTCGCCAAGCAATCGGGCATCCAACTTCTCTTTCCCTACGATCAGGTGGCCGGCCTTCATGCTCAGTCGGTCAATGGCACGATGGCGCCCGATGCCGCCCTTCAACGCCTGATCGCAGGTTCAGGCCTGAAGATCACGCTTTCCAACAGCAACGTCATCGCCTTGTCGCTAAGCGCCCAGGCGCAAAAGGGGCGTGCGGTGGAAGTCGCCAGTCTCGGCGTCACCGCGCTTCCTTTCGCCATGCAGGCCAGCGCTGCGCCGCAGGCGAGTGGCGCGTCGGCCGACGAAATCGACGGCCCTGCGATCGTCGTGACCGGATCGCGCGGACAGGCGCGCACGGTTACCGACAGCCCGACGCCGATCGATGTCATTTCCGGCGAGGATCTCACTCGCACAGGCAAGGCTGGCGTGTTCCAGGCGCTGAACACGCTGGTGCCGTCCTTCAACCTGCCGGTGCGCGCAGGCGGCGCGACCTCCACCGTTATCGCGACGGGCGGCCTGCGGGGCCTCAATCCCGACCAGGCGTTGATCCTGGTCAACGGCAAGCGTCGTCACAAGACCTCGCTCATCAACGCGGTGTCGACGCTCTACAACGGTTCGGTTCCGGCCGACCTCGACATGATTCCGACCTCCGCCGTCGATCATATCGAAGTGCTACGCGACGGCGCGGCCGCCCAATATGGGTCGGACGCCATTGCCGGCGTCATCAACATCATTCTGAAGGACGATGCGAAAGGCGGATCGGCGAACTTCACCGCCGGCCAGAATTTCGACCGATCGGACGGCGAGCTGTATCAGGCGGACCTGAATTTCGGCATGGGGTTGGGGGCCAATGGCTTCGCCAATTTCTCGCTGAATCTCAAGAAGCAGGAAATGTCGAACCGTGCGCTGCCGCTGGCGGACTGTTCGGTAACGGCGACCACGACTTGCCTCTATCCTCTGGTGAACGGGCGGCTCGACCCGCGCGACGCGGCTGCCGTCGGCACGGAGCGGATCGTCACCACCAGCTTTGGCGTGATGCCCTCGCGCAGCATCAACGCCGCGCTCAATGCTGGCTACGATCTGGGCGGCGTCCAGCTCTATGCCTTCGGCACCTACAGCCAGCGGCGCTCGGACCTGTGGTACAGCTATCGCTATCCCAAGGACATCAACAATGTCATGGGCATCTATCCCAACGGCTATCGCCCGCATGTCAAGATCGACGAAGAGGATTTCGAACTCACCGTCGGCGCCAAGGGCGAATTGGCCGGCTGGGACTGGGATTTGTCCACAGGCTATGGCCGCAACCGCGCCCGCCAATCTTCGGAAGGGACGCTCAACCCCTCGCTGGGCACGCTCAGCCCCACCGAATTCTATATCGGCACGCTGAAATCGTCGGAATTCGTCACCTCGCTCGACGTGACGCGCGGCTATGATGTGGGCGGCGGCAATCTCCAGGTATCGGCCGGCGCGCAGCAACGTCACGAACGCTACCAGACCTTCGCCGGCGATCCGGCCAGCTATGCCGTCGGCCCCGCCATCGTTTCAGGCATGACGCCGGGCGCGCAAAGCTCTGCCGGGTTCCAGCCCGACGATGCCGCCTATATGTCTCGCGACAATTATTCGCTCTACGCCGACGTGGCGTGGGATCCGAACAAGGACGTCACCATCGGCGCGGCCGCTCGCTTCGAACATTATGACGATGGCAGCGGCAATACGCTGATCTGGAAGGTGAACGGCCGTTACGCCGCGACCGACTGGATCGCCTTCCGCGCGGCGGCTAACACCGGCTTCCGCGCACCGGCAGTGGCGCAACAAATCTACACGCAGACCACCAATCAGTTCCGCACCGTGAACGGCGTTCCCAACCAGTTGCTGCAAATCAAGACGCTGGCGGTGAACGATCCGGCGGCCATCGCGCTGGGCGCAAAGCCGCTTCAGCCCGAAACATCGTTCAACATTTCCGGCGGCGTGGTGCTGACGCCGCTGCCCAATTTCAACCTGACCATCGACGCCTATCAGATCGACGTCGACGATCGGATCACCATCACCAGCACGCTGACCGGCACGGCGATCTCGAACATCCTGATCGCCAGCGGCGTCCCCGCAGCGGAAGCCCGCACGCTGACGGCGCAATATTATACCAACGCCATCGACACCCGCACCCGCGGCATCGATGTCGTCGCGTCCTACAAGCACAGCCTGTTCGACACGGTGAACATGCAGTGGAATCTGGGCTTCAACTATAACAAGACCAAGATCACCCACATCATCGACAATCCGGCGCAACTGGCCGCGCTGGGCAGCGACTATGTCCTGTTCGACCGCGCGCGTCAGAGCAACATGACCAACAACCTGCCTCGCACCAAGCTGTCGATCAGCAACCTCGCCACCCTGGGCGACTTCACCCTGTCGTCGCGCCTGACGCGCTTTGGCGGCTTCAAATCCTATCAGAATGGCGTCACCAGCGGCGGCGTCACCACCTATCCCAACGACCGCAGCTATGGAGCAAAATGGATCACGGACCTGGAGGCCAGCTGGCAGGTCACGCCACTGGTCAATGTCGCGATCGGCGCGAACAACATCTTCAACGTCTATCCTGACGAAAATCGCCCCAGCGACATTAGCGCCACGCTCGGCCAGGGCCTTTATCCGGGCACTTCGCCCATCGGGTTCACCGGCGGCTTCTACTATGCCCGCGTCGGCCTGAGCTTCTGATCCATAACCTGTGACGCGCCGCCTCCTTATCGAGGCGGCGCCTTGTCTGCACTGACGGGAGGAATGATGGCGATGCGCCACATGACGATCTGGCTCGCGGCACTGGCCGCCTCCTCGGCGATGACGGCTTCGGTCGCAGCCCCTTCCGCCAAATGGGGTGGCGGTGAAATCCTGTGGGACAGTTTCGGTGTGCCCCACATCTATGCGAAGACCGAGGAAGGCGGCTTCTACGGCTTCGGCTATGCCCAGGCACAAAGCCACGGCAACCTGCTGCTGCGCATGTATGGCGAAAGCCGCGCCCGCGCCGCTGAATATTGGGGCGAAAAATATGAAAGCCAGGACAAGTGGCTGGTCGCCAACGACGTACCCGCTCGCTCCGTCCTCTGGTTCAAGCAGCAAACGCCGCAGATGCGGAAGAATCTCGAAGCGTTCGCAGCCGGGGTGAACGCCTATGCCGCCGCCCACCCCGACAAGATCGCGCCGGAGGTGAAGGTCGTCCTGCCGCTCAAAGGGATCGACATCATCGCCCATGCGCAGCGGCTGATGAATTTCGGCTATATCGCATCCGATCGCAAGGTGCTGGCCGACCCGTCGATCAACGAGGCGGGCGGTTCCAACGCCTGGGCCGTCGCGCCGTCGCGCTCGGCCAGCGGCAAGGCGATGCTGCTCGCCAACCCGCACCTCCCATGGGCGCCCAGCCAGCTGACCTATTATGAGGCGCAGATCACCGCGCCGGGCCTTGCCATCTATGGCGCAACCCAGGTTGGCCTGCCGGTGCTGCGCTTCGGCTTCAACAATGATCTGGGCTTCACCAACACCGTCAACACGATGCAGGGTTTCACCAGCTACAAACTGACGCTGGAAGGCGACGGCTATCGCTTCGACGGCAAGACGCTGCCGTTCAGATCGGTGACGAAAAGCTACAAGGTCAAACAGGTCGACGGCACAATGAAGACCGTCAGTTTCGAACAAAAGAGCACGGTCCACGGCCCGGTCTTCGCCTTGCCCGATGGCAAGACGACAATCGCCCTCAAGGTGGCGGGCCTCGATCGCCCAGGCGTGCTCGAGCAATATCTCGACATGGGCAAGGCCCGGGATTGGGCCACGTTCGAAAAGGCGCTGCGCAAGATGCAGGTGGTGATGTTCAACATCATCTACGCCGATCGCGCCGGCCACATCCTTTATTTGGACAATGGCCTGCTGCCCAAACATGCCGGCGGCGACCTCAAATATTGGTCGGCGCCTGTGCCGGGCGACACCTCGGCCACGCTGTGGAAGCATGTCCACGGCTATGACGACATGCCCAAGCTTCTCGATCCCGCCACCGGCTTCGTGCAGAACGCCAATGATCCGCCATGGCTGGCCACCTGGCCCCGCGCGCTCGATCCCCAATCCTATCCCGCCTATGTCGCGCCGGTCGGCCCCATGAGCCAGCGCGCGCAGATGTCGGTCAAGCTGATGAACCAGACGCCCAAGATCAGCTTCGACGATTTCGTCTCGCGCAAGCTGAGTACGAGGTCGCTGATGGCGGAGCGTATGCTGCCCGATCTGCTGGGGGCGGCGAGAGGTTCCAACGATGCCGACGTTCAGTCCGCCGTGAAGCTGCTCAAGGCTTGGGATCATCGCTTCGAACCGGACAGCCGCGCCGCGCTGCTGTTCGAGACCTGGGCCGGAATCTTCGCGCCGAAGAATTTCACCGACCAGTCGAACTATGCCGTCAAATGGACGTTGGACGATCCGCTGGAAACGCCGCGTGGCCTGAAAGACCCGGTGGTCGCCGTCGCCATGCTGAAACAGGCGGTCGCCAAGACGAAAGAGCTCTATGGCGCCATCGATCGTCCTTTCGGCGAAGTGTCGCGCTTCCATATCGGCGGCGTCAGCGTCCCTGCTAATGGCGGGTTCGGCAACACCGGTGTATTCCGCACCATCACATGGGGCCCGATGAAAAATGGCGAACGCAACCCGGTTCATGGCGAAACCTGGGTTTCGATGGTCGAATTCGGAACGCCGATGAAGGCTGTGGGCCTGATGAGCTATGGAAATTCAAGCCAGCCAGGGTCCAAGCATAACAGCGACCAGTTGCCAATGCTGGCCGACAAAAAGTTCCGCACGCTCTGGATCGACCGTTCGGACGTCGAGCAGAACCTGGAAGAAAAGAACGTTTTTTGATGTACCTGGTCGAGGACAGCTTTCATCGCCTGCCGCTCCATTGGATGTGGTGGCCTGCGCTGGGATCGATCGTCGTGGGATTGGGCGGCATGGTCGATCCGCAGGCCGTAACCTCATAAATGGCGCGTTCAAGGCGCCATTTATGAGGTTACGGCCTGCGGATCGCATTGGATGGATTCGCCATCAACGCTTTTCGAGTTGGCCAGTCGGAGGCCAGCTAGAGCGTTTTCGAAGCAGATGGCATCATCTGCTGGCTCGGAAAACGCGGAAAACAAAAGACCAATAGAGCATGATCCGATCCAGTCCGATCGGATCATGCTCTAGGCGTCAGCTTCCGGACGCTTCAAATGCGGGTGGGCTGAGTCACTTTTGCGCGCCATCAGTCTGTGCGCGATGGTGCACGGCAGCCCCTCGCTCAGCCGGCCTTGGCGAACTGTTTGACCGGTCTCGGCGGTGACACGCATCTCACGGTCGAAAAATAGTCATGGATGGAGCCGACGGCTTTCCCTCAGCCGTCGAAGCCGGGCGACTGGCGCTGCGCCTTGCGGAGAGCGGCCTCCCAGACGAGGTCGTAGTGCGACTTGGCGCCCTCGGCAGGCTTGCGTTCGCGCCGGATCTGGCGGCGGACCTCTTCCTGCGCTGCCTTGGAAGCAATCAGCACATTGTCGCGGCCAATGGCCAGGCTGCGGACCTGTGCCTTGCAGGCCTCCTCCAGATGGTAGATGCCGCTGAACGCCTCCCCCGGTGTCGATCCCAGCGCCAGCGTGCCGTGATTGCGCAGCAGCATGACCTTGGTATCGCCCAGATCGGCCACCAGCCGTTCCCGCTCGTCCAGGTTGAGCGCGACGCCCTCATAGTCATGATAGGACAAGCCCGGAATCAGGGCGAGCGCCCGCTGGTTGAGCGGCAGCAGCCCTTCGGCATGAGCCGACACCGCCATGCCGTCGGCGCTATGGAAATGGGCGATATAATGGGCATCCTCCCGCGCGCCGTGGATCGCGCTGTGGATCACATAGCCGGCATAGTTAATGCCGTAATCGCTCTCCCCGATGACATTGCCGTCGAGGTCGACCTTGACCAGGCTGGACGCGGTGATCTCATCGAACATCAGGCCGAAGGGATTGATCAGGAAATGATGATCCGGGCCCGGCACGCGGGCGGAGATGTGGGTGTAGATGAAATCGTCCCAGCCATAGAGGGCAGAAAGACGATAGAAAGCGGCAAGATCGACGCGGACCTTCCATTCCGCTTCGCTGATACCCGACTGGCGGAACCGGTCGTCCTTCAAGACTGTAGCCATGGCGATGCTCCTTTGCGCGGGATATTAGGGAAGCGGCGGGATGCTGCCAATGAGGATCTCTGATGAATGGATTGGCGCTGCTCATATCGGGAAAATGCTGGCGTCCACGATCGAGGCGACATCGATATGGTCTTTTCCGCCTTGAGCGGCTCGGCGCCAAATAATCCGCCGTCACCAATTTCGCGACCGTGGACCGCAAGGGCGGCCACATCCTGCAATTGGGACGATTACGACACACGCCATGCCGTCTTCCAGCCTGCCAAGCACACGCCGGAAGCGCTGAAGAAAGGCTATGATTCGCGCCTATCGTGATTTCTACAACTGGCGGAATATTGCGGCGGGCTCCCCTGTGTCACGAAAGCCTGACACATCAGGCCACTCGCCGGGCGATTGCCTGGCCGATCGAACCTGCGCCCATAACGACAATGACATCTGTCCTCTTGTAATTAGCGATTGACGAAACGCTGCTGCGATGGGGCGTAACGGCCGCCTTGAACCTGAACGCCGGCAAGCGCCCGTTCGATGCGGTCAAGCTCCTCGGCGGAGAGAAACACATCCGCTCCGCCCAGATTCTCCTCAAGCCGATGCAGCTTCGTGGTGCCGGGAATGGGCACGATCCAGGATCGCTGCGACAGCAGCCAGCCCAACGCTATTTGGGCGGGCGTGACGCCCTTGCCCTCGGCGAGGTCGCGGACCACGTCTGCAAGTGCCTGGTTCGCCTTCAGTGCCTCGGGCGAGAAGCGGGGCACAGTGCTGCGGAAATCCTGATCGCCAAATGTCGCGTCCGCGTCGATCCTGCCGGTCAGGAAGCCCTTTCCCAGCGGGCTGAACGGCACAAAACCGATCCCCAGTTCCTCCAGCAGCGGCAGAATCTCGGCTTCCGGCTCGCGCCACCACATCGAATATTCGCTTTGAAGCGCGGCAACGGGCTGAACCGCATGGGCACGGCGGATCGACTCTGCGCCGGCTTCCGACAGTCCGAAATGTTTCACCTTGCCGGCCTCCATCAGCCCCTTCACGGCGCCGGCCACGTCCTCGATCGGGACGTTCGGATCGACGCGATGCTGGTAGAACAGATCGATGCGATCGGTGCGCAGGCGTTTCAGGGCCTCATCGGCGACCTGCCGGATACGTTCGGGCCTACTGTCCAGCCCCTGCGCCGGTACCCCGTTCACGAAGCCGAACTTGGTTGCGATCACGACCTGGTCGCGCATCGGTTCGAGCGCTTCCCCGACGACCTCCTCATTGATCCCCGGTCCATAGGCTTCGGCGGTGTCGAAGAATGTGACGCCGCGCTCATAAGCGGCGCGGATCAGCGCGATGGCGTCCTTGCGGTCGCTGGCAGGTCCATAGCCATAGCTCAGCCCCATGCAGCCCAATCCGAGTGCCGATACTTCCAGGCCGCTCCGACCCAATATGCGCTTCTGCATGTCTTGATGATCCTGCTGTTCGTCGATCGACGCCTCCTCGGCGTCGATATGTTCAGCAATGTAGCCCGAGGTGATCCAATAGATTAGACAGGGTAAATCGCTTGGGTATATGACATGATGTCATGAAATATGCGATGCGAGCGGTTCGATATGCGGCGTGAAGAATTGGGTAGTCTCGCCATGTTCCTGGCGGTTGCCGAGGAGCGCAGCTTCACCAAGGCCGCGGCGAAGCTGGGTATTTCACAGTCGGCGCTCAGCCATTCGATGCGGCGCCTCGAAGCAAGGCTGGGACTTCGTCTGCTGACCCGCACGACGCGCAGCGTTGCACCCACGGATGCCGGCGAGCGCCTGATCGAGACGCTTCGGCCGGCGCTGGACGACATTGACGAGAGGCTGGCCGCGTTGACTGAACTTCGCGACAGACCGGCGGGAACCGTCCGCATCACGACAAGCGCTCATGCGGCCCGAGCGGTGTTGTGGCCGGTGATTGATCGACTGACGACCGAACACCCGGACATCAACGTCGAGATGAATATCGAAGGCGGGCTGGTCGATATCGTAGCCGAAAGATATGATGCCGGCGTCCGGCTTGGCGAGGCGCTTGAGCAGGACATGATCGCCGTGCCAATCAGCCCCAGGCTTCGGATGGCCGCGGTCGCCGCGCCCTCCTACCTCGCTGCAAGAGGAACGCCGCAAAGTCCCTATGATCTTTCGGGGCACAATTGCATCGGCCTGCGCATGGCGACCTCCGGCGGCTTATATGCCTGGGAGTTCGAACGGGATGGCAAGGAATTGAGAGTCAGGGCGGAGGGACAGCTTGTATTCAATGATGCTGATCTCATTGTTGGGGCGTCTCTTGCGGGACACGGCATCGCCTTCATGATCGAGGATCATGTGACCAAGCATCTGGCTGACGGGTCGTTGGTGAGGGTGCTGGAGGATTGGTGCGAGCCCTTCGACGGCTATTATCTATATTATACGAGCCGGCGGCAGCCCTCTCCGGCATTCAGCCTGGTTCTGGACGCTCTGCGCTACCGCCCGTGACAGGTTGCCGTGCCAGTGCTGCAACGCACACGGCGCGAGCTATGATCGTGCCAAATTTTGCCAAAACCCTATGGAAGCGGCTATGAGCACGATGCGCATTTCACTGCCCGACACACTCAAGGCGTTTGTGGACGAACAGGTCGCTGGGCTTCGTCGAAGCGCTCGAAGCGGCCTCCCGCGCGGTCGAGGAGCATCCCGGCATTGGCTCGCCGCGCTACGCGCATGAGTTGAACCTGCCGGGTTTGCAACATCGCCGGCTTGCCCGCTTTCCGTGGCTTGCCTTCTATGTCGAACGAGACGACCATATCGATGTATGGCGCGTGGTTGATGCGCGCCGCGACATTCCGGCTTGGCTCGACGATCGCGACGAAAATTAGCGCATGCCGGGCGGCATGTCGGACGGCCCAGGAGAGTCCCCTCACACGGCAAGGTATCCGCCATCGACCGGCAGGCCGATGCCGGTCACGAAGCTGGCAGCATCGGACAACAGCCAGGCTGCCCCTTGTGCGATCTCCCCTGGCTGGCCCAACCGTCCCATGGGCAAAATGCCCATAAAATTGCCAAACATCTGATGAAGCTCAGGCATGTCGGGTACGCGATCCCCCATCGGAGTCTGCGTCAAGCCGGGCATCAGCGCATTTACGCGAATGCCGTCCTTCGCATAATCGCATGCGGCCGCCTTCGACAGGCCGAGCACGCCATGTTTTGAGGCGACGTAGTCGGATGTATAGGGCACTGCCGTTTGCCCCAGGCTCGACGAGGTATTCACAATCGACCCTGCCTTGTTCGGCAGCATCGCCGCGATCTCATATTTCATGCACAAAAAGATGCCGGTAAGATTGATATCCAGAACACGCCGCCACTGGACTTCGTCCAGCTCGTGCAGCCGTCGCCAGGACTGTTCCACCCCGGCATTATTGAACGCACCGTCCAGTTTGCCGAACTTGCGGATAGTCTCATCGACGAGATTGCGGACCTCCGCTTCGACGACGACGTTCGTTCGGACGAAGTGGCACTTGCCGCCGCTGTCTTCGATGTCCCGGCAGGTGGAAACGCCGTTCTCCTCGGCCATATCAGCGATGACGACCGAGGCGCCTTCGGATACGAACAGCTTTGCCGCTGCCTGACCAATACCGCTCGCGCCCCCCGTAACAATTATAACCTTGCCGCTCAGGCTCATCATGACCTCTCCTAATTTTACAACGGGCGCTTTTGTTTTCGAAATATAGGTAAAATTCCGCTCATTCTGCATTCAACTTGATCTATTGAGTTGGCAGCTTGAATACCCATAAACAGTGCCCTTAGAGGCCAAAAATTTCCGCGACATGCGCGGAATCCATATATTCCTGACCACGCGCGATCTTGCCGTCCCGAATGTGGAGCAGGATGTGATAAGCGTTGGCGTAGACCTTTCCATTCTTTAGTTTCAAATGACCTTTAGCCGTCACGCTGACGCGATCATCCTCCGCCGTGAATTCATCGAACAGCATTGTGAAAGGGCCGTCCGCCTCAGCAAAAAGCTGGGGAAGAAAATTTAGGAAATCCTCTTTCTTGTGAACTTGCGGCTGCTGTGCCGACATGGTCGACCAAGTGAAATCGTCCGTCGTTAACAGCCGCATTCGCTCAATGTTCATAGCGCAGGACGCTTCAAGAAACTCGCGAACCAATATCTTGTTATTTTCCAAAGACATATCAATCTCCTACAATATTCAAACACTCTGCGCAGACACACGCCCCGATGTCACAAAGGCGCAGTTGGATTTGACATTTGCGTCACTCCGACGGGGACGGTAGTTTGAACACCCACAATGTGGTGCCCTTTGCAGCCTGCTCGATTTCGGGGGTTTGAGAGGCGCGCGTGATATCGTTCGGATGGCCGCCGCCTGTTGTTATCGCAACATATTGCACGCCCTCATCTGCAAACGAAATCGGTGAACCGGCGGGAATATTGTCGAGGCGCATCTTCCACATGATCTTCCCCGTTTCGCTGTCAAGGGCCCTGAATTCCCTGTCCCTCCCTCCCTCGAACACGATCCCGCCGGCGGTTGCCAGCACAGCGGAGATCACCGGCGCCCGGTAGCGCGTGGTCCAGCGTTCTCTTTTGCCGGCGATATCGATCGCCGTAACACGCCCATTATTGCCGTCGGCGTCGGCATGCGGTCGCGGACTATAGGCGATATCCAGATCGGGACCCTTGTTCCAGGTCAGTTCCATGCAGGAATCGCCGAGTGGGACATAGAGCAGGCCCCGCGTCGGATCGTAGGAAGTCGCCGGCCAGTTACGCACGCCGATTGAGAAGGGACAGATATCCACCGGGCGATTCGGGCGGGGATCTTTCTCGGGATCGGTGATTTTCCGGCCCGTATGCGGATCGATCCCCGTCACCAAATTCTGCATGCCAACGTCATAGGAAAATAAATATTTGCCGGTTCGCGCGTCCAGCACGTCAAGGATGCCGAGCTTGCCCATTGTTGCCACGACACGGAGCTTGGAACCGTTATAACTAATATCAAACAGCATACGTTCGAACGACCAGTCGAGATCCCAAACGTCCCGGGCCATGTGCTGATAGTGCCAGACGAGCTTGCCGGTGTCCGGATCCAATGCGAGCGTGGTATCCGTGTAGAGACCCGAATTGGCGCGAGAGACCTTGCCGTTTGGCAACATCAGCGATTCGATATGATATGTTTGGCCTGTCCCGAAAAAGACGAGTCTGGTAGCCGGATCATAAGTACCCGCCGTCCACACTCCCCCGCCAATACGTTTGTCCGCCGCCACTCCATTCCACGTGTCGGCGCCCGGTTCTTTGTTCAGGGGGACGGTGTGGAACCGCCACAATTCTGCTCCCGTCCGCGCATTCAGACCCACGATGAAGCAGCCTCGCGGCGAGATAGCGCGAATACAGCCGGCCGTTCCTATGATCAGCTTGCCTCGAACCACGATCGGCGCGGACGTCATCCGCAGATCGCCTTTGGTCTTCTCAACCAGCCGTTCCCAGGCGACCGCTCCCGTCCGGATATTTAAAGCGACGATGTGATTGTCGAGATAGGGTATGAAAAGCAAATCCTCGAAAATGGCCATCGCTTTCGACTGAGATACTGGCGGCCCTATCGGCGTCACTTCGGCCGCACGTGTATAGCGCCACAGAACGTCGCCGTTGCTCACATCCAGCGCCATCACCGTGCCCGCGCTGTTAATGAACATCACGCCGTCATGCACCAGCGGCGTTATCGCGTTCGTGCCGGCAGGCAGGGCCTTTGCCCACGCAACGGACATCCTGTCGACGTTAGAGCGCGTGATCTGTCCCAGCGGGCTGAATCCGTTGCCGTCGTCGGTACGGCGCCATTGCAGCCAGTCCTCAGGTTGAGGATTGCGGAGCATGGCCTCATCAACCGACTTCAAGGCCGCCAATTTGCTTGAACGGGTGGCGATTACCTTGCGATAGAAGGCATCTTCGTTCTGCACGGTATCCCCGACACCGCCCGATGCATATTCATCGCCGCCGGCAGGCGCCGCCTGGCGGCCGGGCGATCCATCGGATTGGCGCCGGTCCGGCTCGATTCCGTTGGAATCCCCAACAAATGCGGCGATCCTCCGGTATGTCTCCTGCGGCAGCCCACCCGGGTCCGCCGGCGGCATAGTGGCGGCGGTCGCCTTCGCAAAGGCCTCCATCGACGCCCATTTCAAGCGAATGGCCTTGCCGCGCAGAGTTGGACCAAACCCACCCTCAAGCTTTTGGCCGTGACAGCTTGCGCAATGAGCCAGATAATCCGATTGCCCAAGCGCAGATGCGCTCGCAGCGGCGGGGGTAGAAGCGGACTGCGCTTGCACGCGGGAATGGTTCATGGAAAAAACGATCAGGCTTCCAATCAGTAACGCAAGCGAAGTTCTCGGATGAAGGGCAGTGGTGACACGTAAAATTAACCACCGCATCACCGTCGCGCTATTCCAGTCAAACCGATCCAAAACCCTCACTCCGCTGTTTAAATTACATATTTTCCAGAACGAATAACTATCACCACGGATAGTAATATTCGTCTTCGACTACGATCATCAAACTGTTGTGTGAATCCGCGAACTTGACCTCATCGACCTTGAGTTCGGCCACAGGAGCTTCGTCAGCGAATATGCTTGCCGCCTCGTCCGCGGTTTCGAACCACATCGCCAGACCACCGGCGAAGTAGCGCGATAATCCGCCAGAATCTGGTTCTGCATATATTTCGAAAGCTTCTGCGACATGCCGAGCCGGGTGATCTCGCGCCTGCGGAACAGCCAGCAGCGACTGGAGATAGTTGTCACGTCAATATTCGCGAAACTCTTTCCCAGCCAATCCGGAAGACTTTACCAGCATGATTATCTTTGTCATTGCCTCTCTCGCTCACCCCAAACAGGAGTAAATCGGTTCAACCCGAGATGATGGAACTCACACCACCGTCCACGATGAAATCGGAGCCGGTGACCCACGCCGCTTCGTCCGAGGCCAGGTAAAGTGCGCAATAAACGACGTCTTCGGGCCGACCTGCTCGACCTATCGGGTGCATGCGGTGGATCTGGGCAAGCTGATCCGCCGACAACACATCCAGAGCGGGCGTTATGATGCCTCCTGGAGAAATGGAATTGGCGCGGATCTTCAGAGGGGCACCTTCCGCCGCTATCTGCTTGGTCAAGGCAATCACACCACCCTTGGCAGCGGCATGCGCGGTTAGTCCGGTTGCACCGTTGCCACGGTGACCTGACACAGAAGCCGTGTTGATGATCGCCCCACCGCCTTGCGCGACAAAGTGACCCCAGGCAGGCCTTACCGTATTGAAGATGATATCGAGCTCACCCCGGATCGTGTAGGACCAAACGTCTTCGCTTTGTTCGCCCATGAAGGCCGTCTTAGGATTGCCCGCATTGTTGTATAGAACGTCTATCCGTCCCGCCTGTGAGAGCCCGTCCTCGATCCATTGCGTCGCCGAAGCCAGATCGGTCAGATCCACCACGGAGGAGTACATCTTGCCGCCGGCCTCCTGAACCATCGCAGCCGTTTGGGCAGCTTCCGCTTCCCTGATGTCACACCCAATGATGTGAGCGCCTTCTTTGGCGAACAGCAGTGACGCCACACGCCCCTGGCCACCCCCAGTCCCTGTTATGAATACCACTTTGTTTGCTAAGCGAGCCATAACCTCTCCCATAAAATAGATTATTGAGACTTCGATGAGCGATCGTCAGAAGTATCTCGACGCCTGATCCGAAAATGCCACGACACTGCATTTTCGGATCATGGTTCGATGACAACTATCAAATAATATACTTTAATAATGACGGATTTTTATCCATTTCATCGGCTATCAAGATAGAAATCAAGATATTTTACTATTTGAAATTGACGTTGACTTTAATACCATAAGTGCGCGGCGCATCCAGATATGCCACGCCGCCGAACGGATGAGGCCGACCACTTGCAGCAGCACCGGCTATGATCGTGCTGTTTTCCACATTTCTTATCCAGGCCCCAATATTGAACTGATCATCGGGAGAATAATAGGTCAAACTAATATCCGTCTTGGTATAGGATTTCTGACGAAGGTCTGGAGTGTGGGCGTAATCGGTCCAATATCCACTGCTGTATGTGCTATCCGCACGGAACTTAATAGAACCACCAGAACTTAATGGCAGTGATTGTTGGAACCCTCCCAACAGAGTAAACTTAGGAGAATAAATTAGGGTAAATCCGCTTAGATTCACTGATCCATTATCGAATTTGGAAATGGCGGCATTAAGGTAAGACGCGGTTAAATTGAGCCTGGTTTGTGAAGTTACGGCATAAACCGTCTCAAGCTGAACGCCGTACATTCTGCTGCGCGGCACATTGTAAACGATGAACCCACCCGTGGCTGCGTCAAAAGCGTTGATGAGCTGATCCTTGTAGCGATAATAGAAAATCTCCATGTTCGCCTGGAATCTATTATCAAAGAGTCGGTTCTTCGAGCCTGCGGTGAACCCAAGCATTTTTGCCGACTTGATGTGCTGACCCGCACTTGCCGCGTCAGCTCCAAAGGTGCCGGGATTTGAGCCAGTCTGCACGTTTGCATAGAGCATCGAATTCGAAGCAACATCGGCTTCCATACCGACTTTCCAGTCAAACTTCTTCCAGCTATCCTCATAATTAAAGGTAATGATTCCTTTGCTGAAATCACCCACCGCTGGATTGGCCGGGAAGAAGACCTGCGCGTTATCGGTCTTGAGCTTCTCCCAAGAATAGCGTCCGCCCACTGTCACGCGCAGAACATCGGTCAAGGAGTAGGTCCCTTGACCATAAGCTGCATATTGCGTGTCCTTGCTTGTGAAATCAGCGCCCGCGAGCCAAGGACCTGTATTTGCCGGATTGCCAGGGAAGGGCAAAACGACTCTTCCAAAGGAGAAGTAATAGGGATCAGAGTTATGGAACTGATACAAACCGATCAGCCAGTTCAGCTTGCCCTTGGCGGAATTGGAAAACCTTAATTCATTACTATACTGGTCACCGCCAATGTCGGTTCTCTGCGGAAAACCGTTGATGTCGCGATATGTATGTTCCTGGTTTTTGACAAAGCCCGGGATGTAGCTCGCCGTCACAGTGCCCAGATCCAGATCGATCTGCGCTCCCAACTGATAGGTGCGGAAGCGGTTGTAGGTTGAATCAAAGGGAATCCCGTTTGGTGGATAGAAGAAGGCTTGCGAATTGTCGAAAGCGGGAAGATCGCGGAGATTGCCTACCCCAGGAACGGCGAAGAGTGGCGACAGCCTGCTCTTGTTCTGGTAATATAGTCCCCACAAATATATTGTGAGATTATCGCTTGGATGTCCGAGTAATGACAATCGTCCGCCTACACTGTTACGATTGTCTGTTCCATTGCTGTTATATCCATCATGATAATTATAGTCCGCTGCAGCACGGACGCTGAAATTATCGTTGAGCGGAACATTGACAACGCCAAAGACATGCGCCGTGCCATAATTGCCGCCTTCAGCCATCGCGTTCACTTCGAAGGTCTGCGTCGGCCGCCGCGCGACCACATTCACCACACCGCCTATGGCCGCGCGTCCATAAAGCGTCCCTTGGGGACCCGGCAGCACTTCGAGACGATCAAGGTCAAAAAGGCCGGAGCTGGTGGCATAACGCGGAATGTAAATGCTATTCATCTGCATGCCGACCGATTCCGCTATGTACGGATTGTCAAGGCCATCACCGACACCTCTTATAAAGACTTGCGCGATGTTGTTCTCGACATTGACTCTGGCCGACGGAATCAAGCTGCCAATTGACCTGAGGTCGGAAATGCCTCGCTCAGCCATAATCGTGCCGTCTATCGCTGTAATAGCGGCGGGAGTTCTCTGTAGACTCTCCGAGCGCTTCTGCGCCGTCACTATGATATCGCCCAGTGCTACCGAGTCCCCGCCTGAGGATTTCGCAGATGATGCCGATGATCGATCGGTTGTTCCATCTGGTTGGACCTGAGCGGTTGCCGGATTGACAACCGTCATACAACCCATAACCATCACGCTCGAAATAGCCGAAAATGAGTGACGTCGCATACTACTCTCCCTTGGTTGAGAGGGCCTGAATGGCCCTTCTGGTTCTAAGCACCGTTTGTCCCTAGATAGCTGCTAAGCCGTGTGGACGATTTTGATCACGCATAAGCCGGCGGCGAAGCCGACGATTGATCTGAAGTTACCTGCGGTTTTCTTGCATCTGAGGGCGCACGATCGTGGAATCGAACATCTGGATCAGATGATCTGACGGGCTCATCGACGCCAGCGTGCCGAAAAAGACTTCGAATATCCTGGCCTCGCTTAGCTGGTCGAACCGCTTCTGCACGCTGTTCCAATGGCCATATTCCTTGGGAATCGGAAAAACTCTTCAACGCCAATTCATCCACACGGCCTAGCATATTAGGGCTTGTAGTGCAATAACACTTCCATATCGAGGTTTACTTTTATGGCCCCGCCATCTGGAAACCCATTTGAAAAAACGTGCGGCGTATAAGCGCACGCATCATCGAGGATCTTTGGAAAGCCGTCGGATCCATTAGCCCCCCCCGCCCGACGAATGCCGAAGCTACTTTAAAGCCGCTGGATATGGATTCGATTAAACGCTTAAGGCTCTCAGAGTCTGCACCGAAATTAAGTTGATCGATATCGTCAGCCTAGCTTGACAGTGTGGGGGCGATCATTCGCCTGATATTCGGTGAACATTTCATCGGGGCCATGAGGGCATGATGGTCAACCGCCTCGCCGCACACGAAATTCCTGACAGTCCGCCGTCGAATATTAAGCGGGCAGGCGAGCGATCGCCTCTTCCGCCATGACCAGCGCCTTGGCCTTGTGCTCCGCCCCAACGGCGATGCCATCAGCCGCTATGACATCAAGATCAGTGATGCCGATAAAACCCAAAATCGCTTTGAGATAGGTCTCACAATGCTCTTGGGCGGCATTCGGCATGCCCTCCGCATAAAAGCCACCGCGCGCTATGGCGAGTATGACACGCTTCCCGCTCACAAGCCCTTCCACAGAACCATCGGCCGTGTAACGGAAGGTCTTCTGCAAAACGATTATGCGGTCGATCCATGCCTTCAATGTGCTCGAAATGGAAAAGTTATAGAAGGCGACGCCAAGGACAATGATATCCGCGTCCAGAAACTCTTGCATGATCCTTTCGCTCATGTTGAGATCGGCAAGCAATTCAGGCTCATGCTCGAAAGTTATCCCCTGGCTCGCGGCCATGTAGGCAGGCGACAGGTGCGGCACCGGATCTTCCGCGAGATCCCGATAGGTAAGGATGGCGTCGGGGTGCGCTTTCTTTAGCTTTGCCATCACACCCGCGGCAATCCGTCGGCTACAGGAATTCTCACCGAGAATGCTACTGTCAACATGCAGTATTTTCACGTCCAGGATTCCCTTTATCAATGTTGGTTACGATTTGGCTGCTACATTCGGTTCGCGTCTCGAAAAATCTGCATTGTCACTCCAGAGCGTTTTCGAAGCGGATGGCATCATCTGCTGGCTCGGAAAACGCAGAAGACAAAAGACACATAGAGCATGATCCGATCCAATCCGATCGGATCATGCTCTAGGCATAAGCACAGTCAGATAAGCGATATGCGCACCGAATCTTGAAAGTTGAACAGGCATAAAAACCGGCATCGGCGCATTATGACCAGAAGTCATCCCAGGCATTCTGGTCGCTGACGAATTCCCAGTGATCGATCAGCTTGCCGTCTGCGAAGCGCCAGAGTCCGAACCCCACCGTATCCAACTGCTTGTCGTCACGCAGCGCCGTAATGCGGCTGACACCTATGCCCCATTTTTCGTCGGCCATGAAGTTACTTGCCTGTAGCTTCATCGTATTGTCCGACAAAGTCTGCATATGCGTAAGATGGCCGATCATGCCCTCAAGCCCGGCGAACTCGCCCGCTACCAGACTTTTCCCAGGGGAGTGCAGCTTAAAATCAGAATGCAAATGTTGTGGGAGTGCCTCGATATCGGCGTAGATGCTCTTGATAATTTCTAGCGAGTTCATTCTTGTTTCCTCTCAAATCCGAACCTGGCCAAAGCAAGTTGAGCGTAGCGAGGTCCAGGCACGCCCTTCCCCTATTTCGACGCCAAAATTCCTCGACGAAGACGAGACCGATGCCACCATGCCTTTGTCGGTCCTTCCGCAAGACAGTTGGCCCATCCTCGGGCATTTGGTCAACTCCGCGTCCGCAACTGTTTCCGTCACCAGTCCAAGCTCCAAAGCCTCATTTGCGGAAAGACGAACGTTGGTAAGTAAGGATCAATGCCGGCATATGCCGCGGTCAACTGTGCCGACGCAGCTGCGAGCACGATATCGCCTATCATAGCAGGGCCGGAGCCAGTGGTGAGATATACATCTGATCGAGCATCGGTTTGATTGCAGTTCAAAGCCTGTTTCTTCTTTCCATCCCCGGCCTCGAAATGCAGGTCGATACCGCAATTGGCATCTACACGCCCTGAATTATGAAGGTCTGATAGTCGCCGCCCCGGAAGCGGTGCTGAACAACTTGCTGGTAATCCGCGCTGTCATACCAGGCTTCAGCCTCCTCGAAAGTTGGGAATTCCACGATCACTGCGCTGTCCAGCGGTTTGCCGTCCAAGCACCGGACCTTGCCATAAACCGCCAGAGCCTTTGGCGTGAAATCTTTGAAAGTCGATGAAACCTTTTCGCCGTAGATCTTCATCTCTTCAGCATCGATCACAGCGTTTCGTATGGCAACAACATAGGCTGGCATTTATAATTCCTCTTCAATGAGCCGCTGCGCGGACCTGCTATTTCACCACGACTGGATTGACCGGCGCGCCCGAACCGTTGACGACCTTGAGGGGAGCGGCAACATAAAGAAACGACCATTGTCCATCGCTCGCGCAGTCAGCCGCAAGCTCGTCCAATATCGTGATCTCGGTGAAAGTCACGCCAAGATTGCGCATAAGGGCAGCATGGAGCGGGAGTACTACGCCTGAAACCGGATCCGTCGTCACTTCGTTGGCAATCGTATCCGTAACGAGATTGGGGATCTCCATATCTTTGAACCAGGAGACGAGCTCCGGCGAATATGTAAGTCCCGGCTCGACGAAGTTCTCATAAAAGCTTGCTGTCGGGTTTTTATAGAACGATCCGATGAATCCGGTCCTTATCACAAGGATGTCGCGTTTCTGGATCTCAACGCCCTGCTGCCTTGCCGCAGCTATCAGATCCTCATGATTGAACGTCTCGCCACGATCGAGAACCTCCTTGCCGTGGTAGCGGGCCATGTCGATCAGGACACCGCGACCGACGACGCCCCGTTCGGCAATCGGCAGGACGCTGGCCTTGCTCATTCCGCCGGTCGTCGTCGATGCCTCGTACCCGTTGTATATCTTGTCACCGTACCAGGCATGACCGAGCGCGTCGTACTGAGTGGAACCCTGAAGGTACATGAACATCACATCGTCGGCATATTCCAGTCCGCCTGGAAAATGAGGTCCCTTTCCGCACTTGAAGTGACTGTGGTCCATCACGTTCATGCGTTGCGCCGAGCGGCGGCCGGGCCAAACTGGATCACCCTCCGGCGCGCCCATGGGCACCTGTAGCGTGAACACTTTGCCTGTTCGCACCTCTCCGACAGCACGGATCACCTCCGTGGGCGTGAGATAATTGAGAGCTCCAACCTCATCGTCGCTCCCCCACTTGCCCCAGTTCTTCGGGGAATCAGCGAGAAGCTCCATCAATTGCGGAGCAGCCTTTGCTTTGGTGTCGGACATCAGCGCTCTCCTAAAATTTTCGAATGTCGAATTGAATATAAATCAAGTGTAATGCTTTGTGGACGCTAACGTCCGGTTTGGCGCAGCGCCTGTCGCTGTATCTTGCCAGTCACCGTCTTCGGCAGATCATCAACGATTTCGACGAACCTCGGCGCCTTGTAGCTCGCAAGCTTGGCCCTGCAATATTCCACCATCTCCTCGCACGCGGCCATGGTTCCCGGCTTGAGCGAAATGTAAGCCTTGACGGTTTCCCCCCGATAGGAGTCGGGTATACCGATGACAGCAGCTTCACGAACAGCGGGATGGGTATACAGTACATCCTCGACTTCACGGGGCCACACTTTGAATCCGGACGCGATAATCACGTCTTTCTTGCGGTCTACAAGATAGAACCAGCCGGACTCGTCCATCACCGCCACGTCGCCGCTGTGCAGCCACCCGTCGACCAAGGCCTCGGCGGTCTCCTTGGTCTTATTCCAGTAGCCCTTCATCACTTGCGGCCCCTTTGTGCACAATTCGCCGGCAACTCCGGGCGGCACGGGCTCTCCATTGTCATCGATCACCATCGCCTGCGTATGGAAGACCGGAATGCCGATTGACAGGGCACCCGAAACCGGATCGACCGGCGCTTCCACCCCGAGCGGGCAAAAAATTGTCTGGGACGTAGTCTCCGTCATCCCATAACCTGGGTGAATCAGCTTGCCCATTCGACGAAGGAATTCGTTCAGCACCGACGGAGGAATGGGCGCCCCGCCCGAAGCGATGCTTTCAAAGCTGTCGAAATCCTCCTTTTGCGCGCCGGGTGCATTCATCAGTGCGATCAATGCCGTGACCGCGCCGATCGTGTAGGTTGGCCGCGTAGCCCTGATCGCATCAAGAATGGATTGCGGTTCGAAGCGATAGTTCAGGATCAGCGAAGCGCCCAGAGCGAACGTCACGGACAAATGGCAGACGATGCCCGTGATGTGGAACAGTGGCGCGATTCCAAGAATGCGAGAATTCCCGTCCAATTTGAACCATGCGCCCAGTCCCGTCCCATTGAATGCCATGGCGAATTGAGGCGATATCGCTCCTTTTGGTTTACCAGTCGTTCCCGACGTATAGAGCAGCAGGCCCGGCTCGTCGCCCGCAGGCGACCGCCTGGGGACGGCTCGCCCGGCCCCGGCCTCCAAAGCTTCGAAGAAGCTGACATACCCCACAGGCGGCGGGGATGCCGGCGGCAGTACGCGTTCGTCATCGCGCGACTGGTAGTTTCTTGGATCACACACAAGAATCGTAGCGGTGATCCTTGAGGCGTTCGCGGCCTCCTGGACAACGCCGCAATCACGCGCGTAGCAAACGAGAATGGCAGGCGTGCAATCCTCGAAAAGTCCTGTCAACTCCCCGACACGATACATCGGATTCATGGGAACAGGCAACGCCCCAACCTTCCAGGCAGCAAGAATGGAAATCAGGAACTGGGGATCGTTCTGCAGTATGATGGCTATCCGATCGCCGGGGCGCACCGCTTGGTCCAGAAACCAGGCAGCGAGCGCATCGCTGGCCTTGTCCAATTCGAGATAGGACAGGTTTTTGTCGAAATAGGTTACAGCTACAGCATCTGGCCTGGAATCGACGACATTACGGAAAAGATCCAGAACACTGTCGCCCTCGGGATGCAGCCCTGACGTCAAGTCCCCATAATACTCCGCCCAAGTATGCTTGGCAATTGTATCGACCATATCTGTTCACCCGTTGAATAATCGCAATTTCAACATCCCAACTCGCCTGTTCACTCGCAATCAAGCCCGTCCCATTTATCGATTGCATCGTTCAAGCGAACCACCTCTTCGAACCAAGTTCCAAACCACCAGAAACGCGCAACCGTTCGAAAGACCCGATCGTCAAATCAGCGAGCGACCGCCATCGACGCGCAGAACCTGGCCCGTCGTGTAACCACCCTTCATCGCGTAAAGATAGGCTTCGGCAACTTCGGCCGGCATTGCCATTCCGCGAATTGGCAGAGTATCCGAGAGTGGGCCGGCATTGCCGCCTGCAGCCTCGGTGGCGACACCTCCAGGACAAACGGCGTTGACCCGGATCGGTGCAAGATCAACCGCAAGGGCGTATGCGAGATGTTCAACCGCGCCGCCCATAGTTGCACCCAGCGGCACGCCCTTGCGCGGTCGATGCGCAACAATGCCGCTTGTCAAAACGATTGAACCGCCCTCCCGAATATACGGGTAGCCGTGCTTGACGGAGAGCAGGGCGCCAACGAGCCGGACCGACAACATTCGATTCAGTTGCTCGACCTGGACATCAGTTATGGGTCGAGGGTTGCGATCCAGTGCATCGCCCGCAGTGTACACCAGATGATCGAACGCACCCGCCAGCTTGAAGAAGTCGGCGAAGGATGTCTCGTTGTTCACGTCCACCACGGCCCCTGCCGCGCGGCCTTCCAACTGGCGCTTCGCTTCCTCGATCTTCGCAGCCTGGCTCGATCCGATGAATATCTCGGCTCCTTCGCCAGCGGCAGCGGCCGCCACCGCCAGCCCGATCCCAGAGCTTCCGCCGATGATTACAATACGCTTACCTGTGAGCGGCACTGACGCTCCCCTTCCCTATCGAATATTATCAAGCTTGTTGTGCGACCTTGCCTGTTCGTTGTTCAAGAGTCGCGCGTGCCCTGTCCATACACTGGGCCACGAAATCATCCTGCCGTATCGCTTCGTAATAAGCTGCGGCCTTGGCGCCGAGCGGAGGAAGGCCACCGATCTCGAAAGCAGGCAAAGTTTCGATCATGCAAAAGAAAGCGGGCGGAATAGTGCAGTCTGCCAGGCTGCGCGCATTCCCGTCAGCGAACCTCCCCGGTTCAAGCCAATGTTCGAGCCCTCTCATGCCCCGCTCGATCGAACTGATCGCGTGCGACGCCACCTGGTCTCCGCCGCCATCGAACTTGTTGTTCAGCAACTGCACCATCGGAACCGCCAAATAGACATCTGCAATGCGTGAAAGCAGGCGCACACGAGAGCGGGCAAAAGGTTCGACGGGAAGCAATCTGGGGCTAGGGAAGAGCTCCTCGATCATCTCGAAAATGACTTGCGTTTCCGGCACAACGGTGCCGTCGATCACCAGAGTGGGGATTTTCCTGAGCGGGTTGATTTCGCCGAACTCACCCTCACGGGTAAATTCGCGCGTCGGCAGCGCTCGGGTGTACGCTATGCCCTTTGCCGAGAGCTGAATTTCAACCATCTGTGCGAAGGGACTAACGTCACCCGTATATAGTTCCAATTCCATCAGCATCCTCCCACAATTTTTCACTGTGATGATGGCGCGCCCAACAGACCCGACCCGCAGTCAAATTCCCGCGCTTCAACGCGAAGAACAGCCGAGACAAGCCTTGTATCAGCTTGGCTCGCGACGATATGCGCCAATGCCCGAAAACTTACGCCGGCACGGGTGCCCGTTTAATGCCAGCCTTTCGCGCGGCAGTCTTTTGCGTCCATCCGGCAAGGACTTCGCGCGCCCGCTTCTTTTCCTGGGTGAGCATATCTTGGTGACCAGGCACAGGTGCCACGACCTCCAGATTGATCCCGTCCGGATCCTTGAAGTAGATCGATTTCACGAGGCCACGATCCTCCGGCCCCGTATACTCGACACCAGCCGCCGAGAGCCGCTCTGCCACTGCCAACAGATCGGCCTCCGTGGAGACTCTCAAAGTCTTTCTAAAGTCCATTTGCCCGTAGCGCTTGTAAAAGTCCGGCCTAAGATCACCGGGCGCGTCAAAAAACGCCAGAAAATCCCCGTCCGCCATACGGAAGAACAAATGCATGAAGTCTACAGGTTCAATGCCATTGTGATCGAAGACGCAGGCCGCAAATAACTCAAGGCCGAGAATGTCTTGATAGAAGTGACGGGTATCCTCCGCATCGAAGCAACGCAGAGCCGTATGATGGATCGAGAGAATAGGCGGGCGGCTCGACGAGGACGCATCGTTTCCTTTCGTCAAGGCTGTAGCATTTTCCATAATTTACTCCTCTGATCTTTCGATAAGGAACGTTGAAAGAAGATCCTCAGCGTTACCCAAGATGGCAGATGCGTTCATACAGTCCTGCCGCGTCATCCTGCCGCAACGGGTTTCCTGAACTTGGCCTTGCGCTCGGCTGTGCTGATGGTCCAGCCATGCATTGCCTCCGCAGCATGTGATTTCTCACGGGCCAAAATCTGCTCATGAGCCGGAACCTGATAGGTGATCTCCAACCAAACACCATTGGGATCCGGAAAATATACAGACCTGACGAAGTCATGATCCATCGGGCCAATATATTCTATTCCTGCCTTTTTGAGACGGGCGGTCCAGATCTCCCATTCAGCTTCCGAAGAGACTTTCATCGCAAAATGCGAATCGAACGGGCCCACGCCCTCGTACATGTCCGGCCTGACGTCGTCTGGCACGTCATAAAAGGAGAAGAAATTGCCATTGGATAGGCGGAACAAAATTTGCAGCGCCTCAATTTGTTTTCCTGCGAGATCTACAGTCGTAGGCAGCGCGGCGCAAAATTCCAGGCCCAAAAAGTCTTCATAGAACTTGCGGGTTTCCTCTGCATCAAAGCACCGAAATGACATATGATGAAGTGCACGAATATCCGGTTTCGCCAGCGATTCCACCTCATGATCCTTTGATTTTAACGCTACTGCCGTCATGAGTTCCTCCTATCCAAAGTGCCGTTAGGCATCCACGTTACAGCTTGCGGAGTCCTTTTAAATCACACAATAAACTACTATATCGAAGCTTGTCTTGCAAGGCCCAGCTTGTCTCAGAGTGGGTGCCGAAATTAAACAGCATGGAAACAATGCCTTGCGATTCGCCTCGCGAAGAGCTGGATTAAAGCGACGAAGAGCCGGGCGGTTGCCGATGCAATGGTCTGTTCGAAGTCTTTGGAAAGGTGCTTTTCACCGACTGACTATCGGCTGGGAGATGCCTCCCCGGCCGCTGGTCTCGCGTGCCGGCATCAAGAGGGCGTGATTGATGTTCAGCCATAGCCCGGCGTCGCGCCACAGCGTGAACCAGCGCCGGACGGTGGACGCGGGCGGGAAACGCAGCCCTCTGCGGGCGCGGCGCCCATGAGGGATGTCACTCCACATCGTTGAACCCAGATCGTTTTTGGCGAAACCCCGTAATCAACGATCGTCCCCGCTGTCAAGATAAGCCGCTGATATCACTCAACTCAATTTCGGCTCAGACACTTATAGCGGTCGCACCACACCCTTCGCGCAAGGACGATGCAAACGCGGGTCCGGCCATTGCCGGCACCCACGAAAGCACGCATCACAAAATTACGCGTCACACGGGTTGCGCGCGATGATCTTCGAGCCAGGAGGCGATAACATCGGCCAGTTCATCGCGGCTGCCAGAGTGTTCGAAATAATGAGCACCGTCGAGCGAGACGAGTTTCTTGTCCGTTGACCCGAGCGCGTCATAGATCGCCTGGGCATGACTTGGGAAACAGCCCTGATCGTGATTCGCCGAGATCACCAGCGCTGGCTGAGTAATACGAGGCATCTGGTGGTCGATCCGCACCTGCGTGCGCGACAAGCTCCACATCGCCAGCCATTCCCGCGCGGATGTGAACGGCGCCAGGCCGTAACCGGAATAGTTTGACTGAAGGGGGTCCCCCATATAGCAGCCTGCCTCGCGCTTGGACGGGTCAAGTGTCAGGTCGAGGAACCTGGGATCGGCAAACTGGCGCGGGAGCAGGAAGAAGCGATCGAATACCCCGTCTTTTGATGCCACGCCGAACGTGGCGTTCGCAGCCAGAGCTTGGCCACTCACAGGAATTCCTTCCCGTAGGCGCTGCAGTTCGGCCTCGGCCCATTTTGTAATGCGCTCGTTGCGCGCCGCCTGTGCGGAGCGATAGCGCTCGAGAAATTCCGTCGAGTAAGGCGGCCCGTTATCCGGATTGAACATGTCGAGCTCAGGGTCGCGCGACAATGGATCATTCTCGTCGGTCACCGAAGGATCCAGCCATTCCGTCAGCACCTTGGCGCGCCCTGAGTGCGCCGCGAGCGAAATGTACAGGTCGGCAGGAGGAAGATGCGCAAGCAGTTCGGCTGGCGCGGAGCCCGGATCGAGATGGGGATCGAGCGCCTGCGCCTGATAGGCCCCCATAAGCGACGCCCCGCCCGAATTGCCGAGGATCACGACGTTTTCAACGCCAGCTACGTCACGCAGCCATCGTACCCCGACGCCGAGGTCAATCAGCGCATGTTCGAGATTGAAGCCGGTTGCAACGGTCGCGCCTACGCAGCGGGTGTTCCAGCCCAAGAAACCATAACCTCGCTTGGCCATATAGGTGCCCAGGTAATGATTGGCCCAATCCCCTACATAATGCGACGCGATAATCGCCGTCTTCGGCTTTGCTCCGCGAGGAGAGAAATACATACCGTTACACGGATATTGCCCATGATTATAACGCTTCTTGGTGGGCGACTCCAGAGCTACAGCCTGTGAATCTACGACGTCATGCATGCTATACTCTCCCATCTTTTTGCTACCGGCATTGAACTGGTCCAAACCGGTTAAAACTTGAATTCAAAACACCTTCATTCGCCTAGCTTATAATCCAGACCAATATCGGCCGCCGGCGCGCTTTGTGTGATACGCCCCACCGAAACATAGTTAACACCTGTCGATGCAATGTCCCTGATCGTTTCCAGCGTGATTCCGCCCGATGCTTCGATCGGAACGCGACCGGCAACGAGAATGACCGCCTCGCGAAGCTGATCGGGATTCATATTGTCGCAGAGCAGGCGCTCTGCCCCCGCCGCCAGCGCCTCTTCGATCTGCTCCACTCGGTCAACCTCGACCTGCACCAGAAGGCCCGGTGACGCACTCCTGGCTGCGCGAACGGCACTGTCGACACTTCCAGCCACAGCAACGTGATTGTCCTTTATCAATATACCGTCATCCAGCCGCATGCGATGATTCTGGGCACCGCCCATCCTGGATGCATATTTTTCGACCACGCGAAGACCGGGTATCGTCTTGCGGGTATCGAGCAGCGTGCATCCCGTGCCCTCGATAGCGTCGGCGTAACGCCGCGCGAGCGTGGCTATGCCGGTGAGATGTTGCAGCGCGTTCAGGGCAGAGCGTTCCGCGGCAAGCATCGCCCTGCCCGCCCCCTCCAACCGGAGTAGTGGAGCGCCCGCTTCCATGCGACTGCCGTCCTCCGCCAGCCTCTCTACCGAGATGTCGGGATCGGTTCGGCGAAAGAACGCTTCGGCCAAAGCAATGCCAGCCAAAACGATCGGCTGCCGCGTCGCGACAACTGCCTCTAGCCTCGCATTGATTGGGATGGTAATTTCGCTCGTTACATCGCCGTTCTCGCCAAGGTCTTCGTCAAGGACAAGCGATATAAATTTATCAAGTTGGCCGGAAGTCAGTCCGGCGACGAAGTCGTCAGAACTGATCAAGCAATATTCTCCTGTTCCTCGCCTTGTCGGTTGTTGCTGGAGGCTGCACGCAGCGCCCGCTCTTCTTCTGAAATATTGCGCTCCTTCCAGTCCTCTCCCTTGGGAATCATTCCCTCAAAGGACATGAGCTTGGCATGCGGGATATGCGGCTCGGTGGTCCCGATGGCGGGCTGCCCCCCGGCGACGGCCTGAGCAGCGCGGTACATGACGGTGCGGTACGTGAAGATCGCCTTGTCGCTGGAGCCCAGACGGTCTTCGCTGCGGTCCGCGATCGGCCCCATCGACTCCCACATAGCCATGTCCTGCGTAGGAATTCCGTAAATCCCGGTGAAATCACCTGCCTTCATTGCAGCGCGATCCTGCATGTAGCTGTTTTCCTGATTGCGGACCTTTTTGAAGGTGATCGGCTCGACATCCTTGCCCAACTCTGCTCCGCAGAACTTGCGCCACGCGTCGCGGCTGATCCCCTTGGTCGGATGCCAGGCAATCCAGTGGAACATTGTATTTTCATCATCGATCGGGATTAACAGCTGGCTCAAATGATATTGATCATTGGACGGGATGTGGACCGTGAACGGCGCAACGAACAAAGTGGTGCGCACGTAGTCTTGCTTGTCCGCATCGACAATTGGCTTGCGAATCGCGGCGTAGCGAAAGCCGAAGGCTGTCTTTTCAACCTCGATACGTGGCGCTTTATCGGCCGAAGGTCGCAGCCAGGCCGTCTCCGTCGCCGTCGAACCGCTCACTTCGGATGCCGTCGGCATATTGCTGGAATGCAGGCTGGAACTGTGCGAGGAGTCAATCGACCCCTCAAGAATCTGCGCCCAATTGCATTCACCATGCACTTTCACGATGGCGATCTTATCATCCGGGACAGCGGCCCAGTTCGGGGGATCAAATCGAGCCACATTATTCGGGTCACCCATCCAGACCCAAACAAATCCTCCCGACTCGATTACGGGATACGCCTTAGTCTTCATGGTAGAGCGCAACTTGGCGTCTAGCGGCTCGGACGACATATCAACGGCGTTCCCGTCCACATCGAACTTCCAGCCATGATAGAGGCATCGCAGCCCGCATTCTTCATTTCGACCGAAGACAAGTGATGCACGGCGGTGCGGACATTGCTCATCAAGCGCCCCGATCCTGCCATTGGTATCACGGAAGACCACCATGTTCTCACCCAGCAGGCGCACGCGGAGCGGTGTGCAATCGGGCTCCGCGACCTCCTCAATCATGCAAGCGGGTATCCAGTGCTGACGCATCAAGCGGCCCATCGGCGCGCTACCTTCGACGCGACACAAAATATCGTTTTGTTCCGGTGTCATCGGATATCCTCAATTCTATTCACAAACGATCTCCGCCAGGGTAATCGAATCTCTAAATATGGTTCTATATAGAAGGATTATCATCGGGAAGCTAGAGCAAATTCATGTTGGACAAAATCACTGCGCCGGCATGATTTTGCCTCCATCCGCACAGCTAGGTGCGGATGAAACGCCTTCCCATCAGGGGACCATCCAGCCAATATCCGCGCGAACGGCGCTGCACAGGATGGCAAAACGGCCTGCATGCCGACCGGCACGGGGACACTCAATGCGCTCGCGGCCATGGATATCGTCGAACTCACACGCAACGCTCCGCCATCGTGCACCTATATGCGGAACTCCCCAAAAGTTTCGGGCGCGAACATCTCTTCGATGGTCAAGAGCCGCGGGGACAACCCCTGTTCATGGTGATAGCGCGTGAAAGTCTCGATGACATGGCGATTTCGGTCGATGCCATAAGGCCACCAATGCTCGCCCAGGACCTTGATGGTATCTTCCACGGCGGCGATTTGCCAAGGGAGCATCGTTTTCAAGGACGCGGACACAAGAAGATCCTCATAGGTGCGCCGCTGGGCCTCGATGAATGCCTTGGTCAGCGCCTGCGCAATCCACCGATGGCGCTCATAGACGTCTCGGCGAAGCGCGACGACATGCATGATTGGGAAGATATTCGTCTTCGCAAAGTAAGCCTGTTCGACCTCCACGAAGTTGCCGAACAGGCGGCGCACCTTGTTCGGTTCGGAGTAGAAGGTCGAAGGCGCGCGGGCAGTGTGTAGTGCGTCTATTTCGCCGTCGGCGAGCATCCGGGACAGGGTTTGCATGGGACCGATAGGCTCGACATTGAACTTCGCAGGCAAGTTCAGCTTGAGCTTTTCCTCCCGTCCGGGCTCTTCCTCACCGCCGGTTACATAGGTCACTGACGCGGGATCCACGCCATATTCATCCTGCAAAATGCCGCGTATCCAAACCGGCGCCGTCATCTGATATTCGGGCACGCCGATCCGCTTGCCAACCAGGTCTTCGGGCTTCTCGATCCCGCTCTTCGTGGACACAAAAATGCAGGAGTGCCTGAAGAATCGCGACGGGAAGACAGGAATCGCGACAAAGCGGGGATTGTCGCGCCCCAGCGTCACGCAATAGGATGACATCGACATTTCCGCGACGTCGAACTCGCCATTGCGCAGCATGCGGAAGAACGTCTCTTCGACGTCGAGCACCTGATAGTTAAGATTGATGCCATCTGGACGGACGTCGCCTGAACGCAGCGCTTCTGTCCGATCATATCCCCAACAGGCGAATGAGAGATCGAGCTTGGTCACGGGGTGAATGTCTCCTCTATACGATCTATGATCGATGACGGCGCCACGTCTCTGCCGGTCCGGCTCGACTCGAGAAGCGCCGCGCAGCAGGCCATCGTTTCGACGCCCCAGCGCGCGTTAAACGTGGATGGGCACTTCTGCGCTATGGCATCCACGAACTCCGTCAGCACCTCCGCGCGCGGATGTTGTAGCGGGGCGATGTCAAGGAAGCGCCGCTCCACATCGCCATAGACGGCAATCCCCTTCGGCGAGAGCTTTAAGTCGGCGCGCTCGCAGCTTACAAGGATGAAGCCGAAATGCTCATGATATGGCGCAGGCTTCGGATCATCCTGGTTCGTACCGGCTCCATATGCGCGGCTGAGCTTGGCGGCCATTTCATCCGCCGGGGAAAGGCCGGCAAGCTTTCGCCTTGCATCCCCGTAAGCCTCCGGATTCTTTGGATGGCCGAGTTCAGAAATCCAATCGACCAGTTCGTCACTGTCATAATGCGCATAACCGCTATACGTAAGGCTTGCCGATACGCCGCCCTCGAAATTCATGAGCGCCGCATAAGCACCTTCGCTCGGGCGATCGACATACCAATTCCCCGTTATCGCCCTGATCGTCGATACTGGCCGTCCGACAATCTGCCGCACCACATCAATCTGATGGGTGGCCTGACTGTAAACTACGCCGCCACCGCGCGCGGTGTCGAGTTCTTCGGGACGTCTGGGTCGAAACATGAAATCCGTGAAGTTAAGTGCCGTCACCATTCGCACGGCGCCAAATTCCCCCGACCGCACCATATCCGCCGCTGTGAGCACCGGCGCATCAAAGCGGTGGCTCGGACCAACCACCAGCACACGATCCGATAACCGCGCAGCCTTCTCCATCCTGACGCAATCGGCAACGTTTGCCGCCATGGGCTTCTCGACCAGCACATGCTTGCCCGAATTCAATGCTGCAATCGCCTGTTCGGCGTGAAGCTCATGTGGTGTGGCGATATAGACGGCGTCAACTTGTTCCGAAGCCAATAACGCCTCAAAGCTTTCGAATGCTATTGCATCAAACTGCAACGCAAAGCGTTCGCGTGACTCCCGCCTCAGGTCGAACGCAGCCGCCAAGCATATGCGCGGATCGGAGAGCAAGGCCGGCAGGGTGAGCATGAAGCCGCGACCTAGGCCCACAATTCCCAATCGTATCGACGTCATCCTTCTCCGCCCGCCTTCTACCTGCGCACAACGCACTAACGCCCGTCCTCGATATAACTTCTATATAGAGGTATATAGAAGGAGTCGATACGAAACTCAGAGTCGGTTCTGAAATTAAAATGCATGAAAACAATGCTTTGCGATCCGCCTCATGAAGAGCTGGATTGAGGCGACGAAGAGCCGGGCGGTTGCCGATGCAATGGTCTGTGCGAAGTCTTTGGGAAGGCGGTTTTTCACCGACTGACTATCGATCACGTCTGCGCTGGGAGATGCCTCCCCGGCCGCTGGTCTCGCGTGCGGTGGACGCGGGTGGGAAGCAAGGTGGCAGCACGCGTCAAGGCAAACCGCCGCGCAGCAGATAGAGCGCCTCGACAATGCGCCGCATTGACCACTTGCCTGGTCGGCCCATCTTCGATGCCGGGGGAAAGAACGGCTTCAGGATCTCCTACTCGCCGTCCGTCAAATCGGTTGGCAAACGCAGCCCTCCGTGGGCACGGCGCCCACGAGTGATGTCACTCCACATCGTCGAACCCAGGTCGTTCTTGGCGAAAACCCGGAATCAACGATCGCTCCCACGTTCAAAATATACCATTGATATAACTCAATTTAATTCCGGCGCAGACGCTGAAGCACTTGGGTTTGACGGTCCCGAAACAGCGTTAGTTTCTGGCTTGCTTGCAATTCGGATCGTGCGAGCGGTTCTGGCGTCGTCCTTGCGCTCCACTGCAAATCTTGTCATCTAAGCGTCCATGGCATCTCATTCTACCACATCAATGTCCCGCGCCGCCCGGTCAGTACCGGGCACCGCGCTTGACAAGAGGAAGCGGCCGGCTCGGAAATCTGGGACGCTGAGCCCTCGGGAGCGGGTCGTCAATGATGTCCTGCGTGGGCTCTACGACGGTCGGTTCGAACCCGGTCAGCGCCTGATCGAGGCGCAATTGACAGAGGATTATGGCATCAGCAGGGGACCGGTTCGAGAAGCGCTCAATCGACTGGCTGCGATGGGGGTGATTGAACTGGCGCCGCGACGCGGTGCACGAGTTCGTATCCTCACACTTGAGGAGGCTATTAACAGCCTCATAGTGGCCCAGGCGCTGGTCGGCGTTTCCGCTCGGCTTGCTGCAGAACGAAGAAACGCGAAGGACTTGCAGCGCCTGCAGGAGGCAGTTCAGGCGATCACGAGTTTCGACGAGGGGTCGGCAACGGCAGAATATTCGATCGCGCGAGACGCCTTCTATGCCGCACTTGCCGCATTGGCGGACAATGATGCTCTGACCCGGGTCGTCGCACAGGTCCACATACATCTCATCCGCATTCAGTTTCGCTCTATTTTGCATTCGGTTGACCGACGGCGCCACCGAGACTATCTCGAAATCGCCAACGCGGTCGCCGCAGGGAATGCCAAGGAGGCGGAGAGGACCGGTCGCGCCCACATCGGTCGATCAATTACTGCATTGCAGGCGTTTCTATCGAACGACCGATCTTATGCGCGCGCGCCATAAAGGCGTTACTATTCTCGACGCAATGGATGTTGGCAGCCTCCGTCGAAACGAGGCACGTGCCTCGTTTCGAGCTTCTCTAAATTCACCATTTTCGCCGCGCCCTGAACTGAAATCCCGCTTTTGCGCTTAAAACGATGCGGCCACAAAAACATAGCGCGCAATCGACAACGATTCCCTGATCTCTCTCCACGCCAACGCGCTTCACGACATGGGCAAAAGCATGACCCGCGAACTGCTGCGGCTATAGCATTTTCAAGTTGACCGTTGACGGTCAACGGCTCGGAAAATGTGCATCAAAAGGCTGGAGCGTTTTCGCTCATAGTGAAAACGCTCCAACTATCGTTGAAGGTGCCGCAGTACGCCTTTCCAATCGGCGGGCGGGCAGTGGAAATAATGACGGCTTCGCGGTTGGACATTGGATCCCGCTTTTGAAAGAATGCGTTCAGGGAATGGGTTGGCCGTCAGGCTCGACGAAGATGTCGATCTCGAGCTTCGAACCCGGATCATATCGATATTGGGCGAAGTCGGTGACCCCCTCCTGCCGCAGCACATCCTCATCAAGCAGGAAATTGCCCGTGACTGCGCGCGCATCGCGCAAGAAGATCGCGTAGGCGGCATCGGCCATGATTTCGGGACGTCGCGATTTCCGCAGCAGTTCCTGTCCGCCCAGCGCAAATTCGACCGCAGCGGTGGCGATCGTCGTCCTGGGCCAGAGCGCGTTGAAGGCGATCCCGTCCGTCTTGAACTCATCGGCCATGCCGAAGGTCACCATCGACATGCCATATTTGCTAAGCGTATAAGGAAGATGCGGCGCAAACCAGTCCGATCGCATGGCAAGCGGCGGCGACAGCGTCAGGACATGCGCATTCATACTCTTGCGCAAATGCGGTACGCAAGACCGCGAGACGAGAAACGTGCCCCGCATATTGATCTGCTGAATGAGATCGAAGCGCTTGACGTCGATCTCCTCCGACTTCGACAGGTTGATTGCCGAAGCATTGTTCACGCAGATGTCGATACCTCCGAAATGTCGGGCGGCCTGATCGACGGCTGCGACGACGGCCTCGGCATCCCTGACGTCGAGAACCAGCGGGAGTGCCTTGCCTCCCGCTTTCTCGATGGCCTCGGCCGCCGTATAGATCGTTCCCGCAAGCTTCGGATGGGCCTCGGCGGTTTTGGCCGCGATTACGATATTCGCGCCGTCCCGCGCCGCGCGTTCGGCGATCGCAAGGCCGATACCGCGACTGCCCCCGGTAATGAAAAGGGTTTTGCCTGCAAGAGTCATTTTTCTGATCCCGTTCTAAAATTCATCGATAGGTGCCGTCTGGACCATGTCCGATCGCGCGCACGCCGACGCCAGCCGCGCCTCTTACGCCAATTATGAACTCTGGGCGATTTCCCAGCCAATTTCAGCCAATGGACGTGCTTTGGCGCCGACCTCTTCCGCGTCCGCGCTACTCGCCTGGCCATCCTGGCTCCTGCGCCAAACCCCCTGCAGAATGGCAGCAACCCGAAACAAGCCAAATGCGAGATAGAAATGCCAATGCGGGATATTTGCGCGCCCTGTACGCACGCAATAGTCGCGGACATAGTCGCATTCCTCAGGAATCCGCAGCGCCGGTCGATCAAGATCCGCGAATCCACGAAACAGGTCTGCGCCAACTCGCCATATCATCGCATGATAGGCGAAGTCGGCAAGCGGATCACCGATAGTGGACAATTCCCAATCGAGCAGGCCTACGACGCGCGGCTCGCTCGGATGGAAAATCATGTTGTCCAGCCTCAGATCGCCGTGAAAAATGCGTGCTGGTTGTTCGGGTGGCAGATTGGCCGGCAGCCAATCGATCAAATTCTCCATGGCGTCGCAGCGCACGCCTTCACTCGCACGATATTGTCTGGTCCAGGTCGCCACCTGTCGCTCGACGAAGCGCTCCGATCGGCCAAATCCGTCAAGTCCAACCGCGACGGGATCGATGTTATGCAAGCTCGCCACGGCGACGTTCATCGCATCGAATATCTCACCACGCTCTGCAGGTGACAGACCGGGAAGGCGCTGATCGTAGAATATTCGCCCTTCCACAAAATCCATGATGTAGAATGGCGCACCCAGGAGAGAACTGTCTTCGCAAAAGGCACGCACATTTGGGACCGAAACGCCACTGCCCCGCAGCGCACTTAGTACCCGATATTCGCGTTCGATCGCATGGGCCTTCGGAAGAAGCGGCCCTACAGGCTTTCGACGTAGGACATAATCTCCCGATTCAGCGCGTAATCTGAAAGTGGGATTGGACTGTCCAAAGCCGAATTTCTGGAGGGTTCCGGGGCTTTTATAGCCATCGACCTCTGCGGTTAGCCAAGCCTCCGCCGCCGCTGTCAAAGGCGCTTCCGATTTGATTTCTTTGCTGATTAATCCGGCTTTGGTATCTTGAGCCATGCCTCTTTAGCTTCTTCCTGGAGGTTGAGGTATCCTACAATCGGACCGCGGCTCTGCCATCAACTAATTCAGCCGCCACTCTTGTCTTTTTGATGCCATGATGTAGCACAATGTGCAACATCCAAGTCAGGAGTATCGCATGATCGAGCCCAGCGAACGGAGCGCCGCTCTCGCGCAGCGCCTAAACCAATTCATGGCGGAGCATATCTATCCGAATGAACGGCGCTACTATTTGGAAGCCGAGCGCCTAGGACCGTGGTCGGTCTACCCCGTTGTTGAGGAATTAAAGCCGAAAGCTCGCGAGGCCGGCCTTTGGAATCTATTTCTGCCCGCGAAGGAAACGCCCGAAGGTCTGTCGAACGTGGACTTTGCGCCATTGTGCGAGATCATGGGACGAAGCCTGTTCGCACCAGAAGTGTTTAATTGTTCGGCACCCGACACGGGCAATATGGAGACGATACTGCATTATGGATCGGACGAGCAAAAGGAGCGCTGGCTAAAGCCGCTGCTTGCCGGCGAGATCCGGTCTTCCTTTGCGATGACGGAGCCAGAAGTCGCATCATCCGATGCGACTAATATCAGCAGTTCCATCGTGCGCGACGGCGACGAGTATGTAATCAATGGACGAAAATGGTACACCACCAATGCCACCACTCCGGCTTGCCAGATCATTATTTTCATGGGCAAGATCGAGCCGGAAGGAGATGACCCCTACCGCCGCCAATCGATGATCCTTATCCCGCGCATGACGCCGGGAGTGCGGGTCATCCGTGCGCTTCCCGTTCTCGGCTTCTACGGCGTGCCCGACCGCGCGGCAGAGGTGGTTTTCGAGAATGTTCGAGTTCCCGCGTCGAACATGCTATTAGGGGAAGGACACGGATTCGAGATAGCGCAAGGGCGCCTCGGGCCGGGTCGCATACATCACTGCATGCGGCTTATCGGCCTCACCGAACGCATTCTCGAGCGCGTGTGCCGACGCGTTGATCAGCGCGCGCCCTTCGGCCGCATGCTTGGCGAGCAGACGGTGACGCTGGAACGGATCGCGCAGGCCCGGATCATGATCGACCAAGCACGGCTTCTGACGATGAAGGCGGCGTGGATGATGGATACGGTTGGCAACAAGGCTGCGCGCCGGGAAATCGCCATGATCAAGGTGGCAGCTCCGACAATGGCTCAGAAGGTTATCGACTGGGCGATCCAGATATTCGGCGGCGGCGGTACGAGCAACGATCATCTGCTCACGGCGGCGCTTGCGACGGCCCGCTTGTTGCGGTTGGCCGATGGCCCGGACGAAGTCCATCGCAATCAGATCGGCAAACTCGAAATTCGCCGTCATCGCGACACCGATCCTGCGCTGACTGGAGGTTACAGCGATGTTCTCACACTTGCCCAAGCCGAGCGAATGGCCAGCCAGGGCCTGTGGCCAAAGCCGGTTGGATTTGACGCATGAACAATCGACTAGCCGGAAAGCTGGCGCTCATCACCGGCGCAGCGCAGGGTCTTGGCGAGGCAATCGCCTGGCGTCTCGCCCGGGAAGGAGCTCGGGTTCTGCTGACAGACATAAATGAAGCTGGTGTCAAAAACGTCGCGCAACGGATCAACGACGAATTGGGGGCCAGCTTCGCTCTGTCGACGAGGCATGACGTGACCAGCGAGAACGACTGGATCGACGCTGTTGCCTTTGCGCGTGACGAACTCGGCGGCCTTTCCGTACTCGTCAACAATGCGGGGATCGTGCTCGCAGGATCGGTGGAGGATTTGACACTTGCGGAATGGCAACGCGGCATGGCCGTAAACAGCAACAGCGTTTTCCTGGGAACGAAACACGCCCTTCCCCTTATGCGGGAACATCAGCCAGGCTCGATTATCAATCTGTCCTCGATCGCAGGTCTGATCGCCGCTCATAACTTCGCGAACTATAACGCCTCAAAAGCCGCCGTTTGGCTGCTAAGCAAATCAATAGCGCTCCACTGCGCGCGGCAGGGCTGGGACATTCGCTGCAACTCAGTCCATCCGACCTTCATTCACACGCCTATCCTAAACGACTTGGTTGGCGATCGGGACGAGGCAGCGGTGCTGGCGAAGCTGGCGAAGCAGGTTCCGCTTGGGCGATTGGGGGAACCTGACGATGTAGCCCATGCTGTCGTCTATCTCGCTTCGGACGAAAGTCGTTTCATGACCGGCGCCGAGCTGAAGCTCGATGGCGGCATTTCCGCAATGTGAAAGCAATGACAATGATTCCGACATTTGAACTTTCGGGCAAGGGAGCGTTGATTACCGGCTCCTCGCGGGGGATCGGCAAAGCGATCGCCGAGGCGTTCGCCGCATTGGGCGCAAACGTGATCATTTCTTCACGCAAGCAAGACGTTTGTGAGCTTGTCGCTGAAGAGATCAATGCGCGCGGTGCAGGCCACGCAACCGCCATACCCGCCAATATCGGCGCGAAAACCGCTATCGAGCGACTGGTTCAGGAGTCTCGGGCGGCTCTTGGCTCCATTGATATTCTTGTCTGCAATGCCGCGTCCAATCCCTATTATGGACCAATGGCAGGGATTTCTGACGAGCAGTTCGACAGGATCCTCCACAACAACCTCATGTCGAACCACTGGCTCTCTACTCTGGTCGCGCCGAAAATGATCGAGCGGCGGAACGGTTCGATCATCTTCATATCGTCAATTGGCGGTCTGCGCGGTTCGCCCGTGATAGGCGCCTACAATATCTCTAAAGCGGCAGACTTTCAGCTGGCCAGGAATCTGGCGGTCGAATATGGCTCAAGCGGCGTTCGCGTAAACTGCATCGCGCCAGGCCTCATACGAACAGACTTTGCCCGCGCGCTGTGGGAAGATGAGGCGAACTTGGCCAAGGCACTGTCCGGCACACCCCTTGGATGTATTGGCGAGCCGCACGATGTCGCCGGGGCAGCCATATTCCTCGGCTCGGACGCATCACGCTATATTACGGGTCAAACGCTCATCGTCGATGGTGGCGCGACCATCACAGTCGGTGGTGTCTGATTATTCCATTACGCGATTCAGGAGGAAGCTTTGAACAAGAAAATTGGTGTTGTTGGCGCTGGCCTGATGGGCGGGCGCGACCATATTGGAATTCTCGGGCGGCATCATCGGGATCTGCGCTGAGTTGGAGTCGAGAGGCAAAAGGCGCTCGTAAACTGTTCCTTTCCTGGCACAGCCCATGGCATCCGCCCCGACGCTCAGTCGTTCCCTGCGCATGGGGCTGGATTATCGACGTCGATCCCCCTAGGATCAATCCGATAAGCCGTATTCACAATCAGACGTCGGATCAGATCTAAGGATGAAACTGACTGGAAAGACTCGCACGCCCCGCCAGGCGCGACCTGCGGATGATAGGCTTAATCCCGAGAAAAGCTTCGGATATATGGTCCGCAGGTGCCATCGGCGATTCGATCGATTGTTGAGTTTCCATCTTGCGCCGTATGAAGTAAAAACGGGATTCTGGTACTATCTGCGGGTGCTCTGGATAAAAAACAGAGTAACTCAAAAATATCTCAGCGATATGACAAATGTTTCTGAGAATACGACCGTCAGCATGATTGCAGGGATGGAGAAAGCTGACCTGGTCACACGCCAAAAAGATGATGTTGATCGTCGAAAGATTATTGTATCTCTCACAGAGAGAGGCAAGGCTTTCGAAAAGAAGTTGATTGATAACGTATTGAGGATCAACGATGTCGCAACGCAAGGCATCGACCGTGCCGAGCTTGACGTGTGCGCCCATGTTCTTACTCGCATGTCCGAGAATTTAGCCCGCGAATGGGATCGCTTGCAGCGGGGAAAGAAGGAGGCGCGGCAGGAATCGGACGACGAAGAGTCAAACTAGAGCGTGTTCGAAGCGGATGGCCTCATCTGCTGGTTTGGAAAACGCGGAAGCGCTTGATGCGATTGAAGAAACGCTCGAGGTTGCGCTGCCGGTAGAGCCAGCCCTAGAAGGCAAAGCGCTGCTTACGATTGGAGCGCGACGGGATGTTGGCCCAGGCATTCTTGCTGGCAGCAGCTTCGCGGATGGCGTTGCTGTCGTGGACCTGACCGCCAGTCAGACGCAGCGCATGGGACGGTTCGAACGTGATGCCTGCAGTCAGGTTCAACGACTTTTCGGGCTTCAAGGTCTCCGCGCCCGGCTTGGCATGATCGCGGCCATAGCTGCTGGACAAATCCAGCGCCCATGCTCCGGCTTTCGCCTTGATGCCGGACGTTAGCTGGAAATCATCTTCCCGGACCCGGCGATAGGCTTGAAAGCCATTGTAATTGATTGAGAAATGACTTCGCCGCAGGAACTATGAGTAAATTCGAATTTTAGATCTGCTTGCGGGCGGCGAAATTCAGCTTCCTCCGCCCTTGCCGAAACTGCGGTCGAAGGCGTCCGCGACCGGGCGCTTACCCTGGGTCAGACCGGCCTTCCGGAACCGGTCGGTGATGTCCTGCTCATGCGCGATGATCTTGCCGTCAATGGGCTGCGCCACGCGGTTGTTGCGGTCGAAACTGGCGCGGGCGATGTCCAGCGGCAGGCCGGTTTCCTTCGCCAGCACCTGCGCGAATTCGTCCGGGTGCGCGCGCGCCCATGCGACGGCCCTTGCCTCGCGCTGGAGGAAATCCGCGAGCAAAGCGCGCTTGGGGCCGATGGAATCGCTGTTGGCGATGTCGATATAGATGGGCAGGCCATAATTTTTCGCATCGACCACGGCTCGCGCACCCTCCTTGATCGCCACATTGGTATAGGGCGTCCAGGTGGACCAGGCGTCGATCGCGCCGCTGTCGAAGGCGGCCTTCGCATCGCCGGGCGGCAGGAAGGTGACGCGCACCCTGTCCGCCGGGATATGGGCCCGCTCCAGCGCCTGGAGCAGCAGATGATGGCCGATCGACCCCCGCGTGGTGGCGACCGATTTGCCGATCAGATCCTGCACCGATCGCGCGGGCGAACCGTTCTTCACCAATATGGCCAGCGCCTCCCCGGCCTGCGCGGCGGGTGCCTGCACGCCTATCGCCTTGACCGGGCTGCCGCTCTGATAGGCGAAGATGAAGGGCGCGTCGGCGGCCAGGCCGAGATCCGCAGCGCCGCCGCCCACCGCCTCCAGCAAAGGTTGAGCCGCCGGAAATTCCGACCATTCCACCTCATATGGCGCATCCTTGAGAACGCCCGAGGCGATCATCATGGCTTTGACCTGCCCCTTTTGATTGGCGACGCGCAGCACCTTGTCATCGGCGGCGCCAAATTTCGCGGCGGCAAGGCCGAAGCCCGCCGCCGCCGCCAGTGCCACCGCGATGATCGCGCCCCTGCTTTTCCCCATGTCAGCCCGCCAGCGCCAGACCGGCCCTCGTCCGTTCGGAAACCTTGCGCCGCACGATGGGGAGGAGTTCCCGGCCATAGAGGATGGAGTCGCCCAGCGGATCGAAACCGCGGATCAGGAAATGGTCGATGCCGATGTCATAATAATCCAGCATGGCGTCGGCCACCTGCTCCGGCGTGCCGACCAGCCCCGTGCTGTTGCCCGCCGCGCCGGTCAGCGCCGCGACGCCCGTCCACAGGCGCTTGTCCTGCCGATTGGCGCTCGCCGTTTCGAGCAGGCGGAGCGACCCGGCATTGGGCGGACGATGGCCAGCGAGCGGCAGCCCGGCCGCGATGCGGTTTTCGCGCACCTGCTCCTCGATCTCCGCCGCGCGCTTCCACGCCGCTTCCTCCGTGTCCGCGATCACCGGGCGCAGCGAGAGCGAGAAGCCCGGATCGCGGCCATGGCGCGCCGCCGACCGGCGCACCTGCCGCACGGTATCCTGCACCGCCTCCAGCGTTTCGCCCCACAGGGCATAGACATCGGCATGACGCCCGGCGACCTCGATCGCTTCGGGCGACGAACCGCCGAAGAAGACCGGCAGATTGTCGGGCTTGATGGCGCTGAATGCCTGTTTCACATCATAGAATTTGCCCTGATGGTCGAACGGCTGGGCCGCCGTCCATTCCTGACGCAGGATCGACAGATATTCGTCGGTGCGGGAATAGCGCTCCGCCTTCACGCTCTTCGTGTCGCCGTCCCGCGCCATTTCCTCGTCAGCGCCGCCAGTGATGATGTGGACCGCGACGCGTCCGCCCGACAACTGATCCAGCGTCGCCAATTGGCGGGCCGCGACCGTCGGCTGGGTGAAACCGGGCCGGTGCGCGACCAGAAAGCCGAGGGTCGAGGTGATGGCCGCAGCATGGGCCGCGACGATCTGGCTCTCCGGGCTGTTGGAGCCGAAGGGGATCAGCACGCGGTCGAAGCCGCCTTCCTCCTGCGCCTTGGCCGCCGCCTCGACATAATCCCTGTCGAGCGCGCGGCTGCGCACCGCCGATTGGGTTTCAGAACTGTTGTTGAAGCCGATATAGCCGATGAACTTGACGCTCATTATTGCCTCCGAAGATCAGATCACGAAAAAGCCGTGGGTGCCGTCGCGCTCCAATTGGGCGACGAGGCCATATTCCCAGTCGAGATAGGCCTGCATGGCCGCGGCCTTGTTGTCCGTGCCTTCATAGGGGCGCTTGTAGCGGCCCTCCGGCCCGCGTGGTCTGGGCGCGCCATCCGACCCCTTTTCCAGCGTCACTGCGGACCAGTCCACGTCGAGCACAAAAACCTCCCACCCCAGTTGCGCAAGCCAGGAGGCGGTCATGTCGGCACGCGGGCCAAGATCGTCGGTGACGACGATCCGCGCCCCGCGCACCGGCGCATTATGATCGGTTTCCTGCACCAGCTGACCGCCCTGCGCATTGCGGAAGCCGGCCAGATGACCGCCTTCATATTCACGCGGCTGGCGCACGTCGTAGAGATAGAGGGTGCGCGCCTTGTCCGCCTTCAACTCGTCCAGTTCATCCCAGCCGATGCGCTTCACCCCGGCGCGATAGGCGACCTCTCGCGCATGGGCGCGGGCGTCTTCGGCCGCGCGGTTGTCGACCTCCGGCGCGATGCGGGTCTGGCCGGTTTCAAGCTCCTGCCCCGCCAGCGTCCAGCCGATCGTGCCGTTGCGCAGCGCGAAGATCGGGTTGGGCAGACCCGCGTTGACCAGCGACTGCGTGCCGATGATCGACCGGGTCCGGCCCGCGCAATTGACGATGATCGTCGTATCGGGATCGGGCGCGATGGACCGGGCGCGCAGCACCAGTTCCGCACCGGGAACGCTGGTGCCGGTCGGGATGCTCATCGTATGATATTCTTCGTAGCGGCGGGCGTCGAGAATGGCGATGTCGGCCTTTTCCCGGATCAGCGCCTGCACCTCTTCCGCCGCCAGCGAGGGCGTATGGCGGCGATGCTCGACCAGTTCGCCAAAGGCCTTGGAATAGCTGTTCACATCCTCGAACAACTCATAGCCCGCCTCGCGCCAGCCCTTGAGACCGCCCTCCAGTTCGCGGACGTCGGTATAGCCCAGACCTTCGAAGCGCACGGCCGCCTTTCGCGCCAGCCCTTCGCCATCGTCATAAACGACGATCGGGGTATCGAGCCGCGGGATACGCCAGCGCGCTTCCTCATCGATCCGGCGCAGCGGAAGCTGAGCGGCGAAGAGCGGATGGCCCTGCGCGAATTCCTGTTCCTCGCGCACGTCGATCAGGGCGATCTCGCTGCCGACCAGCAGGGCGCGGCGAATATCCTGCGGCGTGGCTGTTTGAATGCGATCCAGCGTGTCGGTGGTCATGCGTTTCTCGATCTGTCCCAGAGGTTGGGGATCACGCCATTGGCGTAACCCGATATGAAGGTCTTGGGGGTGCCGTCGGGCGCATAGGTCGCCCGCTCGACCGCGCCGATATTGGCGCCGTAGACATGGATGCTGATCGACGGCCGATCCGCAAGGCCATTGGTCACGCGATGAATGTCACCGATGCGGGGAGAGACGGCGTCGACTTCGCCCTCGCGCAGATATTGCTCGCCATGCGGGATCAATCGGCCGTCGGGCGACTGGCGGAACCGCTCGACCCTCTCGATGCCGCGCAGCACGCCGACCAGGCCCCAGACGGTATGATCGTGAATCGGCGTCGACTGGCCCGGTCCCCAGACAAAGCTGACGACGCTGAAACGCTCGCGGCTGTCGCAATGGAGCAGATATTGCTGGTAGCGATCGGGATGCGGACGGGTGAATTCCTCAGGCAGCCAGTCGTCCTTCGCAATCAGACGGCTCAGAAGGGCGCGGCCGCTTTCCAGAATCGCGCCCTCGTCCCGCGTCGCCGCCAGCAGATCGGCAAAGGCGGTGACGAAGCCGCGCAGGCGGCCAATGTCCGTGCCGCTATCGACAGGCCGCTCTATGGCCGAGACAGCGTTCATTCGGCGGCCTCAACAATGGGCGCGAAGGGCAGGACACCGTCACCATGACCCTCTCCACCCAGATAGGAAAGCAGCTTTTCGCGCAGGCGGCCGGAAATGCCGGAGCGTTCGCCGCGGGGAGCCGCGATCCGCTCCTGCGCAACGATGCGTCCCTTGTCGAGCACCAGCACCCGGTCTGCCAGCGCGATCGCCTCCTCCACATCATGGGTGACGATCAGCACGGCGGGCCGGTGCGCCCGCCACAGCGACAGGATCAGATCGTGCATCCGGTAACGGGTCAGCGCGTCCAGCGCGGCGAAGGGTTCGTCGAGCAGCAGCAGCGTGGGTTCGCGCACCAAAGCGCGGGCGAGCGCGACGCGCTGCGCCTCTCCGCCCGACAGGGTCAGCGGCCAGGCGTCGAGCCGATGGCCAAGGCCTACTTCCTTGAGCGCCGCTTCGCTCCGGTCCCGCACCCGCTCACCCTTGAGGCCGAGCGCGACATTCTTCCACACCGGCTTCCAGGGCAGCAGGCGAGCGTCCTGAAACACCACGGCCCGCGAGTCGGGGACTTCCACATCCTGACCGCGCACCTCGTCCAGCCCCGCGAGCGTGCGCAACAGCGTCGTCTTGCCCGAACCGGAGCGGCCCAGAAGGGCAATGAACTCGCCCGGCGCAATGTCGAGGTCGAGGCCATCGATGATCGTGTTGGCGCCGAAGCGGCGGGTGAAATCGCGCAGCCTCACCACGGGTTCGGGATGCGGAAGGTCGCGATGGTCGGCGGCGCTTTGCAGGGCGGTAAATCCGAGACGGGCGTCCATGCTTATTGCTCCACTATGCTGGGGCGCCAGATCAGGGCGCGGGCTTCGACGGTGCGGACCAGCCAGTCGGCGCCAAGGCCGAGAATGGCATAGACCATGAGGCAGACGACAATGATGTCGGTCCGCATGAAATCGCGGGCATTGTTGATGAGATAGCCAAGCCCCGCCGAAGCGTTGATCTGCTCCGCCACCACCAGAACCAGGATGGAAACGGACAGGGCATAGCGCAGCCCCACCAGCAGCGAGGGCAGCGCGGAAGGCAGCACCACATGCCAGATCTGTTCCCAGCGGCTGAGGCCGAAGCTCTTCGCCGCATCCAGCAGGCGCAGGTCGACGCTCCGGATACCGCTGTAGAGATTGAGGTAGACGGGGAAGATGGTCCCGAAAGCGATCAGCGCCACCTTGGGCGTCTCGCCAATGCCGAACCAGACGATGAAAAGCGGAGTAAGGGCGAGAGCGGGAATGGTCCGCTTGATCTGCATCAGCGGATCGACCGCAAGCTCTCCCGTGCGGGACAGCCCGGCGATGAGGCCAAGGCCAAGGCCAAGGCCCACCCCTATCAACAGGCCAACCGCCACCCGGGCAAAGGACACCAGCAGGTTCGAAGGCAATTCGCCCGAAAGCAGCATTTCGGCCAGCGTGCCGATCACGGCGGAGGGCGCGGCCAAAGTGCGTTCGGGGATCAGGCCGCTTCGCGACCCCAATTCCCAGAGCAGCAGCAGGATGACGGGCGACAGCCAGCGCCCGCCAAAGCGCGCCAGAGAAAATCTCCGCGCGCCGGAATATCCGGAACCGCTCCTGTCCATTGTCGCAACCGTCATCAACTCGCCCTCTTGGTGGTGAGGGAAAGCCCAACATGAATTCTCTACCAATTCAATTAAGTTTTATTTGGCGGGCTTATGAGGGATGCTAATATGGAACGATTGACCGCAAATTGGACGTCATTGGCCGCAGGAAATGGCGGGTTTGCGCGCTTCGATCGTTTGAACCAAGATTTTCCTGGCCCTGTTAAATCTCTACTATTTTGATTGATATATAAGCTTTCGCGATAAGGCGGCAACTCCGTTTCCGGCCTCGGATCGGCGGCTTCCATTGCGATGAGGTTTTCATGCCGGTCAATCTGCCCACCAATTTGCTTCGCAGCTTCGTTGCCATTGTCGACACCGGATCGATGCTGAACGCGTCGGAGCAGGTGTTCGTGACGCAGTCCGCGCTCAGTCTTCAGATCAAGCGGCTGGAGGAGCTGGTGCAGCAGACGCTGTTCCTTCGGGAAGGGCGGCGGCTGAACCTGACCTCTGCCGGGGGAGTGCTGCTCGATTATGCGCGGCGCGTGCTGCTGCTGCATGATGAGGCGGTCGCGGCGGTCAGCGCAGGCCGTTTCGCCGGGCCGGCGCGTATCGGCATGGTCCAGGATTTTGCCGACAGCCTGCTGAGCGGGCTTTTGTCGCGCTTTTCCGAATTGCATCCCGAAGCGCAGATCTATGCGCGAGTCGCCGGAACAGCGGAGTTGCAGACCCTGCTGGACCGCCGCGAGCTCGACATATTGCTGGGTTTCGCCGCGCCCAATGATCCGCATGCAGTGACAGTCGCGCCGATGAGCTGGTATGGCGAGGCGGCGCTTGTCGAACGCGAGGTGATCCCGCTGGCCGTGCTGGAGGAACCCTGCCGCTTCCGCGAAGCCGCGATCCGGGCGCTGGAGGATAGCGGGCTGCAATGGCGCATCGCGGTGGAAACGCCCAATCTGGCGACGCTGAAGGCGGCCGTCGGGGCGGGTCTGGGCATTACCTGCCGCACCCATTTGTTCCTGGAGGACAGCGAAGCGCTGGAACATGAAAAGCTGCCGCCCCTGCCCCGCGTCGCCGCCATCCTGCGCGCAGGAGAAAAGCTGGACAAGGCGGCGCATCGTCTTGCCGAACTGGCGCGGGAGACGGTTCAGACGCTCTGACTCGATTGCCGCCGGGTTCATTCTCATTCGTCATGCTGAACTTAAGCGCTTGAGATATTCATGGGTGATTGCATTCTTCGCCGGATGCGTACGTTGCGTACATTCCCGGTATCATGGCAAAATTCGATGATGTGTCATGAGGGGTGAAGATTTTGTTGCGTCAGAACGCAAAAAGCCCGCCGGGGAGGCGGGCTTGAAGCGTGATATTGTTTGTGGATGGGTTTATTTTGACAAAGCGCGAGCTTCAATGCCTGGCGACGCCCTACTCTTCCGGGGCTTGAGCCACAGTA